>Ga0222712_10000994_pt1 | contig 36159 bp, 56 predicted proteins | sample C33_657DmetaG_FD_165043 | JGI IMG/M metagenome (GOLD analysis project Ga0222712, IMG submission 165043) | Estuarine water microbial communities from San Francisco Bay, California, United States - C33_657D | ecosystem: Environmental > Aquatic > Marine > Unclassified | place: USA: California... | reverse complement strand
TATCTGGAATATACACGCCATTGACATATTTGTATAGCATATCGGCTAATCCTTCGCAACCTAATCTTGGTAGAATAGTTAGTTTAGCCATTTTCTTTTCTTGTAGTAGTATAAATGTTTCTAGTTCTGGATCATCCTGTGCGACCAGTAAGGTATGATCGAATTGATCTTCTAGAATTTTTTTGAGTTCCTTTAGCCCACCATAGTCAGCAGCCCAGTTTCTTACGTCTAGATTATCTGTGCCGAAATAAAATTTCATTGAAAACGAATAGCCATGTATCATGTTACAATGACTGTCTGCTCGCCACTGGCGATATGCGCAGGGAAATGAGTCGTGATATTCTTTGGTGCTGGTATATTTGTATGTTACAGGTTGATTTGCCATCTCTAGTCTCCTTTTAAAAGTAGCAAGTTTGATGGCATGCAGAATTTATGAATCGGGGTGAATGCCGTAGACCGATAAAGTATTATATAGTATTATATTTACTCTGTCAATTACTTCTAACATCTTTTCTTATATCTTTAATGCCTTCTAGTATTTCATCCATTAATTTTAATTGATAGTTTTTAATGGAAAATAGAGTAGAAAGCACACCCATGGTCCAATACCACCATATGGCACTGACAATAAGCCCAGCAAATATAAAATATCTTTCTAGATGTTTGTTTACAATATAATCATATTCATAAATTAAAAGGGCAATACCTCCTACCACTATAGCACTTAGTTTATACCATAAGATTTTCTGTCTGTTTAATTTTAAAATTTTTGATAAATACTTATGTGTGATAGAATACATATAACCTCCCTATAAATCAATATATTTAAGGTGTATATGACCTAAGAAATCAAGCTATTTAAAAATCTTCAACAAAACCGTATCTTCGTTTAACCTACCATTTAGCTTGGTCTCAGTGGTTTTAACACCTTTAGCAAACCAAGTTTCTACACGTTTTTGAGTATTTTGGTCTTTAAGTTCTTTAAGTTGTTCTAAAGGTTTACGTAGAGTCTTTTGAACGCTCATTTCTGTAAAATTAGTAAGACTGGTTCCTTTTACACCCAACCCCTCTGAATTCTTAGCAACATAATAGCCAATCTTTCTTGATTTGGTATTGTAGATTAAGGCACTTTGCGCCTTAATCAATTGAGCAGGCGGAACACTGACAATTGCCAATTTGTCGTCACTGGTTTTAAATTTGAGCTTCTTTACTAGATCTTCTGCTGGTTTTGCCTTTTTAGTACGAGGCTTCTTCATTACCTTAGCTTCAGCACTGACTTGGTCACAGGCATCCATTATCAATTGATAAAAGTCAATCAATTTCTTAACATGTTTACGAGGCAGATGACGATATGCCTCACGTAATTGTTCATCTGCGTTACCTGAACTTAGCTCTAGTAAATCATTCTGTCCGAACTGGAAAAAGGTTTTAATATATCTTGCCTGTGCGGCCTTGGCACCCTTACCACGCAATACCTTAACTAGGTTATATTGTTTAGGATCAAAAGATTCTGGATCTAAAATAAATGAATCAATGGCTGCGTCAATTTCTTCGGACATAGATCCCGCTTGTTCACGTATACGATCTTGTATAGAAATGATAGGATTTTGAGCCTTGACCTGAACAATCTTTTCTGCTTCTTTATGGTCGTGAGTACCTTCAATTAAAATCTTTTGAATCTCATTCTTTAACCATTTTACTGTGCTCTTGCCTTGGTTGAAGTCATCTCTTATATCTGGCATACCTTTGAGCAAGCATGACGCAATGGCTCCTACCGTTGTGCCACAGCGACCATCTCTAGTATTATGAAATTGATCAATTACTTCCTTAGTATAGCCATTCAAAGCCATCCAATTAACAACATTTGGCTTTAGTTCTTTCCCTGATTTGTTTTCGCTATACCAATTCATAGATTCTCTGAATTTAGCATAGAACATAGAAGTAGTCCAAGTCTCATGACCGTCCCATTTAGGACTTTGATCTTTTTTGGAATTGGCTAGTATTGCGTGGTTTTTTTGACGCTTGGTAGCAGTGGTTGCCATGTTGACTCCTGTCTAATAAAATCTTATTATATAGGCTTAAAGGTTTGTTGTCAAATGGTGTTGCGATCTACCAACACTTTATCCTGCCCACCTGCGGGGGTTTTGACACATACTACTTCAGTTTCTTCCAAATATTCTGTGTCATTTACTTCTCCTGGCTCTAAAATAAAAATGTCACCATTTGTAAAAATACGACCTTGACATTTTACTTTACCTCTTACTATTAACATGGTCTCAGTACATTTAAGATGTAAATGAGCTTGGATTGGTCCTGGTGGTTCTATTTTATAGCAAACTTCTGCTAAATGACTTTGGTGAGCTGCTTCTGGAAAGCAGCCCACAAACCATCCGCGGTCTCCTGATTTTTCTAAACGTGTGATTTTCACTCTTTCTTATCACCAAAAAGTTGAAGTAAACTAAGGAAAATATTGATAAAGTCAAGATATAGTGTTAGAGCCCCTTGGATTTCTACATTAGATTCATCTCCATACATTATCATTTCACGAATCTTTTGAGTGTCATAGGCAGTAAGCCCTGTAAATATCAATATAGCCAAGGCGCTAATAACCATCTGAGCAACGCTACTACCAACAAATATGTTAATAATACTGGCAATAACTATCGCAATAAGTCCAACGAACAAAAATTTACCAAATGAATCCAAAGACTTTTTCGTAAAGTATCCATAAAAACTCATAGTTCCAAATAAAACTGCCGCACCCATAAAGGCTGTAAAAATACTGCCCATTTGGTATACAGCAAAAATCATTGAAAAACTTAGACCCATTAATACGGCAAATCCTAGGAGCAGCAGTTGAGCTAATTCTTTTGGAATATCTCTACTTAGGGCAAAACTAATACCTAACACTGCTACCAACGGCGCAAACATCACTATCCATTTTAAGGCACCTGTAAAGAAAAATTGTAATACTTCTGGTGTAGTTCCTACCAAATATGAAACGATCATGCTAATAACTACTGCCAGGGTCATGTGTTTATAGACACCCGCCATGGCTGAATTAATTTCGCTTGCTGATTTATATGCGAATCCTGAACCAAAGGCATCTACTGAATACATATATTATTCTCCTTGTTGATTTTGAAGTTTATTTTGTAGCCAATTAAGTAGAAGACCGTAAGCAGGTAGTATCACTAAAAGACTTACGATGATCTTGCTGATGCTGTTATTGGTGGCCACAATATGCCAATTAGCAGCCATAAATTCATTCGCTCCTTTATAGAACGCTGTAAAGAAGAAAACGTAGGTATCAATAAAAGTGCTAGCAACGGCGCTTAAAGTTGGCGCTATCCACCAGGTTTGATACTTATCACGGAAATATTGAAACACATAGACATCTAACAAATTACTGATAAAATAGGCCATACCACTGCCTAATCCAATTCTAAACGCAACTGAATCAGGAGCTCCACCTAGTTTTACAACCAATATACTGACAATGATTGCTGGTATGAATGACATGGCTACAACTGCTCGTCCTGTGGCTTTGCCTAATAATCTTACGGTAAGATCAGTTAGAACTACCACTAATGGAAAGGTAAAGGCAGCAGCGGCCAACGGATGTCCAAATACATCAAACTTAAACTGAACCACATAATTGCTAACAGCTATGATTACAATATGGGCTAACATGAGTCTCAGTGCCAATATTTTATCAACGCCTTCTAATAGTTTAGGTAACATTTTATTTCCTTTCTAAGTAAGGTTTTAAATCTGGAGGGGTCCAACCATCTGGTTTAAGAACCTTACCATCTTCTCTTTTATTTACTTTGCCTGTGTCTGGATTGATCTTAGCAAGATTACTACGCATGACTTCTCGCCACGCTCCCTCTGCATCTGCTCCCATTGAATGTATAGCACCAATGGTAACAACTAAGATATCAATTAGCGCATCTAATTGATCTAATTGTGTCTTAGATTCTTGTAGTTCGAAGTATTCCTCTGTAATCAGTTTAAGATATAGAGTAAATTGTCTACCATTAACTTCGCCTACTGTTTGATCGCAGGCCTTCATAAATCGTTCTTGATCATGAAATGGATTAGTCATTAGTCCCTCAACTTCAAATTCTTTTCACTATAAACATGTAGTACACCACGATCGTCTTCTACTACTAGACGAATAGCGCCACTTAGTTTAGTGAATACTGCTACAACGGTACCATCGAATGAGTAGTCACCGCCTACTTTACTGACTAAGTCGCCAGTTTTAAATTGTGCTGTCATTTTATAATTTTCCCCATCTTAAATAATATTCTGATAATTTTTTCTGTTCTAACTCACACATTATAACACACTGATATCCATAGGTGTTATAGTCTACGCCTATTTGGTAATTAACATCTTTACCGTGTTCCATGATGAACTTGCCCTTTTCTGTCTGCTGCCAATCCCATATAGCAGCACCAGCATAGATTTCAGGGTCTTCTACATCACCCATATTGAAACGATGAATACGTATCTTATGCCATTCTTTAACAACCAATTGACCTTCCTCGAAGGTTTCAGCCCACCTTATCTTGCCCATCGTAGATTGAATAGTGTTTGAAATTTTTCCGCATCCCTTTTATATTTAAAATTCCATTGATCCCAAGCCATTCTACGTACATTAGTCCAGTTCTTCAATTCTTCTTGAACATTAAATACGATGTCATCAAATCTAACGGTATGCTGATCAACATCTAATATTTCCTTATTATGCTCATAATGTTCCACAAGCAGTAATCTTGTTTCTCTACCCTTTTTAGATATTTCGCATCTAATGCTAGGTCCTCTGATCAACAGTTTTCTAAGTTCATCATAATCTGGATTTAATGCTTGGATAATATGAGTCCAGGTTGTGCTCAACTTTTCTTTTTCCTATTATAAAACTTGCGTTTAGGTTTATTAGGTTTGAGATTCAACGGTTGATGCTCTGCTACTGCTTTAGACTTTTCAATAGCAGCAAGAATTTCTTCTTCACTTGGTTCATAGTCAACTTCGCCATCGTCGTAAAACATACCAATTTTAGATAATAGTTTTTTATCAACTATCGGTCTAGTTGATACTTCACGTATAGCACCAACAGGTCCATGACGATCCTGACTGATCATATCCCAGGTTCTAATTTCTAGAAGAGGCTCAATATGTGTGGGAATTTCAATCACATAATACTGAGTAGATGGATCGTATGAACCAAACTCTATGTTAAAGATTTTTATAACACGACCTGGCACAAGCGGATTGGTACTGCTACCGATTCCAGCGATCCATACAGTATCGTCGATATTGTATTCTTTTTTGGTCATCATGATGGTACGTTGCTGCCTAACTTGTTTTTGGCATCTAATAATTCTTTTACAAATTTAATAGCCTTACGATCGCTGTCATAAACGTACTCTTGATCTTCTTCATCTTCTGATCGTAAAGTAACAATTACACCGTTTTTTACCTTACGAATTTCGATACTTTCGTACATGGTTTCACCTTTTTATTTAGGTACACTCAGGTTATAGTTAAAATGGAAGATACCGATATGTGCTATTTCTCTACTTAATTCTTGGTCGCACCATACTTCATATCCTGCTTTTTGTACTTGTTGACAGAAGAAAATGTCCTCGCCAATTTCTAGATTTAAATGAGGAATAAACTCTTGTAGATAATGAGGTTGTGGAACTTTTTCATAAACTTCCCGTCTTACCATTACTAATCCATGCGGTAAAACGTCAATCTTTTCTAATGGCGGACTTAGATCGGTGGTTTGAAATTCTACAAATTGACCCGAACTACCCATCATACCAGTAAAGTTAGGATTAGGAAATCGTCTGCGACGATAATTACAACCAACAATTTCTTTATCTCTAGATAGTAGTCGTAATGGGGCATCTACTGGAAACTTCATATCACTATCTACCCACCAAATGTAATCAAAGTCAGATTTCATAAAGATATCTACTAGATTACGTCTAGCAATAGTAATCACCGAACCTATATTAAAGGCACAATTTATTCTAATACCGTGAGCAACAAGATTTGCTGAGGCCATTGCTAGGTGCTGAGCAAATTCAGCATTTACCATTTCCATGGCAGGTACTGCTATCATTACTGACGGTGGCCTACCGTTAACACTAGGAATTCCTAGTTTTTGTGGGCCAGAAGCTTGTGGTGGAGGAGGCGGTATATTAATTTTAGGTTTATTGCCTGTAGGTATGTTAAGTTTAGGTTTATTACTACCTGCCATATTTAGATTTGGTTTATTATTTTCTGTTTTGGGAGCAGTAAATTGTGGTTTATTAACCATAGGAATATTTAATTTTCCTTTATTCATTTTCTTCCTTTATTATTTTTTGTGGCAAGAATTAACGATATTCATAAATTCTAATCTTACAGAAGGATCTGATTTAAAGACTCCTCCTAATTTGCTTGTGGTAGTAGAACTACCTACGTCCTCTACACCGCGACTTTTTACACAATAATGTTGAGCATCGATTACTACACCAATATTGTCGGTGTCTAAAATATACTCTAGAGCATGAAAGATCTGCTCAGTTAATCGTTCTTGTATTTGAGGACGTTTACTGAAATATTCTACAACTCGATTGATTTTACTTAGACCTAATACTTTATCTTTGGGAATATAAGCCACTGTGGCAACACCATCAATGACTACGAAATGATGCTCACAGTTTGATTGAACGTTGATATTACGTTCAACAACCATTTCATCATATTTCATTTTGTTATCAACAGTTGTGCATTTGGGAAATGCTTCCCAGTCGAGTCCCCAAAAGATTTCGTTGACATACATCTTGGCCACACGCTTTGGTGTTTCTGTTAGGCTGTCATCATTGAGGTCAAGATTAAGAGCTTGCATGATTTGAGCAAACAATTTTTCGATTACTTCAATTTTGGCCTTGCGATCAATCAGATAGGTTGATTCTTTAACTGGAGTCTCAACTCCACATTTGACAAGATGTTCGTGAATCTGTCTGCCAAGTTCTGGGTCTGTTTTTGTTTTATTATATGACATTATTATTTTTCCTTCCTTACACGGATATTTTGAATAGTTGTCACCGTTGTGTGACAAAAATATTTATGGTTATGCTGGTTCATGGTGATTATTTTCTGAAAGACCAATAAACAATTTTTCACGTTCGGTTATATAGGCCACAGGTTTGATCCATCCATTACTAAGGCATTCTGCTATGATTTCGTAATATGCGGCAGGAATGTTTGGATCAAAGTGTATAGCAGCACGTTGAACGACCATATACCGATCTATTATATTAAAATTTGGATCCGATGGTCCAATTTTGTGAACCTTAGATTGATGTAAATTATATTCTATCATAGCCATAGTATATGGCCATAATACATAATTGTCAACCTACCAATTTATCCAATCTTTATTTTTATATGGTTTACCTATTTCGGCAGCAGGAAGATAGTGAATTATTTTCTTTTTCAATCTTCGTATTATAGGATGATTGTGATCAAATTCAAAGGCCTTGAGATACATTCTCCAAGTATGTTTATATTTGTGATTTTTAAGAGGTTTATCTAAGTATCTAGCTATAACCTTAGTGTCTCCATTAAATTTGGTATGAAGTTCGCAGGCAATATTAAACGCATAGGCATCTAGTTCATCAGTGCTGCCCAAGTATGCCTGTTCTCGTCTCAAATCAGATCGCTCTGCTCTACTAGTATAATCTGGTAGAGACTTAAATTTTCTACGTCTATATTGACGCATGTGCATGATTTCATGTAAGATAGTATCTGCAATTAGAACAGCTATTTGTTTAAGCCTACGTGAAGATAAAGTTATTACCGTTTCTGGATCAAAGTAACACAATGAAATTTCAAGACATCTATCACATTCTTGGTCAAGATAGCTGTAATAGCTACCTCCTATATAGACATGTCCGGGGTCAACTTTATAATTATAGATCCGTTTTATTTTAAATGGAGCGAGACATTTGAGATTATGCGTTAGTGTAGAGTGAACTTTGTCCACTGACATTCTGTCACCTACCAAAACTGGTTTGGTAAGCATGACATGTTGGATAATGGATTTTCTGTCTAATGTAGACCAATCAAAAAATGTATTGATTGCCATATTGCCTCCCAGTGTATTTATTGCTGCCTACACTGAGAGGAAATATCAATTTACTAACACTCTGCTAACTGCTGTAATAACGGCACTAATTCGACCTATGTCGCGAAGTTGTTCTACATTATAACCTTCCTTCTTTAGTGTTTCGTAATGGGCTTTCACGCAGAATTCGCATTTTCCAACAATACTGGCCGCTAAACTATAAGCCTCAAATCTAGCCTTGGTAGTTCCACCATGTGTTGAAATAGCGTTCATACGTAATTGTGCTGGCAGGCCTTTTAGGTTTTCATCATCTGCCATTTCAACATAGGGGTACCAAGTATTGTTCATAGACATTAAGCTGGCAGCAGTTAAGGCAGCATCAGCCTCTTTACGATCTGCGATTTGACTATGTACCCAAGTCCAAAATTTTGAATTACCTGTAGCGAAAGCCGCGGCTACTGCTACGGCTTCTGCTTCTTCTACAGGTAGACTGCTACGCTTGATAACTGCATCTAAGTTAAGACGAGTATCCTTAGCATAGTCAGGAACTGCTTCTTTTAATTGATCAACCCATTGCATTATATTTCTCCATGGTCTTATGTAAGTGTGTAAGATCGGCGCAGGTATATGTTTGATAACTATGTGCTAATTGCGATGGCATCGGAATATATTCAACTTCACACCCTGTCTCATCAACTACTTGTTGGGCTATTTGGGCAAAACTTTTTGTTTGCCCTGTGCCTATATTCCACAGCCCTGATTCAGGAATGGACAAGAATTTTTCCTGTACAGAAATAACAGTGTCAACAGGAACAAAATCTCTGAAATATAATTCGCTGTTTTCGAATAATTTTATTCTGTTAGATAACTTTGCTTGTTGCCTAAACTGTGTATGTGGACTGGCCTGCCCTCCCTTATGTGCTTCTATTTCAGGGTTTCCATAGACGTTAAAATATCTAAAACCCTGTACAATAGAAGGTCCTGGATTCTGAGATACGTGCCTTTCGAACAAGTATTTGCTCCAGGCATATGGTGTACGTAGATCAGGAGCAGCAGTTTCCTTAAAATCATTTCCTAAACCATATATACTGGCCGAACTTGAATATTGTAGATTAATCTTGTATCTATAACAAGTTTCAAGCAACTGACAACTAAAATCTAAATTTTGACGTAAAATTAAATCAATATTTCGTTCAGTTGTGTTGGAAATCGCCCCGGCATGAATTACCCAATCGTAATTTTTTATATTAGGAAAATCTAATTGATAATCATATCCATGAACATCATGTCGTTGTTTTAAATTACAATATAATTGACTTCCAATAAATCCCTTGAAACCTGTTATAAGAATTTTCATAATTACAATGTCTCTCCACCTATACTACGATTACAGGCACAAAGCTCACCAGTCTGTAAAGCATCTAAAACACGAAGTGTTTCTTCTGGTGAACGACCTACATTGAGATTATTCACTGTTACATGTTGAATAACATTATCAGGATCAATAATAAAAGTGGCCCGTAGAGCAGCGCCTGCCGGTGCATAAAATACTCCTAATTGTTCGATCAAACTTACATGACCACGTTCTTCACCTGGACCATGCCTTGCTGTATCTGCGAATTGAATGTGTGTGATTTTTTGTAGATCAGGATGTGCTTTCTGCCAGGCTACCTTACAGAATTCGTTGTCAGTAGAACCTGTTAACAATACGGCATCACGATCTTCAAAATCTTTGGCCAGTTTATCATAGGCTACAATTTCTGTAGGGCAAACGAATGTAAAATCTTTTGGATAATACACTACCACCTTCCACTTACCTGCGAATGACTCTTCTGTGATTGTAAAGAAAGCATCATCAGGTTGTCCTGGTCTAACACCAGTAATTGCAAACTTGGTCACTTTATCGCCAACTGTTTTCATTTAAATCTCCTTATTGTGTGTGTTGAAAACTTGTAGAACTTTTGTCCTATACATATATTATATAGCAAAAAAATTCTATTAATCAAGTGGTTTTAATTGGTTTTGTTTATGATATTTTTTAATTGATTTAATAGAAAAAATCAATTAGTATTAAAGAAAAATGTTTGAAACAACCTTCCTGTGTAAAGGTCATTGCCAAAATAATCTAAGCTAGCATGAAAAAGGTCAGCTCTGTACAAAATTAATCGATTATATTTGTTACCTATTCTATCAAATAAATCCCATTTGGTATAATCATAGCCGTCATAATCTTGGTCTAAGCGTCTGTGTAGTCCTGTGGATTTATGCCTGTACAATCCTGTTCCACCAGTAAATGGAGCGTCTGGAGTAAGATAGCAAACACCTGCCCATATATTATTATGATCACTATGAATCCACGTTCTATCCATGGCTGTTGCTATTTGAAAAGCACCAGTATAACCATCTTGTTCAAACCAATTTGTTATAGGACCAACTGGTGTCATCCAATGTTGTATAGCATTTTTTACATCATCTGGTAGGTAAGGCAGTGTTCTTGATCCAGGATAATTACCTTTCACATCAAATGATTGTGATAAGGCAAATGCTCTAACGTTGTCTGGATTAGTATAAAAATTATCTACAATTATTAGTTCTAAGTTCATATTAATATTTTTGAAGTTGCCCGTTAGTGCCGATTAAACCTTCTATAACCCATGGTTGTTCGTAGACATTATCCTCATAGGGTCTTGTAAGAAAATACAATAATGTTTCCATATCATATTTTAAACCCCATTCCACTCCACAAATACGAGACATTTCTTTCAAAATTTCTATATTAGAATTGAAATATTCTTTACTCCATCCGTATATTACAGTGCAATATTGATATAACTTGTTATTATTTTGAAGTGTTCTTCGATCTACTAAATCATATTTCCAGACATCAAACCATTCCCATTCTAATTTTTCTTTGACATAGAAACCTCTGGGAGTATTCCTATTAAAAAACTTAACATCAAAATTATCAGATATTTGGTATCTGCCACTGAGTTTTATAAAAAAATCAAACTCTAATAATTGATCTTTATATTTTTCTAAAAACAACCCTAAAAAAGTAGTTTCGCAATAGGTTTTATTAGGATGTGTTCTAACTGATTCTAGTATTTCTGGAAATTCATCTTTGATTTTTATAAAATGAAAATTAGGTACAAAATTAAATCCTTGTTCGAATTGTTCTGGATTTAAACTAACATCTACTAAAAAGTAATGAGTATCTTTGTCAAAATTACACATACAATTATACAATGTTTCTAAGGTTTGCTGGTACCTTTGGTCCGTATTATGGGCTGCACGCAAATTAGAATATGTTAATGGATAGTTGTTATCTACTTCTATACAACTAGTTATAATCACTGCTTTTTTCATTTATCTATAAAAATTACTTTGTATAACCTTGTTACAATAGTCGTTAAATTTTTGATGAACTACTAATTCCGAAAAATTATTCATAGCAAATTCATAACAATCTATATGCTTAATTTTGTCAATACTTTCTATAGCAGTTACAAACTCACTAAATTCTTTACAACGATACCCAGTTTTTCCATGTACCACGGTATCGACAAATCCTCCCCAGTCTGAAGTAATAGCAGGAGTTCCACTGAAATATCCTTCAGCTACCATGTTGCCAAATGGTTCAACGTAGTAGGTAGGTCCAATGATAGCTTTAGCTTCACTCATAAGTTGCTTTCTTTTTTCTGCATCACACACCCCTACATATTCTACATGTTGAGGTATTTCAGCATATCCTAGGTCTGCTAGATTACCAGGTCCTGCAATTACTAATTTATTACCTGTTTCTTTCGTTGCTTGTATAGCAATATGAATGCCTTTACTTTCAATTACCCTTCCGAAATATAGAATATAATCTTTTTTATTTTCATTGTACTCAAACTCACTCGGAGTGAAGGCATTTGGAATAACTGCGTCAAACCAACTCGGGGTCATAAGCATATCCTTTAAACCATAAAACATGTGCATTTGAGCGTATGATGTAAAAACTCTATAAGGTGCAAATACTGCCTTTACATCATACCCAATACTGGGTTCTACTATTCTTAGATCACTATTGGCTTCTGCTGCTGCTTTATTTTCCCAACCATGAAAGCACATGATTAGATCTCCAGGTTTTTTGCGCCTAGATATTTCGCTGCCAGCAATTGTATTATAGGTAACAACATTTTGATGAGTTCCTATGGTTTTAAATGGCAAACAATTTACAACCTCCACATTGGCTTCACTACCTGGAATAGCATAAATTATACAATTCCAACCTAATTCAGTCATATTGTTTGCAAACTTTATCACAGCAATGCTAAAAGGATCCGTCCTATTATTGATATGAACAGTAGCATTTGGATTACACAAAATATGTAGCGATGGCAATTAAGCTGGCCTCCATTCTACTCTACCCCATTGATCAACCTTAGCAATACTGTTGAGACGCTGTATTTCTACGAATGTCTTGGTCTCGGTGATTAACTTGCCGTTTCTGTTAATTAGATCATTTATTGTTGTAGCAACTGATCGAGTCATTGGTTCAAATTTCTTAAACTTGATTTCCACCATTTGTTTTCTCCTGAAGCTCCATTAGCGCACTAAATGGAGCATTGAAGTAATCTATGTTGCCTCTGCGCTTTCTAGACATTTCACGAGCTCTCTGAGCACTATAAACAATCATATCAAATTTGTTACCACCGAAATTTGCTATACATTTTTCTACATCTAAACTTGGTGTTCTGCTTAATTTTTGCTTGCTCATGATTATCCTTGTAAAGTATTTAATTTATTTTAGCATGAGTTAATTTATTCTCATACCATTATGAAAAAAATAAGCCCCGAAGGGCTTATTGAATTACAGGTTGGCTTACTACTTTTTGTTTACAGTGAGAACGTCGAAACTCACCTTGTCTAAGAGTAAGGAGTTTGATGTCCTTACCTTCCCTAAACTAGTCATTGTCGTATGTTTTGCTGTATCCAACCTAAGAACTTATTTATAGTACATTATATCTAGGAACGTCTACAGTGGCACGCATGATAGCCTCAGGAGTCATTGCGGCACCACTTAGGACACCTTTCATGACACTAGGACTAAAGCCACTCACTAAAGCCGTTCCTCGCTGATCAAACTTTACCGGAACATTGTCAGTGGCTCTTAAGTTCCAAAAAACAATGTTAGGCATAGCATAACCAGCAGCCTCATACTTACGCTGAATCATTTCATATGCTGAATCGTCAAACTTAGTACATTGATCAAACTGCATGTCACTTAGGATTAACAAAGTCTTTGGCATGTCTGCCTCAGCTACTGATCCTTCCTTAGCGATACGCAGAATCTCATCAAATGCCTTGTGGAGATTGGTGTTCATTCCCCAATCACTACGAATCATCTGAGTAAGTTTTTGACTCAACGAACCTTTTAAAACTTCTGCCTTGGTATTAGCACTGAAGGTCAAGAACACATCCTTGAAGGCACTGCGATTCTTATCCGCACAATACAATCCCAAACTTACAGAAATATCCAAACAGGTTAGGTTCTTGTTACGACCTGCTGGAGTTTCCATACTTCCACTAACATCAACTAACGGTATTACACTATGGTCACCGATGTAGTTAGGCAGAGCAGCCCACTGAGCATCTGCTACTACATGATCTCCGCCACTTCTGATGGTTTTGATCACATCGTATGGATACACAGCACTGGCATTAACCTTGTCCTCACCTTTGGTAAGGCGTTCTTTATAGGCTGCGTATGCTTCAGGAGCACGACGACCAAAGGCCTTGTTATAGCGAGCCGCTGCCAATGAAGGTAGTTTACCAAACTCAATAGCGTTCCATTCCTGGGCACACATTTTGGTTTCTACTACATTGGTTAGACCGACCAGCAACTTACGATAGCCTTTTGGAGTCAAACCCATAAACTGACGAAGTTCTACTGCTTGATTACCTTTACGAGGCATCCATTTGGCACACAACCCCTGTCCATCACGCAGAGCATGTTGGATAAAGGTATGAGCTGCGCCTTTGAAGCGTGGAGTTTGGAAAATTAGGAGATCATCCCAACGACCAAACTCTGGCACAAAGGTTAACACACTATCCAACATGTCAGGATGTTGAATTTCCAGATGTAGGAGAATGTCGCGAAACAGTTGACGTTCACCTGCGCCACCACGAACATCACGACACCATAGAGCAATTTTCATTGCCATGTCACGATCTTCTTGATAGGCACGTTCAAAATCTCCAACAATGTTTTTACCACGGCTGGCACCAATCTTGAAGAATAGGTCTACAAGGGCATTGCCACTATGAACCAGAGCCTTCATGTTATTTTCAGTGCGAGCTTCCGCTGGTTGAGTTTGAACTGCTTGAGCAAAGGTAGTCATTTTTGTTCTCCTTTCTGTGTGTAAAATGACAGGATGCACTTTGTGGTTTCAATTACAAGTTGAAGATAAAGTTGCTGTAGGCATCCTAAGTTTTACTATTATACGATATTAATCTGACTATGTCAATGTATTTTTTCTATTATTTTATCCAAATTGCTTTTTACCATGTCCAACTTACAAAACTGTATCTTGTACCTGAGGTAATAGGTAGGACAGCATGTGGGTATAGAAAATTACTGGGAAATATAAGAATGTCACCCTTTCTAAAATCAATTTTAGTATCAGTCCACATTATTAATTCTCCACCTTCATATTCATCGTTTAGACATCCTAAAATAGTTAAAATAGGAATACCCGCAGGTTTTCCAGGAAATAAACTATGAATATGATCGCAGTGTTCTCTCATTTCTGTACCCACATCGTAGATATTGATTCTTATGGGTGAATAGCCAGCCCATTTATCATTCCAAGGAAATTGATAACTTATATGATAATCTTTCAAAGCCTCATATATTAAGTTCATAATATAATGATGATGTTTAGATAAATCGGTACTTACCAAAAGATCGTTGTGAAATGAATGCGGCTCCCCCTTTTGATAGCTATATGTATGTTTTTCAACTTTAAGTGTTGTTTTACATTCTGTTATAACATCATCACAGATGTTAAAGGGTATGACAGACTTATACCTTTTTAGGTAAGTGGTTAAATTTTTATCCATATTTAAATTCTATATCGCTAACTCCGTCATCGCTTATATTTAACAAGCCATAAATCCAAGTGTTAAAAGACAAACTAATTCTACATCCATCGGTGTGTTTAGGAGGAACAGTATGTTCTAAGGTTGAAGGAAAGATATACAATCTATTCTGCGGTGTAGGAAGATTCCAAACTTCACTGTTGAGTTCAGTGTCTTGTTTAGCAGTAAATCTAATTTGTGGTAAATTGGGATTCATGAAACTTATTTGATCAAACTCATCTGTTTGAAAATAAAAAACTCCAGACAAATAACTGTTTGGATGGACATGCCTATGATGGCCACCTCCTTTTTCAGTAAAGTTTAACCATGAACTGGTAATTTTTACTCTTAGACCCTCATTAAATGGATTTTGTACTGTAATTAAATAATGATGTAGACATTGTTCAAACCATATTTTAATATTTGTAAATCTAAAATCACCTAATACTCTAGAATTTTCACTGGTAAGATTGGCAAGATTACCTTTGTCATAGTGTCTATACAAAGTGACTGCACTTTTTTCATGTTCAGTTAACGGTCTATCTAAATCATAGGCCATTATAACTGTAGGAAATAAGTTTATTTGTTGTGGACTTTTCATTTAGCTAACTTATTCTAAAATAAAAGATATTTCAAAAAGAACAGCTAACCTAACTTTATCTGTAGAATTTAAAAGCCTAAAATTCAGCCAAGACGGAAATACGAAAAAGTCTCCACTGTAAGTAGGCCATTTATAAAATCCATAAGAATATTTGGTTAGTTCTTGTTTTTTTAAATGAAGGTAATCTGAAATACCAAATAATGCGTTGTTGGGGTTATCTATCTGTAACTCTATATGCCCATTATGTAGCATAGGAAAAAGAACACCAACTAGATGAGGGTATACAGAAGATTTATAAATTTTACCTTTAGGCTCAATTTCCTTTCCTTCACACAATGTAATTTCAACTTTTGGCAAGCTGAATTTTTTCCTGTACTGTTCAATTTTGCTGTTTAGAACAGACTTAATTTCATCAGTAAGTTGCCCATCTTTTAGTAATTGTTTTTTTTGTTCTAATTTTAGAGTATTTTGAAATATAGTTACCAAACTAGGAAATATTTCAAAATCTCTATATGTTTGATAATTTGTATAAAAATCAAAATCATCTAATTTTATATCTATACCTCTATCCTTTACATACTGCTCATCAACATTATCTACCGCATCATAATACTCTTTCCCCCAAATTCCGGTGAACATGTGCTTGGTAAAGTAACAAGGATCGTATGATTGAAAACTCTGATTAAAATATTCAAAAGGTAAAACTTTGATATCATATTGTCTTTTATATTTTAGATATATATCACTCAGATGACTTTGTCCACAAACGTAATTGACAATTTCAACGTTTATTTGACAATTTTCTTTAAGAGTAGCTTTTTTAATTTCATCTACATTAAAGTTTTTAAGTCTTTCAAAACAGTCCTTAAATGAATAAATCCAAAAATTGTGATTAGGTATTCCAGCAAACAAAAAATTTTCACAGGGATCTACTGATGTATCTTCTGAAAATGTTCCAACAAGGCAAATATCACTGGTTAATTCACTGTAAAAATTTTTATAAACAAACACATCCATATCTAAATAGATACCTCCGTACTTGTGTATAATCATCAACCTAGCAATATCAATTTTCATAATTTCTAATGGTAAAGAAGACCAAGCTTCAAACCATTGTGAGTATTCGGTCCTTACAAAGTTATTGACACGTTCATGAGTCCACATTTCATAAGCGAAATCACTAAAATTATCTAGCACACTTTTTTGACAAGTGTGCCAAAGTTTACTCCATTTAGACTTGTCTTCTGGAGCCATCTGATGGATAATTTTTGGTATCATTGATAATTAGGCTGTGCGTTTGATAAGATGATAACCAAATGCAGTTTGTACAGGACCTACTACTGTATCTAGTGGACAGTTAAATGCTGCTGTTTCAAATTCAGGTACCATTTGTCCCCTATGAAATTGTCCAAGATTGCCTCCATTACGACCGCTAGGACATTTGCTGTGTTGTTGAGCTAACAATGAGAACTCTACTCCTCTTGTTAATTGATTATATAAATCTTGTGCTTGTTCTTTAGTTTCTACTAAAATATGACTTGCTGTTATTGGTTCCATTGATTCCTCTTTTATATGGTGCCTCGTGATGGAATCGAACCACCGCTATTCGCCGTGTAAAGGCGACGTTTTACCATTAAACTAACGAGGCTTTATACTTCATAAACATAGTTTATAGTGTTGGAATTTTCTCTTAAAATTCTAGCTCCATTGTTTAAATGGAATCTTCTAGCCATCTCGGTCTTAGGACTAAGAGTTACGAAATTACTAACGCTACTTCTATGTTCTTGGATATAGTTTACACTATCTAATATTAGTTGTCTACCCTTTCCGGACTTATAACTCCATATTGTATAGAAAACTGCTGTATTTGGATCTTCGCAGATTTCGAACAAGTTGTGCTCGTCTTCTGGAACTGAGAGTTGATAACTAACACAGGTTATGGCACCTGGTTGATCTTGCTCTTCTAAAACAAAAACGTCTTTGTTTTTACCGATTCTTGTTTCGTGTGGGATGTGTGGTCTAACAGGATCTTCATTGAGCAGTGCGAAGAATCTGTCGCTCAGGTCTCGGATTAAGTGTAGCATGGTAGTAGGTAATAATATACCTATTTAACCATTTTTACTTCAATTCCTGATTTTTCTAAAAACTTTATTCCACTATCGTCTCTGTAGTGTTGACCGAAATAAACACCTCGGATACCAGATTGATAAATCAACTTGGCACAATCTAAACAGGGACTATGCGTAATGAACATGTCTGCTCCTAGTCCGCTGTTAGAAGATTTGGCCAATTTGGCTATGGCATTAGACTCAGCATGAAGAACTTCTGGTTTGGTTTTTAATATATAGTCATAGTCATTTCCATCGTCGCACTCAATCACTATTTCGTCTTCACAATTATTATCCCAACCTGCTGGCATGCCGTTATAACCATAACTGATAACTGTGTCATCTTTAACAATGACAGCACCTACATGTAGTCTACGAGCATGACTGAGTTCTGCACAACGCCGAGCCCAGTCCATATATAAGTTTACAAATTTTATCTTCATTTAATTTTATTACATATCCAATTTGCTATTATTTTATATCCTAGAAGATTAGGATGGTAATCGCCCATGTAGAAATTTCTTTGATCATTATAAACTTTCCTACTGCCGTATTCCCATACTGAGACATCATGTTCAGCTTCATATTCTGCTAGTACTTCAGATGCTGCTAAATCTATTTCTATCCATTTATCAGTTTTAATAAAGGATTTAGTTCTTGGCTCATCTTTGAAAGTTGGATAAAAACTATTTACGAATCGATAATTATGGTTATCTAAAATTTGTTCTGCTTCGTTTATAATTTGTCTCAGTAAAATATGTTTAGTCGCTGGTCTGGCAAGATGCCTATATGGAAAAGACCACATGACAATGATCAAATCATCTTTCTCTAAATGCCTTTGAAATTCATTTATGTAATGTAATATATCTGCATTATCTATACCGCACATACCTAAATTTACGAAAGGCACATCAAATTTGTCTGCCAGCCACCTTACCCAAGAATTATTCATCCTCAAATGAAATGTAAATGGATCGGGACTGGCAATTTCTTTGTAATGAGGATCTTCCTCTACTCCATGTCCATGTGTCCATGAATCGCCAAATGCTATAAGTCTTTTCATTTTTATGGTGCCCCAGGAGAGGATTGAACTCCCGACCTTTGGTTTACAAAACCACTGCTCTGCCGCTGAGCTACTAGGGCCTTAAGTTAATTTGATTTTTTTTCTAATGCTTTAAATGCTTCTTCTTCTTCTGCTGTAACATCTAAGGTCATATTGTGCTCATTTAGTTTACGCTCGAACTCTTCTTTTGATAGGCTATGCCAACCTATACAAAATCCTGTAGGCGATCTACCACAACCACATTTATTCATTTGCCTTGACCTCTATATGCTTTATAATTTCTACGTTGATGTTTATTCATTGAGCTGGTTTTAGGAGTGTTACCTCCTTGACAAGTTCTTTTCTCTACTTTTCTATGTTTCGATTGCTCTTTGGTTTTCGACATAATTACTCCGTAAATATATAGTATATATCCTGCCTAGTTTATTACCTTTACTAATGTGGTAATTTTTCTATAAACATATAACTATGATACCTATCAGGTATTTTTTGATAGGCAGGAATTATCTTTATTCTAGAGTAATCTAAAGTTTTTGTCAAATAATCTGAATTAATAAAAAGCAAATGCTGTTTTCCTGGTATAGTCTCATAGGACAATCTATTTTCAATTACATACTGCCATCGTGTTGTGCCTATAGGATCGCAAAAACCATAGGTTTTTTCCAGTGTTTCTTTATAGTGATTAATAGTAGTTTGATCAGCAGCATCTAAAAAATTCAAAACTAAAAATCCGCCCATCTCTGTTCTATCATAGAGATATCTAATTACAGTAAAAAATGTGTCAATGTCTAAATGTAACAGTGCGTCGTATGATATTACAGTATCCGCATTACTAGCAATGTCAGGTAACTTTTTTTCTGTTAAATCGTGATGATAAAATTTAGCGAAGGGGTATAATTCAGATGCCTGATTTACAGCTTCTAACTCAGTGTCAATACCTATATATTGAGCACCGAAAGCTGGACCAACATTTAGATCACAAAGCCTCATTGAGCCGAATCCATAATCGATAATCTTACCCTTTATTAGTTTTGGGAAAACTACATTATAATAATCATAGGAATCAATCATGTTGTTCTCGGTCTTCTTCTATGGTGATCTTCCATTATTTCAATTAGAGTTCTGTTTTCATACCTAACACGATCCATACGGTTTTCACTGGGTGTGCCCCAATATAAATGTTTTGGATTGCTACACTTTCCATTGTTGCAGGCATGACACACCAGTATCATATGCCCATTAGGTATAGTAGTGTGTGTTTCGTGTGCCAGTAAGCCTTTACATAAGGTACTACCACCCCCACGCTCTATACAATAGTCGTCGAGATCTAAATGCTCTTGGCGTTCTTTTTTTCGTTTCTTTATATACTCGTATATATTTTCCACCAATTATTTATTTTGTAATATGGTAGTAGGTTAGGGAATCGAACCCTACCGTTCCAGCCCATCTGACCAGTCTCCAGAGTTTATAAGTCTCCGCCGCACACCAGTGCTACCTACCATTAAATCTTTTTAAATCTTCTAAAGTATACCTTGTTATAACCTAATTTTTCATAAGAACGATCTACTGCTGTATTGTTGACATGAGTCTCAGTTTCTATGTATTTTACATTATTAAGACGTAGTTCTTCTACAAAAGTTTCTTCAATAATACTTCTAATACCTTGTCCTCTAAATTCTTTATCTACCCAACTCATACAGATGTAAGCACAGTCTTTTGCTCCATCTTGATGCTGCTTGTATATTATATATGAAATTACTCTGTTATCTAATTCAATCCAAATTACATTATTATCTCTTTGAATAAATGGATCTTTTAATGAATGGCCTGCTTCCATTAAATCAGCAGCGGCTCTATATGCCACTGGAACAACAGGGGTCATTAGTAAACTATCACAAATAAACACTCGAGCGATCTTTCCGTGAATATCTATGTTTTTAGATTTCATAATTTATGATAGTTTATTTTCCTACATTAGTCAACGATCTAAGGTGATCTATTTTCTTCAAAACATAATCTTGTTTTGATAAAAAAGAGTCAACATTGTTAAAATTATCTATGAAATATTTTCTCCAATACGGATAATTGTTCTTTTTGTTTTCATCAATATAATCATTGATAATACTAGCAAATTCTTTAGCTGAGTCAACGGACCAATTACTGTTAGACCAATTATATCTAAGTTTATCTGTTGAAATTATCTTGTATCCGAATTTGTTAGGATTAAGACTAAACTCACTGGCAGACGACAACCTTGTAGGGTCACGTATGTCTAAATCAACAACCCTTAGATAATCGGCTGTATTAGTTTCCAATAACCAATTAACTGTTTCCCAAATATCTTCCTTGGTACTGTGCGGTAATCCTATTATTAAATTACATTGAATGTGAACATAAGGATGATATTGTTTAATATCGACTAAAGTTTTTTTAAGTATAGCCGGATTAGCTCCTTTGCCTATTGAGCTTCCAGTCTGCTTATTCATGGTTTCAATACCAAATGTTACAGCATTCCATCCTATTTCAGGCATAAGGTCAATCATTTCTTTATATCTAGACATAAGATCTAACCTGCCATATGACCAAAATTCAAAATCAATGCCAGTATCTTGCCTTATACTTTTAATCATACGCATTTTATCAATGGAATCATTAAAAGTATCATCAACAAATAAGAAATTTTTAGTGCCAAAAGTATTATGAGCCGATACAATATCATATTCAATAGACAGTTTGTCTCTTATATAAGTACCTGGTTTTTTGCCTAAATAGGCGAATTCACAAAATTTACATTTGAAAATACAGCCTCTAGAAATTTCTATAGGTAATAATTCGTTATTCAATACAAAGTCAGAGTTTACAAATTTCGTTTTAAAATCTAATGTTATATCATTATAACTACGATCAGCATAGATTATTTTATTTGACATGCTTGTAGTATATTCTAATGGCGATTGTTTTCTAATATGGTTGTCGAATTCGATAACGGCCTGATCAGAATATCCTACAAATATCCAGTAGTTTTCAACATAGTCTTTGATTGTATCTGCATTCGCTCCTCCTAATGCTATTGGAATCCGTCTTAGTCTAAGATAGTTAATTAATTTTGTTTCATTTTCAGCAGACAAATCTGTAATAGTATTAGGATTTGATTTATGATAGTTTAGATAGGTAAGACTAAAACCCACCCAATCTATTTCAAAGTTATCTAATAATGACAAAAGTTCATCTATATTCCAATGTCGTAGATAATCTATAGTTTCAACTTCAATATAGTTATTACGTAGGCAGGTGGCAATTCTATAAGCCCCTGCTCGTCTAGTTAGATTAGCAGACTCTGTAAAAATAAAAACCATTACTAACTAGGCAGACTATCTACTGTGTCAAATTGCTTAGGACCTATAGTAATACCTACCATATTACAGTAGCTTATTCTATCATTCCAAAATTGCTGTAATGCTGGATCTGTATCATAAACATCAAAAGTTGATTGGTCTTGAAAATAACCTGTATAGGTTAATGTTAATCCATCTAAGCTGATTTCTTGATTTTCTTGAAGAATTACACCGCCGGTTCTATGATATTGAAGTCTATCAGAAACTGCACGAGTTAGTAATACTTCACCGTGCCATGGAATTTCTACATTAGGTCTTGTGTAAATTCTAGTTACTTTAAGCATGTTTTGTCCTATAAGTTATTTATTAGACTTTCGGGAATGGTTACTATGTTACCTATAAATGGATCCCAATGTTTTATTCCTTGTCCAAATTCATATAGATTTCTCATAATAGAATATTTTAAATTTTGTTGTTTGTAGTTTAGCGTTTTTAGAGGACTATGATAGTTGTTTACTTTGGCAAGATCAGCCATAAAATATTCTTTTGGGTCATAGTAGTATTTTCGATTAGTTTTAAGCAATGAATGACGTAAAACGTGATACCATGTATCGAAGATTCGACTAAAAAAATTAGCCTCACCCTGCCTATTGAAATAGTCAAATGATAGTTGATATGAAATTTCGGTTAAGGATATTGGAATGTAAAACGCTCGAGTATCTATTGATTTGATATGGTTATAAAAAATTCTTTCGTATCTGAAGTTATTGTTTTTTTCTAAATCACCTTCTCCTATGATTATGAAATAATCAATTGGGATTTGTTCTATAAGGCTAGGAACAGAGACATAGGTAGGCCAACATACTTTAGTAATTAAAAAATTTCTATAGATATGAAAGTCTAGTAAATCACTTAGGGACAAACTTACAACATGTAATGGTTTTGAATAGATAGCTGTTAATTTTTTGACTAGTTCTAGATCTTCTAGATTATGATTTTCAATCAATAGGAAAAAACATTCTACATCTACATCATGTTTGATTAGGCTTCTTAGAATAATTTCACTGTCCATACCAGAAAGACATAGACCAACTTTTTTAAAACATAATCTAGTCATATTGTCTATAATAGCGGCAGTGGTCTTATCTACAGCCTCTATATAATTTTCCGTTGTTATAGTATCAAAGTTTTCTAACCTATAGGTAAACTCTAATTTTTTATTCAATGACCATACTCTATCCATAGATATCACTTGAACTGTCTAACAATCGTTGTACGTCGACATTGTAATTGCTAACTATCTCTAACTCACGTGTAATACTATGCCTACGTGGTCTGAAACTTACAATATTTTTAAGACTTTGTTTTTTAGTCTTAGTCATATAATCATTACTACCCAAAACTTCGCAAACAAATTTCTTAGCAGTAATCTTATATGTTTCTATGGTATTCATATGTTTGGGTTCAATGCCTGCCATACTCCATAATTGAAAATTTTTATCTGCGAAGAAAGGAAAATAGTTATTGTCCAACCATTGTTTATTTAATGGACCTTCAAATTTGCTAAACAAAAAAACTCTATAATAGACATAGATCCATTTCCAGCAAAAATTATACCACCAAAAGGCATCCCATATCAAACCATTATGTTGAGGACTTGAATTAAAGTTTTTGATCAATAGTTCTGCCCAAATTCTAGCACTAGATGATGAAATATTTTTGGCCTTGGTAAAATATGTTTCAATGCTATCCACACTGGCAATCTTGTTAAGGTATTGTTCTCCTGCCCAATGATTTACATCATAAAGTAAATCACTGCCAAATAATTGATCATTTAGCTCACCAGTTACATAGATCCAATCTCCAAAGTCAAATTCATTATATCCGAGATCACTAAGTTTGATATTGAAGTATGGACGAATGAATTTATACCAAAAATAAGGATTTTCATCTAGACTTTCTTTACTCATTACCACTGTAATTCTTTTGGCTGTTTGCTCCAGACCTAAAAGTTCGATAAATGACGATAATATAGTAGAACTATCTATTCCCCCACTGTACATAAGATAAATCGGCTTGTCTATAGATTCTTGTTTTTGTATAATTTCAGCTGCTCTAATCAAACAACATTCTTTGTAACTCAAATTAAAGTTTGCTAATGTTGGGATATAAAACTCTTCTGGTACATAAGTTTTTATTGGAAATTTAATTTGACCAGATCTATCACTGAGACCAATATTGATATCACTGAATATTTTATAAAAGTCTATCCATGCCTGATGTTTAGGATCATGACGTACATTTTCTAAAAAATGATATGCTTGATAAGTAATGAGGTTCATTGATCTATATAGAAAAAAGAGTCTATGATATCCTTTTTGTACCCTTGTAAGATATCTATGTTGTCTTCAGTAGTTATAATTTCCATCCATCTATCTATTAGAGCTTGTATTTTAACCACAGCAGTTTGATAATTGCTTATCTTTATATCTATTTCTTTTTTAGCCTCAGTAATAGGAAGTTTTCTAATTAATGAGTATTCTTCAATCAATTTATGATTATTAGATTGAACTATACTTACAAATTCATTGTCAAACAGATAATTTTTATAAAGCATATTGCCCTCTGCTCCGACTAACAAATGCTGTATTAAAGACATTTTTGTTTGAGTCAGTTTTATCTTACCATCAATGCTAGGAAACAGTGTATCTACTTTTATTATATTCCCACTGTAAAATTTAATAATCTCATTACCTAAATTTTTATTATCAACCTGTTGATAGATATGACTGTGAAAACCTGGTAATAGGAAAGTAAGGTTAGTATCTTGTACTACACTTTGGCACATGGCAGCTATTTTTTTGTCTAATGTTTCAGCTAAAATAACATTGGTATTGACATCTATAAGAATATATTTCATTTAATCACTACTATTAGTATAGTAACCCCAATAAGCACTTTGTATTTTGTCAAACTCTTCAAAAAATTTATCTCCGTCTATGTCTAATCTATGTTCGGGATTAAATAAATTTTCTATGTCTTTTTTACTAAACCTAAAGCCTCTTTCCTTGTCCTGCATATATTTGGTCTGAAATTCTCCCATAAATTTGGGTCTATTAGGTCTTATGTTTTTTCCATCGTAGCCTGTACATTTTATCTTATCTGTAATAGCAGGCCATAGTGTTCTATGTAATTCGCAACGATATGTCCAATTGCTTAATTTGCCTGGTATCTTATCTTCCAACAGTAATTTCACGTGTGGAAGTCTTATATAACTTTGAGCTATTTCAGGTGTAAATAGAAACCATTCTCCTATGATTGTTCTGTTTATGGCTTTGGCATGAATACTATTTGCGTAGTCATGTTCTATGCTGAAAAGACTCCAACGTGATTTCTTTGTAAAATCATTGAATAGATCTCTATGCCAATATGGTTCACCGTCACCTACTACAGGTATATTATCTAAATAATCATACCATTTCAGTCTTACTAACTTTTCTACAGTTGATGGATAACTTATTTGGTAAAAATCATAAGCATCATTTTCTAAAAACTTTTTTAGGTTAAATGGTATTAGATTATGTTTTATGCCCATTTGACTACAGGTTTTCACAGCATGATCTACATCATAACAGTTGATATCATCTTCAAAGCAAAAAGTATAAACATTTTGTTTGATACCCAATTGATGAAACGTTCTTATTATGATTTCACTATCAATACCACCTGAAAACAAAACATCAAATGGACCGCCATAGATATCTTTAATTAGTTCTGCATTTCTAAATAATGCTTGGAAATAGTCTAGTTCTCTATTAGGTTGATGATTCCGATTGTAATGTATGTTAAAAACTGCTTCCTTGTTAGGTTTAGAGATATTCGGACCTAAGTTATCAAATGTGAAGTATTGCCAATTTTCAAATCTTTCCATTAGGCAATCACCTTGTACATTTTGTAAAACATTAATTTGTAACCATCTTTTTCTGCTGTAACCAATCTAACTTTATTATTAGGACTAATAGTTGCCGCAGTTATATCACAGTTCATCGAACTGGCTACCTGTTCAAATTGCTGGTTAAGAATAGTATGAATTCCTTTTCTTCTATGATTTTTATCCACAGCAGTCAATAAAATTTCCAATATACCTTTGCCCGTATTTTGTCTATTATAGGCAAATATGCCAACAACTTTGTCTTGTATTTCTCCCCATATTATGCCACATTCATCATCATCCCATGATGTTATTTTACCTGCATGACCATTATCCATTAGATCTGCCATTTGTCTAAGGAAAAATGTATAGGCAGGATTTAGTTTAAGTTTGTCACTGTGTTTTATTACTAGTTGTTCCTGCGTTTTAGTAGTTGTCCTAGCTAAAATTTCTATCATGTTTTTGTTCGTATTAACTGTATAATCCAATATGTGGGATCTATTTCCCACCAACGACGTCCGCCAAAGTTTGGATTGCCCGGGTCACCGTGGTGATTATTATGCCAACATTCTCCCATACTGACAGGGAACAACCAGGGAACGTTTACACTGGTATCCTTAGTATCAAAGTTTCTATAACCTAGACGTGAATAGTGTACTAGACTGGTCTGTACAGCAAAGCTATGGAAACACAGCATACAGGGTAAGATCATAAAATACAACCATAAATCAAAATTAATCAATGCTAGTGATAGATGACTTACTATAAAAATTTTATTATAATGGTTGTGAAAGATCATGGCTTCGTTGTCTCTCAACACTCTTATAGCATATTTTAAATGGAGTTTTGAATAATTGATTCTAAAAAGCCAAAGTATATATGAATGCCAAAATCCATCTCTTGGGCTGTGTAGGTCTCGTTCAGTGTCAGCATGCCTATGATGATATCCTTGGTGTACCACAGTCCAAAATACTGGACTACCTTGACCTGCTACGGTGCCACACCATAGTGCAAAATACTTTATAATTTTATGGGTTTGAAAACTATAATGACTGAGTAACCTATGGTAACACGCACCTATACCTAACATTTTAAAACAAATATAACCTAGTATGGTGGCCAGTAACCACCATGATGGCATTTGATCAGTAACAACATTGTAAATGGCATAGATACCTCCTAGATGTAGAGGAATCAATGTATAAGTGTTACGCAGTCTTTCTAGGATCGATGTTTCCATAATTCTAGTAATTGAGGATTACCTTGATATAAAATTGTTTGCCAACAAGAATCATCACACTCGTTAGGGCATGTAAGATATTTATTAGTCGTACTTTGCCACTCTATTTGAAATTGTCTTCTAAATTCTGAAATAACAAATTTTTCCCAATTAGGAGTTTGTCTGCTGATAAAATACAGCTGGCAATTTGTATTATTTTTTAGCCATTCAATTTGGCTAATAGCTGAATAACCAAAGCTAGCACTCATTACTCTAGGAAATTTTATTCTTTGATTGGGTTTCCATAATCGATTTAATATTCTGTAGGCATGTTTAGGCCAACAATCTCTATATGAAATACTGGAGCACATAACCGGGTTGTCTTGTTCGTCGAAACAAATAGTACAGGCAATAACATATGGTAAGAATTCTTTGCTATAGTTTTCCCAAAGTCTATGATCATGTCTATTATATTGTTGTTCTCTCAAACTATCAAATGTAGCGTCCAGTTCTTTATCACTGCCTATTGCCCATGTTATTGTTTTCATATTTTATTACTAAGATACCAATCGGCCCAATGTTTAGATTGTTCTTCCCATTTGTTGACAGTTTTCTTAAGAGGAAAATACGGGCGACGAATATTTTCTATAGCATTTATATCTTCTTTATAAACTTCAATTACTTTTTCCCAGTTTATTTTTTCTGAAGAATCAATGCTGTCCGCATAATAAAATTGCATATGCCAAGTAAAACCATATTCTAATTTTGGGTCAAACGGGCTTACACGGCAAATCATTAATTTTCCATGTTCGTATTCTATGTTGTACCCAGGATATACAAACAACCAAAAACCCTTTGTTCCGTTACGAGTTGTATACATCTGAATAGACCAGTTGTCCCCAAATTCTACTTCAATACCATCTAAAGGTGTTTCTATACTTTGTATAGGATGTATTCCTTCTGGTATAAGATGTAACAGGTCTGTCATCTGTTCCATAAGCCATAGCCAACTTCCTTGACTTGAACCACTAACACTATGACTGTAAGATAATTCAGGACTGTCACATAAAATTTTGAACCATTCTTGATCTCTAGGCTCTTGAAAATTTTCAAACAAGATTCCTGTGTCTCCCAATATAGCCTGACCCTGGTGTTGCATTTTGTAGAAGTGTTTACAATATGGTTCTTCATTCATAGGTAATCCATCTTGTTTCCACGAAAAGCCGTGTAACTTACAGCTCAATACATTTAATGTTTCTCCTGGATTGGAAATTAGATACCCACGATGAGGACATTCGCGATTCTTTATATCATAAACATCGTTATTTTTAACTATAATAGATTCTTGAAGTACAAAATTATTATCTTTAAGAGCACTTACATGAGCCAAAATATTCGGTTTGTTTCTAAACATTTAATACAGTTTCCATGAAATCAAAATAATCTATGCTCCATGTTCCATTATAATTTTTGCCAGCCTTTTCTATCTCCTTAAATGCCTCGTGTTGAAATATTGGAGACTTTTCTATTAGTTCATAGCCATGAAGTTAGGTCTTTCTACCAAATTAAAATCATTATTTCTATTGTAAACAATATGCTTACTGCTTCTACTGCCTAGTTTTCCAGGTACACGATTATGAGCAAGGTCGATCATTCTAGGATCTGCTAAAAAACTAGTATTCATTTCATTGGTCCAGCAATTAAAGTTTGGGGTTCCTGCTATTCCCTGTTCAATAAACAATCGTGAAAAACACCATTCGTATTCGCTAAATTCAAAAATCCATTTTGAATCTGAAGTTTTTTTAATATAAGGTTCGCAGCCACCGCATAATATAGTTCCATCGACATGTTCTATGGCAAACATTAGAGCACTGTTATGATATTTGTCACTTCTATATTTTACAGCATATTCTACTATTTTACCTGAATTAACGAATTGATCAAAGTCTAAGTCAATTATCATCGGAGCTAGATCATTATCTCTACAATATTTGAAAGCATAATCAGTATCGTGATCATTGTAATGAGGTTGAAGTTGTAGAATAACCGGTGTTACATCTATACCTAAGCTTAAGAATACACTCAACATGAACTCGCTGTCAATACCTCCACTGTAAAACAAGTGAAGTGGACCTTGCCTATTAGCGTATATTTCTTCAGCAGCCCTACAAGATTCGACGTATAAGTTGTCAAATGTCTTAGGAAAAGGATCAAAATGGCATTGAAAAGTATCGGCTGTGCCACTTACAGTAAAATAATTATTTTTGGTTAGTTCTATCATTATAGCAACATATAAATATTAAGTTGAGATATTTATGGATATAACTTTGTCATGAGAGAATACTGTTTGCCTGTATTAGATATTCCCTGTTTATCAGAAAAAACCTGTCAAGAGATTATAGAATATTCTAATCTGCATCAAAACAGATTTAAAGGTTATGATAACATTGACGGTAAAACAGTAGAGCTTAATGTTCCTAATCACTATATGGGATTTAGTTATCTCAATCTCAATCTAGATCCAAAAGACTTTAGTTTCGGCGTATATGTTTGCGAAAGTAATAACATTCGTATCGATTATAATGATCCGATCATTTTTATGATTCAACGATCTAAATGGCGTGTTCCACCGCACACTGATCCACAACGTAGAGCGTCTCTATTATATCATATACAGGGCACTGCGACAACTAATTTTTATACCATGGAAAATCACGTGCCTAATATTGATTATTCCTCTGTGGAACTAACAAAGGTACAATCAATCACAATGGATATGAATACCTGGTATTTGTTTGACAATAGAACCATACATGAAGTTGAGTTGATATCGACTGGTATTAGGTTAAGTTTTGTAATAAACCTTTTTGATCGATTTCGTGATTTTGAAGATGCCAGACAAAATTATAAAAAAATATTTTTATAAATTACCCACAAGATGAAGTCTAGGTTTATCAGAAAAGTTGGCAAAAGAATGCTTTTTTCTCGTATCGACAACGTAGGCATGGCCTACAGGTAAATGAAACGGGGATATATCAGAAAAGATAAACAAACAATCTGAATTTGTTATTAAAGGTATATGCACTCTTTCGGAATCATCTAGATGAAGGCTGTAGCATGCAAAGGGATTAAGCCACATAAGTCTTGTACGAGTTAGTTGATACTTGTCAATTAGGGATTCGAAGATTGTATTTGAAAAAAAAGGATTAAGGACGTTGAACTCAATTTCTTGTTCTCTACCTTTACCTACTGCGCTTGTCCATGGATCTTCTCCTATCTTATGTTGTAATCCAGTTTGCTTGCCTTTATGGCCATACTCCGTCCAAACTAGATCTTTCTCTAAGTTCAAATATGCAGAGATTATTGAGATATTATCGATACTATCTAAAATTTTGAACATATTTTAACCGGCTGGTACATATGCAGGACAGGTCGTAGGTGGAACAACTGCACCTGAAAGTTTAGTTTGTTGATCTGATTTTTTTTTGGTAATATTTCCTACTGGCAACATATGTTCTACTTTTTTAGTTTTATCTGTTTTAATTTTTTCTGCTAGCATGTTCTGTCTCCAACAAATATGGTATTAAGTCATATTTACCTAAAGTTTTTAATGCCCATCTACGTTCATTGCAGGCATAATGCTTGCAATTTAATATGTAAGGATCATTGTGTATTTCTGTACATGTACCAGATTGTCTAAGTAAATCTACTAAATCTAGTTGATAATAGATATCGATAATATGATATTTTTGCAAATTATAGAAAGGCTGCACCCACCATTCTACAGGTGACCTGATAAAAGGTGCTCCATGATCAGACCATTTTTCGTCTAATAAAGGTCGTTCATGATCACCTGTATAGATAAACTTAGGTTGCCAATATCTATGCCTTTCAGGCCATCTTGCATCTTTTTTATTGTAAAAATTAATTAAGGTTTCTCTACATCCCCAATTAATATCTGATTCTTCCGGTACTTGACAATCTAATAATCTATGTAAAAATGGTTCATTGATGAGATTTCTAATCATAGTATCCATATGTTTAACATCAGACCAATTTACAAACCAAAGATTGGATTTCTTATTTGGGATTACAACGATAGGGACTATACGATATGGAATTTTTTGTAACTTATTGAGCATTGAAATAAGATACAAGACCATCATAGAATCCATTCCTGATAGTCCTACTGCTATTAAATTATCAGGATCGGTATTAGCAGGCATATCAATTTTAAGAATTCGTCTATCCCAATCGGGCCCACATTCTAACTCATATTCTATATCTTCATTTTCTAATATAAAGTCACGTTCTTTTGATCTAGGATTGATGGTATCAACAACTATGTCATTAGAAAATTCCTTGATAAAAAAGGTGAGGATGTATTTTGTACCAAAAATAATATCTTTGCCAGTATGAAGAGTTTTTAAATTTGTTTCTGGCTCATCATAGTCGTATCTAAAAAAAGCCAATTGTCCCTGATTAGGCCAAATTGATTTATATAAATGGTTAAAATATGTTTCCCCTCCAGAATAGTCATTGTTAAGATATAAGACCGCAGTGGCCATTCGATTGCCACCTTTAGACAGCATCTTAGTTAGACTTGCTTTGTTTTTATCGTTAACAATAAAAAAATCATAATGAGGAGTAAAACTTGAATTAGTTTCATACTTAGTTGGAACTGGATCACAGATATTGTCTTTTGGAAGTCCAGTAACATTTGAAATTTTTTCTTTTATCTGTTGGATAATTTCACGATATTCAGGTGTATCTAATTTTTGGTATTTTTGATTGTATATTGCTTTATGACCAGTCTTTATAGATTTAAGGTCTAATGAACCTGTTTGGTAATCAGAAAGACGGGCATCAGTGAATAAATTAGGCTGTGACTCTAATAATGAAATAATTTTGTTGCAAATTTCGGGAGATATTAAGTCCTCAATGATCTCTAAATGAGGATATGACTCTAATAAAATTCTATTCACTATAATCCCCAAATCTGTATAGTTTGTCTATGATACCGTATGAGAGGACTTATTTGTGTTACCATATGCATGGTCTTGTCTGTATTAACAACACATGTATTATACTCAGGGGGAAGTGCAACATAATGATCCTTTTTTTGATATACAAATAGTCCGCCCCAGTTTATATCCCATTCCTTATTAAGGTATATAGTAGCACCAAATTTATATCTAAGATCATTATGAATATTTAAACCACTTAATGGGTGCCAAACACAATGTAGAATTGCCAATCTTTCGTATGGTAATTTTACTCTAGATCTGATAACAGGTTCTATCATATTGTGAACATGGTCACTGACTGTGGTCTGGCTTACATTTCCTATAATGCTATCTTTATAGATATTTGTAGCCCATATAAGTCTGCTATCCATCCATGCATACTCTTTAGATTGCTTTTTAAAATCTTTTATTATTTCTTTGATTATGCTTTCTTCTAATATATTTTTTATAATTTTCATTTTAATCTTATCCAATCTAAAGTTTTTTCTACGAAACTTTTTTCGTTTTCAATTATATCTGCAAGGTCACTATAATTTTCTATAAAATCCCGATAATTAATATTATTATCTATGGTCAAATTAAATTGAGGAATATTTTGATTTTCAAGGTATTCTAATGCCTCGGAGTATTCTATCTGATTAAAACTTTTACCTTGTTGGTATAACAGATCTTTCATGCGATCAACTAATATTTCGTTGCTTAGGATTAATCTAATCGTTGATACAATTATAGGATCCTTAAGGTCTAGATTAACAATTTGTTTTTTGAATTCTAGTTTACTAAGGTATACAAACTTTTTAGTATGTTGTGCATACAGGTAACTTGCCACTTGATTTATATAGTCTCTTCGATGTAAGATAATTATTTTATCTTCATCTGTAATTTTAAAAGTTTTACTAAAATCGACTAACACTAATTTACTGTCATATGACTGCCAATATTCATGGCTAATAAGGTTCTGTAAAAATATTTTCACACCTGAATTAGTGTAATTGAAACTTTTACATGCTTCTATATAATTTTTAAAGCCTTCTATTCCTTGATTTTTTGCTAAATTGAAGTAGAGTTTTCCAAAATACTCTCCTAGATTCTCTAATCTTAGATGTTGACATAAACTATTAAGAATAAACCAAGATCTAGATCTCGGTGAGCAAACGACATACAGATTCATTTTATACCATAAATATGTATATATCTTTAATATCTAAGGACCGATAAATTATGGCCGCTTCTAGTACATCAGTTTTAAGGAGTTTAACGCAACAAGAAATTATAGATCTAGGTCAGGAATCGTCAAATATTTCATTTTGGAAAAGAAGTTGGCGACAAGATGATCTTTTACCGGGCACTGTTCATTTTGTCAAGTTTGTAAATGATCAAAGTCAGGTCATTTACGATAATTTGAATCAATTTCCCGCTACGCAATCACTTATAGAATCTATTTCACCGAACTCTAAAATTGGACGTATTCATTGGTATAGATTTTTACCTATGGAAAGATTAGGTCCATATAGTTGGGCTGCACATTATTTTTTGCAAAATAATCTTTTACTACATAGGTATCATATATTACTTAATTTGCCTAATACTTTCGCTCTTAGAATTGACAATAATTTTGTAACTGATGTTTCTATTTACAATAACAAAGTTTTAGATCTTGCATTAGGGCAAGAACATTTTTTCTTTAATATCAGTAGCACTCCTACCTATATGTTAATGATAGATATTTTAGATCCTAGTGTTGTTCTCAATTAGTATGCAATCTTGAAACGTAAGATCTATCGGAGTAATTAACTTAAAATTAAATTTTTGTAGTCTTAATTCAAGATACTCGGGGTTTAAAAATAGTAAAAGATACCTATCATCTTCTGGATTGTCTTTTATTTTGTTATCTACTAGATAGGTAAATGTATCAGTTTCAATTGGGTCACAAGAACCGAAGTCTCTAAATCTCTTAGCGATAAATCTACTTTTTAAAACTAGATTTTTTACATTTAGATAAGTTACAAGCATACTTCCATTAGGTTCAAGATGTTGGTACAACCAATCTATTGTTTGGAAAAAATCATCTATGCCAGTATGTGATAGTACACTATAACTTATTATGGTGTCATATAGACCAGGCAATTCAAATCGAAAGTTAGGTATACCCTTTGAGTTATACATAGGGTTGTAACCTGGATAATATATCCAGTTAGCTGTCGGATAGAGATTGCTGCCCTCTTTAATGGCTGCTTTATCAATGTCTATGCCTGTATAACCAGTAGGATCTATTTGTTCTTTACCGAAATGTAAGAATCTACCACAATTAGATCCATAATCTAAAATGGATCCATGTATTATGTTAGGTTTTATTTTTGTAAAATAGTCAAAGGTATTAGTATCATAATCCACTAATGGCATTATTTTAAGCCCATTTCTGCTCTAATCTTAGTAGCACTTATAGCGTGAACTTCATCTGTAAATGTTTCCTGCTCTATTTTATAGCCTACATCCCTACCATAGGTAATATTTACGATATTAGGAACCAGTATTATTTCATATTGTCCTTGATATAAAGGATCTAGGTCTTTTTTGATATAGGAAATTACCTGTTCTATGTCAAAGGGATTACTTCCATTCCATCCTTGGCAATCTCTTATCATGATGCAAACCTGGCCAGTCTTAGCTAGTGCTCGTTCAAACAGCGCACGATGACCAGGATGCCAAGGTTGCCAGCGTCCTAACATTTGGACTGTTTCTTTACGCCAATCGAATCTAGGTCTTCTACGTTGTTCTAAAATATGTCTAGCAACAAATGGTACCCAAAAATCAGTGTTCTTCTCTGGTATTCTAAAATCATATGTTTCAGGTTTCTGAAACATTTTATCTGTATCCTCAAATCTACTAGTATCAGCAGTGTCCATCCATATAGTCCAGTCTGCCTTAAAATTATTTCTCATTTCTTGTAGAGGTGCTATGAAATCGCAGATAACATAGTCTCCGTTACAATTTAGAGCAAATTCAGCCATTCTTAGACTCTGTCTAATGCGTCCTTCTCTGCTAAAGTCCCAGTCATTAAATCTTTTACGAATATCATCAGCATTAAACCAATCTACTCTTACTTTTAAATCTGGATAAGGTGAATCTGAATCAATTGTGGTTATAGATCGCTCACCGTGGGTTTCAATGTAACTCTTAAGTTTTTCTGCGAAGGTAGTTTTGCCTGATCCAGGCAAACCCATAATTAAAATTTTCTCTGTCATTGTTGTATCCTATACGACCGGTAGGGTTCGAACCTACAAAAGCAATGTCTAGGACTGTGCCCCATCCTGCCATAAAGGCAGAGGTCTTCCAATTCCACTCACGGTCGCTTATTAATTATACTTAAAACTAACAACAAGTCAACCTTTATGATCAGCATCGGCTACTTCTTCCCAGAAGCCCCGATTTGAGTTGTTACCCTGTCCGTGCCTTATTCAGAGAGGCAACCTCCACACATACTTTTACCCTGCCGGATGAATGGCCCGGAGGGAGGTAGGTATGATCACACCTAAGACTCCTAACGCTTGTCTTATCGCGCCTACTCGCTAACCGGCGTAGGGCCGGGGATTATGGTGCCCCAGGTCAGACTCGAACT
>Ga0222712_10000993_pt1 | contig 36178 bp, 16 predicted proteins | sample C33_657DmetaG_FD_165043 | JGI IMG/M metagenome (GOLD analysis project Ga0222712, IMG submission 165043) | Estuarine water microbial communities from San Francisco Bay, California, United States - C33_657D | ecosystem: Environmental > Aquatic > Marine > Unclassified | place: USA: California... | reverse complement strand
TCACTAGCTACGCCGATTTTCAGGCAGGACTTGATTGGGCCAATGATACTACAAAAGTAAAACCAAGTGCTTCTAATATTGGTTCTTTACTAGTTGGTTTTATTCCCAATGGTACAGGAAGTTTAAAAGATACCAGTTTGAAAATGGATCCATTTGCTAAGTTTAGCAATATTTCGCTTACAAAAAAACCCACAAATGTAGATTCCTCAATAAAATTTAATTCTGATGTTTATAATTTTCAAATTGAACCATCATTTGGAAAACAACTTACTGACTTAGACGGCGATTCAACGAATGGAAAGCAAACAAGGGTTATTTTAAATTTTCCAAAAGGAATCATAGCATCAACATACCTGAAAAAAAATAAATCAGGAAATTGGTTTTCATTTTTAGATGATCAAAATTTAAATACTTGGGATGAAGGGGCTACACTTATTAATTTGGATAATGATTCATCAACAATTGAGAGAATTATTCTTACTATAAAGGACGGAGGGTTGGGAGATTTTGATGGTATTATAAATGATACAATAGTAGATCCAGGTGCTCTTGGATTTATAGCACCAAAAATTCAAGATATTACGTTAGCCCCGATGCGAGAAGGATTAGGTGCTGGAACAGTTTTATATGATATCAATGAGGTAAATACTGGAACAGATTTTGACATAGAGGGACAAGCCCTATCATACAAAATTGTAGCTGGAACAGATACAGCAATTATAGCAGCGGTAGAAATCGATGCTAAAAATGGAAAATTAAAAGTTAGAAATTCAGATGCATTTGACTTTGAAATATTTGAAAAAAATGGACTTGCTAAATTTAGTTTTTCTGTTACTGCAACAGATATCTCTGGCAATAGCAGCACTGCAAAAATTAATTTAGAGATTCTAAATATCGATGAGTTTCCAAGAATAGTAAATGACACTAGTTTTTATTATGATGAAAATCTTTCAATAGGCACTGCAGTAACTAAAATATCTACAATCCCAGATTATCAGGATTTTTCTAGGTTCTCAATTCTTCCGGGATATAATGCAGTAGATTTAAATATTGATAGTGTTACGGGAGTGTTGACATTTAAAAATTCTCCTAATTATGAAGCAAAAAGTAAATATCAGTTAGATATACAGGCAATTGATGTAAAAGGAAATACATATCATAATTTATATAGCATTTACATACGTGATATCAATGAATCACCTTATGGTTTAAGGTTAATAGGTGATAGTTTATATGAAAATGCAGCTAAAGACACGGTATTTGGCAAGTTTTCATCTTTGGATATTGATAATATAGACACGGCTAAATTTTCTCTTGTTACTGGAGTAGGTGATTCAGATAACGATAAATTTACTGTAATCTCCGCAGGCTTATTAAGAGCAAACAGTGTATTTGACTTTGAACAGAAAGTTAATTACAGTATTCGTGTTCGTATCAGTGATAAAGGGGGGTTATTTTCCGAAGAAACATTTACAATTAAAATATTAGATATTGATGAAGATACAGATGGAGATGGTATCCCAGATAGTATAGAAAGAGGAGTAAATGTTTCTGCTCCACGGGATACAGACAATGATGGTATTCCGGATTATATGGATACTGATAGTGATGGAGATGGCATCCCAGATTCGGTTGAAGCAGGTGCTGATCCAACAAAACCAGTAGATACGGATAAAGATGGAACACCAGATTATTTAGATACAGATTCAGATGGTGATGGAATCCCAGATTCGGTTGAAGCAGGTACTGATCCAACAAAACCAGTTGATACAGATAAAGATGGTATACCAGATTACTTAGATCTTGACAGCGATAATGACGGCATATTAGATAGCATTGAAAAAGGCGTTGACGGAGCAAAGCCCGTAGATACAGACAAAGACGGTATTCCAGATTATTTAGATCTTGATAGTGATGGTGATGGAATCACTGATGTAATTGAGGCAGATGGACTTGATGCCGATGGCGATGGAAGATCAGACGGTAAATCAGATGCAAATGGAGTTCCTCTTTCTGCAAAAGCCGGATTAACCCCGCCTGATACAGATAAAGATGGTAAACCTGATTTTCAAGATATTGACAGCGATGGTGATAGTATTTTAGATAACAGAGAGGGACAAGGAATCTATTATGCTCCAACTGGTAAAGATAGCGATGGAGATGGAATTGATGATGCATATGACAAGGATAATATCGGTAAGCCAATTATTCCAGTTGATACAGATGATGATGGTAGTGTTGATTACAGAGATTTGGATAGTGATGGTGATGGTATACCTGATGAAGTAGAGGCTGGTGATGATCCTAAAAATCCAGTTGATACTGAAAAAGATGGTATACCGGATTACCGTGATAAGGACTCTAATAACGATAGCATTCCGGATGGTGAGACATTATTGATCTACAAAGAAGCTTCAGAACCTAAAGTGCTTTCTGATGGAACGATCAAATTAATTTATACAATCAAGATCAAAAACAATAGACCTGAACCGCTCACGCAACTGATGGTGAAGGATAATTTAAGTAGCACCTTTATCAATCCAATAGAATATACGTTGGTTGATTACAGGACATCTGGTAACATTACAAAAAACACCAATTATAACGGTAAGTCCAATATTGAGATGTTGACTACCTCCAGTACACTTGCTGGTTATGATAGTGCGCAAATGGTATTGACACTTGTTATTCAGTCAAATGGATACACTGGTGCTGTGAGAAATATAGCAGATGGACACGCAATAACCAATTGGGGATCTGTGAATAGACAATCGATCGATTTGAGTCAATCAGGGGGAAGACTTCACGGCGTTGGTTTACCAACTTTTACAACACTTCCAGAGATTGGAATACATATCTCTGACATTCTCACACCTAACAACGATGGATACAATGATAAGTGGATTATCCTGAGACCTTATAAAATCAATGTGAATGTAAAGATTTTCAATCGTTGGGGGCAGTTGCTTTACAGCAATCCTAACTATAAAAATGATTGGGATGGAAGATCAACTGTCACCAATAATTATGTACCACATGGAACTTATTTCTATATTGTTGAGTTGACAAATAAAATAACTGGGGAGAAAACAATCCGAAAGGGGCCGGTGGTACTAAGAAGAGAAAATTAAAAAGTGTAAAAGGTCAATGAAAAAAATATATATCATATTGTTCCTTGCAGTGACTGCAAACACTGGCTTTGCTCAGCAGCAATCGATGTACGGGCAGTATATGTTTAATATGTTGAACGTAAATCCGGCATATGCAGGCAGCAGAAATGTGGGAAATTTCAATACACTGATAAGAAGACAATGGCTGGATATAACAGGTTCTCCTACAACTGGTTCTTTTTCTTATGATGAGCGTCTTTCTGATCATAATATCAGTATAGGAGGGCAATTATACTATGATAACATCTATACGCAGAAGCGAGCAGGTCTTCAAGGTTTCTATTCATATGCTGCAGATATGAATAGTTCAATATTATCACTTGGAATAAGTTTTGGTGTTATGAACTACAATGCAAACTATTCTAGGACAAATCCATTTGATGTTGGTGATCCACTGTTGCAACAAGTGATTAGTGCATTTTTACCAACTGCTGGGTTAGGTGCTTTTTGGAGTTCAGAGAAATGGTATTTTGGTTTGTCTACACCCAATTTATTCAAGTCGTACAAAGCTGAGATGAATGACAAGTCAGTGAGTTTTGCTGGTAAGTCCGGGCACTACTATTTTACAGGTGGATATGTTTTTCCAATCAGTGATATGGTGGTAGCAAAACCATCTGTAATGGTAAAATCAGTTAGTGGAGCACCAGTACAGATTGATTTCAATACAAATATTTGGCTTAGCGATATTTTTGGAATTGGCGCAAGTTATCGTACCGGTGATGCTTTACTTGGTATGGCAGAACTTCAACTTAATACTCAGTTTAGGATTGGGTATGCCTATGAACAAAAAATAAGTGTAATTAGTACTAATTCTCACGAATTGATGTTGCGATATGAGTTTGGTGGGTTAGTGCGGAAGAAAATTTTATCACCAAGATACTTTTAGGAAATGAAAGTAATAAGATGGATATTTTTAATCACCTATTTTCTGGGAACAGCGTTTTTTGGAAAGGCACAACCTAAGGAGTATTTGCTTCAAAAAGCTAATGTTGCCTACTCGGATTTGGAATTCTATAACGCTGCAAAAATTTATGAGCGTTATTATAGGGTTGATAATACCAATTATAGTATTATTTATAGGTTAGCAGACTGCTATTGGAATATGAAAAATTATGATAGCGCAAGAATTTGGTATAATAAAATTCCTATTGACTCTATTTTATCAAATCCCATTCTTACTAGACGTTTTGCTGAAGTATATGCCATTAGTGGTGATTATAAGCAAGCTGCAAAGATTTATTCGAATTTAAAAAATTTTCATATAAGAGAATATGGATTTATTCATAGAGATCTCTTTTTAAGGGATTCTGCTGATTGGACAATACGATATTTAAATATTAATACTCAAAAATATAGAGAATTTTCGCCGATGCTACTTGGATCAAGTATTATTTGGAGTACAAATGAACCTAATAGAAAAAATACCGGAGATATCAATGGGTGGGATGCAAAAGGATTTATTCACCTTAATTTTTTACCAAGCCAAAATGATATTAGATATAATGATTTTCCTCTCAGTAAGACCACAATGAAGAGTGTAAAGGAAAAAAAAGCTAAAAATATTTCTCGAACATTTTCTGCGGCAGATGTTGCGATAAGACATAAAGGATATGGCTTTAGTGGTATTCAAAAGATATCTAAACCTGATAATGAGCGAGTGCAAAATCTGAAAATAATTAAAAAACTACAGTACAATATTGGTGTCCTAGCCCCCTAAATAGCTGTACAAATTTTTAGAAATAGTTTGACTTATTAAAAAGTCACTAAATTTAAAAAATATGAGCACTATTAGACGCAAATGGGGTGAAGCACAAAAGTTGCAGATCATCCAGGAAGTTGAGCAAAATGGGTTAACAGAAACTTTACGTAAGTACAACCTGTCCCAATCTCTTTTTCATAAATGGCGAACAGCTTACAATGGTGAAGGCATGCAAGGATTAAAACCCAAGTATAAAACAATTGATCCCGCTGTTCGGCAGTTAGAGATTGAAAACGAGCGTTTAAAGAGAATCATTGCCAAGCAGGCATTGGAGATTGATTTTAAAGACGAGCTTTTAAAAAAAAGCCATTGAGTGTCGTTGATAAGCGTATTTGCATAGACAATTTTATTGGTCAGCAGAAAACAGGTTCTTTGATAAGGTGGAGTGGTTTGTCAGCCAGTACTTACTACTATCATAGCAAGTCCGGTAAACGTGGCAGATGCCCGTCTTCACATACAATGTTGAGGGATGGCAGTAATATTAGTAATGAAAGTGTTGTAATTGCTATCCGTTTTATCCTAGCAGAGGAGTTTGTATGTTTTGGGTATGATAAAATAACAGATGACCTAAGGGCTAATCAATTTATCATCAATCCAAAAAAAACGTACCGTTTGATGAAAGAACACAAGTTGCTATGCGGCACCATTATTAAAACCAATATGGGTAAGCGGCAGTTTGTAAAATGGCGTGTACAAAGGGCTGAGCGTCCAATGGAGCAACTTTGTATGGATATTAAGTACATACCTATCCAAGGAAAAAAAAGGAACGCATTGCTCCTTACTGTACTGGATGTTTATACCAGAAGTATTGTTGGACAAGTTTTATGGTGGCGTATGCGAAAAGAAAATGTAATCTGGCTGCTACATCAAATACTTCACCAGCACCAAGTAAGCGGCATAACGCTCAGAAATGATAATGGAAGCCAGTTTATTGCTCATGCGGTTCGAGACTATTTAAAAGACAGCAACGTTGCCCAAGAGTTTATTCATGTGGCAACACCAGAGGAAAATAGTTTTATTGAGGCCTATCATAGCATTGTAGAAAGGGAAGTATTGCAGCCCAGACAGTTCGAAAACATAGAAACGGCCATGGAAACATTTAATCGCTGGGAAACTTTTTACAATAACCGCAGGTTGCATGGGAGTCTTGGTAATATCGCTCCAAGGCAGCAGTGGAACAACTGGCTGAAATTGAAGAACAAGGAACCAATGTTGATCAATAGTACAAATGCTTTATCCACAAACGGCGACCGGCAATCGCTAAAAATTGAAGGGCGCCGTTTAGTGGATAAAATAGTCGAAGATCCAATTACAACTATCTTTGACACTCAGAACCAACAAAACAGTCAAACTGTTTTAGAAAATTTATCCAGTTTATAGGGGGTTGATACACTATCATTTACACCAAACCCATTGAAGTTATTCTTCAGATTTTCAATGAGTTACAAAATCGTGGACATAAAAAAAGAGGTCAATTAGACCTCTTTTCTCAACTTGCTCCCCCTTCCCGACTTGAACGGGAGACCCTCTGATTAACAGTCAGATGCTCTAACCAACTGAGCTAAGGAGGAGTGTTGCTTTTTTATTGGAGAGCAAAAATAAGGCATTTTAGTTTTTAACAAAAATTAAATGCCTATTTCTGTCAATTAAATAAGTTATTTTCTTCGATTCCTACAAATACCCCCTCTTTTCTAGTTTCTACCTGAAAAGTTTTTAGAAAATAGCCCTCCCCACTTACATTTCGCCCATTTCCTAAACTAAATTTATACCGATGCAGCGGACATACAATATTACCTACTGCATCTAAATGCCCATTCGCCATTATCCCTCCCGCATGTGGACATTTTTGAGCACAAGCCAACAGCTGATCCTTATGCAAGGCAAGGCAGATAGTCTTTCCAGCCACCGACACCGATGCCATACCATTGGAGGAAAAGGGAATCTCCGCTACACTATCCGCCAACTTATGCCAAGTACATTTTTTTTGTTTCATACTGAGTGACTCACCCCTCCCATCCGGTGAGTCACCCTGCAGGGTGACTCACCGGATAAAGAAAAGTCTAATAAAAATATTCCGCCCGATAAGGATACCTTATTTGGTACATCTCCCTTACCTTATTTAATATCGTTTGACGTAACCCATCAATATTTAATTTTTCCGTGGCCGACACAAATACACAATTTCCATTAGTCTCGTTTTGCCACCTTTCTCTTAAATCAAGCAATAACTGAGCCTTCACTTCCGGCTCCAACCACTCATCAAAAGTCTGCTCCTCATACCGATCCATTTTATTAAAAATAGTTATCGTCGGCTTCTCTGATGCGCCCAACTCCGCCAAAGTTTTATTCACCACCTTCAACTGCTCCTCATATAATAAATGTGAAATGTCTACCACATGCAATAAAATATCTGCCTCCCTCACCTCATCCAAGGTGCTTTTGAAACTCTCCACCAAATGATGCGGTAACTTTCTTATAAATCCAACCGTATCACTTAACAAAAACGGTGTCTGCTCAAAAACTACTTTTCTTGTAGTCGTATCTAGCGTAGCAAATAATTTATTTTCTGCAAATACTTCACTCTTACTCAATAGATTCATCAAAGTAGATTTACCCACATTGGTATAACCTACCAGTGAAACACGAATAAACTCTCCTCGCTCTTGACGCTGTGTAGAGGCCTGTTTATCAATTTCGGCTAAGCGTTTACGTAATAAACTAATCTTATCCTTTACAATACGGCGATCGGTTTCAATTTCTGTCTCCCCCGGCCCCCTTGTGCCTACTCCACCTCCCTGCCTTTCCAAATGTTTCCACATCCCCTTTAACCTCGGTAAAATATATTGATACTGTGCCAACTCTACCTGAGTTTTGGCTTGTGCAGTCTTAGCCCTACTGGCAAAAATGTCTAATATTAAATCGCTTCGATCAATCGTCTTCACCCCTAACTCCTTCTCAATATTTTGTATCTGCGATCCTGTTAACTCGTCATCAAAAACTACTAACTCCACCTCTCTATTTAAGCTAACATATTTTTTTATTTCTTCTAGCTTTCCTTTTCCTACAAAAGAACGTGGATCTGGATGGGCTAACTTTTGCGTAAATCTTTTCACCGCAATCACCCCCGCAGTTGCTGATAAAAAAGCTAGCTCATCCAAGTATTCATTCAGCTGCTGCTCCGACTGGTCGGAAGTAACTACTCCTACCAACACCGTTTTCTGTTCCTGCTTCAGTTGTTTTTTATCTATCAAAATTTATTATTTAAACGCTTTTTTTTATTCAAAAAATGATTAGTTCTAAGGTACAATATTAAGCTAGTACTTTAATAGGCTTACAAAAATAAAGCGTTCCGATTGTTATCGAAACGCTTTTACTAATTTTTACTACACCATCTACTTAATGGCTGCGGTAGCATTGGCCGAAGTTGTCCATTTTTTCATTTCATCACAATCGCCATACTCCTTATCTATCTTAATATAATTTCCTGAAATTTTTTCGTTAAACCATTTGTCTAATGCTTCAGCCTTTTTTTCTTCCAAAGCTCGCTGCGCTATTTTATTATAATCATCACGAATATTTTCACGGTGCGGTTCCGTTCTGCTCATCAAATAAACTATCCTAACTCCTTTTTTACCTTTTTCATCCACATACTCAACTGGCTGAGAGTATTGGCCTATTTGTAAATTCTTCATCATCAACACCAAATCCTTATCTAGCTGATCAATAGTAATTAAGGCGCCTCCTTCTGCATTTTGTTTTCTACCTCCAGTAAATTTACTGCTCTCATCATCACTATATTTACTAACCGCTTCACCAAATTGAATAGTCCCTACTATCAACTTAGATCGAACAGAATCTAACTTTAAAATAGCTTCACTCAATTCTGTTTTAGTAACCTGAGGAATTTTTAAAATGTGGCGAACAGTAGCATCATCCCCGGCACGACTAACCATTTGAATAATATGGTAACCAAATTTTGATTTAAAGGGACTAGAAATTTGTCCCTCCTTTAATGAAAATGCCTTGGCCATAAATACTGGATCCCACTGCTTTTCATTTCTATTAATTTCGTATTGACCAGATTTATCTTTACTTCCTGGATCATCTGAATATAAAGCAGCCAATGTTTTCATTTCTTTTTTACCACTCTCTAACTGCAGCTTAAATTCTTTCAGTTGATCTACACAATATTCTTCTGCATCACGACTAGCTTTAGGAAAGCGAACAATTTGACCAATCTCTAACTCACTTTCATAATACATCAAGCTATCTTTATTCAGCTTGTCAAAAAATATATTTACTTCCTTAGGTGTGATGCGAATGCCTTCAACAATTTTATTGCGCATGGCAGCGGCAAGTTTTCTATCTCTAAAACCTTCTTTAAAATCTTCCTTTAATTGATAGACCGTTTTGCCTGAAATTTCTTCCAACTTTTCTTTGCTTCCATAAGCACCAATAAAATACCTGATTTGATTGTCAATATCTGCAGCAACATCTTCCTCTGTCACAGGTAAAGAATCTTTTTCGGCCTGCAATACCAATGCTTTAATACCCATTGCCTGCTCTAGTGTTAAACAACGAGCATTGGCAGGCACTTCCATTCCTTGTCGCTCCATATCCTGGATGCTATTATCAATATCACTTTTTAAAATAATTTTATCGCCCACCACCGCAATGATTTTATCTGCCACCATTTTTTTTGCTTGGGCAAAAGCAGTCATACTAATCAATCCACTGACTACTAACAATAAAAGAAATCTTTTTGTATTCATAATAATTATTAAGTACCTAAAAATTTTGTGTTGACTAAAGGCCTCAACATTCAATTGGCTAAAACAATTTATTCTGACTCACCTCAAAAATAAAGAGCTATTTAATCAATAGCCCTTTGGGTAAGTATGTTTAACAAATCTTTGTATTCATCTGAAACTTGACTTTTTATACAATCAAATCTTATAAGGTCCTCTTCACTTCTAATTCTTCGAAAGCCTCCACGATATCACCCACCTGAATATTTGCATAATTCTTAATGGTTAAACCGCACTCCATATTGTTGTTTACTTCTTTTACATCATCCTTATATCTCTTCAAACTACCTAGTTCACCCGTAAAGATTACGATACCATCTCTTACCAAGCGTATTCTATTGTTTCTAGCAATTTTACCATCCAATACAATACAACCTGCCACTGTAGCCTTATCAAATTTGTACATTTCTTTAATCTCCACATTGGCAAGTATTTTTTCTTCCACTCCTGGTTCAAGCATCCCTTCCATTGCGCTTCTAATTTCTTCAATAGCATTGTAAATGATAGAGTACATTTTAATCTGTATCGATTCTGCCTCTGCCAATCGAGCCGCTTGTATAGAAGGACGAACATTAAATCCAATGATAATAGCATCCGATGCATTCGCCAACGTAACATCACTTTCTGTGATAGCACCCACTGCTTTATGTATCACTTTCACCACAATTTCTTCTGTACTTAATTTTTGCAATGAATCACTCAAGGCCTCAACAGATCCATCCACATCTCCTTTAATAATTACATTCAATTCCTTAAAGTTACCCAATGCCAGCCTACGACCAATTTCATCCAATGTAATATGTTTCTTCGCGCGCATTCCCTGCTCACGCAAAATCTGTCCGCGTTGATACGCCTTTTCCCTAGCTTCACTTTCATCAGCATATACTTTGAAAGTTTCACCTGCTTGTGGTGCTCCATTTAATCCAAGTATTAATACCGGTGTTGATGGAGGGGCAATATCACTGCGCTGATTGCGCTCATTGTACATTGCTTTTACCTTACCAAAATTTTGTCCGGAAACAATCATGTCTCCAATTTTCAATGTTCCATTCTGTACCAAAATAGTGGCAACATATCCGCGACCTTTATCAAGGGTAGCTTCAATCACCGTACCATTAGCAACTTTTTCTGGGTTAGCTTTCAACTCAAGAATATCGGCTTCCAATAAAATCTTTTCCATTAACAAATCAATGTTCAGGCCTTGTTTAGCACTGATCTCTTGACTTTGATATTTACCACCCCAGCTTTCCACCAATATATTCATGGAAGCAAGTTGTTCTTTAATTTTTTCTGGATTAGCTCCATCGCGATCAATTTTGTTGATGGCGAATATCATAGGCACATTCGCAGCTTGAGCATGCGATATAGCTTCTTTAGTTTGAGGCATTACTGCATCATCTGCTGCAATTACTATCACTGCAATATCAGTAACCTTAGCACCACGGGCTCTCATCGCTGTAAACGCTTCGTGACCTGGCGTATCTAAGAAGGTGATAGCTCTGCCATCTTTTAAAGTAACCTCGTAGGCTCCAATATGCTGGGTAATTCCACCAGCCTCACCTGCAATTACGTTAGTGTTGCGGATATGATCCAATAGAGAAGTTTTACCATGATCAACGTGACCCATGATCGTTACAATCGGCGCTCTTGGTTTTTGATCCTCCTCATTATCTTCTTGCTCATGCTCTTCTATTTCAGCAACATCTTCTACGCCGATAAATTCTACTTCATAATTAAATTCACTAGCTACTAATTCAATTACATCAGCTTCTAATCTTTGATTGATAGAAACCATGATGCCTAAGTTCATACACTTACTGATTACATCAGCAAAACTTACATCCATTAAACCTGCCAATTCACTCACCGAAATAAATTCGGTTACCTGCAATTTATTGGTTTCTTCCCCTTCTGCACCCCTTTGTTCAGCCATTTCCTCGCGCTTAGCTTTGCGGTATTTGGCTTTCGTTCCTTTAGTTTTTCCGCCGCCGCCGCCAGATAATTTGGCTTGAGTTTCCTTTATCTTATCTTGAATTTCTTTAGCATCAATTTCACGGTCTTCTCTACGTGCAGGTGCTTGAGATGGCCTATTAGAGTTGAAACGATTTCCTCCTGGACCAGCTGCTGGTCGAGCACCGCCTGGTGCACCAGATCCGCCTGGACGATTTCGATTCATATCGCTTCCACCTACTGGCCTTTGACCACCACCCTGATAACCTGGGCCCTGTGGACCTCTTACACCTTGGCTTTGTCCCTGCTGAGGCGCTAGACCACCTTTCTTTTCAATGATGATCCGCTTTCTTTTTCTCTTGTCCTCACTTTCACGTTTAGGTCTTGTATCATTATCAACCGGTAATTGGATCTTCCCTAAAATCTTAGGTCCCTCCAAACGATCTGCCTTAATATTTTCTATGGCAGCATCTCCAGTTTCATCAGTCGCTACTGTATTAATTTCTTCAGTAGCTTTTACTGCTGGTGTATCCTTCGTCTTTTCAACAATAGTAGTTTCTTCTGCATCAGCCGTTTTTACTTCCGTTTTTTTAGCAGATTTTTTAGGCCTTGTTGAAGAATCAATCGCATCTAAATCAATTTTGGAAATTACTTTAGGCGCTTCCAACTCAGGTGCTGAAATTTTTGAAATTTCAATAGGTTCATTTTCTGTAGCCTTTTTATCTGATTTTACTTCAGCAGATTTACTTTCTGATGCCTTGCCTTTTTTTGATGCCGTTACATTATCGCTAGCCTCTTTAGCAGCCCTCGCTTCATTCTCCTGAGCCGATGCCAGTTTTTCATCAACAGATTTACTAGGCTCCGCTGCTGGAGATGATTCCTTTTTCTTAAAAGAAAGATCTTCTTCATCCCGCTTTCTTTTTGAATCACCTGCTCCAGCGCCTTTTGGCAAATCAATCTGTTCAGCCTTTTGCTTGGCAGCTTTATCCTGCTGAAACTCAGCTTGCAGTACCCGATACATTGGTTCAGTGAGTTTGAAATCTCGCTGCATATCGTCAGCACTAAAGCCTTTGCTTCCCAAGAATTCAACAAGTGTGTCTTTACTCACATTGAATTCAATGGCTGCTTTCATTGCCCTAGGTAATATTATGTTTTCTTTTTCTGGCATCCTTGTTTTTTATTCCGTATTTATTGACTGCTTTTTATTACAGTTGATTTAGATCAAATTTTTATGAGTGATCTATTCTTTTTCAAATTCTTCATTTAATATTCTCAAGACATCAGCGATGGTTTCTTTCTCAAGATCTGTTCTGCGTTCCAACTCCTCCGCTGTTAAAGCTAATACAGAACGAGCAGTATCACAGCCCACTTTTTTAAGGGCCTCAATTACCCACTCTTCTATTTCATCGCTAAATTCTTCTAGATCGATATCAAACTCATCTACCTCACCTTCGCTATCTCTAAACACATCTATTTCATATCCTGTTAAATCACAGGCTAATTTAATATTCACTCCGCGTCTACCAATAGCAAGTGAAACTTGATCTGGCTTTAAGTATACCGTTGCATGTTTCTTTTCTTCATCCAAATCGATACTGGTAATTTTTGCGGGAGTTAGAGAACGTTGTATCAACAACTGGGTATTGTTTGTCCAATTGATTACGTCAATATTTTCATTTTTCAGCTCTCTAACAATTCCATGGATACGACTTCCTTTCATACCTACACAAGCACCCACTGGATCAATTCGATCGTCAAAACTCTCTACTGCTATTTTTGCTCTTTCTCCTGGATCTCTTACTATCTTTTTAACCACAATCAATCCATCAAATATTTCAGGTACTTCAATCTCCAATAATTTTTCAAGGAAGCTAGGGCTAGTTCTTGAAACAATGATGACCGCTTGGCTATTTTTTAATTCCACTTTTTTTACAACACCTCTTACGCTTTCGCCTTTCTTGAAATAGTCAGATGGAATTTGCTCAGATTTAGGCAATATCATTTCGTTGCCTTCTTCATCTAGTAATAAGACTTCCTTTTTCCAAACTTGATATACCTCACCACTAACGATATCGCCTATGCGATCTTCGTATTTTTTAATTAATAAATTTTTCTTTAAGTCGTTAATGCGACTTGCCAATGTTTGTTTACCTGCTAGGATTGCCCTACGACCAAACTCTTTTTGGATATCTACCTCTTCATACAATTCTTCACCCACTGCATAGTCAGGCTCAATTTTAATTGCATCACTATATTCAATCTCCGTTAAGGTATTGTAAATATCTCCATCATCAACAATCATACGGCGCCTAAAAATTTCCAAGTCGCCTTTTTGATCATTTACAATTACATCAAATTGATCATCACTTCCGTATTTTTTACGAATCAATGTTTTAAAAACATCTTCCATTACTTTCATCAGCGTTGGACGATCAATATTTTCTGCTTCTTTAAATTCCTGAAAGGAATCAATCAAGTTAATTCGTGCCATAGACCTAACCAGCCACCCATTTGTTTCCCCGCCGGCAGGGGAGTTTTGTTAGTTAATTAAAATGCAATCAGTACGGTTGTTTGCTTTATTTGATCAAAAGGGATCTCCTTTGTAACCGTTACTGCTTTTTTATTTTTACCTTGTTTATATTCTATTTGTATCAAATTTTCATTAGCCGCTAACAGCTTTCCTTCAAACCTGCTTTCATCATTCAAAATCACTTCTACATTTCTACCCATGTTTTTTTTGTATTGCCGAATCAACAGTAACGGCTCATCCACTCCTGCACTCGACACCTCCAAAGAAAAGTTACCATCGGGATACCATGCATTCTCTTCAATCGTGCGATACATTTTACGATTGATCTTTACACATTTGTCAATACTTAAACCAGCATCAGCATCCAAAAAAACCTTTATATTATTAGTAGGCTTAATGCGAACGGATACCAGAAAAACATCCTCCATTTCTGACAGTATTTGTCCTACTAAGGTTTCTATTGCCTGTATGGAAGTTATATCTTGACTCATAATAAAAGCAGAAGGGAACGACTACCGTTCCCTTCTTTTGATTCATTTTCCTATGCAAATATAGCTATTTTAACGTAACCGCCAAAAATGACCTGAAATATTAAGTAAAAAATTAACATTTAACCTCAAAATTTTGATGATTTATTTTTAGGGGTTTTATACCTTTACAGTATGAACATTTTGAGACTCGCCTTTGAGCTATTTATGCTTTACTTGCTCTATAAGTTAATTTTCGACTTCATTATCCCTATTGCCAACACCACCAAAAAGGTAAAAAAGCAGTTCGTAGATATGAATGCACAGATGGAGGAAAAAATGAGGCAACAAAGACAACAGTCTACCCAGTTTAAAGCAAGCCAAAAATCAGCCCCGTCTTCTAGCAAACAGGATGATTATATAGATTATGAAGAGGTTAAGTAAAAATCCCTCCGCAATTTTATAAACTCAACTGCTGTATCGTTTCATGGGGAAGTAAACAATGGGTCTGTATACCTGCTTCCGTAGCCCCCTTTATATTATTAATAGAGTCATCGATAAATAGTGTTTCTTCCGCTACAATCTGGGCATCCTGCAGCACCCAGTCATAAGTGGCCACATAAGGCTTCCTTTTATTAATCAGATGAGAGTAATAACTTTTGATGAAATACCCGTCCAACGAGGATTTACCCGTTTGCTTCAATAAAATTTGGTTGAAGGCGGTTAAGTGAATGCTGTTGGTATTACTTAAAAGAAATATAGTATACCTTGTCTTTAATTGTTCCAAAACAGCTAAACTTTCTACTCTAAAATCTAGCAAAATGGCATTCCATGCCTCCTGCATTTGCTCACGACTAGTAGCTGGGCGGCAATAACCCTGTAGCGATTTATAAAAGTCATCTTCCGAAATAGTACCTGTTTCCAAAGCTTCAAACAAATGATTGGCATTGGCTTGAGAATACAAAGTATCAAAGTCCTGAACGCCTAAATCGGAAAAAGCTTTTGCTGTCTTAAAGTAATCGATATCTAACAATACACCCCCTAAATCGAAGATGATATTTTTAATGGCTGCCATGCTAATCAGTTAAGAGTTTATAAAAATGCGATTAATTAATGAATCACAAAATTACCGATTCAACAGCAACTTAATATAAAAGGAAGGTTTAGCTAATTTTTTACGAAGATCTACTTCGTAAAACATGCAGGACAGCAGTTCCTTTACTTGCTTATTACGAGTACTAATTTTTACAAGCAAATTAAACAGCCAAGCATATTTTACTAATTTTTGCAATCGATGACTAATACGAAGTTCGGGCCCCATCACTCTATAAACTTCAGCGTCATAAGCGGATAAGGCAGCGGCAGAAAAATCTTTTTGTTCCAATGCTTTAGCAGCCTGGTTGGCAGCGATACGTCCTGTATATAAAGCGTTGCCTATCCCTTCTCCCGTAAATGGGTCAATCAAAAAAGCAGCATCGCCAGTAAGTAGATAGCGTTCTCCAGATATCACGCGTTGCTTTCCTCCCAATGGCAATCCATAGCCTTCTACTGAACCCATCAAGGTAGCATTTTTAAACCTTTCTTTTATGATAGGATCATTATCAACAATATCTTGTAATTCATTTTTTAAGTTCACTTTTTTACGGCGTACTGCATCACTCAACATACCCACTCCCACATTGGCATCTCCATTGGGAAGAGGAAAAATCCAAAAGTAACCTGGCAACATTTTTTTAATAAAATGCAATTCTATAAAATTGTCTGCATTGGTACCCGTTACATTTTTGTAGTAAGCCCTTATCCCTGCAGCATAATATTTTGGTTCCATTTTAATCTTAGCAATATCCTTTGTAAAACTAGAATGTGCTCCGTTAGCAACAATTAATATATCACACTTTAGTTGAAAGTCGCCCGTTCCGCTAATCAAATAGCCATCTGATTCTAAGGTGTATTGTTCAACTGAAATCCCTTCTAATACACGAATATGAGCACAACGCTTCATTTCCTCTACTAGAAAATTGTCAAAATCTAACCGCTTACAAACGTAACCAATTGGAGATTTTTTATGAGACGAGTCCTTTCCATTATAATCAGGTCGATAGCCAATAGCAAGCTCTTGTCGGTTGGGAGAAACAAAACTTACCCCCCAGCTATTGAGTTTGAAGGGCGCCTCTTGCAAGCGAATAGCAATTTCAGGATCAATTCGATTAAGACAGGTAATTACCTTTCCGCTAAGTCCATCACCACATATTTTATCTCTTGGAAATACCGCTTTGTCGACTACTACACAGTCGATACCCAATTGGTTCAATTGTAATGCAGCTGCTGCACCTGCCGGACCCGCACCTATAATTCCTACTCTTGAAATCAACATAAAATATTGCGCAACTACTTTTTAAAAAATAAAGTTATAAAAAAATATTAGTTCTATGCCGATTAAATTAAATCATGGTAGGATTTAAAATCACGTTGCTATTTTTTAAATCCCTTCAATGTTATTACGGTTATTTCCATTTTTGCATATGCTTCAAAAGCTTTACAAGCTTGGTTTACAATCATCCGCAAAGCAGTGTCGATTTCATTTAATTTAAATAAAATTTCTTCTAAAAATTTATCCATTCCAACCGACAAATCAAAATTAGCAATGCCTTCCCCCTTATTACCTAACTCTGCAAATGAACTAAAAAGTTTATCATCCATTAGTTCCTCCTGAAGATTACTTCCTGTTAGCAATAAAGTAGCCGTTACTTTTTTATTTTCTTTTATTTGTTGCTGAAGGGCTTCATTATAAAAGTTAACTTAAGCAATTTTAACAATTTGACACCTTTTAATGAACGCTTCATCAATAGCCGCTTGATTAGTTGGGTCAATCAGTTTTGCCTTATTAAAATATTCAATGACCTCGGCAATGGTGATGCCTTCAGCCAACTGGTATAATTTACAAAAGCACATTCCAAGCAATGCCTCTGCAGATTCATTTCTAGCATTTACTTTCCTGTATTGCTCAAAAGCAACTGAATACCTTTTATTTTTCAAGGAAGAAGCTGCTAGATATAACTCTAAATTATCAAGCACAATATTGGATTTTAGAAGCTCTATTTATGATTCAAAACACTTTTAAATTGTAAAAAAATGAAATCGTTTTTCCCTAAATTTTGGCTTCTTCTGGTCTTTAGGACCATCTAATAGTCATTTAGAACGTTAAACCATGTTTAAAACAATTATCCAGTAATTTGAAATGAAATTATATTAGTTTTTTATGATTGAAATAATTCAACAAGATTTTTTTGACACATTGGATACGAATTTTAAATATGGTTATAAATAATTGTAATTCAATATTTTATATAATAAATAGATGTGTTATATATAAATCATTTTCTAAATAAATTATTGAATGAATTCATCAAATGAAAATGCTTTTATCCTTTATAAAGGTTTTTGATGAATTCCAAGATCTGCCCTTTATATTAACAATTAAATTATGCACTTGTGTAATGTGTTGGATATGAACGTTATACCTTAACTTTGAGACTGAACGTACTTTACCCCATATGTCAACTAAATACTTTTTTTTCGGAATTAGTGTGTGTTTTTTTGCACTGATACCTAGAATAGGTTTCTCTCAAAAAGCTAGTGATAGCCTTATAAAAAATCTTCAAAATACTTCCTCAGCAGGAGTGGTCATCATACCTAATAAATTTGAACTCAGATTGGTTCCCATCATCGTGGATTCCACTTGCAATACTAACAATGCTCACCATTATTTATGGTTTAAAAACAAATTAGTCATCCAAATTGACGGTTCGGGAAAGCTCTTTGAAATCAACCCTAATAAGCTCCCCATTAGATTAGACAATACCTGCTATGAAGGGTATAATTTTAAGGCTTTCAATTTTGTATACCAAGACACTATATTTAGTTTGGGAGGATATGGTTTTTGGGTAGACAATGGCCAATTGCGATGTTATGATGAAAATAATGGAGTTTGGTATATTATACAAACTAAAAAAACTTTAGCCTTTAATACCAATACTGTAAGATTTTATCAGGATATAGCTGAAAAAAAAATTTACATCATTTACCAAAATTCAACCCCAGTAGTTAAAGACAATGCTCAGCAAGACGATGTTGCCTTTTATATTCAGTGTCTTGATCTAGTTACCAAAACTTATTGGAATGAACCAATGCTTTTTAACAACAGTTTGGTGGCCAAATTAAAAAAATTTGAAGAGTTTAATCGAGCAGGTTTTAATACAAATAAAGGGATGTTAGTAGATCTGGAAGGAGAGTTTAAGCTTTTTGATTTCAAAAATAATAAGCTCAAAGATATTCGTATAGACAAGAGAATTCAGCTGTTTAATGCTACCTATTTGCCCTTTAATAAATTCTACTATAGCAAAGACAGCTCATTACATATTGTAAACTCCATTACTGGCGAAATCGATAGCATACCATTTGGTAATGCAGACATTTTAGATTCAACTACTCCGATTTATTTACCACTTACCAAAAAAGCAACTACAAAAAATAAATTACAACAATTATTTCCAGTCATCGCAATGGCTATCTTTTTTATTTTATGTGGATTTTTTATTGTTCAATTTAGAAAGAAGAACGAAAAAATAATTCTGCTTACGCAAAAATTAGAATCCAATAACCTTTCGAAAATTTCAATTCAAAACCAACAATCCTTTAAAGCTAACCTAACGGAAGCTGAAAATAAATTACTATCTCTTTTGATCAAAAATAGCACGGAAGGACTGATGACATCTGTTATTCAGATGAACCAAGTTATGGATATAGAAAAGAAGCCAATAAAAATTCAAAATAATTTGCGCGCAGCGATGGTGCTAATGATCAACAAAAAATTTATGGTATATAGTGGTACTCAAGATGAACTATTTGAAAAACGCCGCACCGAATTTGATAAACGATTCTTTGAATATACCATACAGCGAAAATATCTTAGTAAGATTAAATAAGTGTGATCTTCAAAAAGTTTTTAAGCGCACATTCGATATAGCTTTTGATCAAATTGAATTCATAACCAATCAAATGATTTACAATTTGTTCTTGTTTTTTGTAAAATAAAATTTAGTTATATAAGCCTGGGATTTCCTTTGGAATAGGGTTCTTTTACTTTTTTTACTTGATAAAAAAAAGTAACAAAAAAAATCAAGCCTGCGAATAAAAAGGCTGAAAAATTAAATATCAGCCTAAAATCAAGGAACTCGCCGGCAGAGTATGTTAATTTAAATGGCCGGCCGGCTCAGACAGCCTTGATTTTTTAACGGCCGATATTTAATTTTTCTAGCACTTTTTATTCGAGGGCGTCAATGAATGGGAGTTTGCTAATTTTTGATTATCGAGTAGATATTATCAATAAAGAATCATCTTTTTTATATAAAGAAAATAAATTAAAGCTTGCTTATCTCCAAGGGCATGGAACTGGGCTCTTAACTCTAACGGGAGAACGGAATACAAGTGAAAACTCAAAGGTTTGCAGCGGACCTAAATCTGTCTTCGAAGTAGAAATATTAATGTCATAACTTATGCCTGCTTGCATCACTCCATATCCTAAACCAATGTAGGGAGAAATGGCTTGCTTATGTCGATACCAAATACCCGTATTAATCATAGTAGGTTCTTCATCTTCCACCGTATTGCCTACCATATTGCCAATATTAAATCCTAATGAATAGGTACTAAAATACTTTTCAAATGAAAATAAAGCATTTGCATTGAAGGTAGTTCTTTCACCAAGATAGGATTGAAAGTCGGTATGAAAATTAAATCTTGGTGGAGGCATTTGAGTAGGATCTTGTAAAGATGTCCTCACAGAACTAAGCAATTGATAACAGGCTAATCCCATTTCAAGATTTGCGGCTTCCGTTTTATAAGAATAAGTGAGACCACCAAAAACAGAACTATACGGCTTCACATTGGATAAGTTAGTTTCAAAAGTAGGCAAGGCCCTATTGAATCCTGAAGAAGAAATTTGCTGAGAAAAAGTAAGTTGCGAAAAATCGATGACTGTATTATTAAAAGAACCACCCAAGCCTCCTGCTAATGAATGGGCATCCTCAGGGTCAAGACTGATATGAGAACTAAAGGCTAGATTGAATGAGTTATTTTTATACGCTCCTCCCAATCCTTGGTCTTGAGCAAACATAAAACCTCCGCCTAAATAATTATTTTCATTTCCTTTTTGTTTGAGCAATTTACCGTCCATTGAAACGGTAGTAGTATTTAACGGATCTACTCCAGCGCTAATCCATTGGTTTCGCCTTACAGCCATTATACGCCAACTCGAATACCCATTTCCTGCAAGCGCAGGATTGATACTCAAAGGTGAAGCAAAGTACTGAGATAAAAAGGGTGCTTGTGCAAATATTCGAACAGAAAATGCACAGCAAACCATCATCGCAATACAATAATATTTAAACGGTTTTAGCATATAGTTATTTAGATCATCTCAATAATAAGGTTTGGCCTTTTTTCTCCACCACCTTTCCATCAGTGCCCACACCTGTTGCCACCCAAATATAAATTCCCATTGGCATAGGTGACCCACTCAAGTTTCCATTCCAACCAACATCATAATTCTTTGTTTCAAACATCAACTGATTCTGACGATTGAACACCTTGAAATAACGGAATTCTTTTATTCCAGCTAGATAAGGGAATAACAAATCATTGACTCCATCTGCATTCGGTGTAAAGGATTTAGGAACTAATATATCCACCAGCTTATCATCAAATACCCTTACTAATAATGAATCTTTTGTAACACATCCTGCAGGTGAAATTAAATTCACTACATATTGCTGGGTGCTTGCAAAACTAAAGTTTACACTTGCGCTATCTCGGTTATTAATTCCCCAAGAAGGTGTCCAACGATATTTATAAGAAGGAATTGAACGAACACTAATTGGTGTAATCACTGATTTATACGCACTAACGGAAGGCATGGTAATACCTACGATCGGCACTTGAATATCTACCGTAGTATCTAGCGTTACTGAAGTAGCTGAACAATTTAATTGCGTTGCCTTTAAGGTTATATGATAATTACCACCTGTAGCATACGTATTTAAACCATTAAAGCTGGTTTGAATATTTCCATCTCCAAAATCCCATAACCAATTCGTAATTCCAATAGAACTTGTATCGGTTAGGTTGGTCAATACCATTGGTGTATTGACACAATAAGTATTGTAAGAAAATTTTAATATCGGTTTTACAATTTTATACAACACGAAGGAAGATGACAAGGTATCTGAACAACCTACACTGTTGGTTAGTATTGCATTGTATCGACCCGGTAGGCTGGTAAATAAAGAATCATTAGTTTCACCAGGCATTAAAACTCCATTCAACATCCATTTGAATGTAGGTGAATCAGGAGAAATAATTCGCATGGTATCTACCACATTATTACATAAATAATTTCCGCGGTTAGAATAAATTGTTCCTGTAGGTGATGGCTTAATGATTTGTGTAAAATAACTAGTGTCGGATTTATTGACACAACCGGCATTCGATACATTCGTAAAGCTAAACCTACGCATACTATTAGCCACTGCATCTGGTAAACGTAATAAATAAGGTGCCTGAGAAATACCACTAATTGTTACCGGCGCTTTGCTATCTTCTCTATAAGTAAAGCTCCATGGAGATTGACCACTAAAGTTGATGGTAAGTGTATCTGCAGGATATTTACAAACATTACTATTACCAGTAATTATCGTTCTTGGTAAAGGCAATACCGTAACCGTAGCATCAAACTGATTACTTACACAACCAGAATTATTAGCTGTTACTTTATAAACTGCTACCCCATTTGATAAGGTTAAGTTGGTCAAAACTTGTTTCACTGAATCTTTTCCTTGTACCTCATTACTAACACCAAATACTGAATTGACTGGCGTTACCGATGGAAGCGCCCAAGTGTAAGTAGTTCCTCTAGGTGCATTTACTGGTGTTGCATTAAATGCTGTGCCACTGCATATTTCAGCTGCCTGATTATTCAATACAGGCATTTGAACTCCCACTCCAACAGTAAGCGTAAATGGCGCACCAACACAAGTACCTGCTACCGGAGTAATCGTATAAAATACTTTCGCAGGGGAATTCGTTGAATTTATCAAGTTTAAACTAATATTACCAGAAGGCGATACCTGAGCCGAGGTTCCCATTACTGCTCCAAAAGGTGAAACCGTAGGAGGATTCCAACTATATTTTGTTCCAATTGGAACTGGAGAAGGATTAATCGTTATCGGAGTTCCAGAACAGGTGCTATCCTTAATATCGCTGATGATAGGTGTTGGATTAATTGATACAGTTAAGTTAAAGGTATTACCCGCACAAGTTCCTGTAGAAGGGGTAACTACATAAGTGGCGGTATTTAAAATATTATTTGTACTCGATAAGGTTTGAGTAATATTCGCTTGACCAACCGATTGAGCAGATCCACCAGTAAGACTGTTAGAAGGAACTGAAATTGGATTATTCCAAGTATACGTAGTACCCGTAGGCGCTACATCTGGAACAAAACTAAAGGTAGAACCACTACAAATATTAGTCAATGTTTGATTCGCCACCACTGGTAATGGTCTTAGCGTAACCGCTAATTTAAATGGAACCCCTTCGCAGGTTCCTGCTCTTGGAGTAATGGTATAATTTGCAGTTGCTGCCACCAAAGTTTGGCTAGTCAGTGTTTGACTAAATGTAGGCTGATAAACAGTTTCAGCTGTACCACCAGTTAAACTTCCATTAGGAATATACACTGGTGTACTCCATTTATATTCTGTACCCGTTGGAGTAGCAATAACCGGTAGGGTAAATGGTGAATTACTACATGCAATGATTGACTGATTTGTAATAGATGGTGCTGGTTTCACAGGTACTGTTACCACCTGAGTAGAGGAACAACCATTCACTGTTAGTGTATAATTATATTCTACTATCACCAAATTATTGGATGTATTAACCAAACGCTCCAATGGATTAGAAGTTCCAGTTGCAGCCGTATTACTTATAGATGCTTGCACCACCCTTGACCAATTGAATACAGTTCCGGTAATATCAGCCGTTGGGAAATAACTAAACACTTCTCCGCTACAAATAGCTGGAACATTATTGAGGCTGGTTAATGATGGTATTGGGTTTACGATAACTTTTACAATTTGAGTTTCATTACATTCACTATTGGTAACTAGACTATACACATAGGTAACCTCAATAGGAGCGGTGGTAATATTGATCAATCGCTCATTCGGATTATTTGTTCCAATAGCGGATGGATTACTAATTCCTGCTACCACAGTTCTTGTCCATTGGAATCTGGTGCCTGCGGTGCTACTTGTTGGCGTATAAGAGAATATATCACCGCTACAGATTGCAGGAGGATTGGAAGTGCTAGATAATCTAGTAGCTGGATTTACCACTACCGTAATACTAAAAGGTGATCCAATACAATTTCCTACTTTAGGCACCACCGTATAATAAGCTTGTGCAGCTAGCGTAGTAGTGTTACTTAATAATTGTGAAATACTCAATTGAGGTGAAGACTGCAAGGACGTTCCACTCAAAGATCCAAAAGGAGCTATCACTGGGGTAGTCCAAGTATATTGAGTTCCGAAAGGAACTGGTGATGGAATAACCGAGAACGACTCTCCAGAACAAATCGTTCTAGTTTGATTGGCAACAGTTGGAGTTGGGTTAACTGGAACAGTTACTTTAAAGTTTGTGCCGGTACATCCAAATGCAACTGGAGAAACTAGATATTCAACAGTATTAGCTAGGTTATTAGTTATAGTTAATGTCTGACTGATTTGAGCTTGACCTTGTTGAGCACTGGTACCTTGAATACCTGTTGACGGATTTGCAGATGGAATACCCCATGAATAAAGTATACCTGTAGGAACGCTAGTAGGCGTTAGAACAAAAGGCGACCCACTACATACTGGCGCTAAAACTGTATCTCTCAAGGAAGGAATCGGATTAACTGTTGCTGTTAATGTAAAGTCATTACCCTGACAAAGTTCAGCAATCGGTGTAATAGTATAGGTAGCAACAGCTGGATAAAGTGTTGCATTACTTAAGGTTTGTGTAATAGCAGTTTGTGATGCGCCTAAGGTTCCACCTTTAATTACCAGCACTGGATTGCTAGCAGGTGCAGACCAAGTATACACTGTACCAAGCGGTGCATTAGACGGCGATATTACAAAAGTTTCATTGCTACAAGAAGTATTGGTTTGTGGTGCAATGGTAGGCAAAGGTTTTATAGCCACTGAAAGTTCTTGTGTACTAGAACATCCATTGGCAGAAATGGTATAGGTATAGCCAACGAAAACCTTACTAGATGATACGTTTGCTAATATCTCATTAGGATTACCTACACCCGTTCCTTTTGCATTACTTATTCCAGGCACAATATCTCTCACCCAATTAAACACTGCCCCTGGCGTGCTAGAAGTTGGTGAATAATTAAACACCAATCCACTACATAGTGCATCAATGGTAGTAGTACTAGTTAATACTGGTGTAGGATTTACTACTACAGTTACATTCTGAGTTTTGGTACAAGCGGCACCCGTTGAAAGTGTGTACGTATAAACCACCGAAACTGGCAATGCGGTAGTATTCAATAATTTTTCACTTGGGTTACCTGTTCCAGAGCCAGACGCATTATTTATTCCAGCCACCGCAGCTCTTGTCCAGTTGAAAGTGGTGCCTAGTGTAGAACTGGTTGGAGTATAACTAAAGAGTGTATTACTACAAATTGCTGGAGGATTCAAAGATGAACTCAAACTAGTTCCAGGATTTACAATTACATTAATATTGAAAGAAAGACCAATACAACTAGCTGTTTTCGGAATTACCACATAAGCAGCCTGAGCGGGTAAATTAGTGGTATTCTCTAATGATTGAGAAAAATTATTTTGTCCCGATGGCTGACTAGAGCTACCGCTAATCGTTCCTAAAGGTGTTTGTGTTGGGCTTACCCATGTGTAAGTGGTTCCGGTAGGAACAGATTCGGGACTAACGATAAACGAGACTCCAGAACAAACACTTAATTCCTTATTGGATACTACTGGAGTTGGATTAACAGGAACTGTCAATTTAAAATTATTTCCAGAACATCCCTCTGCCGAAGGGCTTATCGTATATTCAGCTGAATTGACAATTAAATTGGTCATGGTCAGCACTTGACTAATGGTTGACTGATTAACTTGTGCAGTGCCGCCGCTTAAACCTGCAGTTGGCGTGATCACTGGATTACCCCATGAAAAAACAGTAGTAGAAGGAATACCTGTTGGAACAAAACTGAAAGCGGTTCCGCTACAAACTGCAGGCAGTGTAGCATTGGCAATAACTGGTATTGGGTTTACCTTCACTACAACATCAAATGGATTTCCATAACAGCCATCCGTAGAAGGCGTAACACTGTAGGTAGCCGTTCCAGATAGTGTTGGCGATGAATTACCCAAAGTTTTACTAATATTAACTTCCAAATTACCTGTAGAGCCAGCCCCTGTCACTCCAGTCAAAATATTCAATGGAAAACTCACAGGCTGGGCCCATGTATACTTTGTTCCCGCTGGAACTAAGGTTGGTTCTACTATAAAAGTAGCCCCGCTACAAATAGTAGCCGATTTAGCCAAAACAACGGGTACTGGTTTTACAATAACCGTAATGATTTGCTCACTGGAACATCCATTGGCTGTTATTGAATAATTATAATCAACCGAGATATTAGCTAAGGTCGTATTAATAAGCTTTTCATTTACATTACCAGTGCCCGTCTCTGCAGCATTCGCAATTCCAGGAATAATACTTCTTGACCACCTAGTAGTATATCCGCCAGTAATTGATTGTGGTGAATAAGTGAATAATTCACCACTACAAATTGAAGTGGTAGCTGTTGAACTAGAGAATACAGGAGTTGGATTTACTATAACAGTCACATTCTGTGTATTCGTGCATCCTCCTGAAGTGGTAAAATTATATACATATACTACTGGCTTTGCAGAAGTAGTGGTGTTGATCAAGGTTTCATTTGGATTACCTGTGCCAGCACCAGCCCCGTTACTAATACCTGGAACAATTGCTCTTGTCCAGTTATAGTTAATCACCGTATTGGTATTGCTTACTGGAGTATAACTAAATATAGTATTACTACAAATTGCAGGAGGCGATAAACTGCTGGTCAATTCTGGAAATGGCGATACCGTTACATTGATTAAAAATGGTGCCCCTGCACAAGCTAATCCTGATGTGGTAGAACTAGGAATAACAGTGTACGTTAAGGTTGCATCTAAAGCGGTATTATTATATAGGCGTTGGGTAATATTGGATGCTGCTGTAAGCTGTGCTACTCCGCCAGTAATAGCCCCTGCACTCAGTTGAACAGGCTCTGCCCAAGTATAGGTGGTACCCGTTGGCACTGCACTAGGAGTAACTAAGAAAGTTGACCCGCTACAAATCGTTACATTCTGTGTAACAATTCGAGCTATAGGGTTCACATTTACGGTTACAGTAAATGAATTTCCATCACAATCATTTGCCCTAGGAGTAACGGTGTATACCACAGTAGACTGGGTAGTACCCGTATTAATCAAGGTTTGGCTAATAGCAGTTTGCAATGTACTTGCATTCCCCCCCGTAACACTTCCTAATGGACTAACTGAAGGACTGTTCCATGAATAGGTAGTACCCGCTGGTAAGCCAGTTGGTGTATAAGAAAAAGTTGCTCCACTACAAATTGTTAGCGTCGCATTGCTTACCGCTGGTGGTATAGGATTGACGGTTACTGATACAGTAAATGGTGCACCTATACAAAGATTAGCAGTAGGAGTAACTATATAAGTCAATATGCCTGGAGTAGTAGTAGTATTAGTCAAAACCTGACTCACATTAGTTTGACCCACCCCTTGAGCAGATCCACTAGTTACAACTGATGGTGGATTACTGGTAGGTAAGGTCCAAGTATACGTTGTACCAACTGGCACATTGGTAGGAGCCACCACAAATGCTTCTCCACTGCAAATAGTTCTAGATTGAGGTGAAGCAACCACCGGAATTGGTTTTACTATCACCGAAACAAGGGTATCGCTTGAACAAGCGTCAGCTGTAATTCTATATTTATAGTAAACAGTTATATCTGATGTGGTGGTATTATAAAGAATTTCCCCAGGATTTCCTGTACCGGTTGCAGCTAAATTACTGATCCCTGTAATTGCCTCTCTTGTCCAATTGAATACTGCGCCAGGAGTAGTTGAAGTAGGTGTAAAATTAACTGCAACTCCTTGACAAATAGGAGAAAGCACCATAGATGCATTAGATAATAAAGGCGTTGGATTTACCACTACAGTAACCGTCTGTACTTTGACACAATTGCCTGCGGTACTTAAAGTATATATATAATCAACCGAAACTGGCAAATTAGTAGTATTAATTAAGGTCTCCATTGGATTGCCTGTACCCGTTGCCGCAGCATTAGATATTCCAGTTTTCGAAGCTCTTGTCCAACTGAAACTTGTACCTGGTGTGTTGCTAGTTGGAGTATAGCTAAATAATGATTTGCTACAAACGGCAGTAGGTGTCAAACTACTAGTCATTTCAGTTGCAGGATTTACAGTAACATATACTAAGAATTTATTAGGTGCTGTACAATTTCCTGTAGGAGAATTAGCTGTCACCAAATATTGAACCACTGATTGAGCAAAAGTAGTATTGATCAGTGTTTGAGAAATATTAGTCACTGGGGTATTCTGAGCATTAGCCCCTACAATACTTCCAGTAGGTGTTTGCACAGGTATATCCCAAACATAGGTTGTTCCTGCTGGAACCAATGAAGGTGTAACAGAGAAAGTTCCTCCAGAACAAATTGTAGTCAATTGAGTGGGAATATCAGGCACAGGGTTTACGGTCAATCTCACTTTAAAGTTACTACCCGGACAACCATTTGCTAACGGAGTTACATCATATTCTACTACTGCTGGTGAGGTAGTTAAATTAGTCAGTATCGAACTATTAATGGTAGTCTGCAATGTCTTAGCATCCGTTCCTGTAACAGAATTAGATGGAGTGATAATAGGATTATTCCATGAATAGGTGGTACCAATTTGTGGAACTGTAGGCGTATAAACAAAAGAATTACCACTACAAATTGGTGGTGCAGTCAAAGTTCCAGTAGGTGCGGTTGGAATTGGATTAACGGTTACTTCCACTATAAATGGATTACCAGCGCAGCCATCGGTACTTGGTGTTACGGTATATTTTAATATTGCCGGATTATTAGTGGTATTAGCCAAAGTCTGGCCGATGGTAGTTTGGGAAGTTCGTGAAAATCCGCCAGTAGCAACTCCTGTTGAAATATTTACAGGATCACCCCAGCTATACACTGTACCTGCAGGAACTTTTGTAGGAACTGCGCTAAAAGTTGAACCACTACATATCGTAGTTGTTATTTTACTAACCACTGGTACAGGCTTTACCACCATCGTTACTACTTGAGTGCTAGAACAACCTGTTGAAGATTTTATTACAGTAAAAGTATAAGGTACATTTACAGCAGTAGTTAAGGTATCCACCAATATTTCTGCCGGACTAATTGCACTACCTGTGATAGACGGATCGTAGGTTCCACTAGCTCCTAGATTACTTATTCCATAAACAGCATCCCTTTGCCATGTAAACCTAGAGCCAGGGTCAATACTAGAGGTTGGGGTAAAAGTAAAAGTACTTCCACTACATTGTACCAATGGAGTTAAACTTGTTAGTATTGGCGTTGGATTTACAACTACAAATACTTTTTGAATATTAGGACAATTAACTGCTACTGTATTTAACACATATTCATACTCAACCGTTATAGGCGATGAGGTGGTATTGATCAATATTTCATTGATACTGCCTATACCTGCACTTTCTGCATTACTAATGCCCACCTTCGTTTTCCTAGACCAGTTAAAGGTTGCACCTGTCACTGCACTGCCAGGAGTATATTGGAAAGCACTACCACTACAAATTGCACTAGGAGTGGTAGTAGTATTTAATTTAGGGGTTGGATTTACTTTTACCGTTACTATTTCAGTATTTGAACATCCATTCGAAGTAACTGTAAATGCATATTGAACTGAAGTCTGTAAATTTTTAGTGTTAGTGAGAATTTCATTTACACTGTTCGTAACTCCAACGGTCAATGCTTCTTGAATATCCGATTGAAAAAGTCTTTTCCATGAATAAGAAGGGGTTACCACTGTGCTATATGCATCATAGGTAAAATAAGTACCGCTACAAATTGGAGGAGGTGTAATGGTAGAACTAAGCGCAATAGCTGCAGCAGCAGGTTTTACCGTTACCGTTATTGTAAATGAACTACCCGGACAACCAGAAGTGCTAGGTGTAACCGTATAGGTAGCTGTGGCGTCGAGTCCGGTTGTATTAGTTAATGTTTGTCCAATTCCGCCAACATAAAGCAACCCTACGCTTTGTGCACTTCCACTAGTAATAGCGCCAACAGGTGCTATAGTAGGAGCAGTCCAAGTATAAGTAGTGCCATCGGCTACCCCTGTTGGTAAAACAAAGAAGTCTGTTCCGCTACAAATAGGGCTTGGATTAGTATAGATAGGTATAGGAGAAGTGTTTACCCAAGTGGTAAGACTTTGTGTATTAGTACATCCGGTAACCGTATTGGTAAGCGTAATGTCATATATTACTATTTCCTGAGCAAATGAATTATTGGTATTAGAAAGAACCTCACTAATGCTGCCGTTACCCGAAGCAACTGTTCCACCATTAATACGGGTATTCAATCTTCTTGTCCATGTATAAACAATATTAGGGTCTGAAGCAGATGTAGGTGTATAGCTAAATGTAGATCCACTACAAATTGGATCGCGCTGAATATTACTAGTCAAAGAAGGCTTAGGATATACCGTAATATTTACATTTTCAGTAGCTGAACATGAATTACTAGAAAGCGTTACTTGATAAACCGCCACCACTGGATTAGCATTATTATTGGTTAATGATTCAGTAATCAATTGCGATGTGGTAGCATCTCCAGCACCAAATAATGGAGTTAGACTTGGTGAGGTTTGTGCTCTTGTCCAAGTAATAGTAGCGCCAGCAATAGATGGATTGAGTGCATAATTTACATTATTACCACTACCACTAACTACGCTACATACACTAAGACTAGGTTTACTAGTTAAAAAAGGAACAGGTTTCACAGAAACAGTTACCGTTGCTGTGCTGGTGCAATTAGTAGTTCTATTAGTTAGGGTATAAACATAACTCACCGTAACTGCAGAAAGTGATGTGTTTACCAAAATTTCCTCAGGACTACCCGTACGAGGAGTAGTAACTGCTACATTACTTATACCAGCAACTGCTGCTCTTGTCCAAGTAAAATCTACCTCGCTATCTTGATTGGACGTAGGTACATAAGAGAAGGTTGTTCCGCTACAAATAGCGGCTGGAGTTAATGTACTATTAATTACAGGTCTAGCATTTACAATTACATCTACATTTTGAGTATTGGTACAGTTAGTAGCATTATTTCGTAAAGTATAAACATATCTAACAGTTAATGGGTTCGTTAAGCTATTAGTTAATGCTTCGTTTACGTTATTATTTCCTGCAGTAGGTCCTGCTGGAGAAATACCCACCACGGATGCCCTTGTCCAAGTAAAAGTAACGTTTGGCGTAGCACTAGTTGGGGCGTACAAGAAATTTCCTGCGCTGCAAATAGCCGGTGGAGTTAATGAACTATTTAATGTTGGTAATGGATTAACGGTAAGAGTAGTTGAAGCGTTTACACTTTCGCAACTAGTTGTTTTATTTTTAATACTTACTAAATAAGTCCCTGCGCTTACTACCGTAAAGCTGGCAACATTTCCAGGATTAGCTACACCAGTTGGAACCGTCCAGAAAAAGTCATAGTCAGCATTAACACCAAAGCCTGGAGTGGCTGTTACGGTGGAGGAAGCTCCCGAACAAATAGCACTGCTAGACAATCCAACAGTTACTGTCGGAGTTGGATTAACTAATACCGTTACATTTTCTGTTTTACTGCAACCATTTGCAGTCATTGTTATTTGATAAACTACCGATTTTTGACTGGTAGTGGAGTTAGTTAATACTTCAGAAATAGCAGGATTTGTTCCCGTGGTTCTAGCTTGATCAATTCCTGCAACTACCTCCCTAACCCAGCTATAAGTTACCCCTGCAGTAGCACTTGCTGCTGTATATACAAAATTAGCACCACTACAAATTGCGGTTGGCGTCAAGGTACTCGTTAAACTAGGTAAAGGATTTACCCTTACCGTCACATCCTGAAAATTAGAACAAGCATTCGCTGTTAGGGTAATTCTATATACTACATCAATAGGACTTACAGTTGTATTAGTTAATGCCTCATTAATCGAAGCCACATTTCCTGAATTAGTAGCCTGGCTTATTCCAATGGTAGCATTTCTAGTCCATGCAAATAAAGTAGTAGCAGTGGCACTAGTAGCTGTATATACAAAATTACTTCCGCTACATATTGCAGCAGGTGTTAAAGTGCTGGTTAAAATAGCACTTGGATTTACAGTAACTTTTACCAATTCTGTATTTGAACAGCCATTGGCATTTAAGGTTACTTGGTAGGTTACTTCAATTGGGCTGGTAGTTGAATTAGTTAAAATTTCGCTGATAGAAGATCCAGTACCAAGGTTTTGTGCATTACTTGTAATGCCAGCTGCAGCAACTCTAACCCAGCTAAAGGTGGCACCTGCGGTAGCACTTGTATTGGTATAATTAAATGTTGTACCACTACAAATAGCAGCAGGGTTAAGAGCGCTTGATAATTTAGGAATCGGATTAACAGTAACTACTATGTTCTGTGGATTACTACATCCATTTGCAGTGGTGGTAATACTATAAGTTACTGGTACAGGCGCTGTTGAAGTACTGGTTAAAATTTCATTGATAACTCCAGTTGGTGCTGATCCCGCAGCATTACTAATATTAGCCACCAATGCCCTTGTCCAAGTAAAGGTTGCTCCAGCGGTAGAAGATGCTGCATTATAAGTAAATGCACTTCCACTGCATATTGCAAATTGACTCGTTGCCGGTGTTAATTTAGGAGTAGGATAAATTATTATTGAAACGTCCTGAGAATTTGAACAACCAGTAGTCGAATTAGTAATTGTAATGTTATAAATAACAGTGATAGGATCTGCAGTAGTATTGGTTAACCCTGCAGTCTCTGAAATATTCGCTCCAACTCCACTAAGTCCAGGCTCTGTAATTCCTGCTATTGTAGCCCTTGTCCAAGCAAAAGTACTAGTTGCTGTGCCCGTTGCAGTGTAACTAATCGCTGCATTACTACATTTTGGAGTAATGGTCAATGCAGAGGTGAGCGTAGGCGTTGCGCCAACGGTAATTGTTCCCGTTGCATTTACACTACCACAACCACCTGTTAATGGGATAGAATAATTAAAGGTTCCAGCTGCGGTTGGCGTTCCATTAATAGTAATGGTATTGGATGCCCAAGTGGCCGTCACACCTGCAGGCAAGCCTGTGGCATTACCAATTCCCGTTGCTCCTGTAGTACTATGGGTAATATTTGTTAAGGCAGTATTGATACAAACTAAAGGTGTTGAAGAAGCAACCCCAACAGTATTTGCTGTAGTCACCGTAATAGAACCAGTAGCATTCACGCTACCGCAACCCCCTGTCAAAGGAATGCTGTAATTGAAAGTTCCTGAAGCAGTTGGTGTACCATTGATAGTAATAATATTAGCTGCCCAAGTAGCAGTCATGCCTGCTGGTAGCCCATTGGCACCCGCTACTCCTGCATTTGAAATTCCGGTAGCACCGGATGTACTGTGAGTTACACTTGTTGCTAAAGCAGTATTTATACAAAGCGTGGGGTTTGTTGAAGCAACACATGCAGTATTTGATAAGGTAACAGTAATTACTCCTGTAGCATTCACATTACCACATCCACCTGTTAATGGGATGCTGTAATTGAAAGTTCCTGAAGCAGACGGGTTACCGCTGATGGTAATTGTATTAGATGCCCAAGTGGCAATCACCCCTGCTGGCAATCCTATTGCTACACCAATTCCTGTAGCTCCTGTAGTACTATGATTAATATTTGTTAAGGCAGTTCCAATACACAAAGTTGGGGTAGAGGAAGCAACTCCAGCAGTATTTGTAGTCGAAACGATGATGGTTCCTGAAGCATTCACATTTCCGCAACCTCCTGTTAATGGAATGTTGTAATTAAAAGTCCCTGAAACTGTCGGAGTACCGCTGATAGTAATGGTATTGGAAGTCCAGGTGGCAGTTACTCCTTGTGGTAAACCATTCGCACCAGAAACACCCGCATTGGAAATGCCTGTAGCGCCAGTAGTAGTATGGGTAATATTAGCTAAGGCGGTATTAATACACAAAGTTGGGGATGCAGATGCAGCACTAGCTGTATTAGCTGAAGTAACGGTTATTACTCCAGTTGCATTTGCATTTCCACATCCACCTGATAAAGGAATAGTATAACTATAAATTCCTAATGCTGTAGGAGTGCCGCTAATGGTAATGGTATTAGAGGCCCAAGTTGCAATTACTCCAGGGGGCAAACCATTCGCACCAGCAACACCCGCACTAGAAATACCTGTAGCACCTGCGGTGGTATGAGTGATATTGATTAATGGAGTATTGATACATAAAGTAGGAGTAGTCGATGCCGCTGTGGCTGTATTAGCCGGAGTAACGGTTATTGTTCCGGTTGCTGTAGCACTTCCACATCCACCAGTTAATGAAACAGAATAATTATATGTTCCAGCCGAGGTTGGAGTACCACTTATTGTAATAGAATTAGAAGCCCAATTAGCAATTACTCCTGGTGGTAAACCATTGGCTCCTGAAATACCTGCATTGGAAATGCCAGTAGCACCGGTGATTGCATGGGTAATATTGGTTAGAGGAGTATTAATACACAATGTTGGGTTAGTAGATGCCGCACCCACTGTATTAGCTAGCGTAACAGTAATTGTTCCGGTTGCATTCACGCTTCCGCAACCGCCAGATAATAGAATAGAATAATTGTATGTTCCTGCCGCAGTTGGAGTTCCTGTAATTACAATGGCATTCGAAGCCCAAGTTGCACTAACTCCTGGCGGTAAACCATTGGCACCCAAAACTCCAGAATTTGAAATGCCAGTAGCTCCTGTGGTAGAATGGGTAATATTGGTAAGCGCGGTATTAATACAAGAGATTGGAGAAGAAGATGCAGCACCCACTGTATTCAATGGACTAACTATAATCGTTCCTGTAGCATTTACATTGCCACATCCACCCGATAATGGGATACTGTAATTAAAGGTGCCCGATACTGTTGGGGTACCACTAATGGTAATAATATTGGCAGCCCAAGAAGCACTTAACCCTGTTGGTAAACCATTGCCGCCTGATACTCCTGAATTTAAAATACCCGTAGCACCAGTAGTGGCATGCGTAATATTTGTTAAGGCGGTATTTATACATAAAGTAGGGGCAGAAGATGCCACACCTGCTGTATTAGCAACCGTCACTATAATTGTCCCTGTAGCATTTGCACTTCCACAACCACCCGTTAAGGGAATACTATAATTAAATGTTCCTGCCGCTGAAGCTATGCCACTTATCGTAATCGTATTATTAGCCCAAGAAGCGGTCACCCCTGTAGGTAAACCTGTTGCCAAACCAATTCCAGTAGCGCCTGTTGTAGCATGAGTAATATTGGTTAAGGCGGTATTGATGCACAAGGTAGGGGTAGCCGATGCCGCACTAGCTGTATTGGCTGCAATAACCGTAATGGTTCCAGTCGCATCAGCATTGCCACAGCCGCCAGATAAAGGAATACTGTAACTAAAAGTGCCTAATGCTGTTGGAGTTCCACTGATTGTAATGGTATTGGCCGACCAAATAGCACTTACCCCTGCTGGTAAACCATTCGCACCTGCAACACCTGCATTGGTAATTCCTGTAGCACCTGAAGTACTATGGGTGATATTTATAAGTGCAGTATTAATACATAAAGTCGGTGTAGTTGAAGCTGCAGCAGCCGAATTGGAAGTGATAACTGTAATCGTCCCAGTTGCAAAAACATTACCACATCCTCCTAATAATGGAATGCTATAAGTAAAGGTTCCTGCTGCTGTTGGAGTGCCGCTTATTGTAATTGTATTGGAAGACCAGCTAGCACTAACTCCTGGTGGCAAACCATTCGCACCTGTAACTCCAGCATTTGAGATACTCGTTGCACCTGTAATTGCGTGGGTAATATTAGTTAACGGAGCATTCACACACAAAGTCGGAGTAGAAGATGCCGCGCCAACTGTATTAGCTGGAGTAACGGTTATTGTTCCAGTGGCATTTACATTACCACAGCCCCCTGTTAATGGGATCGTATAATTAAACGTTCCTGAAGCAATTGGAGTTCCACTAAT
>Ga0222712_10000992_pt1 | contig 36218 bp, 47 predicted proteins | sample C33_657DmetaG_FD_165043 | JGI IMG/M metagenome (GOLD analysis project Ga0222712, IMG submission 165043) | Estuarine water microbial communities from San Francisco Bay, California, United States - C33_657D | ecosystem: Environmental > Aquatic > Marine > Unclassified | place: USA: California... | reverse complement strand
ATCTTGTGTTACCACAGGAGCACCGTCGCCTTTGCCTTTAGCTAGAGCTTTTTCTTGCCATTCTTTGGTTGGTTTTTTAGTTTTCATATTGGCAGTATACCATAATTAATTATTAATGTACAATTATTCTGCTTCTTGGTTTGTAACTGTTTGATAAATCGTTTCAAATTCATCGTTAAGAGCTACTTCCTCATTGAAGTTTTGTTTATGATATGTATTAGCAAGCTTAGCTAATGTCTTTTTAGGGATCTTAAACTCGTCATAAAGGTTCTTAAGCACTTCTTTTACAAAGTCCTTCTCAGCCTCAACACGTGTCATTGAATCAGAGATCTCGTTAAGAGCACCTTTGATTTTCTTTTTGTCTTCTTCTAATAATTGCATATATTACCTTTCGATTTAAAATTAATTTTTAAAGTGCACTAGGTCAAATAGAGGCCCCTTAGTTTAACCCCTCTAATGCACTTTAAAAAAGGCTCTCGGAACTACCGTTGCAACAGTAGCTGACCCATCGGAAGCAGAGCCTAGGCAGTGTCCGCATGTATTTTATTGATTGGCTGAGAGCCTAAACCGTTATATAGCTTGAACTGATATGACTGACTCAAGTCTAAAAGATCTCCAGCCTTGATTTTCAGTATCAAATACCCGTAAGACTTCTTTAGAAGGCTCTTTATCAGATGCATTCTTTGGCTGATGTTCGTCAGGTATATTAGTCAACGTACAAAGCATAGTTCTCTCGGTGCCGTCTAACTTTTTAAACACGACTCTAACATCACCTGTGACCAGTTGTTTGTAAACGTGATCATAAAATTGTTCGTCATTTAATATCATTACTCTTCTCCATAACCTGGACCCCATGAATGAGGATCCACTAAACTATTTAATAACTCTTTCTCTTCCATTGAAACTTCGTCCTCATCAATAGGATCTGGGGTTTCATACATACGACCTTTTTTAATGCCTTTTACATTTAACATAATGTCATTATACCCTTTTTTTGATTTATTGTACATATATTTTTACCATGAACTAGTGTAAAATACTTGTTCGCCTCTAGCGAAAGCTTCACGAGCTTTCTTGATAAACTCAATGTCTGCTGCTTTATCATCAGCATCGAACCGTGAGTCTTGACCAAAGAAGAAACCTTCAGTCTCAGGTAACTCGTTATTAATGACGACTGACTCTATATAGTTGATGTCAGCCTCAGTGAGTTCCATCTCGATACCATTAAACGGTATCACACGTTCCTGTTCGAAATCTTCAGGATATTCGTCACGCATCCACTGAGGGATAGGTTGACCCTTATCGTTCCACATGTCTTCTAAGAGACCATGAAGAGCGTTGTGTTTTCTCCAGTATTGGAGCTCTATTGCTTTTGACTCTTTTTCTTTAGCGCGACTGTACGCGTACATATCTAAACCCATGATTAAGCAGCCTTTCTTTGTTTGTTTAAATAATCGAACATGATAGCTTTAGCACAGTTAATGAACTGACGAGCTTCGTTAGCTTGTTGAGGTGAAACCCAACCTTCGTTAGTACCGTTGAAGTCAGCACCGATAACTTCTTGTGCGTCACTTAACATACCTGCTGCGAACATCATTTCCTGACCTGGAAAAGCTTGTATTTTTACCATTTGGTCTAACTGAGCTTTGCTCATACCGTATGCTTGTTTTTCCCATACTAATTGTTCTTTTTGATCTCTCATAATTCTCTCCGTTTGTTGATTTAATATAACCATTATACTGAATAAGCTAATTAATGTACATAGCCTGGATGAAAATAAATAAAGCTAATAGAATCAATAACTTATATAAGCCTATGATTTTATTAGCTTTTTTAGGACTCCCCGGCAGCGCCCAGGACAGCCCATTTAGGGATTAGATGTTAGTATGTATCAGCTATGAACTCAGCTTCTGGGATGCGGGTATGTGTATTTCGTGAACCCAGGACTACGACCGAGCGCGTCCCTTTGTCAGTAGACATAAGCATTGCAAGACATCCTCCGGCAGAGTTTGTGAAGCCGGTCTTGGATACTATGATGTCTTGTCTTTTACCTATGAGGGGGTTAGTGTTTTTGAATACCCAGAAACGCCTCTTAGTCTTGATCTTTATATTTGACTGTTGAGAAGCAGTGACGATCTCAGGGTATTTAGATGCTTCTTGGACTAGCTTTGTTAGTTCCATAGCTGTCGATTGGTTACGTCTATCTAAACCAGTTGAATCGTATACGATGGTGTTTAATAGATTAAGCTTATATAATAGATGGTTCATGTCAGCTATACACATGCCGTAACCACCTACGTATAACCTACATAGTTGATCTGCAGCTTGGTTATTTGACTTAACGATAGCCATATCTATAAGTTGTCTACGTGTTATCATACCAAAACCTTGAGCTTTCACTGGTTCGTCTATATTCTGACCGCCGTTTAATATAGTCATAGCTGTAACAAGCTTTGTGATAGATGCTATAGGTCGTATATCAGCTACGTTTTGACCAGCGATGACATTACCTTCCTCGTTAGTCACTACCCATGACTCAGCGGTTATCTCGTGAGCATGACAGTTCAATGCTAACAGCAATAAGATACTACTTAGAAGTCGCATGATATGTACCATCCCAGTTTGCAGGAAGGCCATCATCCATTCTAGCTATCATCTTGTGATAGTATTCTTTAATTGTAACTTTATCATCTGGATCATCAATGAGTTCTTGTGCCCATTCTGTAGCACGTTTCCAGTTACCACGTTGGTATTCTTTACGGAACTCTTCGTGTTTATGTTTGATAGTCTTACCTACTGTGTAGATATCAAGACCGACTGTCTTACCTTTCACAGCGATATTATCAAGCCAAACAACGTCAAAGTCATCTTTAACTGCGGCCGCAGTATCAGGACCAAGGATCATCAACACACCATATGATTTAGTTTGACTCTCTAATCGAGCAGCGACTGAGACCGGATCACCTAATACGTCATAACCCATCTTACCCTCAGATCCAATGTTACCTACTAAGATCTTACCTGTGTTGACACCTGCACCCATACCAACTGGAGGTTTACCGATCGATTCAAGATGTTTATTAAATTGTTCAACAGCTTCGATCATCTCTAACGTAGTCTTAACAGCATGATATGCATGTTTGTCATCATCAAGTGGAGCTCCATGGATATGTAATGATGCATCACCGATAAACTTAATAAGACAACCATCATTCTTAAATACTGGTTGAGCGATGGCTGTCATGTATTGGTTCATGATAGCAGTAAAGCCTTCAACGTCTTGACCATACTTCTCACCAAGTCCTGTGAAGTTGCGCATGTCAGTCATGACTGCTGTTAACATCTTCTCTTCACCACCAAGTTTAATTAAGTCTGGATTCTTTTGTAAACGTTCAACGATGATAGGACTTACATAAGAACCAAACTGTTTCTTGATCTGTAACTTCTGATTGAGTTCGCTTATAAATTTAACAGTATATGAATGAGCATATACAATACCCAAAGCGAGAATAGGAAACACAGAATCCACCAGATAGCCGTAAGTAGTAAAGGCAAAATGAGAAGCATAATATAAAAGGCCAATAAGCCCAATAATAGGGATAATAGCATATTTCCACCTCGATAAAAAGATTATTAGAATTGATAGTACAAATACAGTTAACATCTCAGCGCCATCTGCCCAATCAGGACGGGAGATGTTAGTGCCAGACATTAATGTGTCTAATACAGAAGCTTGTACGTAATGAGGAAAGACTGCTCCTCTAGGTGTCGCCACTGGGTTATTGAGTCCACGTGCTGATAACCCAACGATGACGATACCTCCATCGAAGGATTTGGGTAATCCCACAAGACTGTGTTCAATCGGAGTGGAACTCCAGTCAACCCATATTCTACCCATTGGGTCTGTGACAACCTTGGAGAAGCTAGGTATTCTAACTGCCTCGATACCAAGTTGATTTGATTTGACTTGGAAACTTGGGTCTCCAACTGCAACACGCATTGTTTCAAGACTGATACTTGGGTACAATTTGCCATCACTTGCGACGACCATAGGGATACGACGAACAACACCATCAATTTCAGGTAATACATTTACAACTCCTATTCCAGCTCCACGGCTGTTAAAAGATTCTATATTGGCTTGAATACCAGGATAATTTACTGCAAAATCAGATGCTTTACCACCGATCTCTGATACTCCTGGTCTAAATGCCCCAGGTTTTTGTTTATCTGAAGTTGCTACTTGAGGTAGTACTACAGGATGCCGAGTGAGTGTATCAGCCAGTCCAGAATCCCGTCCAAACCTGTCACTATCAGGCATAAAGAGATTAAAGACAACGAGACCAGCACCACGGGAATAAATATCTTCAATAATGTTCGCATATTGTGTCCTTGGAAATGGAAATTGCCCAAGTCGTTCTATAGCTTTATCATCGATATTAACGACATGAACTTGTTTAGATTGAGTTATAGGTTTAGATGTGATGAGTGTATCAAAGTATCTAAGTCTAACTGATTCTATAAATGCTGGATCGGTAGCTCTAACACCTATTAATAATGCTAAAGTTAATAATGCAAACCACGGCGATAATAATCTTTTCATATATCAATTATATCCTATATTTTAAATATTGTACAATTATTTATTAAGGCTGGGTTATCGTAGTTGAGCATCCAGCGGCATTTACACAACTTTGCTGTATACTATATATCTGATTTGTCGATCCAGACTGATTTAAGTTGAGTGATGAAGCTCCACCGGAGTTTGTAAAGTCAATGGTGGCTGCATGGTTACCAGCTCCTTCTTGTGTAGTGTTAACCGTATGACCGTTACCAGTTAACTTAATATCTAAATAATGTTGACCAGAATCCTTCTGGTTTGTTGTTACTGTATTACTGTTACCACTTATATTCTGAAATATAACCTTACCACTAGATCCCTGCTGTATATTAGTTATGTTATTACTATTACCACTTATGGTAGTCTCAGCAAAGTTACTAGTACCAGTCTGTTGTTGCGTTACAGAGTTATTATTTCCTATCATATTTAAGTTTAGATAATGGTTATTACTGTCTCCTACTGATACTGTTCCTGTTGTAGTATAACCTTGATTTAAGTTGAGTGTATTGTAGTCTCCATTAGAGTATAACTCAATCCTATTCTTACCACTAATAGTTACGCCTTGTCTTATCGTAATGTTATTATTATCGCCTATTTGTTCTATCTGTATCTCATTACCAGATTGATTTAATCGTTGTGTAGTTTCAGAATTCTTACGTGTTTCTTGTGCATTAGTTATACTTGAACTATACGTGGGTGCTGGTGCTGCAGCAACATATCCACCAGAACTACCAGATGTGGTTCCACCAGTAGCACTGTAAGTACCACCATTTACTGGAGCTCCATTGTTTATAACGCAAGTCGCAGATCCAGAATATAATGCGCAGTTTTGCCAACCAGCAGTGGATGCCCATCCTTGTGCATATCCATTTGTTCCATAGATACCAAACTCTGGATTATAAAGTATGTTACCTCCACCAGCAAAAGTTAGGCTTGGTGAAACGATATATGGACCATAGTTACCTGCCCAGTATCCACCATCTTTACCATAGAATTGAACACTAACATAAGCAACGTTAGTACAACTTCCTCCACAGTTTGCAGTTGATACACTGTAAGTTGAAGGAGTGGTTACTCCGTATGTTAAGGTAAATGCTTGTTGTACTGTTGTAATGATAGCATTATTACTATTATAGAAAACCATTTTTAAAGTAAACGGATCTCCAGGCGCACGGCCACCGCCATCCATAGCTTGAGCGGAAAGCGTTAGTGTACCTCCAGCTTGCATAGCACTATTGAATACAACGGTCTGAGATACAGTTGTAAAGTTGTATGCCATCTTAATAGCATTGTCTGTTGCATAAGCCGAGAAGCTTATTAGTAATAGACTAATTTTGAGTAGCTGTAATAGTCGTGTTGCCACCATTATTAATCCTATTCTTAATCTCTACCGGACCTTGTACCTGTGTTACTGTTGTGTTTTGATTCTTTGGTGTTGTGATACATTGAGTGTCTCCACCAGATTCTCTGCATAGTGTAACTTGTAAATCATCAACCTCAACTGTAACACCTGAAGTTGGTACATAGTCTGGTAACAATCCACTCTTTGTCTTACCAAGTAAATCTAGTTGTGCAGCTAGCTGCGCATTGATGATATCCAATACGTTTGCAAGGAAGTCGTTATCTAATAGGTTACGAGATAACTTATCTTGGTACATCTCTTTCTCTTCTTTAGCAAGAACGTCTACTAGTTTATTCTCTGCAAGGAAGTCAACATCAAGTGCTCCCTTTGCAGATTCTCTATTTCGCTGTCTATCTTTATCAGTCTCTCTTAATTCTTTTGGAGGAGATAATACCAATAAGTTATTAATCATGTCTTCTGTAAGGTTAACTATAACAGGTTTGAATGGTCGTGTTTCTTTTGAATCTACTCTCGTAGCTTGGAATGCTTTATCTAATAGGACTTTACCTTCATCTGTGATAACTTCGATCTTACCAGTCTTACAATCTTTTTCTACATCAATCCAACCTTTTGGACAAGATGGTAATAAGATGAATGTGGATCTACCTAACTCATCAACAGTAGCAGTAAAGTCTGTACCGCGGACAGCGACAGTAGCCGTAGGAGTATTAATCGCAACCGCTTGTGGGTTATTCTTTGCAATTTGACCAGATGCATAGCGTGCCGTACCAAGTGCAATATTGACTGCTAACTTGCCGCCCTTCTTTGAATTTGGATCATAGACGAACTCATCGATAACTAACTTCGAGTTCTCTGTGATGTCTACTTTTGTTTTATCTTCAAAGGTAATACCTACTTTACCTTGAGTTGTTTTGATGGTATCAGACATTTCAACGCCTGTACCTTTTGAACCTGAAAGTGTACCGCTCTTTCGCGTTATGCTAGGAGCGGTATTACTTTGTTCAGTAATAGTTCCTATTGCAGCAAATGAATTTGTAGCTACTAATAGTAATAATACTTTATAGATTATTTTTAGGAAGTACTTCACTGGACTTATTATATAAAAAATAATCTGCTGGAAACATACTTCTATCTCCGCCATTCCACTGAATAGTTACTGTATTATTTTCACCATTAAAACAACCTATCATTATATCTCCATCAGAACGGATAGCTTCTGCTTTCCATGGAAATTGTTTGATAAATTGAGGTAACGTACATGCTTCATTACTTATCCAAATAGTAACCTTATCATTATAATTGAAATGCAATTTCTTAACTTCTTTTGAAAATACAAAGAAGCTAATACCTATCATTACTAAAAATAATATAGTTTTCATGTTAGTTTCCAGTTGTGATGTTCCATGCATTACCACTACCAGTGCTAAGTAAGTTAACTGTAGTATCGATAGTACCAGATTGTGTAACATTAAGTGTGTTGCTTGAACCAGTTAGATTTAATGTAAATGCATGACCATTGGTTCCAGCTGTACCTGATTGTGTTAACACTATACCATTACTTGCACCAACTGTAGTAATACTGTTTGTAGCTTTATTACTTGAGATGGTTTGTGTAAGTGTGTTGCTTCCACCGCCTGTCATTGATATATTATTAACTGTCTCATCAGCTGTAATCGTTGATACAATACTATTACCAGAACCGCCTGAAGTTACAGCAGTAAAGTCATTCTTAGAACCTAAGATATTTAAGTTAATACTAGCAGAGTTACCTGTTTGTCTTACGTCAATAAAGTTAGATCCAGAAGTACCAGTTCCAGCATTATTACTATTAATAGTAGCAGTACCAGAATTACCTGTAACATAGTATGTCAAGTCAATACCATATGCTCTACCAGTTGCTGTAGATGTATTCACACCTAAGTTTAATGTATTAGTAGAACCGATTTGTTGGATATCAATGGCAGTGTTATTGCCATAGATCTTAGCTGGTGTTGTATTACCAGTACCAACTCCTTGGATTCCACGTACTACGTTACCTGCACCAGTTTGAGTAATATCAATAGTAGAATTATCACCTGACTGATCAATATAAATGCTATTGTCTGCCGCGAATGCAGACATTGAAAATATCATCGCAACCATTATTTTCAAATAGTTGTTCATCTATTTTGTCTCCTCTATTTTATTTTCTGGAGCGACATAAGGATATGAGAAATCCCAAACCCCCTTCTTCTCTCCTTCTTTAATAAGCTCAACAACTGCAGCCTCAACAGCAGCTTTAACAGCTAGTGTACCTGGCTCGTTGATAGTTAATCCTGTCTCCAATTCAAATGCTTGTGTTCCATTCTTAACGAACTTCAACATCGCTAAGCTATCAGCAGCAGAATAAACCGTCTTCTGCACTGTTACTGATACTAAAACTTTTCCTGAATTCACACTAACAGCTCTTAAGCTGATAGTTACTATATCCTCAGAATACTGTGTTTGTGGACCAATGCCCAACATCCTCATCGCAGATCCACCAGACCTTGTCGATGAATCATAACCTACAATACCACCTTCTAATATGATACCTGCAAACATCATAGGAGAAAGAGGCTTGGCTTTGTCACCCTCATAAGCTTCGCGCATTTGGCGAATCAGCTGACGCTCCTTAGTTAGACTATCCAAGCCAACTCGTTCGACAACATCAAACCACTGACCCTTACCCACATCTTGCAATGCCTTGATAAGGAACGCATCAGCACCTTGAGTAACTGCTGTCGACAGTTGTGCTACGTTAGCGCTTGGTTTTCTTTGACCAGTCTTATCAGCAAAACTATATACAGCAATAGATAGCTTCTTGCCGTGTGGGCCAGGAAGCATATCGAATTCCTTTTGCATTAAGTTTTTAGAGATATAAGGTTTACTTACATCTTTAATAACTGTAGAAGTCGCGCAACCAGATAAAACTAGAAGCGATAGTATTATTAATAAATGTTTCATTAGAACTGAAATGATCCTAATGGTATTGATATAGATGTGCTGCTACCTACATAATCAGTAACGTTAAGAGTAATCTCAGTTGAGCTCTTTGTCCAGTTGATGATGTTGCCTTCAAAGTTTAATGTGCCAGCATTACTACCACCATCTGCAAACATAGCAGTCGCCACGTTTTGAGAAATCTGTGCATAGATACGAGATTCTAGGTTATTAAGGAACTTAGATATATTCGTATTCTTTGCTTCGTTTTTTTCTTTATCAAGAGCTGCTTGGATTTCTTTTTCAATAGCATCCCTACGATTGTGTTCTTGATTTTCAATAGTCAAGACGTGTGCAGAGTACCCATTACCGTTGAAGGACGGGCTCTTGAATGTATAATCAGGAAGAGGTTGGGCTTGAACAGCCGTACCTATCAAAATACTAAGTGTTAGTATCCTTGTCGTGAGCTTCATTTTGTTCCTTCTCTCTTAAAGACAAAATAACGTTCACTTTTTGATTGAGTCTAATCAAGTCGTTATCTAACATTCTGATACGATCGATTAGTTCAATTAAAACTTTATTAGATTCACCTATAACAGGGTCAATTTCTTCAGTTACCCATTTCCAAATATAGTAGACGAAATACCCTAATCCGCCTGCTGCTACAATGGGAAACCCGTATTTGTTTACTAAATCAGCTAAATCATCCATGCTAATATAAATCCTACGAATACTCCTAATAGGAATCCTACCATCACTTCACTGTAGGTGCATAGAAACTTATCTCTGTTCTTTTGTAATCTTAAATCCATTAATCTCTTCTCGCGTCTGACTGTTCAGCTCTTGCAATTCTATCTAAATCTGGTGGTATACCTAATGCGTGACTTACCTTAGTGTCAATACGGATAACGTCATGGTTCATAGCTGCTACTCGTCTATCCAATGCTTTGATGATACCTGACATACCTCTTACTGATCCAGTAACACCTTCAAGAATAAACTTAACTGTAAGAAACACGAAGTAGCCAGCAATACTTGCTCCAGCTATTGGAAATCCTACATCGGCTATTAGTTTGAATATCTCTCCCATACTCTATTTATATAGTTTAGATGTTAGGTTCACCGTACTTTTGCTTCAATCTTTCTAATGAATTCAAAGGCTTATTGAGTTCTTCGACTTCTTGCTCAATAGTTTTGGCCAAGGAGACATACTCATCAGGATCATAATGTGTTCCATCATTACCGTTCTGAGCTATAGTATCCATACGATCCTTATCCCAGCTAGCTTCTTCTGGTAGAGGTGGAGGTTCAGGTTCAAGCCACTTACGTTTCTTGCGTTTTGCTTTTTTAACTGGTTCCTCTTTTACCTCTGGAAAATCAGGTTCATATGGCGGCCATGCTTCAGAATTAGGTATCCATTCCTGATGCCATCCTTCTGGTGTTCTTCCTGCTAAAGAATCTGTATATCCTTTAACTACTTCAGGATCATTCTCTTTTTCTACTATTGGTTCTGGAGGATACTTCGGTTGTCTTTTTTTTAAAGACCAGTTAACTGCCACTAGCATAAGAACGGCCAATGGATCGAATACTAATACGATCATGATGATAACCCATCGAACAGCTTTCTCAAGCATGTTTTGGTTTAGTGTATCACCATAGATTAATGCTGCTATGTATTTAATAGGACCAACCTCAGCCTCGATCTTACGAGCTTGAGTTGCTACTGGGGCGCGTTGTTCTTGTAACTTAACTATGGTCGCTTGAGCTACAGTTATCTCGTTCTGTAACTTCTTACGTTCAGATGACTGTGAACGTCTAATCTGTATAGCTTTATCTGCACCCTTCTCATCTGTAGACCTACTCAACTTTTGATCTAACTGAGCATCCATCTGAGCTAATGCTTTACGAGCGGCATCAATGTTATCTCGTTCTGTCTTGATCTTGTCATCAAATATAGACACTTGTGCTGTTACGTCACCAGCTGGCACTGCTTGATCTAAGTGTGCCTTAGATAAGAAACCAAAGATACCCATAGAAGTAATCATCATGAGGATGACCACAGCCACAGTGAAGTATGATTTAAACATCGTGGGGACTTCATTCCAATTACGGTATAACCATGATGCTACGACTAACTTAGATACTTCAAGTATCCCACCCATCACGATGATAGGTACTACGGCTGCAGCAAATATAGCTGTCAGACCCATGATTGAATAGAATGCAGCGATACAGCTAAGTGATATAGCTGCAACGAACATTATACTCGTCATTACTTTGTCGTTCATAACCATCTATCGTTTGCCAAGGTCCAATTAACGACCTCAGATATACGATCCTTTAGTGAAATTTGTGGCTCCCAACCAAGTTTTCTCATATATTCACCGGATAATGCATATCTTAAGTCATGACCAGGTCTAGCAGAGTGGAAGTCTGATAGTTCATAGATAAGTTCTTTACCCTGAACATCAGCGATCATTTGAGCCAACTGTAGATTATTTATCTCCTCTTTACCTACAACATTGAACTTTGAACCATTACATTGATCTTTTAGATTAAGGATGAACATTAATGCTGATGCTACATCATTTGCATGGATATAGTATCTACTGCCGGGTATAGTCTTAGTAGGATCTGAATGGACAGTAATCTTTTCTCCATTACGAACTCTTCTTATACATGTTGGGATATATTTTTCTGGGTGCTGTCTTTCACCAAACACATTCATAGTATGAGTAATATATAGCGGCAACTTATACGTATTAGCAAATGCTACAGCAAGCTCTTCACCTCCAGCTTTTGATGCTGAATAAGGGTTAGATGAATTATATCTTGCATACTCATCGTAGTTAACATCCTGTGGAGCTGGACCAAATACCTCGTCTGTTGAGAAGTAAATAAATCTCTCTAAGTTAGGTAATGTCCTTGCATAGTTTAAAATATTACATGTACCTACAACATTATCCATCACAAATTCCATAGGGAATTCAATAGATCGATCTACATGTGAACCTGCAGCAAGATGTAGTATGATATCAATATCACCTATAGCTTTCACAATTTGCGGATTTAACTCTGCTTTAAGATCATGAAATACAGTTTTAACTCTACCATCATTAGGTATTACTTCAGCTAATCTATTAAGGTTACCTGAAAAGTCTAATCTATCTAATGTGACTATATACCAATCTGTTGTCTTTAAGATGTGTTCTATTGTATGATGCGCGATGAATCCTGCACCCCCAGTAATCAATACTTTCTTCATAATTAAATTACTTTCTTTTTGATTTAGCCCGAGCTTCCACTATAAGAGCGTCTTGGATACGGATAGCATTATTAAGTTCATTAATCTTATTATTAAGACTATCTATGTTAGCATTTAGTTTACGCTCTTCTTCTTGTACATGATCATATCTACTGTTAGCATATATTAGTCGCTTATCAAATTCAACTAATATATTTTCATAATGTTTTGTTTGGATATATGATGCATAAGCAAAATACGTAGAAACTACCGCTATTAAAGTTATTGTTAAAAACGCTAATCTTAATTTTGCAATTCTAACCATGTATGATCTCCCATATATTTTACTTGTATTTGATAAACATAATCCACTGGAGCACCACTTAACCAATCATTAGGTCCTTCATGAATTAATATCATCTGCTCTTTACGTTTATCCCATGCTAACCAATAAGCTTGACCCATCACAGGAGCAAATTGATATACTGCAGAATGCACCGCATCGGTTACTTCTAACCTTCTCTTAATGCTGTCTGCTTGCTTCTGTAATACACTTACCAATTCCATGATACGATCATGCTCTTGCTGAGCATACATCCTAGCATGGTTAATCATTATGTCTTTTTGCTGGGTAACAGGAACTAATTCAAAGCTAACTGAACCAGCTTCTGTCGGGTACTCTGATGCGTTTCTATTAAAGAACGGGATGAGAGTACCGCCAATGGTGACATCATAACTATGTACACCCTTAGCTAAGTTTGATTTCTCTTTCATTCGTACTTAATATGGCTTCTATGCACCCTACAGTTTACGATACCATTGTACCACATGTCAGGATGTTCAAGTACTTCATTCTGCATCTGGAACTTAGCCTCAAAGTATGAGGCTGTCCCTTTAGATAAACAAAACATTAGGATTTCCCGTTTGAACTTATCTTCTCCTAACGTCTTGACATCATCAATAACTTCTTTTGATGAAGACCAATAGGTCTTCCAATCCGACTCGATCTTACTTCTGATCTTCTTTTTCTTCTTTGTCCCGTTCTTAAGCTTAACAGTTTTAACATTCGTTTTAGAGAACTTTGAAAGTTTTTTTCCGATGTACTTCTTGTCAGTAACCAGATTAGTAATGAGATATACAAATCCTGTATACTTCTCATCAATCTCTTCAACTGGCTCACCTTTATAATACCATGTCATTCTTCGTCTTCGTCTTCTTCAAAGATATCTGCACCACATACTGGACAAAATACAATATCTTCTATAGTGACATCGTTAGTCTTAACGGTCACCTTACCTGTGGATTCACAGTTCTCACAATGAAAATACTTTGTTGCCATTATTGGGCTCCTCCCCATACATCTTCCCATGAACCTTTAAGTGCGCCTTTTGCATAGTCGGTTACACGGTTCTCGAAGAAGTTACCATGTACAGGAGCATTGATCATCTCTTCTACCCATGGCAATGGGTTCTTTTTAACTTTAAATATACCTTTTAATCCAAGAGAGATGAGTCGTCTATCAGCGATGTAACGAATATATTGTTTAACATCTTCTGGTTCAAGTTCTCTCATGTGTGTACCACTAAATGACAAGTCAATAAACTTATCTTCTAGCTGTACCATCTTCTCTGCTATAGTATATATACGGCCTTTCAGGTCATCATTCCAGATCTCGTTGTTCTCTTTGATGAACGTCTTAAATAACTTAATCATGTTCTCAGCATGCATGGTTTCGTCGACGATTGACCATGTAACGATTTGACCCATACCTTTCATTAAGCCATGACGAGGAAAATTAAGCAACATAATAAAAGAACTGAATAACTGCATCCCCTCTGTAAATGCTGAAAACACAGCAATGTGAGTAGCAGTACTACTAAGATCTCCGTTCTTAGAACTAAGTTCGGTGACATAATCATGTTTATCCTTCATCTCTTGGTATTCCAAGAATTCGTTATAAGTTGATTCAGGCATTCCTAGTGTTTCAATCAAATGAGAATATGCTGCAATATGTAATGCTTCGCGTGCAGCAAAACCCATCAACATCATTCGCACTTCAGGTTGCGGGAAGTACGGTAGATAGTTCTTTACATAACCGCCAGCAACATCGATATCACCCTGCGTAAAGAACCTAAAGATATTTGTTAAGAATTGTTTCTCTTCTTTAGTGAGTTTCTTTTTCCAATCTTTTACGTCTTCTGCCATCGGAACTTCAGTGTGAAGCCAATGTGCTTGTTCATGTTTCAACCATGCTTCATAAGCCCATGGATAGTTGAAAGGCTTAAAGTATTCTCGTGTATCGGTTAGTTTATCTGGCATCTTAGAAATCTTTCAATTTTAATACTGCTTTTTCAGCTGCAGTATTTTTTAGTGCTGGCGAGAAATTAATACCAGTCTTTTGTTCAATAGATGCAACTGACACTGCATAGTCATCTATAAGTTTTGGATCTAATTTTTCATTAGGAAATAGATACGCAATCTGTTTACCTGACTTAGGATCAATTACGATCTTATACACAAAGTTGGGGATTGCAACCTTATTCATCATAGTTGGCTGTGCTGCAAAAATTGTTCCAGTGATGACATATACTTCGCCTTTAACTTGTACCCAATATCTTGTATTCTCTTCAAGATATTTCCAAATACCACGATTATTGCCAGGAACTTGAGGCATCATGTTAGTAAGGAAGAAAGACTCTGACATTGCCTTAGCATCAAATGTCATGTCAGCTGCTGGAGCCATGTGGCCACGATCAAATCCCATACCAGTATAGTCAGCTAATGTTTGTCTATATTGTGCTGGAACTTCAGGATCTTCTCTAAAGTCATCTTTACGTCCAGCATTCTTTGTTAAGTTGGATACTACGATATGTTCTACTACATAAGATGCAACTTTTGTATTATAGTTATAGTTGACTGCATAACCGATACGACATAGGTATTGGTTGTTGCCTTCAGCTTTAACTGGTGCACCATAGATTACATGTTGCTTACATTTTGTGTCGATGTCATTTGCTGATGCTAGCGATGCAAATGCTAATAATACCACTGCTAATAACTTTTTCATTTATCTTCCTTTTAAATTAACCTTCGCATGCCAAACATGTTTCACCTTCAGTCATTGCTTTAAGGTCGATCTCTGCAATAACTTCACGTTCAATACGTTTAGACACTTTATCTGCTTTTGCGATCTTGTCAGATCTGCAATAATACATTGTTTTTAGTTTTTGTTTCCATGCTTGGAAATGTACAGCATGCACATACTTGATATTACTATCAGGTCTAAAGAATACGTTTAAGCTTTGTGCTTGGTCGATGTACTCTTGACGATCTGCCGCATGTTGGACCACCCATCGTTGGTCAATCTCCATAGAAGTCTTGAACACATCTTTGGACCAATCGTCCAATATATCCAGATGTTGAACTGAACCATCATTTGCAATAATCGAAGACCAAATCTCATCATATTTATCACCAGATTTCTCCTTAATAATCTTATCTAAATATTGGTTCTTATGTAGATGAGAACCGCTTAGTGTATCTTGTCTGTATGCATTTGCTCTGAATGGTTCTATTGATGGGGAAGTATTACCCATAAGGATAGAAGAGCTAGCATTGGGAGCAATAGCCATGAGATGAGAAAAACGATTTCCAGTACCTTCTGCATCAGGAGCTTCTCCTCTTTCTTTACCAAGTTGCTTGTTAGCTTTGTCGAGACTTGATCTAATGTGAGAGAAGATTTGTTTATTAAGTCCTGTTGCCAGCGCACTTTCCCAGGGAGTATTTTTTCGCTGAAGCAAAGCATGCCAGCCAAGAGCACCAATGCCAATGCTCCGCTCGCGAGAAGCAGAATACTTAGCACGCTTAATACTGCTAGGAGCAGTGTCAATAAAATATTGCAACACATTATCCAACATCTCTGCAACATCTTTAAGAAAAAGTTTGTCATCTTTCCAATCATCATAATACTCCAAGTTTAAACTAGATAGACAGCATACCGCTGTACGTTTTTCATTTGTAGGCAAAATGATCTCTGAACATAAGTTTGATTGATGTACCTTTAAACCTTTGTCCTTTAACCATTGTGGAAGTTTTCTATTAGACTCATCAATAAAATGTAGATATGGTTCACCAGTAGTGATACGAAGTTCTAATAGTTTTTGCCATAATTCTTTTGCTGATACAGTTTCTCTTAGTTCTCCTGAGTGCGGATCTCTTAATTCCCAATCATCATTAGCCTCAGGATTTTTCATACAGTTCTCTATGATCTCCATGAATGCATCAGGAATATTAACTCCATGATGTAAGTTCAAGCAACGCATATTTTGGTCGCCTGTTGGTTTACGCATCTCAAGGAACATTAAAATGTCAGGGTGTGAAATATCCAGGTAAGCAGCATAACTACCGCGACGAGTACGGCCTTGACGATAAGCAAGACTGCTAGCATCATACATTTTAAGATGAGGCATAACGCCAGTAGACTTATCATCAGCAGACCTGATTCCAAAGCCAATACCAACACCACCCCCAAGCATAGATAACCAATTAGTCTCACTCAAATTCTCCACCAGCCCTTCGGCCGTATCTTCAATAAAGTTTAAAAAACATGATATAGGTAATCCTCGTTTGGATCTACCGAATGATAAGATAGGAGTAGCATATGATAACCAATGCTTACTACTATACTCGTATAATCTTTGTGCATGAAATTTGTCTGTTGCGAATTGGCTTGATACGAATGCAAATCTTTCTTGAGGACTTACTTCACCATCTGCCAAATATGATTCTTTTAACCTAATCATTCCTAACTCATCGAACAATGAGTCGCGTGAATAGTCTACCTTGATACCGTGGACTTCGTCAGTCATTATAACTCCAATTAAATTTTAGATTTATCTATTACTTGTTTTCTTAGCTCAGTTGATGAGAAACGATGGTCTCTCTTATTGAAGTAGAGTTGGATACCACGTTTTTTGCAGATGTCTTTACCTGTAAAATCTTTGTCTCTGTATTCATCACCAAGTATTCTTATATCTATATGATACATCTCAAGTATATCCTCTAGATCTTGCTCAGTCCTATATACTATGATCTCGTCAACATACCTAACTGCTGATAGCTGTACTTGTCTCTCTACTATTGTTTGGATAGGCGAGTTCTTAGTTGGTCTATCAACAGAAGGATCGATCTGAAGACCACATATAAGGTAATCACAATTCTCTTTTGCTTCCCTTAGCATACTTATATGACCAGCATGTAAGAGATCAAAGGTAGAAGCAGTGAAGCCTATTTTCATATTTATACCTTTCTCTTCTCAATATTATATGCAGACAGACACATATCTTTTAGTTGATATTGTGGATGCAACAGATTGAATTGATTATCAATTGCTAAAGAAGCTGGATCTCCATCTCTGCGATCTGCCATCTTTACTTTGAAGTCTTTACCAGTAACTTCTTTCATGGTTTGTACTACTTCTTTGACCGAATAGCCTTTGCCCGAGCCAATGCATTCGTATGGCGTGTTAAAGGCACCATGCTTAATCGTATCACGAATAGCGTTAACAAGATCCACAACATGAATATAATCCCTAACACAACTACCATCTGGTGTATCATAATCTTCTCCATAAATTGACATATAGTCTCTCTTACCTGCTGCAGTTTCTGCTGCTATACGGATAAGATGAGATGCTCTACCCACTTGTCTATGCATGCCATCAGATCCTGCAACATTAAAGAACCTGAATATGGTGTAGTTTTTTGATTGTTCTTTGATAACATCTTCTGCTGCTAACTTAGATCTTGCATATGGAGACTGTGCATCAAATGCTCCAGCTGTAGATGCAAATATAAAGTGTGGTTCACCATTAATATGCTGTCTTAACATGTTAACTGTACCACCAAGATTTGCTGCATAGTATGACGTTGGTCGTGCTACGCTCTCTTCTACTTGGATTAAACCAGCTAAGTGGACTATAACATCATAGTCTTCATCAATGACATGTCTTGTAACATCTTTGATAAGGATTCGGTGACAATATCTACTTACATCATTATGCTTTTTCCATTCAATATCTAGACCTACAACATGATGACCAGCTTCATATAACACTTTTGCTAGATGAGAGCCAATATAACCCGTAACTCCTGTAATTAATACTTTCAACACTTTCTCCATTGAGTAAATTTCAATTTAGCTTCCATGCCTTGGAATGTATTTGTATTTATAGTATCCATGATTGAATGTATAGATTTGCCTGCTAACACCATTTCATTAATATCTTTTTCTGCTATAGTTTCTGGCCATAGGCATACTGTATAATTATTATCTATGAGCTTCTCTATAAACTTAGTAATCTCTTTAGATCTTGGTTCATTATCCATGATGAGAGTAGCGTTATCTTTGATAGCATCGATAAACTTAGTATCAAACCCTGCACCAGCGACAGCGATCGCATTAGGTATAAACATAGAATCGATTGGACCTTCTGTTACATAGATTCGTTTGTTGTGATCCATACGATCTAATCCATAGATCTTTTCTTTCTTTTCATCGAGCTTGATAGTCACATACTTAGGCATCTCTTTACCGAATGCTCTACCTTGAAATGCTATACACTTACCGTCTTCATCAAAGAACGGGATGATTAATCTTGGTGCATCGTATGTTGTATCTGGAAATGTATACTTAAGGTTATTAACAAACTCTTTAAACTTAGGCACATAGTATAGATCTTTCCAACGTTCAGCTGGTATCTTACGAGACATCACGTATTGTAATGCTTCTTGGTTAGATTGTAAAGGTTGTGCACCCGCTTTGATAAGATCAGTACTTATTTCAGGAGCAATCTCTGGTACTACTTCTTTGACATTAGCATGAGGCATGTGTTTAGAAGTATTTTCTTTATAGCGTTCTAACACATATTCATTATAGACTAATGGATCAAGTTGCTTTAATAACCCGCCGATAGATGTGGATACACCACAATTATGACACTTATAGACTAGTCTGTCTTGATTCTTATAGACAAAGCCTCGAGCCTTGAGCTCATTCTTCTTGGAGTCACCACATATCGGACAACTAAAGTTCCAATAGTAGTCATTCTTCTTTTTAAAGTTACGGAGTTTGTAGGAGATTTGACCTACGAATTTTGCATCTATATACAGCATAAACCCATTATATAATACAACTCAATTAAAGTACATTAATTATCTAATACTGCTACGATGTTTTCTTCTAAGATGATTACACGTTGTGCACCATCTACGGTAGTTACAGCAGCCTTATTCCATTCTAGTAAGATCTTATCTCCCACCTGCACTTGGGTCACGTCTGGGCCGATAGCCATTACTGTGCCAGTCTTTGATTCACCTAAACCCTGGGTTCCTTCAAGTATAATACCTGAAGCTGTTTGGTTTTCGCGCTTGTTTTCTGCTACTAATACTTTCTTGCCTAATGGTTTAAATGTCATGATTATCCTTTGAATAGCCAAATGTAACTGGCTGCAGTGTTTAAGAAAAAGAAATAGATGTTTTGAATCAATAATGGTTTATTTGGATGTACTCTATAGAAGTGGTGTGCCAATATAGCATGGGCTACAATAAAGCCTGGAAAGGCATATTGCATATATGGTAACTTTAATGCTACTAATGTTCCGCAGAATATAAAAAGGGCAGTGGAGATCCACTTGATATCAAAATACTTCATAATGTATTATACCTCAGGCGTTAATTAAAGTACAATTATTAGCCAGCTTGACGAGTTAAATAGTTAGGACGGATCTTTTTAGGTTGGAAAGCATCTTCTATAGATTTGATAACAGTGTCATTATCAAATGGCTTACATGAGAATACATCTATATAAACATCACCACTTGAATCAATAAAATGAGCCACAATACTAGATGTGACTATGATCTGTACTGCGGTAAATCCTGCTTTATCTGGAAACTCGGCTGCAGTATATTCAATACGAGGTTCACCAATAGGTTCCATATCAATATCTTTAACTAGTTTTTTAATCCAATTATAAACATTCTCTTTACTTTGAATACTAGGTACATCACACGCATGACAATCTAATATTAAATGATAACCCCAAAATTCATTTTGCATTATAAACTCAATTCTTGATCTTGATTAGTTCTTTGATAGGCGGATAGTTTATCTAAGTATCCTTGGTTGCGCAATTCTTTAAAGACTAGGTTTTCAAAGGAGAACTCTCCACCACGTTTAATGGCAGCCCCTCTCATGTCTCTAAGTTTTTCTTTGAAGTGTTTTACTGAGTCAAGGTCAACATGGTTCTTAATCATGTCATCTATCATCTTCATATAGAACTTAACTTTCTTCTTAAGGTATGGGTCCTTGATCATCTCATCGCCAATGAATACTGGTTTGCAGATCCATTCATTGTTTGTTAATGAGTATACACCTTGATTCTTTGGGTATTGTACAGATTCATCTTGTGCGTATGGTTCTAGTCCATATCCAAGGATGGTTATCTTATGAGCCATCGTCCACATCTGTTTTTTGTCTTGCAGGTAGTCATCTAATAATGGATTATCTTTAGCAATTAAAGACTTATCAACAACCAAATGCACGTCAAGGTCGGACATATCAGTGTAATTGTAATTAGCGTTTCCCCCGAGAAGGATAACTTCTTTGACAGCATTTTTAGGTATCTTAGCAAATTCTCTCCACACTTCTGCAAACTGAAGTAGTTTGTCTCTTACTTGAGATTTTAATTGGAAATCATCCCATAGTTTGGGATTCAATTCAGAATGATATTGTAATTGAAGTTTTAATTCAGTGATGTATTGCGTATAGTTCATTTAAACGATTTATTAATTAACCAACCGATCGCTACCGCTCCACCTATGACTAACCAACGCCATACTTCAAGCACTTTAATACGGGCATCATGAGCCTTAAGCTGTTCTTCAATTGCTGTTTGGATACGTGCATGACCTTCAGTACTATTTTGCATAGACTGGTCTAGCTTCTTATTAATCTCTTTAGCTATGTTATCCATCTTTACATGTATATCCCTGATGTCGTCTTCGTTACGCACAGTATCTTTCTCGATTATATTTAATCGTGTATCATGAACAGCAAGTAACTTACTTATGTTATTACTAACTTCAGTAAGCTTGTCTATAGATTCATCTAGCTTCTCAACTATACGTTCTAATGATTCGATTTCACTTGCCATTATAGATCTTCTCTTGTGAACTTACCCAGTCTTGTAGCGCTTTTAGTTGCTCACTTAACTGATGATAGTTGTTATAGTTAATTGTTACTGTTTCTCCGATGGTAGAGAGATTAGTTCCGGAGGTGGAACCATCAACTCCTTTGGAGGTGTCGGGAACTTCATTTTTTGCGGCAGAATCGTGGAGCAAGACAAAAGACTTAGGCACAATGCACTTAGCATCAGCTTCTTTAACATGTTGAGATAACTTCTTAATTGCATCACCCTTCTCCTTGATTACTTTTGTTTGTACTATATACTTAGTTACTATTTGTTTAGATTGCTTTTCTGACAATGCTACCTTACGGTCCATGTCTGCCTTAAGTTTGGCAGCTTCAGCTCTCCACTTCATTTCAGTGCCATATCCACCATATAGATATACGCTTGCAATGAGTAAGATGATACCAACTGTCCTCATTAATAATCCATACGCTTTAACTAATGGAAGGAATACAGTAAATGTACCAAATACAAATAGCGCTGCACCAATACCCATTACAGATAAGATAAACCCGTACAATATACTATCGGGTATAATATTCAATAACCACATATTATAATACCTTATTGTTACGACGAGTCATAGCTACAACTCCAGCTTGATTCGTTTGTTTATACTTATCTAGATCTTTTTTCTTTGGTAATGGGATGTCTGTTGAAACTCCTGCACCTGTTACGTTCGCTGGAGCTCCACCACCTTCACCGTCTTCTTCAATCTTCTTAATAAACTTCTCTACTAATATAGATTCTTCTGCTAAGATAGCATCAGTCTCCATTAATTTATGAAACCTTTGTTCCATCATTGAAGTGGATCTATCATTCTTTTCGTAATACTCTCTTATCAAGAAGTATGCAGATATGACACTCTTTAACTTACTTTCTCCGCCCGGCAGTTTGTTGATTATCTTCTTCATATTAAAGACTAATCGATGTAGGAACGTGTATGCACTCTTTTCTTCCGTAGTAGAAAGAGAAGAAGGCTTTATGAGATTTTTTCCTTTATTATCGATGATGCCAAGTCTATAAGCATCAGTCTCGCTGAAGGGTTTAACCAACATGGTGAGTACTCTGTAAGCTATTAGATTGTCTACTATTTGCGACATTATATCTTCCTAAGTGTTTGTATTATATGATTGTCCAACTCAACTTCTGATAACTTTATATTGTATTGTGTCACTTCCTCAGGCATCCTATTAAGGAATACTAAGAAAGTAATGAGTGTATCCCAATACTCTTCTTCTATCTTAAAGAATAACATATTAGTGGCATGTTCGCCGAATATATTATATATGACTATTAAATGGTTTAAGATGAGGTTTTGTTTTAAGTCGGCCTCGCTCTTATACCTATTGAATAACTTCTTCAAGTATAGAAACCTTTTTAAGTCATCATTAAACTCTTCCAATGAATAGCATTGGCTATTGTCATAATGATGCATCGCATAGGTCAAAAAATTATCTTCTGTCAACATTTGATTCATATTAAAAGAAGGGGAGTTAACCTCCCCCACTTAGTTAGCTTGCTGTTACTGTTAATACTGCTGTTGATGATGTTACGCTTGTAGAACCTGTTGAAGAAACGATAACACGATATTTGTCGCCGTTTGAATCAACTGAAGCAGAAGCTGCAACTTGAGTATCACCTGTTGTGTAAGTAGCTGTTGTACCACCAGAACCACGTGATACGTTAGTCCAAGTAGCACCAGATTCTGATGATTCTTGTACTTGCCATTGGTATGTCAATGAACCAGCACCAGCCAATGTAGCAACAACAGTGAATACACCTTTGTTAGCTAATAGAGAACCAGCAACTTTAGATTGACTTAATGGTTGTGTACCAATAGTGATTGTACCATCAACTAACACTGTGTCATCTGTAGCATCACCAGTTTGTTCTTGGTATGTACCAGAACCAGTAGCACCAGTGTATGCACCCATAGCAATTAATACTTCTGATTTATTTCTAACGTTGCCATTAGCATCAGTATATGAACGATAGTTTGTCCAACCTGGTGTGTTAAGACCACGTGCACGGTTTTCAACTTGTTGTGCTTCGTCAGCATCAATGAAGTATAAGTCACGACCATTATAGTTATGATCTCCATTACCTTCAAGCGTGCTTTCGTTACCTTCTGTATTACGTTGTAAGTAACCAATAGCACCAGTAGCGCCTGCTGTTAGGTTTACACCTGTAGCACCAGCTTTAGCACCAGCTTCTGTAGTAGCAAGCTTGATAGTGTTATCTGTTTGTCTCATTGCGTAGTATGTTGTACCTTGTGTTAAACCAATGCCGCTAGCACCAGTGTAAACAACGCCATCACCTGTCGCGAAGTTTGTATTTGCATCTGTAAGGTCGATCTTATCTGTCGCAGATGTTACTTTAGCCTGCGCATCAAAGACTGCCTTTCTTGTTACATACTTTGGAGCCGAAGCTAAAGTATCTGTTTTTCCCCATAAAGCCATTTTATTACTCCTTAATTTTTATCTATTTATATGATTTTGGCAAGTTTAAGTTGTGCACAGGAATACCGCCGTCTTCATGTCCACCACCCTTTTGTCTAGCACCTGATTTAGATCCAGCAGGTCTGCCACGACCCTTTTTCTCTTTTGTTTCATCAGGCTTCTCATCACCCTCATCATCTTTTTGGTTCGCACCGCCATACGCATTGCCTTTAACTACTTGGATATGCGGATGACTTGTGTCTGGTTTGTAATCTTTTTCATATGCTGATTGTGTATCTCGTCTTAACTTCTGTGCATCTCTAAGGTTATCAATCTTACCTTCATCCATAACTGCAAGCGTTGCAGATACATAGTCTCTTTCTTCTTTAACATCTTTTTTATATGGCTCGCCAGTCTTAGGATCTAATTTAGTAACCTTAGTGAAGTACTTAGCATGATCTGCCATAGCTTGACTAGATGTTACTGGTTTAGCCATTGAATCATTCTTACTCCATCCTTCTTTAGCTTCATTAACATCTGCTGAAACTTCTTCTTTAGTTAATTTACCTACAGCTTTAGCAATACCATCTTCACGCTTCCATGATTTTTCTAAATATTTTCTGTTTAATCTTTCAAAAGAATCTTTCTTTGATTGCTTTCTAGCTTTATCAGCAGTGTTTTCAAAATCAGTGGCTATTTGGCCATGGATACGTGAATCTTTAGCTGCTTTATTTACATATGAACCTAAAGTCTTCTTTGATAACTCATCGATTTGTTCTGTCTCTTCTTTAGCTAGTTTTGATGTTGCTAAATTAATACCTTTTTCACGTTTAGCAATAGTTTTCATGTCATCAGAATCATCTTTAGGATTTGCTAAACTCTTAACAATAGCTTGATTAGCAGAACGTTTAACATATGAACCTAAAGTCTTCTTAGATAACTCGTCGATCTGTTCTACTTCTTCGCTATAAGGATTAACACCTTTAGCTTTTAATTTTTTGCTAGCTAACTCATCACCTTTAACACGGTTGTTTAACTTACGATCTTCATCGTCATCACCTGTACCATGTGGATATGCATCAGCTGCACGATCTAGATCTCTAGTGATACCTTTTTTATAAGATTTTAAAGTAGCTGGAGATAACTCATCTAACTGAGCTAACTTCTCTTCGATGCGTTCTACTTCTTCTTTAGATAATGATTGCATACCGCGTTGAGCTAAAGCTTTAGCACGATCCATACCTTTACCAGGTTCTACTGGCTTCTTAAAGTTTGTAGGATCGAAATGAGACTTAGGTTTACCATATTGTTTATGGAACTCGTCATGACTCATATCTTTAAGATCCATTGAAAGCTCTTTCATCTTGCCTTCATCTAACTCTTCAGTTTCTTCTTTACGAAGTAACTTAAAGTCGTGAGCATCCAATTTGCCGTTATGATTCTTATCAAGCTTGTGTTGTTTACCAACTAGCTCTTCCTTCTTCATATCTTTACCATAGCATTCAGCTTCATCAACAGGTTTCTTACCAGCTCTTAAAGCAGCTAAGTCTGCAGCATCAATCTTGTCTTTATCGCCAGCGACTGCTGCGATCTTCTTTTGTTTAGCTGACAATGCAGCTTCTTTTAAGTAGTCATTAAACTTTAACATTACTTAGCTCCCTTTGTAAAATCTTTAAAATTAACTGTTTTCCATTTTTCATCGTATACTTTATCGCCTTCTGATAACTTTTTAACATGATGCATAACTTCTGCGTGATCAAGACCTTTATGTGTATCTCTTTCGCCAGCAAAGTCTTTAACGTGTTGTGCAGTTACGTTCTTACCATATCTCTTAACTAATTCTTTTGCTATAGATGAATAGTCATCAAAGCCTTCTTTAATACCATAATCACCTGGTGCATCTTGTTGTGCCGGCTCGCCATGCATCTTAGAAGCTTTAAAGTTAATACGATGTGGTCTAATCTTTCTAGTCTTATTCTCACCAGTAACGGGATCTACGAAAGACTTGATCTTATACTCTGACGTGTATTGATCTTCTTGAATCCTTGTAGAAGTACCCCCACCAACTTCGTTATCATCCGGCTTTGCATGTGCTACACGCTTTGTACCTGGTATTGGAGCTTTTTTATATTCTTTAGGCGTAGACTTAGTCTTTTTAGGTTCAGCAGCATGTACTGCTGGAGCCGTTGCCTCATTTACTTTTTTTTTATCTTCTTGCTTTTTCTTTTGAGCTTCTTGTCTTTTCTTAAGGATGGCCATTAGAGCTGGATTAACATTCTCTTTGTTCATCTTCTTATAGTCAGCCTTAGCTGCAGCGATACCTTGATCTGCTGGACTACCACCACCTTGAGCTACTTCAGCATCCTTAGCAGGATTACCTTGATAAGATCTTTGTGCAACTTCTCTGTTCTTAAAGAATGTAGCTAATACTTTATGACCTCTTGATTCGTCAATAACTTCTTCGTTCATACGAGATGTTTTTTGTGCAATAGAAGCAATGTGATGTGTTTGTACACCTTGTTTTACCAATGCATCGTTTACTTTATCCCATGATGTATGTTTCTCTGAACCTGGACTTAAGTGTGATAAGAAACGTGTAGCTGACTTAGGACCTAATGTTTTATGTACAGCATCAACTGCGTGTTGTACTGGTAACTTCTTAGCGATAGCTTCATCTAACTCTACTTCTTCTTTTTGTGTACCAAGTTTCTTAGTAGCAGTGTCGATACCAGCGATACGTTTGTTTGCTTTCTTAAAGTCTGCATAAGATTTCTTAGATTGTTTGTCTGCTGCAGCCCAATCACCAGCTCTTGTATAGTGTGCTGCCCATTCGCCAGCTTCTTTACCTGCATAGGTATGAGAACCAACATCTCTTGATGCTTTAGGGATGTATCTCATAAGTGTTGACTTAGAGATCTCATCGATCTGTTCTTCATGTAATTCTTTAAACTTAGCTCTTGCTTCTTTTTCATCAGCGTATGAGTGTAATAGTTTTGAACGATGTAGATCTTTAGCTTCAGGTGAACTCTTCTTATTATGTAATACATGCCATTTATTAGATGACTTAGTTAAGATGACATGACCACCTGATTTATGAGGTGCATCAGCTTTAACTTCATGCTTAGCGATTAGTTCCACACCTTCTTTTAATTTAGCTACTCTGTGTTTGTGCATCTTAACTATATCACCGCTTGAAGTTTTAATATGCCACATATCACCAGTACGTTCTTTTGATGAACCTACTATTGTGCCGTGTTTACCAGAATCAAGACCAGAACCAGCTAATACAGCAGCTTTATGACCAACTGCTACTTTAGCATCGCGATCGATAGGACCATGATCATAGCCTTCTTTGTTTAATTTTTGTTTAGGTGTTACTGTTTGACCAGCTGTAGCAGCATCATAAGCTTGACGTAAAGTCTTATACTTAGATGGACCAGTCTCTACAGGTACACCGTTTCGTGTTGCACCACCGCCAGCTTGTACTTTAATTGGCTTGCGAGCGACCATCTTTTTACTGAAAGGATCATATACTTTGCCTTCTTCTAATTCTTTTTCTTCTGGTACACAGTTAGGAACTTGTCTACCATTTTTATTCTTAAGGCCAATTGCTTTGTAGCCTTTCCAACATGCTTTATCTAATTCTTTAGCTTCTTTAAAGTCTTTAACAGTCTTTTTATCTGTTGTAAAATTTGGTTGTGGATTTAGTTTCTTTTTCTTATCAACTACGTCTGTGCCCATACCTTTATACTCTACAGCTTCTGATAGATCTGCATAGCATGATCTATGCGGGCATTTATCTACATGACGTTTAAAGTTCTCTGCATCTTCTTTAGATTTAAACTTAAAGAATGCACCTTTGTCTGAATGACTATCCCATTTACCGCCATGATGCATTGCACCAGTCTTAACATGTTCAATGTCTTTTGGGTGTGGGACTTCGTCATATTTAGAACCATCAGATACATGTACTAAGTGATCTTCGTTCATGTCTACCTCAGCTGTACTATTTTGTGAACCTGCATAAGACTCTTCTTGTTTAGAATAATAAGCAGCTAGTGCCATCTGTTTACGTTTAGCTGCAGATTTGCCTGCAAACTTAGGATTATCGGAATCTACAAAGTCTTTGATCCATTCGCCGGCTGGTGTAGACTTAGTTAATACTTCGTTTATCATGTCTTTATATGATTTCATTCTTACGCTCCGAGGTTCTTAAGTGTTGCTTGTAGTTGCCATTCGAAAAATTTATGTCTATCCATACGATCTGCAATAAAGTTTGCAAGACCTTGTTGTTTTTGTGTTGTCGCTTCATCAAATAATGGTGTTAGACAATTTAGTACTTCTGTATTAGCTGTCAATAAGTTCATCACCATCTCTACAGCTGTATCTGGTTTTGAACTATCTTCCATGATAGTCTTATAACCATAGATCTCCATCAAACTGATAGGAGCATACGCGTCAAGCTTACGTAGTTCTTCTGAAAGAGGATCTACTGCACCATATACGTCTTCATAGATTTCACCGAAGAAGTCATGAAACATAGAAAAATGTAGACTTTCCACATTCCAATGATATGAGTGTGCTTTGAAATACATCGTAAATGTATTACCTAATGCTACTTTAAGAGATGCTATTAATTTATCCATATTATCCATGCGCCTGTGGTGATTGTTGTCTTAACCATGAATCTAAGTCAAGGTAGTCGAGAGCTTCTTTCTCTACTTTTTTATTCTTCTTCTCAAAGAAAGCGCTGTTGCCTTTACCTCTTTGTTTACCTGGTTCATCAGGTGGTGGAGCTAGTTCAAGCGGTAGCGGTTTAATCTTAGTAACCACTTGTCCTTCTACTTCTCCGTCTGTTTCAGATGCTTGTTCATTTACATACGCAACCTTTTGTCTACGTAGATGATGTCGTGTAGCAAGTGTATGACCTGGAGTCGTATGAGGTTCACCTACATACTTCTCTGAATTTTCTGGCATATGTTCTTTGCCAGCTTTCATGAAGTCTTGATATGTTAGTACGTTTCTTGCTATCTTAGTATCAGGCTTCTCTTCAGCTGCATCGTATACACCGATCTTTTGTAAAGCTTCAGTAGCTTTGATATGAGCGTCTTTATATGTCTTAAGTTGATTGATGTCTGGGTTTTCACCAATCTTACCATGTAGTTGTAAGTATGTATCAGTAGTCTTGATAGCATTAAGTATCGCTATAGGGTCTTTAGAGTTTATTGCTGCAAGCTTAAACGCTTCTACCAACTCGCTGTTAAGGTTTTTAGGTATATAGCCTTTATAACTAAATTCTGTAATCTCTTCTTTAACTTCTTCTGGCACACAATTAGGGACCGTTCTGCTGCCTTTTTTCTTAGTGCCAACTTGTTTATATCCAGTCCAACATGCTTCTACTAACTTTACGTCTTTTATCCATTTGCGTGATAGGTCGCCAGTATTATTGACCACTACAAGGTAGTTTGAACCACGATCCATGATCTCGTATTGTTGTCCAGCAGACTCAACGATATCACCTATATGATAGATCTGACCCTTAAAATACTTCTCTCTGAGTGCATCGACTGTAAACTTAACTTCTTCTTTGAGTAACTCGAGGCCAGTAACTTGTCTCATCTCGTTCATTAGCCTACGAGCATCCAGCTCTCTTAGTGTAGAAGGCATCTGTTTCTTAAATGAGGCAAAGTCGCCCTTTGTTACATATGACTTGATCTTAGAATAGTCTAAGTCGTTGCTTGTAGTAACCACTTGTAATGACTCGTATAGTTTGGCTTTATCTTCTGAAGATACTACGATGACATCTTTATACTTACTCTTTAATCTAATAAGTTCAGAAGTTAGGTTTGACTCGTTCAATGGCTTAAAGTTCATAGCCCCAAACATGAGCTCAAGGAAGTGTAGCTTACGGTCGATAGGTAAGTTGTCCTTGTCTTCTGTTACGTAGATTATATGGTCGGCATTATGGGATTCAACTAGCTTATCCACTAGTTTGAATGCCATCTCGTTGACCGAGGTAGGAGGGTTAAAGCTTCCGACTGTCATGATGACGGTCTTAGAAGGCAAACCCTTTATGAGTTGTCTATAATTCTTCATGTTATTCCATCTATAAAATATAACTGTTACTATTATTTATACAGCCGAGAGAATCACTTTTGTAATATTTACGACCCATCTTGAAGTTACCTCATCTCCTGCAAGCTCGTCATTAGCTTGGACATCGGCTATTTGCTCGACCAAGTCCTTGAACTCTGCTTCTGTAAGGATACCATCATTATACTGCTCAGTGATGTCATATAATTGTTGTGCTAATGCACCTTTGATTCCAGGTTCTGCTATTGATGCTTTTAATTCGTTTAATACTGACATGTTATCTTCCTTTCCATGCACGTTCGATCACTTGGATACGAGTCTTTTGTAGTTTTAAAGTAGCTTCACAGTAAGCTGATGAGCCGTCCCTTGCCTTTTGAGTCGCGAAATATAGTTCTTCAATAGTCTTTGCTTGTGGATCTTGTCTAAATTCTGTGTACATGTTCAACCATCTAAGGTCATCAACGGTTGACTGCCATCTTGGGAAGTCTTTGGTTGCTCCACATGTTAAGGTTTCCATCTTCTGTTTAATATCTATAAGCTTTGCCGCTTCTGCTGGATCATGTGGTACTGGCATGATGAAGCTACAACCAGTTAAAAGTAATGCTGCTATAAGTGTTAGGTGTTTCATAGTAACCTTTCAATCGAAATAAAGTTGTTATTATATGATGCGCCAATCATCATAGTAATACGGTAGAATCTACTGTTAGTATTATCTAAAATATGATACTGAGCAGTATTGCCAGCAAGAGCAAAATTCCATCCAAATGCCGAATTGCTGGGTGTAGTTGTATATGTGATATTTTCAGCCTGGTTACCACTACTACCACTGTATGCATACCAGCCAGATATATGACAAGTAAACGAACCAGATACTGCAGCTACACTTAATCCACGGTTTCCACTGGTAGTAACTGTAACTTTAAGATTGTCCATTGTTACGAACGTGCCAGCATTAATTATCGCACTAACCTTCCATGCTAGCTCTCCGCCCACGCCGGCTGGAGCTTTGCTTAAATCTAAGCTAACACCTCGTGCAGAACCACCTTGTTCGAAGATTCTAATTTTATTTTGATAAGCATCAATATTTACACCGCCACTTAAAGTAGCATTAGGTGGTTTTGCTAGATTAATTTCTCCACCTTCGTCACCACTGGCATTAGTTGAAATTAGATAACTTCCTGATACATTACCAGCCACAGTTATATCAGTTCCTATAGTTCCAGATGCACCTTGAACACCAGTCGCACCAGTTAAACCAGTTGCTCCTACACCAGTAGCTCCTGAAGCGCCTTGAGGCCCTGTAGAGCCACTTACACCCTGTATACCTTGAGATCCTGTAGCACCAGTATAACCTGTTGCACCAACTTGAGTGTACATGACTTGTTGGATAGTTAGTATCGTGGATGGGATAGCTGGTGCTGGTGATGTCGCAGTATTTGCTTCTACGACAATGTTTACATTGTTAGTCGACCACATTAATTGTACATAGTCGTTTGCATTTAAAGTTAGCATGAAGTTCCATGCTGGAACTTGCCACGGGCTGTTTGTGTCTACATCAATCTTTGTAGCACTATCAACAACATCAACTCCATTTTTTCTAAGCCATATTTGTATAACTGTGCCAGATCCCGCTCCACCTCTATTATGTAGTTGAAGAGAGAACTGTACGTTGTATACACCATCATAGTCAACTTTAACTTTAGTTCCATCTACGATAGATGTTCCAATAGCTTCAGCAGTATATCCTAATGGGATTGGATAAGCAGTATTTTCTGCTAATGCAACTTGATCAGATAAGTCGTAGAATGATCCATAGTTTGCTATAGCTCCACCAGAACCCGGAGATCCTTGTGGACCAGTAGCACCTGTTGGACCAGTTGCTCCTACACCTGAAGCTCCTTGTACACCAGTTGCTCCAACCAATCCAGTGGCACCGACTGCTCCAACTGCACCATCAAGGTTGATAGTCCAGAATGAGTATGTTCCGGATCCTTGTTTACTATTGATATCTAATACTAATTCACCTGTTAATCCGTCGTACGACACAACGGTACCGTGCATGTGGTTTGTTCCATCTTCTACTACGATTACTGTTTGCTGAGCTGAGTATGCTAATCCAAGATCTGTTGTATAGAAAGTTAGTTGACCGTTATTTACTATTGTTTGTGTAGTTGTGGAAGTCGTTTGGTATCTATCACCTTGTAAACCTGTAGCACCTGTTAATCCTGTTGAACCGCTTGCACCTTGAGTACCTGTGGCGCCGCTAGTGCCTTGAACTCCACTTGCACCCTGAATACCTGATGCTCCATCAATTCCTTGTGGGCCAGTAGCTCCATCTAAACCATTAACTCCCGATGCACCTGGTACTGTTGAGTCTGCTCCGCTTGCACCATCTTGACCTTGTGAACCGCTTGCTCCAGCAATACCTGAAGCACCAGTCGGTCCTTGAGGTCCAGTAGATCCTGATGCACCTTGTATACCACTCGCTCCATTTAATCCAGCTCCAGTAGCTCCAGTTAAACCTGTTGCACCTTGCGGACCTTGAATTCCTGTAGCTCCAGTAGCACCGTTGCCGCCGCTGGCTTGCACTTCTGCGAATTCAAATTTTTTCTTTGATTCACTATATCTTAAGTACCAACCATCGTTAATAGTAGAACGATCAACATCATCTAACCATCTAAGATTTATTTCACCACCACCTGGACCCGCAGCAGCAACACGACCAATAGCTTGTTCTAAGAACTTGATCTTATTACGTATGTCATCAATGTTCTTAGATACTAGATCTGGATTTGGTTGTTGGAATGATTTGTCAGTTAGATACTTGTCGACATCTGCATCGACTTGAGCTGCTCTTACTTCTGGAGTATGAATAACTGGTTGATATGGTATCTCTTCAGTTATGATTGGTGGTTCTAACTTAGCTTCTTCTACTACTAATTCTTTTTCTAAATCTTCTTTGAGCGATACTAATTGCGAGAATAATGAACTTAGATCTTCCTTAACATGTTCTTTAACACGCTTGATCTTTTGACCGGTTGGATCAGTCTCTTCGTATTGCTTTTTGCCTTCAGATACGATCTTAAATAGTTCATTTAAATCTGTCAATTTTATTTGCTTCCATGTTGTACGTCGTGCATCAATTCTTTAGCGTGTGCATGCGATACATGTTCCGGTACACCCTTGCGGAACGCCGCATAGTTACCAGTACGTGCGTGCTCTCTTTGTTTAGTGCCTGATACTCCGCTTGCACCCTCTGAATCAGGATCTCTTTGACCTGCAGAGTGTACAGTTATCTTCTTAAAGTTATAGTGGCCGTGACCAGACTTCTTATCGTTATACTTATGTAATAGTGTATGCATCTCTTTCTTACGATCAGATCCTACCACTACATGTAGGTGTGTAACACCTTTCTTGTGTAGCTCAGCTGCGTGATGTAAGATAGTTGGATGTTCTGCAGATGATGACTTAAAGTTTGTACCGGGTGCAAATCGTTTAAGGTGTTTCTTCTTTTGCTGAGGAGACAATGGGTTTTTCTTAGGATCATGGCTATGTGAAGTCACCACAGTGTGGTCTGCACCTTGTTTCTTAGCCACATCATGAACTTTATGAATTACTGCCATATGACCAGAAGTTGGAGGGTTCATGCGACCAAATGCCATCACATGATGCTTCTGTGGGTCTTTGTCTTCTGTGATGTATTCTTTAAAGTTTAACAATTCCATTTCCTTAAGGCTAATGCTTTTCTTGTTGGTTTACCGTTCTCGTCCTTCATAGGGCCTTTAACTCCACCCATTCGGGCACAGAACGACTTACGTCTTCCTGCAGCTTTACCTTTAGGGTCTAACTTTGATGGAGGAGTCGTGACAGCCATCTTTAAGTTGCTTCCAGGATTCTCTCGGTTATACTTATCTACACCAGCACGAGTCAATCCACCAGTCTCTGATTTGTATTTGTCTTCTTTTAAGTACTCTTTAAACGTTAACATTTGGTTTCCTCACTTTCATTAGGTTTGCTCTACTGAACTCTGCTCTGTTTATTAACTTTGTAGGTTCATTCTTATGTGTTACTACGTAACCTTCAGGATGTGTCTCTTTGCCATCTATATGATGACTAAGGGTTCCAGGATGTTGGTTAAGCGTATGCACTAATACGTTCTTTGCTGCAGCAAGGTGTTGATGCATCTTTAATAGGTTGTCATAGTGTTCTCGGTTCTTTTGGATATAGTTGACTTCAGCTTGAGCTGACTGTTGTTTCTCTTTGGCTTTATCAGCAGTCTTAAGTCTTGATTGAACGATCTGAGACTTATCCATGATATGTTGCTGTAATCCTTGTGCGGTAGGCTTTGCTACGTTACGAACTGTTTGGTTGATGTAAGTAGCTAGATGACCACCTTCACCTTGATGCTGTTCAGTAGCAGTATACATCTGCTTACCACCTTCTGTATGGATCTTTTGTGCAGCTTCCATATGTTTGTTAAACTTAAGTTGGTCAGCTGGTGCATAGTTTGTTATGTTAGAATTGTGTACTGCAGACTTATTCCATACGTCAGTATGTGTCTTAAACTTATGTGTTAATTGTGGTGATGCTTTCATGTCTGCAAGGTTTCTGCCATTGTATTGAGTATGGACGACCACACCAAGTTTAGCTTTCTTGACCGCATGTGCTTCTGTACCATGTGCAGAGTATGTGATGGTATTAGGTGTGAATGATGCTGACCCGTTTTGATTATGAACCACATCTTTACCACTAAACATTAGATCACCTTGGAATACACCTTCTTTTGGTGATATCTTTGGTAGGTGTGCTAATGCATCCTTAAGTTTCTCTACTAAACCTGGTGCATGACCATGATTTAGTTCGATGTCTTCAGGTGTATAGTTGATCTTTGGGTTTTTATTGAATGCAGACTTAGAAGCTACGAAAAACTTCTTTGTCTTTGGATCATGACCGAACACGATAGCTGGAGAGCCATCATACTTCATCGTCATGTTTGAATCGTTCTTACCTTTAGCTACATGTTCAGAAGCTTGATGTAAGACACCCATAGCATGTTCAAACCCTTTCTTACCATGAATTAATGGTCTATCCTCAGGATGGTGGATATGCTTTACTTTGCCATCATCTTTGGCTTCTGTTATGAATTGCTTAAATTCTATCATTTTACTTGTCTCACTGACCCATCTATATGTGCATGCCAAGCTGTAAACTTAACATCTGGAAAATGTTTCTCTAACTTGAGAAACTCCTTTAGGTTATTTATACTATCATCGAACAGCCTTACTTTATTAAATTGTTTGGTTTGTAGATAGTTGTGGATGATGATTGCTTTGGATTGTGGAGCAGATAGTGCTGATATCTTGCCAGCCCTTTCTACCCTTACGTTATCTATAGGGAAGCCATATTTACGAAAGGTGGCTAAGAATTTGTTTTTATTATCTGAGTCAGGTCTTGCTGTGACTATGATGACCTTATTATTTGGATGCTTATGGGTATCAGCAAGGAGTGCCTTAGCCTTATTAAACATCTTTGTGATAGGTGTTGATTCTTTATTAAACTTATCTGCATCCTCAAACTCTGAGAAGTCTGCAGACTCTCCAGGACCTAACTTATAATGGTTAAAGTCAGCTGAAGACAGCTTCTTAATAGCCTTACCAGACTTACGGATTATGATCTGGGCAGTCGTATGGAATAAGGTGTCATCTATGTCAAATATGCTTAGATAGCCTTCTTTTTGTTCTGTTATGTATTCTTTAAATTTGAGCATAAATTCTCTATATTCTTATTATACCATACTATCTAATTAAAGGTGTTACGAGATTGTAATGGATTGTAACAATTTGTTACACTCTTTCCATTAAGATCCTGATGTATTTAGGCCCGGTGTCAGTGGCTGTGGTTCCACGGAATTGGAAATTAACTATATATTTATGCTTATTGATGTCAGCGTTAAATTTGATAGCAGCATATTTGCGTTTGCCTGCTTCAGGATAAATGTATGATTTATCATCAAGGCCTGATACTTTAACGGCAGCTGATGACTTAATATCAGATACCATGACGTTGTTCATCATCTTCTTATGGATTATTACCACGTTTGAACCATAGGCTATAGACAAAAATTTTTCTATATTTGCTCTTACCATATTATAGTTTGGTTTTTTAGTAACACAATAATATTCTTTTCCAAACCCACCCATTTGTGCCCCATTAAGACCCAAATACTCACATAGTGATGAGTTAAGT
>Ga0222712_10000991_pt1 | contig 36240 bp, 56 predicted proteins | sample C33_657DmetaG_FD_165043 | JGI IMG/M metagenome (GOLD analysis project Ga0222712, IMG submission 165043) | Estuarine water microbial communities from San Francisco Bay, California, United States - C33_657D | ecosystem: Environmental > Aquatic > Marine > Unclassified | place: USA: California... | reverse complement strand
AGACAAATCAATAATAGGTCCCCTCTCGGGGGTGGGCCCATTATAAAAACTAATAAATTAATTATAACCTGTATAAATCAATATAAAACAATATAACCCAATATAAACATATCGATACACTTGTGTTAACACAAACAGTGGCTACATAAGACACATGTGTACACATACTATCTAGAAATAAGTCCCAGGTACAATGCCTAGTCCTTCAGGAATAGTATTAGAATAAGATTAGAATAAGTTGTACCTTCCCCTAAACAATAAACGTATCACGAAAGGATACCTATATGTTATTTATGATGATGATATGGTTAGCTATAGCTTCAACTGTTGTAGAGATGATGTTCGCGGCGAGGATCCCATCCTGGCGTAGAAACGCTCACAAATATAAGTGGGTCAATATGACTCTGTCTTTGATGTTATCATTCATCCTAGGTGTAATGTTCGGTGCAGCCGGACTCATCGCCTTGGGTGCAGCTATGATATCTACCGTATTGTCTATCCCAGGCTATGCTATCCTACACTGGAATTATGATTCCAAGGAAGCACAAAAGCATGGTGGCAATATGGTTCACTATCTTCGCGGCAAATGGATACAAGCATTCAAAGATCTAGCTAAAGTCATATACACAATTATTAGAATAATCACGTTCCCTATCTGGGCAACCAGAGCAGCAGTGAACAAAATCAACTCAATCAAAGCACGTAGGGCTGTATGAAACTAGCTATTGTATTAGCATTATTCTTTATATGGTATTTATCAATCCAATTCTAATACCATTGATAACTAAATTTCGGGCGACCCACCAACAAAGGACACAATGGACCTCACAAATGAACAGCTCAAAGAGATGTTACTTCAAAGCTATAAATCAATAGGAGACCTAAACACCGTTTTAGGTCGTCAACAAGATATAATAGACTCACTCACAAACCAAATTATGATTCTTAAACAAGAGATATCAAACAAGGAATAAACATGAAAACTAGAGCACAATTAGTCAAGCAAGCTAACCAGCTTATTGACGACGCACAAGAATTCGTAGACACCTTCAATGAAGACTATGATGACGAAGTAATTGACCTCCTTGAGGTCTTAGATTACCTGGCAATAACAGGTCTAAAATTAGTCAGAATTACCAACGAAGATGTCGACAAAGAAGGCTTGTCAGTAACAGCATACGCATACGCAAAAGCCTTGGAACAAACCGTACAGACTGTCTACACCACGCCTACCAAAAAAGGCCATCTAAAACTTCTAAAATAGGTAAAAAATTACAAAAAATTTTGCGCCGAAATGGCCTTGGTAGCTCAGGGGATAGAGCAACGGACTTCTAATCCGCAGGTCGTAGGTTCGATTCCTACCCAAGGCACCCAATACAAATACAAAAACTACACCAAAAAATACTATGAATTTAAGGAATTATCATGAACAAATTTCCCCAAGATTGGAAGGATTGTTACTTTATATTCTATAAGGTAAATCCTGACAAAACAATATCATCTGTTGGAACTGTAAAACCAATAGTTCAAGGATCCAAAAAGAACGGCACAGAGCTGGAATTCTACGGCGTTAAAGCCGGCAAATACGGCATGTACGTTCCTGGAGACGCTGAACAATGGGGTATCTTTCAGAACAACGATGGTAACTGGAGTATGTGCTTTTCAGGCGAACTACCTGAGCCATATACAAAAAGCCTCATCAAATTGCCTGATGGAAGAATGGCATTCCTCCGTCGCGGCAAAGCAAATATGAGTATCTCCATATCATTAACACAAGAAACTAAAATCCTAAATTACTACCGTAAAGCACAGATAAGGACTATATCATGAGCACCATTCGTATCATCCTTCCAGGAAACGTCACTGTAGAAACAGACGTTAAAACAGGCACAGAGCTCTTGCGCGAACTGAGCATGGTAAAGCCACCAGCTGAAACCATCGATAGAATCAAGCTCAACAATGCTCTGCTTGCCCCTAGAGTAGCTGCTGAACTTGAAGCAGCTGAACAAAAGAACGCTCAAAAAGCATCGCTTGCTAAGCCAGTAAAAACAATCATTGCAGATCTTCCAGTAACTGCACAATTGACGCCATCTCAGCGTGAGTATCTTTCATACTTATTTTACTACGCTCCAAGTAAGACAAAGTCTAAAGGCAAAGCTGCTTACGTTGCAGCTATTCTAATGGATCGCGAGATTCATACTGTAGCTGAATTAAAGAAAGCAGCCAATGCTCCAACAGCAACTGTAACGTTTGCTATCCAACGTTTCCGTCAAGCTGGATGCACAATCGAAACAACAACCACAAACATGCGTGACAAAACTTTAGTGCAGTTAACACGCATGGTTAAACCAAAGCCTGTAACTAAAGAAGTTCCTGTGGTCATACCCAAAGAAACGATTACAGTTACACCACCAGCTTTTGGTTTCAAAAATCTAACGGTATAATCCGTTAACCAGATGTCAGTCCTGGGTGATATAAGTGGCTTTGTTCATGGGACGCTTATATTAGGAACCTTTCGCTTAAACTTCCTGAGAGTTTAAGTCCGCTCCGTTTCCCCGATAACGTGAGCCCCAACTGACAATTATTTAAAATAAAATAGGAGCAATACATGGCTTTAGCCACACGACTTCCAGAGTCAAATATCCCAGCTAGCACATTGGAATTGATCAATGTCCATCATGCATTATGGGATCGTAAAGATACTGTAGACTATAAAAGAAACAGTTATAATATTTACATCCCAAGTCATGAAGGATTTGCTTCAGCAATCATTCCTAATTCTGCTGGTAAAAATTTCTTATGGATAACTCAAAATTTAAACAAGCCGTCTTACGGCTCACTTGAAATTAAGAGATCAAGATCCATAGGAGATGACAAACGTATCACATGGATTGTCGACAATGAAGATGACAAATTTAAATACGTTGGTCTGATTAAAACTTGCGACTACTTTGATGGACTCAAGGACATCGTAGTCGAAAAGTATCATGACCAAGTTACAGAAATTGTCTACACAAACGATCCAGGTTACGTTGTAGTTAAATCAAAATACTGACCAAAAATGTTAGGTACTCGAAATTATATACCTTTGATGCTTTTGCATACATAATATATATATTTCTTGTAATGTTGACTTTTATAAAGTTAACTGTTATAATAAGATTTCAATATTTTACAATAAATTATTTACACCTTTATATACCTTCCCAACTCAAATTAAGGACAAATTATCATGGCAAAGCCTTCCAAAACCCCACTCATTCAAGAATTTATTTCAATGAATAATGGAAAGATATTTTCCACAAAAGAGATGTGCAAAGAGATCGGCGTTAGCCTTCCAACTCTTCTTGCTTACATCAAAAACAATCCAGACACCTTTAGCTCGATGAGCTATGGCGTTTACAAGATTGAAGTAAACACACAGGCTACATACTAAAACATATATAAAAATAAAGATTGAAACTTAAGTTTTATTCTTTATACAGGTACTATTCATATATCGTTAACAAACGATAGCGCAGGTAAGTTATACTTACCCATCCTTCAACCAAGGATATGTATTGAATAGATACTTGTTACACCACCATATATGTGATAGAATAATACCAATGCCCGTAACCAGCGGGCAGGGGAATAATCCCTAACGTAACAGAGAAATACTGTGAAGTCGGAGATGGCTCACCTTGCCACTGTGACGGGCATTTCGTATATGTCCGCACATCTTCGGTTTCGCAACCTGCGCCGTACTAATGGTTTCCATTTCGGAAATCAGACAAAGACGAAAAGGAGCGAACACGGAAATGCAGAATAAACACAAGAAATCAATTATAGCTGGCCTTGCTACTTACTTAGCTTTGGCCACTGGAGTTGGTACGCTATTGGCGCAACCAGTTCCTGATATGGAACCTCCGAGTACCCGCTGGGTACTTATGAACATTCCAGATATAATTGAAAGTAAAACAACAGACAAGCCAATTGCTTTCAAGCATGGTGATGTATCATGGTTACCAGATCTAGCTATCAAGGTAGGCTGGCCCAAGAAAGCAATACCTCGCTTAAAGTATATTGTTCTTCGTGAATCAGGCGGTTGTCCTAACCGCATTGGTGGATCCATAGTTGATAAGAACTGTAATATCATTGGTCACACAGGTGCTACCAATAAATCCGATTCAGGATTATTACAGATCAACGGTGTTAACTGGGATCCTAAACGATCAGGAACACAAATTGCTTGTGCTCAACTCAAGATATGTACACAGGAAGCTATTCTAGATCCTGTTAACAATCTTAGAGTAGGCTTGCTTCTTTATAGAGAAGCTGGCTGGGGACCTTGGGATCCATGTCAATGGGGTCCTGAGTATGCAGCTAAATGCAAATCTACCCCTAAAATGCCTTAATGATATTTATCATATAGGTTTATAGGAATAAGAAGGGGGTCGAAAGACCCCCTTTTTTGTTAACCCAAAAAGATTTTTTTTATGCTAATTCAAAATTATAGCCAAGTCAAACGAAAGGTAAATGAACATGCCAGCATTTCAACCAGCAGTCCGACTGCAAACAATGCACAACGGACCATTGCGTAGTATTAATGATTATCAATTTGGCTTTTATGATGTAGGCTTTGCTCGGAAAGCTCTACAATATCTAGCTGAAGTAGACGATGTGGAAAACCCTACTTTCCGCATGGCTACCCTACCAATTCCAACTAACAAGATTGAAGCCCAGATTGCAGAAGCTTACATTCGCAATCCTAATATCTGCTACTCTGTAGTAGACAAAAATAAGATTGTCCTTGTTCATATCAAGGGCAATAATGGCTGGCTCGATGTTTATAATAAACTAGGATTTGAAGTCCGTAGTGGCGACAAAACTAACAAGCGACTAAAGACTTTCCACCGCGCAGCATTGCTTAATGCTCACTTCGCTAAAGAAGAACTCAATGTCATGATCGTAGATTCTGACGAGTATTCTTCATGGTCATATCATGATCCATCTGTAGTTGAATGGATTCGTCAAGAATATCCTAATGTAGATGTTACAGACCCTAAAGTCATTGAGCGTTTGCTCGATGGCGGTTTTGTAATCTCTCGTCGTATCATTCAACGAGCTGTTGAAAATCTTCCTGTATATGAGCCACATAAAACTTTAGATACTAAAGAATATTATTATGACTGGCGTGTTCGTAAGAACTTTGTCAAAGATATGATGGAATGTTCTGTATTCAATGCTCGCATTGTATTTGAACTTGGCTTCCTCAAAGGCAACTGCATCGTATCTGACAATATGCCAGAAGGTGTAGATATTATTACTTCTCGTACAAATATTAAGAATGAAATTCTTTATCACAATGGATTTCAATTCCTTGCAGAACCTGTTGGTTCCTACGAAGCAGTATTAACCGATGTTCAGACGGTAGTCAACTTGCCTAAGCTTTTCCCTAAAGCTGACCTAGAGTATTGGCTTGATGAAGAGTACAAAAAGATCTTTGATCTTGCTACATCAGACAAACTCTTAACTAACTGGCGTGCAGTATATAAGCGTCAGTTCCGTAAAATCCACGAAGCAGAAGATGAAGAAGCCTATGCCCGCATGAATTATGTGGGCTATCGTTGGCGTAAGCTTGGTATGAAAATTACTGATTCACCATGGTTGTTTGAAACCTTGGCAATCAGTCATGCCCGACCATTTGCTGACTCATCTAAGCCTCGTATCCCAATTCCATGTGCCATCAGCGAGCAGGTAATTCCTGAATCACTTGCTGCAATGGCTGGATTCGACATCGAAGTCGATCAAGGAAAGATTCGTCGTATTGACGAAATCGGTGTTCACGTTGTCAGTGACCTTGATTGGCTGGAGATGTACGAGTCTCATGGCGGTCACGACGAAGACGACTACTTCAAGCTGTTCTATCGCACCATGCGTGGTGGCGAATATGACGGCAAGAAGGTAGTTATCATCTGTCGTTCACCTAATGACCACGGCGAGTATTCAATCTTTGAATATACCGAAGGCGATTGGGCACCAACTTGGATTACTTCTGACGGACTGCCACACCAGTTCCCAGAAATCAATGGACGCGACTGGCCAAAGCGTTTAAGTAAAGCTATCTTTGATGGCGATATTACTTACTCTGGCTTGCCATCTAGTTCCATGCCTAAGACCAAGCGTGAACAAGCACCATACTCACCAGACGATGTCGTTCGCGACATGCATATTGCAATGGCTGGTGGTCAAATTGGTGGTTATGTTAATGCTTGCATGCTTCACTCATCAACCCTACACCGTCATCGTCCAGTTCAATTGTGCACTTTGGAGACAGCTCTTGACAAATGCATCAACCCAGACTCGATAGAAGATGTGGTTGCAATTGACGAAGAGACTAAAAATATCATGCGTCAAGTTATTGACAGCAAGATTCCAATCGACCAGTTCATGTGGGAAACGCGTGGTTCAATGCGTTTGCTACAACCAAATGATGATCTCATCTTGAATGAAAATGGTCCGTTGACTTATATGTCACAACTTTGTCATGATAAGTTTACTGAACATTGTATGCGTGTCCGTCAATGGTCACAAGACAATGCTCGTCCATCAGATGAACGCGTATCTCAATTGGGCAATAGCCAAATGCAAATGTATTACCATGCACTTCCTATTGTTAATCAGTTCCGTTCAGGTATTTGGACAATTAACTCATCTGAAAGCACCGCTGAAAATGGTTCAATTGTTCGTAACTCGTGGGAGTATCTGTATGCTCGTCAGGTAGATATTATTAATTCTATTCCTGTTGAGTCAGATCGTCACGACTTCGTACTTGCCCTCTATCAGGTATGCTTGACGGTTCCAACTAAAGCCGGAAAGATTACTGATCACTATATGATGAACTTCTTTGTTTATCCATATCTTGAAGCAGCTCTTCAGTATTATGGTATCGGTAACAATGTTAACTTTGTTATGGGTTCCGATGGTGAAGTCAAGATTGTTGAAACCCGTGTTACAGAATGGAAGTTTACCGACCCAGATGGTAACACTACAATCTTTAATGATCCAATCAAATTCCAAGAAGCTCAATCAGTCTATTCACAAATGACATTCAATCCAAACACTGTAGAAAACCTTCCACAGCGTGTCCGTTCCAAATCAAAGTTCTAAGGAGATTTTATGAAAATCGCATCTAAACTAGGAAAGTATACAGGTAAATTCTGTCGCTTTATGAAACGAAAAGAAACACGCGCAGCGTGGCTAACCGCAGAATGGGCTGTAAGTACTTTAGCATTTAGCACAACAATATATGCATTGCTTGTAATTGGTGCTCCATTATCAGCATTGCTCTTCCTTGGAGTATATGCTTATGGTACTTACGCTTTGTTTTCTATCATGACTGCTAATTAATATTAAGGATTAATATGTCTGTAAACAACTTACCTATCAACTATAAGATATTAGAAAACTTTTGCAACGAACCAGAACAAGAAGTTCAAAATATCAAATCTTCATTTGACAAACATATCGAGTTAGCTGAAGGTACTACCTTTAGACCAAAGCTAATGTTGTTTGATTATTTCAAGAATAAAAAATTTGGACTGTCCTCAAGACAGTACGTAGATCTCACAGATCTATATGCAACAGTGTCTGAAATGATGTATTCATTTTCTGCATTCTCAGCATATTCTTGCGTACTAGTTTTGGATACCAATCTAAACACTAGTGATGACTCACAACAAGGTGGACCAACCGGTGCACTCGTTGTGTACTTTGCTAGTGAAGATCATGCTATAGTTATCAAACTATATTATTCCATTAATGAATCCAATGTTGTAACATGGTTTACTAATAAAGATTCATTTGATGAAATAACTATTGAATCACTAGCAGATGAGTCTTATCGTAATAATAAGATTCTTGAATTATTATTTATTCATACACATATAGACTCCGCTCCATTTTCTCAACCAGAATTATTATCATACTATTCGTTGAAAGGATATAACTTTAAGCCATTTAGAGATTTAAAAACATCATATATGGATTTCAGTTATAAAAATTAATATGAAGACTAAACAAAAAAAACAATCTAATAACGATCTAATCAAGTTCTGCACAGTTGCTGAGAACTCTATTTTAGTTTATACTATTGTAGAGGATAAAGAAACAAAAGAAGTTGATGATCTTATGGCAAACACTAAATCATTCTACTGGTCGGAGTAATACCTTATGACAATTACCTTGCGCCCTTATCAGAAAGAAGCTCTTGAATCTATTCAAGCTCATATCGATAAAGGCATAACTAAACAACTAGTTGTATTGCCTACCGGTGCAGGTAAAACCGTTATATTCAGTAACATTCCTCAGACCATTAAAGATAGTTTACCAATGCTAGTATTAGCTCATCGTGGTGAACTATTAACTCAGGCTAAAGATAAGATACTTTGGTCTAACCCTGAGTTAGATGTACAGATTGAAAAAGCAGAAGATACCGCTGACCTGTGTGATGTGGTCGTAGCTTCTGTACCCACCTTGGGTAGATCCGATTCTGAAAGAATCAAAAAATATCCAAAGGACTATTTTAAAACTATCATCATAGATGAAGCACATCACGCTGCTGCCGAAACTTATCGTAGGATAGTTGATTACTTTAATCCTAACTTCCTACTAGGTGTTACAGCAACCCCTCAGAGATCTGACTCTGTTAGATTGACTGATGTATTTGATGAAATCACCTACTATAAAACTATTCAAGACTTGATCCAAGAAGGATACTTGTGTAGACTTGTTGGTTACAGAATAAAGACTGAAACAGATATATCAGAAGTGGAGACTTCACATGGCGATTACATGGCTTCGCAATTGGAAGACGCTATCAATAACCCTAGTCGCAACGCTCTTGTTGTTAAGTCTTATCTCGAGTTTGCGCAGAACAAAAAAGCAGTCGTATTCGCATCAGGAGTTAAGCATGCCAGGGACCTGGCCGCATCCTTTGCGCAAAAGCAAATACCTGTACGAATAGTACTTGGCGATACTCCAGATGATGAACGAAAGCAAATACTTGCTGACTTTGCATCTGGTGCTATCAAGATAATAGTTAACGTTGGCGTACTAACAGAAGGCTTCGACGAACCTTCTATCGGTGCAATCATACTTGCCCGACCAACACGTTCTTCTCTTTTATACACACAAATTGTGGGTCGTGGTACTAGACTTTATGAAGGCAAGGAACACTGCATTATCATAGATATCGCAGATACCACTAGAGGAAAGAAACCTTTAGGTTTACCAACTCTATTGGGAATGCCCCCAGAATTTGATTTGAAGGGCCAAGATCTAGTAGATGTAGCTGAAAAGTACAAGCAACTTGAAGACTACTGTCCCGGAGAAGCTGTTCGTGTTATCTCTCCAGATGATATAGAACTAGCTTATAAGCGTATAGATCTGTTCATGCCACCACCACCAAACGAAATTGTTCAAACTTATTCTCGTTTTGTGTGGGCCGAAGTTGCTGAAAATGATTTTCATTTGGGTATAAATAATAACGAATCTATTCGTATCCACATTGATCCTCTTGGTCGATGGACCACAACTCTTAAACAAAGAATTAAAGATGGATCTATTGATACTATCCTTGGTCATCCAGAAGATATGCGAGAAGCATTTGTTCGCACTGACCGATGGATTACAAACAATAGATCTTACACTTTAAATCTTATTGACAACACCGCAGCTTGGAGAACTGATGCTCCAACAGACAAACAGCAAAAGATGCTCAAGCGTATGGGTGTTCCAATTACAGCTGATATGACTAAAGGAACTGCTAGTCAGATCATATCTAAATATTATGAAGCTAATCCTAAACCTAAATGGCTTCAAAATAAAATTGATTACAATAAACAATCTAAATGGAATTAATCCTGTATACTGTTTATCATGACTAGATTTAAAATCAAACATCCAGAAGTAACTCCTGAGTTATATATTTTAAATTCTAAAGATAAACGTTCTGAGTATACTAAAGGACTATTTATATCTGATGATTTTCAATCAACAATCAAAGTTCTCTATGGCCATCCTGATGATGCATTAGATGAATACTTTGATAAGTCAGCTAGAATAGAAAAGATTTTATTACATAAAAATTATCACATGTACGCAGACTCACTATCTGTATTGGATGAATCATCTATAAATATTATTGCTACAAGATTGTACCGATATTGTTGCTTAACTAATTTAGGTAGATTATCTAAAGAAGTTATTCATGGTCCAGTACTCATATATGGTTCTGCACCTATATCTCAAAAAAAATTATCTCACGAAAATTATTCAGCTCCATATGAAGTAATAGAACAAGTTTACCGATTACACGAAAATTATTGTTATGAATTTTAAATTAAAACAAAACTTCGGGGAGAAGTAAATAACCCAATAATAAACAAGGAAACAATTATGTTTAGTATAATGATAAATCAAACACCAGAAGATATTAATAAAGTTAGATCAACTTTAGAATATCTCAACAACTATGACAATAGAAAAGCTAATGTAGAACAACTACACTTAGAGCCATTGTCTGATGTTATTGTGTGGTTGCAAAACATGTTGGATACTCTTACTGATCCTAGTATTGGATTAGAGTTGTATGATCCAACAGAATTATTAACTGAAGCATAAGTTTTTTGCCCAGGTGGCGGAATAGGTAGACGCAAGGGGCTTAAACCCCCTCGGCTAGAAATGGCCGTACGGGTTCGATTCCCGTCTTGGGCACAACTTATCTTAACAAAGGATCTACAATGCGGATTAAAGATCGTTATCTTACAATAATTATAATTATATCATTCGTGATAGCAATTGTTGTTAATTCAAAAGTCAGTTTTGTACAGGCTTTAGATGTACAGCCGGCAACAACAACAGTTAAGTTCTATCGGAAATTAACTAATTATAATCTTCCTCAACTATCATCTGCTATCCCAAGAGTGGGCGCAGATGTAGCTTACAATAATAACTTTAGGGGACAAGATACTCATATAGTTGTTATTGATACTGGCATCGAAGCTGCACATCAATTCTTTGGTGGCAGAGTAGCACTTGAAGCTTGCTTTACTAATCGATGCCCTAACGGTCAAACATCTATGGTTGGCCCTGGTGCAGCAGCTCCAGTCCACTGGCATGGCACCCACACTGCAGGTATTGCAGCTGGGTTTAACTCATCTATTCGTGGTGTAGCACCAAGTGCAAAGATCATTGCTGTTAATGTATTTGCATTAGATGGTTCTGCATCAGATGCCGATTTAATTCGTGCATTACAATGGGTTGATTCGATATCTGATCAATATAATATTGCTGCTATTAACATGTCTCTAGGTACACCTGGAACATTTAGATCTTCATGCAATTCTTATTTGCCCGATCTTACCGCAATCATTGCTACATTAAAGTCTAAAAATATTGCTACTGTTGTATCTGCTGGAAACGAAAGCCAACTTGGTATGAGTTCTCCAGCTTGTATTACAGATACCGTTAGCGTTGCTGCAACATATGTCATAGCAAGCGGTGCCGACAGAGTAACTAGTTTTAGTAACGTTTCAGAATTAACTGACTTGTCAGCTCCTGGATACAATATTGTATCTTCTAAACTTATGGGTAGCTATGGAGCATCATCTGGAACATCGATGTCAGCACCAATGGTTGCTGGTGCTTTTGCAGTATATCGTTCTAAGTTTGGCGTTCAACCAGTTGACAAGGTCGTGTCTGATTTTAGATCAACTGGCGTTGACGCACTAGACGATTACACTAGAATCGTCACTAAGCGAATAGATCTTAGATCTTTGTTTTCAACTGGTGGTACAACACCATCGCCCACTACTACCATACCCGTTACCACTACCACATCTCCAGCTCCAACAACTACAACAACAGTTCCCGGAGAAGACGATGAGTCTGATACTTCAATAAATGTTCCATACATTTCTGAGGTTAAGAAGTGGAACAGCAGACCTGCTTATGTTTATTTAGATTTTACTTATCGATATACTGAAGTTAAAATATCTTATTTTAATTTAAGATGCAGATACAATAATGGATCTATTGCTGATAAGAAAATAAATAATAGAAACAGACCACACAACGTGTATCTAGTATCTATGTCATCTGTAAATATTAGATCATGTAGAATGTCTGCTGTTGCAATTGACTCTACTATAGGCCCGTGGTCACCTTTTGTTAGGGTCAAGTAAAGGAGCAGTAATGTTTATATTACCTATATTTGGAGCAATAGTATTAATTGTTGCTCTAATTATGATTAACGATTTACAATAAAAAAATATACATATACAAAAAAAAGACAATTCTTATAACAAAAGGAAAATTAACATGTCTTCAAAGCAGAAAATTACATCTAAAATTAATTCAACAAAGAATGCATTGGCAACAATCATTTTTGACCGTCGCACTAAACTTGAATACACACAACAGCAACTCGCTGATATTTGTGGCGTAGATCGTAAAACAATTAATCGTATTGAGAATGGACATTTCTCTCCAAACCTTGATACACTAGTACGTATCTTTGATGCACTTAGCATTAAGTCGCAATCAGTATTTCAAGCTAAATAAGGAACAATTATGAAGAAAGTTATTCTTGCTGCTATGGCAGTATTATCACTTACTGCCTGCGGTAAGGAAACTATAAGAGAAGTACTTGTTACTACTCCTTCAACTGAAGCACCAGCTCCAGAAGTTAATAAGTATGATGCATATTTAAATTCATTATACGATAACTCTGCTCAAGCACGCACTTGGACTGAAGACCAGCTTTTAAAGTTTGGTACTTTAGTCTGTGATGCATTTGGTGCTGGCAATACTTTAGCTAGAGTTATTGATGTATTACAACCATATTCAAATGGATCATATGATGATGAATTGTTTGCAGCAATTATTGCTGGATCAGTGACTCATCTTTGTCCTGAATATACTTCTATGATTCAAGCTCAACTCTAATGAATTGGTTTGATTGGATTAGACTTGCACTGGGTATCCCAGCAGGATTAGCTGCTGTTGGACTACTTGCAGTTCTAGTTTCTGATATTAAACAAAACAAATAGATTGGATTTAATTTATGAAAAAATTTATTAAGACAATTAATCCTAAAAATATTTTTTATCTTTACAAGGTTAATCGTTCATATGGAGACAATCCTTTTGAAGCAACGTATTATGCTTTACGTGGTAAATCATTTCCAGTTATTCTAAGCGGAAGTATAGAATAAATATTGGCGAGTAGCTCAGTTGGCAGAGCAAGGGACTGTTAATCCCTGGGTCGTAGGTTCGAGCCCTACCTCGCCAGCCATGACAAAACAAATAACAGATATCATCGATAATGCAATTAAACAAATATCAGGAAGACAATTAGTTTCATCTGCTGAAATGACAGATTTATTACTAGACATTAGACTTCATTTAATGATTAATGAGGAGCTTGCTAAAAGTGAGACTATTTAATTTGCGCTTTTAGCTCAGTCGGTAGAGCACCGGACTTTTAATCCGTTGGTCCTGGGTTCGAGCCCCAGAGAGCGCACTAGTGTTAGAAATAATAACATACTGTGATATGTATTTCTAGCACAATATTTCATTACACATCAGGAGACAATCATGGCAATTAGACCAGTAAAAGACACACGTAGTGCAGAAGAGATTGCTATTCAATCAGCAATTACTTCACATTATAACATTTTAGTACCAGGATACAGAGCACAAAATATCCGAATTAAGAATCCTTTGACTGGCAAGGATCCATTGTTTAATGTAATGGAACCTGCTTTCTATGACTTATTCTATGATCTTGCTCAACTTGGTTTAAAAGATAAAATGATGCGCGAGATTGAAACATTTGCATCAACTATTAATCCTGATTGGCAGAACGTCTATGTGATGCTAGAACGTTACTTCAAGAACATGGAAGAAGCTAATGAATCATCTGGCAACTCTAGTCAAGCGTAATATAGAGTTAGCTAAGATTCGTCAAGCTGAAGCTAAAGAATTTGATGTAGCTACCTTTCGTTATTGGGAAGGATACATAAATGCTTTAGAGTCCATAGTACATGTATTACCTCAGGAGGAACAAATTCATGGATACTAAACAAATTAAATATGGTAGCTCAACCCTGCTTATATTGAACTACCTTGGTATGCGCAAACGCATTGGTAAAGAATGGTCAAGTGATTTAGAGATAGCTTCATTCTTTCCACACAAATTTCAGAAAAGAAGTAAACAGGCTGCTGATGCCAGACAAGCTTTAGTTAATTTACTAAAAGCTAAATATGTTAAACGAAAAGTAATTAAAGGTGTTGACTATTATACGATAACAGAACTAGGTAAGACTATACCTTATGTTGTTGCTCATCGTTTAGCCAACAGCCCAACTTATCAGTTTAGAACTAAACATCCAGAAATGGATTTTGATTTAGATTAGTTAAATCTGCGTGGTTCTTTAATTGCGTCCCAATAAATCTTACCAATACGATCTTCGTATCTGGTGATTGTATTGTCGTACTCGTAATTATTTACCGCGCCCATAACAAATTTATGAACTGCTGCTGCTATTGAAATCAAGATTAGTAGTGTTATTATCATGCTCATATAGTATCATCACTATCACAAAAAATGCTACCTAATTGACAAGTATCTCTAAAATAGATAGGTCCTATCATGTATGAAGAAGTCATTCCTTGTGAATACTCTGAGTGTGATGTTTATCTTTTAAAGCCCGGAAAAACTCAATGCTCATTTGAAGGTACTGATACATGTAGAACAGGAGTAGAATACAAAGAAAAGACTATGGATAAATCTAAGATGGCTAAGATGGATATGGAAACATTCCGTCAGATGAAAGAATTAGAACAACGAATTGAACTTTCTAAAAAGATGATTTCTAATTGGAAAGAAACAGCAGAAGCTTTAGCTATAAGTTTAGGCGATGTTGAAATAGCTCAAAATGTCTATGAAGATATTAGAGATGGACTTTATGATATAGTCCGTGAGCGAATGATTCCTAATACTAATACTCAAAAATCTTTTGATGGATTACATAATTACGCAATTTTATTATCTACAAAAGCAGGCGAAGCTCAAGAACTTAGAGTGGCAGCAGAAGATGCTAGCGATACTGAAAATACTTATTATTGGGAAGGTTATGAAGCAGGCATAGACTTTGCTATAGATTCATTGCCCAATTACAATAATTAATTTTAGGGCCGGTAGCTCAGTGGTCAGAGCAGGGGACTCATAATCCCTTGGTCGTGGGTTCAATCCCCACTCGGCCCACTATGAATACAGAATTTGAACAACAACTATATATTCCTTGCGCTACTTCTCGCGCATATCAGAAAGAATTAATTATGAACATAGAACTTGAACAACAACCATACATTAAACAAATGCCCAAAGGTGAATGCACATATTGCGACTTGCAGTATGATAAGCCTACTGGATTCTTTCCGCCTCACACAGCGTCTCCTAGATGCCAATCAGGCGGTTATAATCATTGCACCTGTGACACTTGTTTTTAGGACTTTATGAAAAAATATTTTATTATACCCATATTAGCTGCAATTTTAACTTCTTGTTCTATTGGTGAACCTTGGTCACAAAAAAGAATAGAAGGTATTAGACAATCATTTTGTGTTGAAGAGATGGGTGAACAGCCATACTCTGGATCATGTGATTGCTTTGTTGCAGCAACTCAAAACAACTTTAAGACCTTTACTGCTTTTGCACGATCAAATGGTCCAACCCAAAAATATAAAGACGATCTACTATGGTGCGGTTACGTACTAGGAGCTAAACCATGACACTAATATGTCCATGCAAATATTCGTTTCTCAACTGGCATCATCCAGTTTGTGAACCATACGATGATGAGGATTAAAAATGCCAAAAGATAGTCCGTTATTTAATCACTTTGTTATATTCTTTATTTGTACTACATCTTTATTATTAATAGATAATGCAATATCTTTTCCTATGGCTTTATTGGCCACAAGAAGTTTGTATTATATTTATAAAATATTTTATCCACAAGGAAAAGGTAAGTAATTATGTTTGAGACTATAAACCTTCCAGTAAACCCAGCTAACTATTATGGCCATCCAGCCGCTGTAACTAATCTTCAGCAGGGTGACCTATTGTATATAGGTGACAAAGATAATCTTGAAGAAATGATTATTCAATCTTTTATCATTGAAGATCAAGTAACTAAGATTATCACCGATAAAGCTATGCTTGTTGCATCCAGAACAACGAGAGTAAACAGAAGATAATTTATTAAAGGAGTATCATCATGGGAATGGACGTATACGGAACTAATCCTAAGAATGAAAAAGGTCAATACTTTAGAAACAATGTTTGGTATTGGCACCCACTTTGGGAGTATTGCCAAGAGCAACATTCCGATCTAGCAATGAAGGTTCAGAACGGACACTCTAATGACGGCGATGGTTTAGATGAAACTGATGCACTAAAGCTTGGTATGTTATTGAAACAGGATCTTGTTTCTGGAAAAGTTCAAGCTTATAAAGATAGTTATGAACAAAAACTTGCTAGTCTGCCTTTGTCTAAGTGTGATCATTGTTCCGGAACAGGAATAAGAAATGATGAATACGTTCAGGGCACCTGTAACGCTTGCTCTGGTGAAGGTAAAGTAAAACACTTTGCCACTAACTATCCATTTGATGTAGACAATGTTAAAGAGTTTTCTGAATTCTTAGTTAACTCTGGCGGCTTTAGCATATGCTAACTCATCCACCATTGCATTTTAGAACTAAGATTCTAAATAAATATTATGAGAATCTTCAGAGCATGGATGAAATTGACGCATTAGTTATTTATAAAAACTCAATGCAGAATATTTATTATAGATATAATCCTCATATCAGAAGATTAAAATTTGACAGACAGTCTATTATAGATGATAAAATTGTACCATTGTATCCAAATAATCGTAGATAAATTTTATTCTTAACGCCCCTTTAGCTCAGCGGTAGAGCACTTCACTTGTAATGAAGCGGTCTTCGGTTCAATCCCGAAAGGGGGCTCTAAGACAGTAACGTGTCTCACTTAATCGTGGGCGAACGTCATAATGATGTAATAAGCACGTGGGACCCATATTCTCCTGGCATCATTACTGTCTTTTATTTTCCTGATAGTAGCGCATTTCAATGTTGGGAATGGTAGAATATAATGCGTAATACAATAACGTATTCTCTATCACTACTATCACCTATTAAAAAAAGGAGTAAACATGTTTAATTCAAATACTGAACTAACAATGATTACTCCTATACCAACTACCCGAATACGTACCCTGTAATATACAGGGCGGTATACCCTCACTCTTATAAAGTGTTGAAAGGTTAGTTGGTCCACGTGGGTTCAATCCCCACCCGCCCTACTAACGGAGTTTTATGTTAGATCCTAAACCAGCTTGGACTCAACAGGCAGCTTGTAAAGCTGAATCTCTTGATATATTTTTTCCTAATCGTTATACAGAAAACACAGTACAAAAACCTTTTGCATTATGTCAAGACTGTCCTGTTAGAATAGATTGTTTACATGAAGCTATAACAACTTCATCTGTTGGCATTTGGGGCGGAACTACGGACTATCAAAGATTTAAAATATTAGATACTTATTTTAACAATAACCCAAAAAATTTTAAACTTTCAGATTCACAAGAAGCTATCGAAAAAAATATCTATTCTATTCCCGTAAGCTCAAAATATTTAATCTAATACTAAATCTAAACAAAGCATCTATTAACAAGGAATAGGTAAGTATTATGACTAATGAAGCTTTTCAAAATGATGACGATCTATTTAATTACGATCCTTCAGCTGAAAGTGTAAATAACGAGCCAAATTTTTCTACTAGTTCCTCAGGTACTAAATATAATTCTGACATTCTTGACAGCATTTCTAAAAAGTTTGAAGATGATAAAGATATAGATACTCTTGGAATGCTGGGTATTAGAATTAAATTTGCTCAATCTTTGATAGGTTCCTATACTGAATTTATTCAGAGAAGCGTTGTGCCTTTTCACAAAGCTGTCCATGAAACTCTAGATGAAATTACCAATGGTAGATTCTCTATGATTCATATGTACAATTATCTTGAACAGAACATTCTTCGCCGGTTAAATATTCGTTTTCTTTTAGAGACTGCATTTTTAGAAGAAGGAAATATTTCAGAACAGTTTAAAGAATTTATAAAGAATACCAAAATGGATCTTGATGAAACATTCATTCAAGTCCATATTAATACAACTTTAGATATTAATAATCATGTTATTAATAACGAAAGATCGTTGTATATTGAACTGGCCGAAAAACTAAATCGCGTTCCACTTAGTGTTATCACTAGTGCAGAACCAGACATTGGCGATGTTCTTGAACTTACCTATACAAGTTCAAAGTCTTACCATCAAGATGTTTTCGAGGCGATGTTCGCTTCTTACTCAGATGAGCAGTACACCCAGAAATTATCTTCTCTTTATTCAACCGAAGTTAGGATTTCAAGAATATGAGCAAACCTAAAATAAAGCGGTTATTAGTATTGGTAGCTAGTGCATCAGCAGTTGCTGCAATTAACTATAGCTTATTTAATACATACTTTGTATTTATGGCTTTAACTGTTTTATTAGCTCATGAATTGGGTCATTATATTATTGCTAAAATTAATGGCGCAAATCCTGACTTACCATTCTTTATACCTTTGCCAATATTTTCTATTGGCGTAACACATATAAAAAACATGCGTTCCTTACCTAATTCGGTACGCAGAACAATATTAGCCTATGGTCCAATTACAGGATTCATGGCAGCATTATATTTATTAGTTTTATCTCTCATTCATTATTCCATTCCAACAGTACCAATCTTAACTCTTTGTATCTCTGAATTAATATTTAATTACTTTGGCTCTGATGGTAAAAAATATAGAATGTTAGCTAATTAAAAAAACCAAATTCAGAACACAGATTACAGAACGGACAGATACCAGTGAACTTTACAGAAGCGCAAAATAATATAAACATTTCTGAATCAATACAGTCATATCTTGATGACTGCTGTTTTGATGTACAGGCTAACACAAATAACACACTATCTGGGACTGAAGCATACTTAGTAAAAATATTATCAAAGATTGCAATAGGTTCAGCTACTGTATGGTGGTCAATTATTGAATTGAAGCAATTTATTAAAAATCGTAAACCCTTATAAGGAGAAACAATGAGCTCAGAAGACTATAAAGAGTTAGATAAAATTAAAAAATTTAACTTTTCTTTTGACATGGTCTCGAAAAGTAAAGGTGAGCTCCAAGAACAGCGCGATGCGGTAAAGGAAAGAATAGATAAAATTGTTGGTCACTTTACGATTGACGATGTACCTATTCTCTCTTACATTCTTCATGTTACCTCTTCTCGTGTTGAACTCAAAAAATTATCAAAAGCTCTTGACAGACTTTCAGAACTTGCAGAGATTCACACATCGATCAATAATAAACTTAAAGTTATTGAAGCAGCTGAGTCAGATCCAAATTGGTTTGCTTTAGCATTTGGTGATTTTGATCAAGAGATCGATACTGATATAGAAAAATTTTTTACTCAAAACTAAAATAGGAATATAATAACATGGATAAAGTAACATATAGTTTTGTTAAAGATGAAGGTAATTTTGTATTTAGATCTAAGGTTAATTCTTTTAATTTAGATCATGTTACTGACAAAGATGTATCTTCATTTTACACGTCTTTTTCAAACTACGCTTATTTTGATACTGGTCTTCTTCCATTAGATGGAACAGGATTGCTTGGTATTCGTAAAGCTGGCGATCATACACAAGTTATATATCAGCATAAGCCAGGAATGTATTATGTAAACTGGGGAGCTTATGAGCGTGATTATGATGCTGTTAAGTTCTACTTTGCTCAACCATACAGAATTGTTATCATAGATTTTCTTGATAATAATTTATTGGGTGCTAGAACATTTTACACTGTAGAACCAGCAACTCATTCTGGTGTTCAACTCTACCATGTTAATTTACCAAATATCAACTGCAAAGGTTATAGAGGAAATGCAGTTGGTTGGATTTGCTTGTATCACAATGATGACTGGTCTAATCTTCCGTTTAATGAAAGATTAAACAGAGCTCTTGAGCGTTGTTCTGGCGTTGAAGTATATAACGATGCCAACATGAGTGAAACAGACGGCCCACGCTTTTACCAAGAAAAAGAAATGCCGCTGTATACCTGGTCCCCAAGTAAATGGCAACAAAAATCTATTGAAGAAGGTTGGGAATGGACTTTAGATTCATCTAATTGGATACCAATTCAAGTTAAAGATAAAAATAAACAAGATGCCCACCGAGATGATGGCATTCCATTAACACTGCTTGATGCAATAACTGGAGATTACCAAGCTTATTATACAGACTCTTATTTGCCAAAGCCAATCAATCTTATAACTCGTGAAGACGCAGAACTTCCTAAAGGTAAAGTTATGAATTGGTTTGTTCAATCTTATAATAATTCTGAAACTACATTTACTGGGATTGACCCATATAATAAGAGTTCTGAAATAAGAAAGAATATTTCCATTACTCCTGTTGCATCTTTGTTTGACGACGAAGAAGAAGACGAAGACGATCAGATGGTTACTTGTCCACTTACTGGCAATATGATAAGTCAGGATGATTGTGGAGATCATGATTATATCATTTACCAAAAGAACAGTGACAGTTCCACTAGTGTTTGTTCAGCCTGTATAGAACAAGACAATATTGTTTGGATAGACAATGCTCAAAAGTATTATGATATAAGTGATTGTCCAGAAGAAATTTTATATCATGATCCAATGAATGGTCGATATTATGATTTAACTTTGATGAATGAAAACCTTTATATTGTTTGTGATTCATGTGAATCATTACATGTAAGTTTGTCTTCAGAAAAATTATTAGTTAATGTTTGGCCACATAAGGATAATGGTGAAACAACATGCAGCAGATGCATTGACTCAGACCATTTACCATGCGGAGTTTGTGGAGCTACTACTCCAACTCCTTACAGTGCTTATTATAATCCTTCAATTATTAAGACAGAAGAAGATAATCAATTGACAGTTTATTGCAATTGCTGCACTGAGCTTTCAGGATTGTTTAATAAGGACGATGTTTCTCAACCAGTTGGTGGAGTAGACATCGACGATCAACCATTCTAATTAAAAATAACAGATACCATAATCACATTAAGGATAACTTATATGTCAAATGAAGTGCAAGTTTCTCAGCCGGTAACTTTAGATCAACTAAACTTTTTCTGGATGCCATCGGGAGTTCCATGCTTTATTGCAGATAATGATAATATTTGCGATATTGTTGAGGACATGGGTTTTAATATTTATTATCTTATTTCTAATAAGAGAATAACCAAGACAACTACTCCAAGTACATCTACCCCAACAAAAGATGCTAAAGGAAATAGTGTATACAATTACAATAAGACTCCTATTACAACCGTAACATATGAGACTTCAATGTTTAAGATTGTAAACAACTTTGTTGGTCGCGTTGTTGAAGCATGCAATGATCAATTGCCAGATAACTTCTTGGCTCTTGAAGAAGCTTGCGAATATACAATGCCACCGATTCCTCATACATTGGTTGAAAAGATGGATCAATTCTTTAGACTTGTTTATTCTCAGCATGGTACAGAATCTATTGTCTTGTTGACTTATGATATGACTAAGACTGGACCAGAGGGTTGGGGAGTTCTAGTTCCTGAACAGTCGAACACCGCAGCACATTGTAAGTATGATGCTGATAGCATTGCTGAAATAAAGCCAGAGAATGCATTGATTGTTGGTTCTGTTCACAGCCATCCAGAAATGTCTGCATATGCTTCTGGCACAGACCATGCAGATCAAGCAGACTTTGACGGACTGCATATTACATATGGTTGGCAGAAGTCTCAGAACAATGGCGCAACTCAATACCATATGGAACTTCAAATGTCTGGAACAGCATATACTCTAAAGCCTTCAGATGTTTTTGAGGATTATGTTGTTTTTAAAGAACCCGATCCAGAAGTTGTTGATTGGAGCTCTAAAGTAAAAAAAGCACTCCCCCCTATAGCGGGGGGTATTCACACGGCGGGTCATACGCCGGCTATGCCACCGGCTCCGTATCAACCAGCGACGCAAGCCTCGTTAGCAAATGGGACAACACCTACGGCGGTTGGGGTATCTGATCAATCTTTTGGTTTTCAAACTAGTTTTTGGAAACAGATGATTGACGAACTACCGACAAATGCTCTTGTTATTGCAGAAGTAGAAATACGCAATAGCAACTACTCTGTTTGCCCATGCTGCGATTATGATTTGGATCTTCCAGATTATAATTCCAATGCTTGTATGGTTTGTGATACTCCTATAGTTTTAGATTCTGATACTATCTTCCAAATTGAAGATAAGTTCATGGACTATTGCCAAAAGCGTGGTATCAGTATCAGTAGCATTGAACCATATCTTTATGGATTCAATCCTTCTCATGAGCAATATTTGATGAAGTTGAATTTAAATCTTAATTTAAAAGATCCACATAGTCAGACTGATTATATTTACGAAAAAGATAATGACTATGTATACATTCCAACTGAAGATCTTTTAGATGATCTTTATGATTTTGATGGAACAAAAACAATTTGTTGCAATATACCTATGGAAAAATTTGTAACTGATTGTATGTGTTCTCCATCAGTATTGTATGAAGATCTAGTAAGATTTGAAGAAGCTATTAGAGATACTGATCTATACCAAGCTAACACTGTTTGTGATGAATGCATTCACTATTACAATGCTTCTTGCCCACAATTTAGATCTACTCTAGTAGAGTTTGTTAATGCTGGTGTGTTTGATTCAGAGGCATACAAAGAATCGATTACTGCTTGTGAAAACTACGACAGCATTTATGTACGTATGGCTGCACAAGATGACAGTATAGCATAACGATGTATAAAACTTATAACAGTTAAAGGAAACTAAAATATTATGTCTACAAAAAGATTCATTGTAATTGGCGCAGGCGGCGTAGGTACTTGGCTTACCGCAGGTCTTGTTCGTCTTTTGGAATGGAAATTTCCAGGATCTGGTCTAATAATAGTTGATGGAGATAACTATGAAGAAAGAAATAAAGAACGTCAAGATTTTGCAAAGATTGGGAATAAAGCGGTTGTCAAAGCTCACGAGCTTACCCCTCATTTTCCAAATACAACAATTATTCCAGTCCCTAAATGGGTGGTTTCAGATAACTTTGCTGGAGTTACGACTGAAGATGATGCTCCAAAGATTAAAGCTACGGACCTCATCAACGAAGGAGATATTGTTTTTGCGGTTGTCGACAATTTTGCTGCGCGTAAAATTATTTTTGATGCGGCTTCGCGGTTAGACAACGTAGATGTATTCACTGGCGGAAATGACGATGCATTGTTTGGTTCAATCTATCACTATCAGAAACGAGATGGTGTAGAGATTACTGAACATCCATCAGTATTTCATCCTGAATATGAAAATGCACCAGATAAGAACCCTGGTGAGCTATCCTGTCAAGAGCGTTCTGAAATAGAAGGTGGTACTCAATTGTTAGCCACCAATATGGCAGTCGCTGCATTCATTCTTGGTCGAGTACAGAAAACAATTGTACAAGATCAAAGTCCAGAAGAAACTGAGATATACTTCGATTTGGGTATCGGCAAGTCCGAACCCTACAACCGAATGGTATCCCATGTTTCACAACCTGTTAACGTATAAATAAAATAAGGAGCAATTATGGAAAACAATATGTCAGGTGCGTCAGCACAAAAAGCAACTGGTATGGCCAATCTTCGATTTGGTGTATACAATCAGCCAACTAACGTAGCTGGTAAGTCTGTAAAAGATGCAAGAGATCAGTTCTCTAAGATTTGGGGTATCCCAACAGACGCTGTAGCATACAAGGGCAAAGATAAGCTCGATGAAAACTACGTAATTCAACCAGGCGACAACGTGGAATTCCACCGTCGTGCAGGTGAGAAGGGCTGATAAGCTCTTTATATTTGTGGGAAGGCTCTTAATCCGCTAAGAGTCTTCCCACATTTTTTTTAAAAGGCAAAAGTCTATCTGTTTAGGAAACATATGTTATACAATGAAATAAAATTAGGTTATCCAGCTTTATGGATTAAATCTACAGAATTTGCCAGAGTAACAGAGCATGTTGTTACTTATGATTTTAGAGATTTTTATACTATTGATTTTGAGTCGGGATTTTCTCAGTATAAAAACGGTTCTTGGAAACCAGTATTAGTTACAATGGTTGATCCAATGACTAATGAACAAACTGAAAAAACTACTTTTGATCCTTCTGTATCTTTAGATTATTTGATGAATCTAAAAACTGATCGTCAGGTTACTTTTATTTTACCAATACTTGGTAAGCCAGACGCAGTACTTCCACCTTATATTGGTTTTATTAGCGCTTTGAATTCTAAGTATCGTCAGAACTTTTGGGCAGATGATATTAAAGCCGCTTCAACTCAAATCATATTCCTTTCCTCTACAGACATTCCAGAAGAGTATACTCATATGTTTAAGAACATTGAGTTCTCTTATCCAAATCCCGAAGAATTAGCAACGATTATTAACCATATCGATATTTCATCTGCTAGTCGTTTTGTTAAACAAGATGAAGTTAAAGATATTGTTCGTGCAGGTCTTGGTCTTACAGAAGACAAGTTTGTCGATCTTTGCTTGAGATCTATTTTGGAAAACAATCAAGTTAATTCAAAATATATCTATGACCAGAAGATGGCTCATATTAAACAAGCAGGCATTCTAGAAATTATTAAGCCAACCATTTCTTTCGACAACATTGGCGGTCTTGATAATATTAAAGATATTATTCAGAGAACAAAACTATTGTGGGATAACAGACAACAAGCTAAGTCTTTTGGCGTTGTTCCAATTAGAAGAGTTCTTATGGTGGGTGTTCCAGGCACTGGTAAGTCAGCCATTTGTCAAGCCACCGCACATGAACTTGGTCTTGATTTAGCACGAACTGGCGTTAGCCAAGTTATGAATTCTTTCGTTGGTCAGTCAGAGCAGAACATGCGAGCAGTGTTCAAGCAGATTAAGATGATGACACCACTTTGTGTTTGGATCGACGAGTTCGGTCGAGATCTTTCAGGTGGTGCTTCTTCTGCTTCTGTAGATGCTGGTACTACTGATCGTGTTCATGGTGAATTCTTGACTGGTTTGCAGGAATTACCTGAAGACACCTTCTTGATGTGTGCAGCTAATCAGTTAGATAATCTTCGTCCAGAGATGCTTCGCGCAGATCGCTTTGACAAGATTATCTTTGTTGGTCTTCCTTCGTTTAATGAACGTAAAGATATTCTTAAGATATATCTAGGTTCTATTGAAACTGATCACGAATTTGATTATGATGCAATTGCACATAAGACACAGTTCTTTACTGGTGCAGAACTTGCTGCACTAGTTAGAGAAGTAAAGTTCTTTGTTGTGTCTTCTGAGCTTCGCGCAATCAATACTAACGATATTGTAAATTATGTTCCGCAAGTTAGAAACATACTTTGGAACAAAAGCAGAGACATGATCAAGGGTATGTATCAATATGCTCTTGAACAATGGGATTGGGCATCGACAGAACAATTGAATGATGCTAAACTTGTAATAACTGGAAAAACCGCAAATTCTGAAGAACTTGCTTGGAAAATATAGGAGCTGAAATGTCAGATCAAATAGACTTTGCTAATATTGAAGAATTATTGGAACAAGTAAATATGGATAAAGATACTCCATCAAATGCTTCAATCACTGACCCTAAACAATATGACCAAGACCTTTATAAGAAATGGTTCCGTTCAAAGACGCAAAGCGGATTTCTTTCTATTAAGCCTTGGTATCAAGGTCTTAAGTTTAAATTAGACATTGGTAAAACATCTGCTGATGGAAAACTAATTAGTAGCACTATGGTGTTTGTTGATGCTATTGACTTTGCTGCATATCTTAGATCAATAGCAAACAATACAGCAACAGTTAATTTTCCAGCCAATGATCGCACTGGAGTGCCAACAGCTGAAGGATTTGTATCCTATGGTGGTGGCATTATAGACTCAAAGCCAATATCAAGAATCTTTAAATCACATTACTGGCAGAGTAATGAGACATTTGATTCATCTGCTTTCGTATGGAAGTGTGGTCATTTTGCTGCGCGTAAAAGCGATTCTGGAGCTTTTATTCCAGACATGAAGTCACCAGTATCTGTAGACAGTATTAAAGTTACTAGACAGGACATTGTTACGATATCATATATGCTAGACTTATCACTAGCATCACACGTGACTAACAATCCAGATTGGTATAATATTTAATATGAGCGATTCAACAGATGTTGGTATAATTAAAACTCTTCTCAATGATTTAATTGATGATGTATATAAGAAAATATATAATCATGTTGAAGAACAGTTTAAAGAGATTCACAAAAAGATAGAATCTTATGAACAGCAGATAGCAACCATAGTATTAGCTTATGGTGAACAGGCTGTTTTCATGGAAGCTTTAGTTGGTCAGATAGCATTTGCTTCTAAAGAAGCTCAAGATGCTTTTCAAGAACAGTTAACTAAAGGTCGCAAACAAATGTTAGAGGTAATGAATGACGCATCCGCAGGATTTGTGGCCGACCAAGATCCAGGACTTGGAAAAGCCATTGGCGATTTGGCTAAAGAAAAGCTATCTAACACAGATCAATGATAACGAATGTGTTCTGTTTGTAGATAAACAGAATTATTTATTATTACAGAACATAACTTATTTTTCTAAAGTTTATGCTTTAGTTAAATCAATTTGTCCTACATTCAAATCACTGCATATGGTTGAGAGCAGTCTGCTCCACTTCCTAAGACAATCTAAACTTGAACTATATTCAATCGAGGTAAACTAATGCTTGTAACACATCTTCGGACTGAGTCTGATTTTAATTCTTTTTGGAATGAATCAATTCCTCAACTACACGGAGCAATAAGACTCACTTCTTCACTGTATGTATTGTGGAAGTTTAAACGGATTGATCTAATTAAAGCTCATGTTGAAAATGACATAGACATTCTAAATTATGTAGAACAGATTTCTGGAGCAAATAAAGAAGAATATATTGAAGTAGTTAATACTTATAATTCTTTGTATGCTGATAAAGAACTATATGTTTATCCATACAGCTCTACCAAGTTGTTTAATCATATGTTTAAGAATGTTCTTCCATCAGCTCAAGAACCATTATATAACTATATTTGTTCTTCTTTGCCTGGTCCAATCTTTGACAAATATGATTCTTCTTCTTTGACTAGCTTTAAGTCTTGTATATTATCTCAATATACTATTTCTGATCAAGATCTTGATCTTTTAAATAAGAATGTATTCTGGCATGTTGACTCTGACTTTGACATGTCGGTCAATCTAAAGAACTTTACTTCTTATATTCAGAACTTATCTGATGACAACAAAGCCTATCAAAAATATGTTGAACAACTAGAGTTAAAAGTATCTACACTCATTGAGCACATTGATACTCAAGCAAAAGAAGGCGTCAACGGATACTTGTTGAGCTGGCACTAATATAATAAAATACAAGGAGCATTATGTCTGTTATATACGAAAGCACATTTGATACACGGTATTTTCAGGTTAAAGTTAACAAACAAGATACTATTAATCTATTTATACACAATAGTGATGATGTTCCAATGAACAAAGTTGTTTATGACTTCTTTGCAACTGGAGCACTTTACATTAATCTTCCTAATAATTATTCTTTATTATCTGCTAACGATAGTATGGAAACAATTTATAGGAATTATATTCTTCCTGATACTTCTTCTGCATTTATCAAGAATCCTAATAATGGAATAATCACCCCTCCTTGGACCGAAAGATATAAACAAGGTTCTCTTGATGGTTGGATCTTTGATGTTTCTCTTCTATTTAATGTAGAGATGAACAATTCTTTTATTCCTGTATGCAAGCACTATACTGGATTTTTGCCAGGTGGAAAAAAGATTGTTTCTTCAAACTATCATTTTGCCAATGAGTCTACTTTAAATTCAATATGTTCAAATGATAAAGTTTATACCAACAAATTTGCTCCACACGCATGTATGTTTTCTCAAGGAACAGCAAAATCTAATTTTTCTCTGTGTCCGTTCTATGAATATCAATATGATGTTATTGAGTCATTTGTTGTTGATTCAAATACTTCTAAACAAAAGACTTTTGAATTAAGATACATCAAGACTTCTAATGAAGCTATATATCAAGTATTTGATGTGTCTTTAAATCAGATAAATTATTCTTCGCTTTCAGAAGATACTCCTGAATCATTAGAATCAATAAAATCAGTTTTCAAAGAAATCGTTAGTTCTTACAACTCTTTTGAACTTAATCAAAATAAAGATCAAGTTGTATCCAATCCTGATAAAAAAAGCTATATTCTATCTTTGGTCTGAGGTCTTATGTCAAGCAGATATGGTAACAGAAAAGTTGCCCAAATAAACTCCAACAACATCTCTGTATATGATGTTGAAATTTTTAGAGAGTCTTCTACTTATAGAAATTTTGTTGGTAAATATGAAAACTTTATAGGAACATCTTATACTAAGCTTCTTACTTTATCTTATACTAATTTAGGATCAGTTAGCAATAATGATTTTTATACTTTAAAGAATAAGAATCTTTCTAATCATGCTAAAGATTTTGTTTATCCAATGGCTGTAAGATATATTTCTAATAAGAATACATATGTTATAGAGCGTCCTCCTTTTAGATTGAACATTGATTACAGACAGGGCACTGCATATTCAAATGCCGGAAAGTTTCCCGAACTATCTATGTGGGTTCCTTGGACTGTAATGGTTTTTAATGGAGCTGAAATTGCTTCTGGTGAATTTAACAATGTTAAACTTTATTTTAATGACGGTCCTATAGAATCTTTAGATGATATTTTAATTACCTCTTTTTATCCTAATTCTTATGGCGATGCCAGAATATGTTACAGTGCTTCTTTGAGCGACTTTAATAATGTTTTATCTTTACGCGAATTTGAAAATGGAAATATATCATATATTTATAATTATATATTTAATAATTATATGATGGGTGGCTGGAACAGTGATTTGGATTCTTATCTGCCAACTAAATTCTACAGAGCCGTTGCTGCAAATAGAACATCGCAACCTGCTAATGTTCGTAAATCTTTTCCCATGTTAGAACTTTTCGTTGATCCAAAACAAGATGAAGATTTCTATAAAAAAATTGCTTCTAGCGTACCAAAGGTTTTGTTTAATAAACTAAAGAAAATGTTTAGTAGAGAAACATTTAGCTACATTCATGGCAACGCTTCTAAAGAAAAAATCTTTAGTCGTAACTTTTTAATATTTTCTGCTTTCTCTTTAGAGCAAAAAATCAACTTAATTTCTGAGCTTAAAGAAATTGTTTCTACTAATTATTTAGGTAGTGAGCATGCTGCTAATAAAAATTCATATACTTTAAGATCGATCATTGAAAAGATGGATCGTTCTGTTGAAGATCTTTCTTCTGATAATACTTCTATAACTTCTTTATTGAAACAGTCAGAAGGGCTTCCGGTTCAGTTAGATTATAAAGTTACTAAGGTAGATTTTTATATTAAGAATCCTCCTATGTTTTTCAACGAACAGGCACTTGAAGCAATAGTTCAAATGGACAAATGGATACTCATTAATGATATTATTCTTGATAATATTAATTCAAATGATCCCCCTATTGCAATAGAATATGATTATGCTAATCATTCTTTTGATGTAATAGTCCAGTATTCTCAACGAGAATATTTTTCTGTTCTTTTTACTGAGATTTTAACTAAGTATCAAGAACGTATAAACGCTGATCCAGATGCTAAAAATTTAGCTTCTCGTATAACAATTTCATTCTTTGAAGATATTATTAAAAATGGTTTAGATACTTATTTAAATAATTTAGAAAGAGTTTAATATCATGGATACTGATTTATATAATATAATTCAATCAAACTTAGCCTCTAAAGGCATAGAGAGCTTATACAATAAGACTAGTTCTACTGTTCTTTTACATGAACACATACCTTATACTAGTTATTACTTTAATAACAATCAAAGAGAAGAATCTGGTTCTTATATTAAAGTTATTGATGATTATCAAAACGAAAGAATTATTACTAATGATACCGCTTTGGATTTGATTAATAATTATTTTTCTTGTCTTGATCCAGTTAAAAACCTGAATCGTGATACTGGCATTCTTCCTCCTGGCGTTAAAATGATAGGTGACAACTATGTTGTCTATGAAAAGCCACCAACTTTTAAGAATGTATTTTATTACAATGCAGAGAGAGACTCTGTAGTTGATACTCCAGAATCAATGAGTAATAATTTAACTATTGCAAGAATACCAATTCCTTGGCAGTTGTATATTGCAAAGTTTAATCAAGCTTATTATGTATATGAAGTGTCTATGTTCTTTATGAACACAAGCTTGCTTTCTGTTGATCAGCCTTTGTATTTGCCACCATTGCCTAACTTCTACACTAATGCTACTCTTTGTCCCCCAATCATGGATAACATGGAAGATGTAGATCGTTATTCTAAAGATGTTTCTGGAATAATTGCTAGTTCTTATGATTGGGTTTGGAACTCAGGATCTAATCATGATTTGACTGAAGCATGTTTGCATGTAGCTAGACAGCTTAAGAAAGACGAATCCATACTTCGCAATATGCCTGATGATACATATACGAAATATTTTAACGGCTTTTCTGTATCTAGGTATGCTGCTAATGTTTCTCAAGTAACTCTTATGTTAAAGGCTTGGGAAGAATTTAGTTTGCAAGATGTTTGCGAAATGAAGTGGCCAAATACATCTGGTGAATATAAGAACTTTAGAAGTGATCATTCTAGCGTAACTGAACATTCTAATTTTTATGATCATCTAGAACAGTATCTCATTGAGCATGGTAACGACGCTGAAGACATTCATTATATTATTGAAGAAGGCGATTATGATGGCGACGACTATCTTCAATGGGTTGTTGGCAATAATCTTATTTCTGTAGAAAAACCATGGTTGACTACATATACTTACCAGACTATTCTTGATATCATAATTAGACAAATTACTGCTGAATTAAGAATAAACTTAACTAATTATAAGAAAGATGTTTATTCATTAGTGAATTTTAGTTGACATTGTTCTTGTCTTCTGATACTATATTATCATATATAAACTTAAATAAAGGTAGATAAAATGTCCCGCAATTCCATCACTGAACCTATATTTAATAGGTCAGAAGTTGCGCAGATACTTAATGTCTCTACACTAACTATCTCCAACAGAGAAAAAAATAATAAGTATCCTAAGCCAAGAAGAGATTTAAACAATTATAGAATATATACTCTTAACGACGTGTTTAATCTCCAGTTAATAACTTATAATCATATTGATCCTAAACCTATTATTTCAATAATGTATGATAAAGGGTTTGATGATGTCAAACAGCTTGGTAAGATGATTGACGCAGCACTATCAAGAAGGACTCAATAATATGATAGAAGATGATAACGATCCAAAGATTGACAGCTTAGTTGAGCAAGTCGACGAAAACGTTTCTACGGACACAACCATTGATCTAAAAAATGGTATATATAATTTGTTTGTTTCACTTTTTAATAACCTAGTAATTGACTACGGACCGACTGAAGCTGTACACTTATCTACGCAGTTTCTAGATGAGATATCAACTAATTTCAAACAGATCCTTAATAACAATACAGAAAGTAAGGAATAACACTATGATAGACCCACGTAATTTACTTAATCTTACCGGTGGAGTTGTAACCGATGTAGAATTGGTTAATGACAAAATCGCTAAATTCAGACTTGCAGTAGACTATGCAGGATCTGAAAAAGGATCAGACAATACATCAGGTTACTTTGATGTTGTTTATTACCTTAAGGATCAATCTGGATTTACAAGCAAGAACGCAACTTTCATTCATGGTCAGGTAAAAGCTGACAAGATTAAGAAGGGTGCAAAACTCCAAATTGTTGGACGTTTAGTTCAAGAAAGATGGAAGCAAGACGATCAAAATAAGAATCGTGTTGTTGTAGTTGCAGAGCATATTTCGTATGCAGCAACTGCTGGAGCCCAAGGAGCTAAGACAGCTTCCACTGGAACATCGTCTGAAACAGAGACACAGAATTCTGTACCAGACAGCTTCTAATGGAAGAATTTAGCGAAGAGTTATTAAACTCTTTAATAGAAGAGGCTCTGAACGAAAAGGGGGAGAGTCTATTAAGACCAGCCTCAGGAATGTATTTGTCATTTAGTGAAACAGATTTGCTAAATTTAACATATGAATATATGTCAAAACATCTTCCTGAATCTGAGATTAATAAGGTTTTTCAAGAGTTTCGTTCAGAGCTTACTTCTAGAAAAATTGCCATGGCAGTTAAAGAGTTGCATACGGTAACTCATAATTGTAACAAGTGCAATATACAAGCACGCGCAGAACTTCCTAAATGGAATGTCACCGACCCAGATGCAGTTATAGTTGTTGATTCTCCTTCAATAGAACCTGAAGCCATATCATTTATGGTTGAATCAATTAAACAAGCTGGATTTAAATCGTCTGATCTATGCCTTACTTATGTCAATAGATGTCCTAAGTTTGGCAAGTATGATAATAAAGAGATAATCAATTGTTCTCCATATTTACATACTGAGATCCAAATTTTAAATCCTAAACTTATAATTACTATGGGTGGCTTGCCCGCATCTGCTATATTTGCAACTGATATAAAAATAAAAGAATACCGAGGGAATATTACCTGGCTTGGTTATTGGCCAGTAATGCCAACTTACTCTCCCGGTTATGTTTTAAAGTCCGGCGCAACCGCAATGGAACAATTTAAATCTGATATAGTTCAAGCCTATCAGTTCATACATCCTGTTAAGAAGGAAATAAGCTAATGAATGAAGCAATTTACACGCATTCTCTAATCTCTGATTTGAGCAACGCGCACCTAGCTAAGTTTGAAGAACTTGTATTAAAAGAAGTTAAGAGTAGCGTCACCGAAGAAGAGATTGCAATTCTTAAATCAAGTCTTGATCTTTGGTTGTATACTCTTTCTTCTATACGAAGAAATGTTGAGTACAGTCTTTCTTCAAGAAACTCTAATAGAAAATCAACTATCTCTGATATGATTTCTAAGGGTGTTTCTGACGCCGAACTGTCTAGTTACAAAAAGTCGGAGTCGGAGTGGAGAGTTAATGCTATCAAGTTTCTTTCTACCATTGAAAAGAAAACATTGTATGTTAAACTTTTGATGAAAGAAGAAAGAAAGTTTTCGCAGATAAACTACTAATATGAAACCTATAGTCCATTCTCCTTCATCTTTATATTTTATAGATGCTACCTTAGATGAAAGTGATTCATTTGCCGTAGTCTCAAACTATGCGGAAGTGTTTCCTTTTTCTTATCACTACCCTGCTAAGGATTATGGACTAGAAACTATCATTGATGTAGCAACTACTTTTTCCGTTCTACACGGTAGAGTATATTTAGGTTCTAGTATATCTTTTGACCAGACAATTAATTCTACTGTCCCTATAGATGTTTTAAGATATAAGATGTTGCCTGATGGTTCTTGGTATACCACAAGTTCTGTTCCCGGAACCCATAAAGAAGGTTATATTGTAGAAGGTGCAATGTGGTCTAATGGTTTTTATCATTTAACTAGAGAAGAAAAATCTAAACAAATACTTGATATACATTTATTTATAGATCAAATGACAAAGGATTTGTACAAATACTCATGACAATTAAAACAGCTTTTTACCGGGACAGTTCTTTTATAACCAACGTTAGTTGGGATGATGATACTGAATTTTTATTAGTTAAATTTAATTCTGGAACAACTTGGATTTATTACGGTGTATCTCAGGATGTATACAATCGTTTAATTAAGTCCATCTCTGTTGGAGAGTATTTTAATAAAAATATTCGCAATAAGTTTCAATCAGTAAGATTAAATTATCCAGTTAAGGATTTAACAGATGTCAAAAAAGAAGACCAAAAACAAGTACAAAAACAAAACTAAACAGAAATCTTATTCTTATAGTTATGCTAGCCCTAAGGATATAGATAAATTAGCTTTGCAAGTTTTTGGCTCATATTACTACACTCAGTCCGATAAATCTGATATAATGGACGCATGACTACAATTGTCGCGATACAAGGAGACGGCTTTGCCGTTGTCTGTTCAGATTCACGTATATCTGATATGGATAAAGATGGGTATGTATCTCAGATAACCACTCTTAGAGATGGTATATCTAAAGTATATTCTAATGGAAGATACCTTTTAGGAGCTGCTGGAGACCTACGTGCAATTAATATTTTGCACCACGCATTTACTCCGCCTCCAATTCCTAACGGAACTAAAGGTAAAAAGCTAGATCATTTCTTTACTTCTAAATTTATTCCTGCCCTCAGAGAATGCTTTGAGGAACAAGGATATGCAATGCCAGATAAAGATGCAAAATCTCACATGGCCGAACACGAATCACTCATAATAGCAGTTGTTTGTGGCACTATATACATAATAGATGGTGATTATTCATGGGTTTCTGATGCCTCTGGATTACATGCTATTGGTAGCGGTTCTTCTTACGCTTTAGGAGCCTTACAGGTTCTTAAAGCAAATAAGAAGTTAAACCCCCAACAAGCTAAATCTATTGCTTTAAAAGCTTTAAATGTAGCCGCAAAATACGATCCACACACAGGCGCACCTTTCCACACATTTGTACAAGAACAACCCAAATAATTGCTTTTTGACTTTTTGGTTCTTACCTATATATAATATGCAAGTTATTAGACGGTAGATTAAAGCAAGGAGCATTTGATGCCAAAAGAAAGTTTGGTTTGCGAACTGTGTGAATGTTCGTGGCAAAGAGAGCAATCTCGAGGAAGAAAACCTCGCCTATGTCCTAACTGTTTAAGTGCTCCTGAGCCACAAGTTCAGTCTAGTTCAACAAAACGAATTGTCATAGAAGATCCTTCATTAAGAAGACCAACCCTAAAGGTTGTAGATACTACTGTTAAGCCTATTAAGTACAAAGGTAAAAATGATTGGATTTGCCCGCATTGCAGAAATAAGGTAAAAACCTTCGTAGGGCTTACAGAAGAACCAATGCATTGGTGCAGAGGTAAGAGCAGCACATATTTGCCTCTTGAGCTGTCTCGGCAGGAAGCATAGAAAATAATACAATAATTTAAATATTCTATTATACTTTTCATTCCACTTTTCATCTCACAAAGGACACTCTCAATGCGTACATTGGTTACTAAAGAATCATTTAAGAAGACCATTTTCAAAGTAAAAGAAATCAAACTTATGGTTACTGTACTTCAGGAAATATTGTACGTATTGTTTAATTTGTTCTATGGCGCAAAACCACTTTTTATGGTATGATGAAAAGATGGACAATATAAACCCTTTTAAAAATAAAGACTACACTAACGGTTTCAATTCATTAAGTGACGAAGTATCAAATCTTCGCAGCGAACTGTTTAAGAAGCAAACAGAGATTAGACTCTTGAAGACCGAAATTGCTCTCTTGAAGTCAAATCAGAATACTGATGAAGATATGATTAAGAAGCAACCAAAGTTTCTAGAAGAATATCTCAACCAGAAAAAAGATGATCTTATTGAAGACTTAATGAATCTTGTTGATCAGTTTGCAACTAACAATGTTGATTTAACGTTTTATCAGCGAGTAAGAATAGCTTACGCAAGAAGTCGCCAGTGAACCAAAGTGAAGCTGTCTTCTATCTTGTAGCAGGCATCATGCTTCTATCAATCACTATAAAAATGGTTTTTTCGGAAACTAAAGAACAGAAACGCCGTGCAACAAAAAAGAACAAATACTAGAGTATGTTCTTGCTGTAAAGAAGAAGGAACTGATGTCTACAACGCGTCGGATCTTCTTTCGGAAAGCTTTCCTGAATACAAAAATAAACCTCTATGCTCCAACTGCAGAATATCATTACTGATTAGCGATTTTAAAAATACTA
>Ga0222712_10000990_pt1 | contig 36246 bp, 30 predicted proteins | sample C33_657DmetaG_FD_165043 | JGI IMG/M metagenome (GOLD analysis project Ga0222712, IMG submission 165043) | Estuarine water microbial communities from San Francisco Bay, California, United States - C33_657D | ecosystem: Environmental > Aquatic > Marine > Unclassified | place: USA: California... | reverse complement strand
GAAGCCATGTGCTTCGTCGAAACCGCCTTCAAGAACAATCCCACCCGCTCCGACCACAGCCATGTCGCCAGCGCGGTGTTCACCACGCCCGAACTGGCCTGTGTCGGCCTGACCGAAACCCGCGCCCTGGGCGAAGGCCATAGTATCGACGTCTACAAGTCGACCTTCCGGCCGCTGCTGCACACGCTGGGCGGGCGCCCGGTGCGCACGCTGATGAAGCTTATCGTCGACGCCAAGACCGACAAGGTTCTGGGCTGCCACATTTTCGGCGACCATGCCGCCGAGATCATCCAGATCGTGGCCGTGACGATAAAGCTGGGCGCGACGAAGAAGGACTTTGACGCCACTATCGCGCTGCACCCCACGGCCGCCGAGGAACTGGTGACCATGCGGACCAAGAGCTACAGCCGTGCGCCGGGCGACGCGCCCGCTTAAATCGCTGTGAAATCAACATCTTGGGTTCCCGCAGACCATTCACCCTGCTAGGCCTCGCGTCTGGTAAAATGCGCCGCAAGCGCCTATATCCACGGCCCGTTTGCGCAAGTTGAAGGAGAGTAGCGTGGCCACAAGCTGGACCCCGCAGAGTTGGCAGGAAAAACCCGCCCGTCAGATGCCGGAATATCCGGACAAGGCGGCGCTGGACCGTGTTCTGGGCCAGCTCAGGACCCACCCCCCGCTGGTGTTCGCCGGCGAGGCGCGCAACCTCCAGGCCAGCCTGGGCCAGGTGGCGGAAGGCAAGGCTTTCCTGCTGCAGGGTGGCGACTGCGCCGAAAGCTTCGCCGAATTCCATCCCGACAATATCCGCGACACCTTCCGCGTGCTGCTGCAGATGGCGGTGGTGCTGACCTTTGCCGCCGGCGTGCCGGTGGTGAAAGTGGGCCGCATCGCCGGCCAGTTCGCCAAGCCGCGTTCCGACGACTTCGAGACCCAGGGCGACGTCAAGCTGCCCTCCTATCGCGGCGATAACATCAATGGCGGCGAGTTCACGCCCCAGTCGCGCATTCCCGATCCGCAGCGCCTGCTGCAGGCCAACGCCCAGTCGGCGGCGACGCTGAACCTGCTGCGCGCCTTCGCGCAGGGCGGTTACGCCGACCTGCACAATGTGCATCGTTGGATGCTGGGCTTCATCGCGGACTCGCCGGCCGGCGAACAATATAAGGGTCTGGCGCAGCGTATCTCCGAAACGCTCGACTTCATGGCCGCCTGCGGCATCACCTCGGAATCTGTGCCGCAGTTGCGCGGTACGGACTTCTACACCTCGCACGAAGCACTGCTGCTGCCGTACGAGCAGGCGATGACGCGCGTCGATTCCACCAGCGGCGACTGGTACGACACCAGCGCCCACATGCTGTGGATCGGCGACCGCACCCGCCAGCTTGACGGCGCGCATGTCGAATTCATGCGCGGCATCAAGAACCCGATCGGCCTGAAGTGCGGCCCGTCGCTGGAACCCGATGACCTGCTGCGCCTGATCGCGGCGCTGAACCCGCAGAACATTCCGGGCCGCCTGACGCTGATCGCCCGTTTCGGCGCCGACAAGGTTGCCGAAAAGCTGCCCGCGCTGGTGCGCGCGGTGAAACGCGAAGGCGCCAAGGTCGTGTGGTCGTCCGATCCCATGCACGGCAACACCATCAAGCTGCAGTCGGGCTACAAGACGCGTCCAGTTGAACGCGTGCTGGAAGAAGTGCGCAGCTTCTTCGCCATCCACCGCGCCGAAGGCACCCATGCCGGCGGCGTGCATTTCGAGATGACGGGCCAGAATGTCACCGAATGTCTGGGCGGCGCGCAGGGCCTGAAGGAGATTGACCTTGCCGACCGCTACCAGACCGCCTGCGATCCGCGCCTGAATGCCAGCCAGTCGCTGGAACTGGCGTTCCTGATCGCGCAGGGCATCCGCGACGAGCGGATGAAAGATTCGGGGCTGGCTGCCTCGGCCTGATAATCCATGGGCATAGCGCGTCTTCTCGCGAAGGGTTGGATTGTGTTCTGCCTCTTCGCGGGCGCCCATGCTTTGCGCCTGGCATCCATGTCGGGCGTGCCGCTGCAAACCTCGTCTTTTGCCATCGGCGTCTGCGCCGCGCTGTTCATCGCCATGGGCCTGCTGTTCGTGGGCGGTTTCGGCGCCTCGGCCAGTCCGTCAGGCACCTCCTGGCTGGCGGGTCTGCGGCCCCATCATCTGATCCCAGGCTTCAACGAAGCGGTGTTCATGGCCTTTGTGGCGCTGAGCTTTCTCAATCAGGCGCTGGTGGCGCCCGAGGTGATCGACCGCGGCGTGGCGGGCGCGCTGGAAAATGCGATGACCTTCCTGGTGCCGGGCCAGAAAGCGCTGCAGACACGCGTCCTGGATGGCTGCTTCATGGATGGCGGCCGCCTGTTTTCCGCCGCCTTCACCTGGCTGCTGGCCATCATCTATCTGGGCAGCGCCGCCTCGCGCCTCAGGCTTCAGGCCGGGCTGATCCGGCTGGAAGCGGGCGAGCGCAGCCAACCGCTGGGGCCCACCTTGCGCGCCTTCCTGTTCGGCATCGTGGCGGTGGTGGGCATCCAGTTCCTGTTCGTGGGCTCGGCCTATCCCTGGATGAACTGCAGCGCCTTTGCCGACATTACCGGGGCGGTGCTGATCGGACTGGCGCCGCTGATGCTGTCGTATCTGATCGTGGCCGCGCTGGCGTCTTTGATGGCCGCCGCACCGGAAAAATAGCCATATGGTTCAAAGGCTTATTCCGTAACAAAGCGGAACATTTGTTTGCTGGCGGGCGGGCGCCCCCCGGTCCCTTATAAGCATCTGATTTTGCTGGGGATCACCCATTTTGTTTCTGCGTCGCCGTGTGCCTGAAAATGGACCGTTGAAGGCTGCCGTCATCGGCGCCGGCGTGTTCGGCCACCACCATGCGACCAAATACAAGGCGCTCGGCCAGGCCAGCGGCGATGTGGAGCTGTTCGCGGTCGCGGACCCCAATGCCGACATGCGCGCCAAGGCCAAGGCCCATTATGGCTGCAAGACCGTCGCCGATTGGCGCGAGCTGTTGGGCAAGGTCGATCTGGTCAGCGTCTGTTCGCCTGCCGTCACCCATGCCGAGATCGTGCGCGCCTTTCTGAAGGCCGGCGCGCATGTGCTGGTGGAAAAGCCCATCGCCACCACTCTCGAAGAAGCCGCCGAGCTGGTGGCGCTGGCGCGTGACGCCGGCAAGGTTCTGACCGTCGGCCATCAGGAGCGTTTCGTCTTCGCCCGCACCGGTCTTCTGGCCGTGGGCGAGGTGCCGCAGGAAATCACCTGCTGGCGCCAGGGTCCCTGGACCGGCCGCGGCGACGACGTGTCGGTGGTGCTGGATCTGATGATCCATGACATCGACCTGGTCCATTCGCTGGTGCCGGGCGCGGTCAGCGAGATCCGGGCCGAGGGCCTGATTGAATATGGCCCGCATGCTGACGAAGTTTTCGCGCTGCTGCATTTCGCCAATGGCACCGTCGCCAAGCTGGAAACCAGCCGTGTCGCCACCGAACGCAAGCGCGGCCTGCGCGCCGTCTATGCCGATGGCGTGGTGGAAATCGACTTCCTGTCGCGCACCGTCAAGAACACCACCCCGCGCCCGCTGGGCGCGCTGGAAATGGGCGATCCGCTCGGCGAAGCCGTGGGCGGGTTCGTTGCCGCCGCCAAGGCCGGCACCGACGCGCTGGTGACGCCGGAACAGGCGGCCCAGGCGCTGGAAACCGCGCTGTGGATCGAGCAGGCGTCGGGCGTTGCCGTGCCGGCAAGCCAGACCCGCGCTGTCGCTGGCCGCTAGTAACATCCGCCTTTCACACGCTAAATACCGGTCATGACCGACCGTTATCGCATCGCGCTTGCCCAGTTGAACCCAGTGATGGGCGACATTGCCGGGAACCTGGAAAAGGCCCGGGCCGCGCGCGCGCAGGTGATGGATGCCGATGTCATCGCGTTTTCCGAACTCTTCATCGTGGGCTATTCGCCCGAAGACCTGGTGCTGAAACCGGCGCTGCAGGAAGACGCCCGCGCGGCGGTGGAGGAACTGGCGAAGGATACTGCCAGCGGTCCCGCCATCCTGATGGGCACGCCCTGGGTGGACGGCGGCAAGCTGTATAACGCTGTGGCGCTGCTGGATGGCGGCAAGGTTGCGGGCCTCACATTCAAGCATGACCTGCCGAATTATGGCGTGTTCGACGAAAAGCGCGTCTTCGCGGCGGGGCCATTGCCCAGGCCGATGATGGTGCGCGGCGTGGCGCTGGGCGTGCCGATCTGCGAGGACATCTGGGTGCAGGGCGCCACCGACGCGCTGGCGCAACTCGGCGCGGAGATTCTGTGTGTACCCAATGGCTCGCCGTTCGAAGCCGGCAAGGAGGATGTGCGGTTGAAGCTGGCCGCTTCGCGCGTGCATGAGACCGGCCTGCCGCTGCTCTATCTCAACCAGCTCGGCGGGCAGGACGAGGTGGTCTATGACGGCGCGTCGTTCGTGCTGAACGCCGACCAGTCGATCGCCGTCGCGCTGCCCGACTGGGCGCCCGCCGTGACGATCACCGAATGGACGCGCGGGAGCGACAGGAAGTGGACCTGCGCACCGGGGGACGGCAATGTCGTCCAAGACCGCTCTTCCCAGATTTATAACGCCATGGTGCTGGGCCTGCGCGATTACGTGAACAAGAACCGTTTCCCGGGCGTGGTGCTGGGACTTTCGGGCGGCATCGACAGCGCCATTTCGGCGGCGGTGGCGGTCGACGCGCTGGGCGCAGACCGGGTGCGCTGCGTGATGCTGCCCTCGCGTTATACCAGCCGCGAAAGCCTGGAAGACGCCGACGCCTGCGCCCGGATGCTGGGCGTGGTCTATGAGACGATCCCGATCGAACGTGCGGTGGCCGCTTTGGGCGAGACGCTGGCGGCGCCGTTCGCCGGCACCAAGGCCGATACGACCGAGGAGAATATCCAGTCGCGCCTGCGCGGCGTGATCCTGATGGCGATTTCCAACAAGTTCGGTCCCATGGTGCTGACCACCGGCAACAAGAGCGAGATGAGCGTGGGCTATGCCACGCTCTATGGCGACATGTGCGGTGGCTATAACGTTCTGAAGGATATCTACAAGACCGAGGTGTTCCGCCTGTCGCACTGGCGCAACCAGAATTCCCCGGCGGGCGCCCTGGGGCCGCAGGGGCGCGTCATTCCCGAGCGTATCATCGAAAAGCCGCCCAGCGCCGAGCTGAAACCGGACCAGACCGATCAGGATTCCCTGCCGCCTTACAATATCCTGGACGGCATCCTGGAATGTCTGGTGGAAAAGGAATGCAGCTTCGAGGAAACGGTGGCAAAGGGTTATGACCCCGCTACGGTCAAGCGTATCGAGCATCTGCTCTATATCTCCGAATACAAGCGCCGCCAGGCGCCGCCGGGCGTGAAGATCAGCCCGCGCAATTTCGGCCGCGACCGCCGCTATCCCATCACCAATGCTTTCCGGGACGCGCGCTGATGTCTGTCACTGTCCGCTTCGCGCCGTCGCCCACAGGCCTGCTGCATGTCGGCAATGCCCGCACCGCGCTGCTGAACTGGCTGTTCGCCAAGAAACATGGCGGCCGCTTTCTGCTGCGCATCGACGATACCGATGCGGCGCGATCGACCAAGGAATTCGAGCAGGCGATTTATCGCGACCTGGAGTGGCTGGGGCTGACGCATGACGGCACCGACCGCCAGATCAACCGCATGGCCAAGTACAGCGTGGCTTTCTATCAGCTCCAGGCGGCGGGCCGCATCTATCCCTGCTTTGAGACCGAAGGTGAGCTGGAGCGGCAGCGTTCGCTGTTGGCTGCGCGCAAGCTGCCGCCGGTCTACAATCGCGCTTCGCTGGAGCCTGCGAACAAGGCGAAATGGGAAGGTGAGGGCCGCAAGCCGCACTGGCGCTTCAAGCTGTCGCGCAGCAAGGTGCGCTGGACAGACCTGGTGCGCGGCCCGGTCGAAATTGACACCGCCACCATGTCCGATCCGGTGCTGGTGCGCGAGGATGGCGCGTTTCTCTACACCCTGCCGTCGGTGGCTGATGATATCGACATGGCGATCAGTCATGTGGTGCGCGGCGAAGACCATGTCACCAACACCGCTGCTCAGATCGAGATTTTTCAGGCGCTGGGCGCGCCGATCCCGAAGTTTGCGCATTTCCCACTGCTGGTGGGCGCGGGCGGCGAAGCGCTGAGCAAGCGGCTGGGTTCGCTGTCATTGCAGGACTTGCGCGAAGAGGGCACCGAGCCGCTGGCGGTGGCGTCGTATCTAGCCAAGATCGGCACGTCCGATCCGGTGGAGCCGCGCCAGACGCTGGGCGAACTGGCGGCGGAATTCGACTTTGCCAAGATCGGCCGTGCGCCCGCGCATTTCGTGCCTGAAGAACTGTCGACGTTGAATGCCCGCACCCTGCACGTCATGCCGTACAGCGCGGTGGCTGGCCGCGTGCCGCACGGCGAAGTGTTCTGGGAGGCTGTCAAATCCAACCTGAACAAGTTGGGCGACATCACCGACATGGCGCGGCTGGTCACGGGCCCGGTCACGCCGGTGATCGAAGACGCCGCGCTGGCCGCGGCCGCCGCCGAGCTGCTGCCGCCCGAACCCTGGGATCAGGAAACCTGGGGCGGCTGGACCAAGGCGGTTGCGGCCCAGACCGGGGCCAGGGGCAAGGGCCTGTTCCATCCGTTAAGGCTGGCGCTGACCGGGCTGGAGCATGGACCCGAACTCAAAAAACTGTTACCCCTGATCGGGCGCGACAGATCTCTGGCGCGGCTCAAAGGGCAGACGGCGTGACCATCTCGTGTCAAAGCGGAATTCGAATTAGCGGCTGATTTTTCAGTCTGTTTCCGTTTGCCTGATCCGTTTTCCCTTTTTGCGAGCCGTCCGATGTCCCTGCGCCTCTTCAACACCCTGACCAAGACCAAGGACGAGTTCGCGCCCATCGATGCGAAGAATGTCCGCATGTATGTCTGCGGTCCCACAGTTTACGACTTCGCCCATATCGGCAATGCGCGGCCTGCCATTGTTTTTGACGTGCTGTTCCGCCTACTGCGTCATGAATATGGCGCCGAGCACGTTACCTATGTCCGCAACATCACCGATGTGGACGACAAGATAAACGAACGCGCTTTGCGCGATTTTCCGGGTCTGCCGTTGAACGAGGCGATCCGCAACGTCACGGAAAAAACCGAGAAACAGTATCACGCCGATGTTGGTGAACTGGGCTGCCTGCGTCCGACCGTCGAGCCGCGCGCGACAGAGTTCGTACTGCCGCGTGCCGATGGCAAGGCAGATATGGTGAGCTTGATCGCGCAACTAATTGCGCGCGGCCACGCCTACGAAGCCGGCGGCGAAGTGCTTTTCGACACGCAATCCATGCCGGATTATGGACGCCTATCGGGCCGCAAGCTGGACGAGCAGCAAGCCGGTGCGCGCGTGGATGTCGACGCACACAAGAAGCATCCGCATGATTTCGTGTTGTGGAAGCAGTCCGCAAGCAACGAGCCGGGATGGGAAAGCCCGTGGGGCCGTGGCCGCCCGGGCTGGCATATCGAATGCTCTGCCATGTCAGCCGCCTATCTGGGAGAAACTTTCGATATCCATGGCGGCGGACTGGACCTTATCTTCCCGCACCACGAAAATGAAATCGCTCAATCGCGCTGTGCCCATGGCACATCTGTGATGGCGAATGTCTGGATGCACAATGGCTTCCTGCAGGTGGAAGGTCAGAAGATGTCCAAAAGTCTGGGAAACTTCTTCACTATCCGAGATCTTCTCGCGAAGGAGCATCCAGAGGTGTTGCGCCTGCAAATGCTGCTAACGCATTATCGGCAACCCATCGATTGGACCGATTCTGCAAGAAAGCAGGCGCGCGCGATACTAAATCACTGGTACCAGTTCACTGACGGTCACTATCCGCTTGAACCTTCTAGTGGTGAACTGAAGCCGGTATTCGATGCTCTGTCCGATGACCTGAACACCCCTGCCGCTATTGGTCTATTTACCCAAACGCTAAGCCCTATGGCCCTTAAAGCTGCGGCAAATTTCTTGGGACTTCTTCGTTCGGATTTGAATGCTTGGCGGCGTTGGGCTCCCGCCGGGCAAACTGTTGACGAGGATGAAATCGAAAGCCGCATAAAGGCGCGAAATGCGGCAAAAGCCGCCAAGAATTTCGCCGAAAGCGACCGCATTCGCGACGATCTGCTGGCCAAGGGCATCGTGCTGAAAGACGGCCCCCAAGGCACGACGTGGGAACTGAAGAAATGACCCCCACTTCCGGCAAAAAAGAGCGTCTTTATATATTCGACACCACCCTGCGCGACGGGGCGCAGACGCAGGGCGTCGATTTCTCCGCCGAGGACAAGCGTCAGATTGCATTGTCGCTGGACAGCTTGGGCGTGGATTACATTGAAGGTGGCTGGCCGGGCGCCAATGCCACCGACACGGCCTTCTTTGCCGAGCGCCCGCCTCTGAAATCCGCCCGCTTCACCGCTTTCGGCATGACCGCGCGTTCGGGGCGCAGCGCGGCCAACGATCCGTCGCTTGCGCCGGTGCTCGAAGCGTCCGCCGATGCCGTCTGTCTGGTTGGCAAGACCTGGGATTTCCAGGTCGATGTGGCGCTGGAAATTCCGAGGGGCGAGAATATCGACAACATCGCCCGCTCGATGGAGGCCATTGTCGCCAAGAAGCGCGAAGCTTTGTTCGATGCCGAGCATTTCTTCGATGGCTATAAAGCCAATCCCGATTATGCGCTGGCCTGTATCCGCGCTGCCCATGACGCGGGCGCCAAGTGGATCGTGCTGTGCGACACCAATGGCGGCACCATGCCAGAAGCGGCTTACGCGGTGGTCAGCGCGGCCAAGGCCAAGCTGCCGACCGCCAATCTGGGCATCCACGCCCATAACGACACTGAACAGGCGGTGGCGGTCAGCCTGGCGGCGGTGCGCGGTGGCGTGCGGCAGATCCAGGGCACGCTGAACGGGCTGGGCGAGCGTTGCGGCAATGCCAATCTGTGTTCACTGCTGCCCAACCTGATGCTGAAGGAGCCCTTTGCTTCCCAGTTCGAAACCGGCGTGACGATGGAAAATCTGGCGCGGCTCACCCATGTCTCGCGTCTCTTGGATGAAATCCTCAACCGCGCGCCGAACCGCTACGCGCCCTATGTCGGGCCGTCGGCCTTTGTGCACAAGGGCGGGCTGCATTCCTCGGCGGTGCTGAAAAACCCGGCGACCTATGAACATGTAAAGCCGGAAAGCGTCGGCAACGAGCGCATCATTCCGGTCTCGGACCAGGCGGGGCGTTCCAACGTGCTGGCGCGGTTGACCGAAGCCGGCATCACGCTCGACCCCAAAGACCCGCGCGTGGCGCGATTGCTGGAAGATATCAAGCGGCTCGCCGCCAAGGGCTATGCTTATGACGGGGCGGAAGCGTCGTTCGAACTGCTGGCCCGCCGCGCGTTGGGGCAGGTGCCTGATTACTTCGCGGTGGAATCCTTCCGCGTCACGGTCGACCGCAGCAAGAATGCCATGGGACAGTTCACCACCGTTTCCGAAGGCACCGTGAAGCTGAATGTGGCCGGGCAGGAGCTGGTGAACGTCGGCACCGGCAACGGCCCGGTGAACGCGCTGGATGCGGCGCTGCGCAAGGATCTGGGTAAGTATTCGCCCTTCCTCAGCGATCTGAAATTGGTGGACTATAAAGTGCGCATCCTGACCAGCGGTACCGAGGCGGTGACCCGCGTCATGGTGGAAAGCGCCGACGGCAAGGGCAACCGCTGGTCCACGGTGGGCGTGTCGGAAAACATCGTCGATGCTTCGTTTGAAGCCCTGACCGATTCGATCATCTACAAGCTGCACCGCGACGGCGCCCAGGTTTAGAAGCCAGCTAGAACAGTCGTCCGCCGTTTGGCACCGGCACGGTGGGCCGCAGCAGTACCACTTCGCCATTCTCGTCGGGCACGCCCAGTGTCAGCACCTGCGACATGAAGGGGCCGATCTGGCGCGGCGGGAAGTTCACCACCGCCACCACCTGCGTGCCGACCAGTTCTTCGGGCTTATAGTATTTGGTGATCTGGGCCGACGAGCGGCGGGTGCCGATGTCGGCGCCGAAGTCGATGGTCAGCTTGATGACGGGCTTGCGCGCTTCGGGAAACGTCTCGGCGGCGATCACGGTACCGACCCGCACATCCACTTTTAGAAAGTCGTCGAATTTGATTTCGGGCGTCACGGCGCCAGCGCCTTTCGCACCTGCGCCAGCGCGGCGGGCGCGTCATCGGCCAGGCTATACAGTGTCAGCACCGCTTCGCTGGCAAAACCCTTCTTCACCGTGTCGCGCACCAGCGCGTCCAGCGCGTCGAAGTAGCCCATCACATTCACCAGCACGATGGGCTTGGCATGCACGCGCAACTGGGCGGCAGTCAGCACCTCGAAGAACTCGTCATAGGTGCCCAGCCCGCCCGGCAGGACGATGAAGGCATCTGACCGGTCGATCATCATCTGCTTGCGCACGAACAGGTCGTCCACGATTTGCGTGGTTTCGCCCTCGGCCAGCGGCGGTTCCACGTCGCGCAGGAAGCTGGGCAGGATGCCTTCGACCGAAGTTCCGCCCTCGCGCGCTGCCTTGGCGACTTCGCCCATCAGGCCGGGCGAGCCCCCACCGAACACCATGCGCGCGCCCATGGCGGCTATGCCGGCGCCCAGGGCGCGGGCCGTCTCACGGTAAATGGGGTCGGTCCCGAAGGAGGCGCCGCAGAAAACGCAGATGGCGGGGTGGGTGATCTTGTCCATGATGCCAGCGGGGTTGCGCCGATTGCGGCATCTTCCTAAACAGGTTCATCACTTAAAGCCAAAGGAGAAGTGCGTGCCGCGCTGGTTGCTTATTCTGGGGGCCGTGGCCCTCATCGCCATGATCGCGGGTTTCGTCACGTTTGGCGGCGGGGACATGGGCCAATAACGTGGCGCATCCGGTAGAAGAAGGCAGCGGCGCGCCGTCCTTCAAGCCGCTTTGGCGGCTGATGCCCTATCTGTGGCCCAAGGGACGGCCCGACCTGAAGGTCCGGGTCATTATTTCGATTTTCTTCCTGATCCTGGCCATCATCACTACCACCATCTCGCAGCAGTTCCTGGGTGAGGCGGTGGATGCCTTCGGCACCACGCCCGCGCGTGCCTCGATGGCGGTCATTGCGGCGCTGATCGCCGCCTATGCGATGTCGCGCATCATGATGCAGGCTTTCGCCCAGTTGCGCGACGGCGTTTTCGCCCAGGTGCAGTACCACGCCATGCGCGAAGTGGCGGTGGAGACGTTCTCGCATGTCCACACTTTGTCGCTGCGCTTTCATCTGGAGCGCAAGACCGGCGGCCTGAGCCGCGTGATCGAACGCGGCACCAAGGGGATCGACACGCTGCTGTCCTTCGCCCTGTTCAGCATCTTCCCCACCATCTTCCTGGTGCTGATCTATAGCGGCATGCTGTTCTACATCTTCAACATATGGGTGGCGCTGGCCGCGCTTTTGATGGTGGTGGCCTATACCTGGTTCACCTTTGCGATTACGCGCTGGCGCATCGCCTTTCGCCGCGAGATGAACCAGTCCGATACCGATGCCAATACCAAGGCGGTGGACTCGCTGCTGAATTTCGAAACGGTGAAGTATTTCAACAACGAGAAACACGAAACAGCGCGCTTCGACGTTTCCATGAAAAAGTACGCCGGCGCCTCGATCCAGTCGCAGGTGTCGCTTTCGATCCTCAACACCGGCCAAGCCGCGATCATGGCGATCGGGCAGGGCGTGGTGCTGGTGCTGGCGGCGATGATGGTGCAGTCGGGCGAGGTGCGGCTGGGCCAGTTCGTCGCCGCCAACCTGATCATCATCCAGCTTTATCAGCCGCTGAACCTGCTGGGCACGGTGTACCGCGAAATCACGCAGGGCTTGGTGGACATGGAAGCCATGTTCCGCCTACTCGGCCAGCCGCAGGAAGTGCAGGACAAGCCGGGCGCAAAGCCGCTGGCGGTTTCGGGCGGCGAAATCAGGTTCGACAATGTGGTGTTCGCCTATGATCCCGAACGCATTGTGCTGAAAGGGATCAGCTTCACGGTGCCGGCCGGCAAGACGGTTGCGATCGTGGGCCCGTCGGGCGCAGGGAAATCCACCATAAGCCGCATTCTGTACCGCTTTTACGACATCAAGAGCGGCAGCGTGACCATCGACGGACAGGATATCCGTGACGTGACGCAGGAATCCCTGCGCAGCATCATCGGCATCGTTCCGCAGGATACGGTGCTGTTCAACGATACGGTGCGCTACAACATCGCCTATGGCCGCATCGACGCGACCGAGCCGGAAATACAGGAGGCGGCGCGGCTGGCCCAGATCGACAAGTTCATCACTCACCTACCGCAGGGCTATGACGCGATGGTGGGCGAGCGGGGGTTGAAACTGTCAGGCGGCGAAAAGCAGCGCGTTGCCATCGCCCGCACCATCCTGAAAAACCCGCCCATCCTGCTCTTGGACGAAGCGACTTCGGCGCTGGACACCGGCACCGAACGCGAAATCCAGGGCGCGCTGAACGAAGTTTCGCTGGGCCGCACCAGCCTGGTGATCGCGCATCGTCTTTCCACCGTGATCGACGCCGACGAGATACTGGTGCTGGACCATGGCAGCATCATCGAGCGCGGCCGCCACGAGCAGTTGCTGGCGCAGAACGGCCACTACGCTTCGATGTGGAACAAGCAGCGCGAAGCCGCCGCGGCGCGCGAAAAGCTGAAGGAAGTCGAAAACGATCCGGATGTGGCCCCGGGTATCGTTACGGCCTAGATGATTTCGACCTTGTCGACTTCCACGCCCTTGTTGCCCTGGCGCGTGGAATAGCGGATGCGCTGGTCGGGTTCGACCACCTGCACACCCGAACGGCGCAGGGCGCTGGCATGCAGATAGATGTCGCCGCTGCCGCTGTCGGGCATCACGAAACCAAAGCCCTTCTGGTCGTTGAAGAACTTGATCTTGCCTTCAACCATCGGGCCCGACGGGGCGCTGTCGCGATGGCCGCCGTAACCGCCACCGCCGCCATATCCGCCACCACCGCCAAAACGGTCGCCGCCGCCGCCGCCGAAGCGGTCGCCGCGCGGGGCGCGGCTTGGCGCTTCCGCCGTGGAGGTATCGACGCTGTGCACCGCGACCACCTGCAGGCCCCGCTGGGAGTCGGCCAGGTCGCAGACGATGCTGGTGCCCGGCGGCACATCGCTGTGACCGGTCACCTGCAGCGCAGATGCGTGACAGAAGGCGTCGCCGCCATTGTCCAACGTGATGAAGCCGTAACCTTTCGTGGCGTTAAACCACTTAACCTTGCCTTTCGCAGAAGCCTGCGAAATGGCCTTGTCATTATCGCCGTAAGCCATGAGAACCGACGCCACACCCCATGCCGGCAAGACACCCCAAAGCCATCCCCGATCCCGGCTGCGCGGGGCGACTGCGACATGATGCCTACAGAAAGCGCCCCCTCGCAACGGGAGAATGGGAACAAATGTTACGGATTTATGTTGCGCTGCAATAGGGGTGGTTGACTTTATCGCGCAATACAACCATACACCCGTCATCCGCTTGCGGCCGCACAAGGCGTCCATCGACGCTGCCACCGCCGGATCCCAGCTCTGACCTCCGTTCCCTCCAGTGTGCGTGGAAGACGGCAACCAGCCGTAAATCCGTGCCTTTTGGCGCGTTCCCACGGTTTTTAAGGACTTTTGTGACCGACGTAACTTTTGAATCGCTTGGCGTTGCCGAGCCGATCCTTCGCGCCCTTGCGGCCGAAAACTATACCAAAGCCACCCCGATCCAGACCCGCGCCATCCCGGCGCTGATGGCCGGCAAGGACCTTCTTGGCATCGCCCAGACCGGCACCGGCAAGACGGCCGCCTTCGGCATCCCGCTGCTGCAGAAGCTGTCGATCGGCCATGTGCCGCCCCAGCCCAAGCAGGCCAAGGCGCTGATCCTGGCCCCGACCCGCGAACTGGCGGTGCAGATCGAGGAATCCCTGCGCACCTATGGCCGCCACCTGAATCTGCGTATGACCGTGATCCTGGGCGGCGTGAACCAGAACACCCAGATCAAGAACATGGCCAAGGGCGTCGACGTGCTTGTCGCCACGCCGGGCCGCCTGCTCGACCTGGTGCAGCAGAAGATGGTGCGCCTCGACGCGGTGAACACCTTCATCGTCGACGAAGCCGACCGCATGCTGGACATGGGCTTCATCCGCGACGTGCGCAAGCTGGTGGCGATGCTGCCGCGCGAGCGCCAGTCGATGCTGTTCTCGGCCACCATGCCGGACGATATCGTCAAGCTGACCCACGACATGCTGCGCCAGCCCGAACGGATTGAGGTCGCGCCGCAGAGCAAGACCGCCGACCGCGTCGAGCAGAAGCTGTATTACGTGCCGATGCCGCAGAAGCGCCAGTTGCTCAGCGAACTGCTGAAGGACGTTTCGATGAACAAGGTGATCGTGTTCACGCGCACCAAGCATGGCGCCAACCGGGTGGCAGAGCATCTGTCGCGCACCGGCGTGGTGGCGGAAGCCATTCATGGCAACAAGTCACAGAATGCCCGTCAGCGGGCGCTGGACATGTTCAAGACCGGCAAGGCGCGCGTGCTGGTGGCGACCGACATCGCCGCCCGCGGCATCGACGTCGACTATATCACCCATGTGATCAATTTCGAGCTGCCCAACGAACCGGAAAGCTATGTCCACCGCATCGGCCGCACCGCGCGCGCCGGCACCGACGGCATCGCCATCAGCTTCTGCGACGCTTCGGAGCGCGCTTACCTGCGCGACATCGAACGCATCATTCGCATGAAGATCGAAGTCGTGGCGCACGACCTGCCGGAGCTGACAGCCGAACAGCGCCAGCAGCAGGAAGAGCCGCGCCGTCCGCACGGTCACAACCGGGGCGGCCGGGGCAAGCCGAGTGGTCACAAGCCTGGCGGCCATGGCGGCGGTCATCGTGAAGCCGCCGACGCGCACAATCCGCACGCGCCCAAGAAGCGCAACGGATCGCGCCCGCACTGGCATCGCGCCAAGGACAAGAAAAGAGAAGGCGCTGCTTGATTTCACTGTTTGTTGACGGCGACGCCTGCCCCGTAAAGGCGGAGATCGAAAAGGTGGCGGCCCGGCATGGCCTGACCGTCACCATCGTCAGCAATGGTGGCTTGCGCCCGTCGGCCAATCCGCTCCTGCGTCACGTCACCGTGGCGGAAGGGGCGGATGCCGCCGACAACTGGATCGTCGACCATATTGCGGCCGGCGACATCTGCATCACCGCCGACATTCCGCTGGCCTCACGCTGTCTGGACAAGGGTGCGCGTGTGCTGGGCCCCAATGGCAAACCGTTCACCGCCGAAGGCATCGGCATGGCGCTGGGGATGCGCGAACTCAGCCGTCACCTGCGCGAACTGACGCCCGGCGGCCAGACCCATCATTCCGGTTTCAGCAGCCGCGATCGTTCGCGGTTCCTGGGCGAACTGGAAAACACCATCATGGCGCTGAGGCGCAGCGCCGCATTGGCGCGTTAGGGCACCATGTCCGATTTCGGTCTCAGTCTCGAAAACCATTACGCCGGCCTGCCGGACGATTTTTATACAAAGATGCCTGCCGAGAAGGTGGGCGAGCATCCACGTCTGCTCCATGCCAATGTGAAGGCGGCGGCGCTTCTGGACCTCGATCCCCGCTTGTTCGACGATCCGCGCTTCGTGGATGTTCTGTCGGGCCATCAGCCGCTGGAAGGCTTTTCGCCCCTGGCGATGGTCTATTCCGGCCATCAGTTCGGCGTCTGGGCCGGGCAGCTTGGTGACGGCCGTGCGCTGATGATCGGCCAGGCGCGCAATTCCAAGGGCGAGCTCTGGGACATTCAGCTCAAGGGCGCGGGTAAAACACCCTATTCACGCTTCGCCGATGGCCGCGCCGTGATGCGTTCGACCATCCGCGAGTATCTTGGCAGCGAAGCCATGGCGGCGCTGGGTATTCCCACCAGCCGGGCACTGGCCATTGTTGCCACCGGCGAGACGGTGATGCGCGAGGCGCCGGAGCCCGGCGCGGTGCTGACGCGCCTGGCACCAAGCCATGTGCGCTTCGGCCATTTCGAGCATTTCTTCCATCGCGGAGAGAAGGACAAGGTCCGCATCCTGGCCGACCATGTCATCGCGGAATATTTCCCGGAACTGATCGGCGATCATGCCGCCTGGTATGGCGAAGTGGTCAGGCGCACCGCCGTCATGGTGGCGCAGTGGCAGGCGGTGGGTTTTGCCCATGGCGTGATGAACACCGACAATATGTCCATCCTGGGTCTGACGCTGGACTATGGGCCGTATGGCTTTCTGGATGCGTATGATCCCCAGTTCATCTGCAACCATACCGACACCCAAGGGCGTTACAGTTTCATCAACCAGCCGGTGATCGCGCACTGGAATCTGCGTGCCTTGGCGCTGGCCTTGTCCGACCTGATCCCGACCGAAACCCTGATCGAGAAACTGGCCACGTTTGAAAATCACTTTGGCGGCACTTATCACGCGCTGATGCGATCCAAACTGGGCCTGACGCATGAGGTGGAAGGCGACAACAAGCTGATCGGCGGTTTGCTGGGGCTGATGAACAAGACCCGCGCCGATTACACGTTGTCGTTCCGCAACCTGACCGGCGAAGACGCCGACTGGCTGAAGCTGTTCGGCGAGGCCCATGTGGATGCGCAAGCCTGGCTGTCCCGCTATCGGGTGCGCACGCAGAGCGAAGACCTGTCAGGGCTGGACCGCGTCAATCCCAAATATGTCCTGCGCAACTGGGTGGCGGAAACTGCGATCCGCGCCGTGGAAGACAGGGGGGATGTCGGCACTCTAGACCGTATTTTCAAACTGATTCAGGCACCCTTTGAAAAGCATGACGGCGACGAAGCTTTCGCCGCGCCGCCGCCACCGGAACTGTCTCACCTGGAAGTGAGCTGTTCTTCGTAACGCTTACCAGTTCGTCGAGACGTACTTGATCTCGCAGAACTCGATCAGGCCGTGGTGCGAGCCTTCGCGGCCCAGGCCCGACTGCTTGACGCCGCCGAACGGCGCCGCCGGGTCCGACATCAAACCGCGATTGAGGCCCAGCATGCCGGCTTCCAGCTTTTCGCAAATCTGCATGCCGCGCTTCAGGTCTTGGGTGTAGACGTAAGCGGCCAGGCCATACTCCGTGTCGTTGGCCTTCCGGATGGCTTCGGCCTCGTCTGTGAACGACTGCAGCGACACGACCGGTCCGAAAATCTCTTCCTTGATCATGTCGGCATTGTCCGGCACGTCCTGCAGCACCGTCGGCGGATAGTAATAGCCGGGGCGATTGAGGCGCTGGCCGCCCAGGAGCAGTTTGGCGCCCTTGGCGATGGCGTCGTCCACGAGTTCGGCGATCTTGGCGACCGACTTTTCGTTGACCATCGGGCCCAGTGTCGATTCCGGGTCGGTGGCTTCGCCCAGCTTGATCTTGGACATGCGCTCCACGATGCCATCGGTGAACGGCTGGTAGATGTCCTTGTGCACATAGAAGCGGTTGGCGGCGGTGCAGGCTTCGCCGCTGTTGCGCATCTTGGCCAGCATGGCGCCGTCCAGCGCGTCGTTCAGATTGGCGTCCTTGCAGACGATGAAGGGGGCGTTGCCGCCCAGTTCCATGGCGCAGGAAATCACCTGGTCGGCGGCTTCATGCAGCAGTGCGCGCCCCACCGGCGTCGAACCGGTGAAGGAAATCTTGCGCACACGCGGATCATGCAGCACTGCCTTGGACAGCGGGCTGGCCTTGCCGGTGGTGACGACGTTGACCACACCCGCCGGCACGCCGCAGTCATGCATGATCTGCGCGACAGCAAAGGCGGTGAGCGGGGTTTCGGTGGCGGGCTTCAGCACCACGGTGCAGCCCGCCGCCAGGGCGGGCGCGATCTTGCGGGTGGCCATCGCCGCCGGATAATTCCAGGGCGTGATCAGCAGCGCGATGCCCATGGGCTGGTACTGCACCAGGATGCGCGCGCCGCTAGCCGGGGCCAGGGCGATCTCGCCCAGCACATGACAGCATTCTTCCGCGTACCAGCGATAGAATTCGGCGGCATACAGCACTTCGGCGCGCGCGTCGGGCAGCGCCTTGCCGTTTTCCAGGCTGATCAGATAGGCCAGCCATTCGATATTCTCGACGATCTTCTCATAGCACTTGCGCAGGATTTCGGCGCGGAAGCGCGGCGTCGTCGCGGCCCAGGCGGCGGCGGCCTTGTCGGCGGCATCGACCGCGGCGATGGCGTCACTGGCATCGCAGTCCGCAACGTCGGTCAGTTTCTTGCCGGTCGAAGGATCAAACACATCGACGCGCTTCTTGCTGGCCGATTCCACCCACTGGCCGCCAATCCACAGATCGGTCGGAATGGGGAAGGGGGCTGGGCCGGTCTTGGGATTGGGGATTGTGAAAGTGTTGGTCATGACTCTCTCGTTTGCGATTTCAAGAAGCGAGCGTGGCGCGATCGCCCGAATAGGCGGCGCGGGTTATCGCCTTGATGGCGTCCAGGTCCAGCTTGCGGGGATTGTTGTTGACCAGGCGGGCGGCGCCGATGGCGCTTTCCGCCGTCCAGTCCTGCTTGTCTTCGGGCAGGCCAAGGTCCTTGAGCGTCACCGGAATGCCGATGTCCTTCAGAAGGCTGGCGACTTCGTCGATCAGCTTGCGCGACAGTTCGTCGTCCGTGCCCGTCAGTCCGATCGCGCGGCCAATTTCGGCAAAGGCGGCGACGCAGCTCGGGCGGTTGAATTCCATCACATAGGGCATCAGCAACGCCACGCCCATGCCGTGCGGGGTGTGGGTTTCGTTGCCGACCGGATACTGGATGGCATGGGCCGCGGCTGTTCCGGCAGCGCCAAAGGCGCAACCGGCGGCCAGCGAGGCCAGCATCATCTGCTCACGTGCCTTCACATTCTTGCCGTCCTTCACCGCCGTGCGCAGCGCCTGGAAGATGTTTTTCAGCGCCAGCAGGCCGAACGTGTCGGACAGGATGTTCTTGCCCACAAACACGTTCTTCACGGTCAGGTCCGGCGTCACCTCGCGGCGGGCCGCGGTGAAGCTTTCGATGGCGTGGGTCAGCGCGTCGGCGCCGCTGACCGCCGTGAGGCCGGGGGGGCAGGTGAGGGTGAGTTCGGGATCGCACACCGCCACGCGCGGGATCAGATAGGGGCTGGAAATGCCGACCTTGGTGCCGCGTTCTGTGTCGGCGATCACCGCCACGGGCGTGACTTCCGAGCCGGTGCCCGACGTGGTGGGCACCGCGATCACCGGCGCGACCGGGCCGGGGATTTTGTTTTCGCCGTAATAGTCGCGAAGGCTGCCGCCATGCTGCAGCAACACTGCCACGCACTTGGCCATGTCCATGCACGAGCCGCCGCCGATGCCCAGCACCACGTCGGGCTTGAAATCAGCGCATTCGGTGACGCAGCCTGAAATGCCTTCCATGGGCAGGTCGGCTTCGGTGCGGTCATAGACCTTGACCTGAACGCCATTGGCTTCGATGTCGGCCACGATGGCCTTGAACTGGGCGTCGCCGCCCATGCGCGCGTCCGTGCAGATCAGCGCACGCTTGCCGATCTGGGCCGTCATCATGCCGATGGCGGCGCGCTGGCCCGAGCCGAAGATCACAGAAGCGGGAAGGCGCAGGGCGCCGAAGATATTGTCCATCAGGCTTTTTCCTTTTTCGATTCCGCGGCGAGCTTTTGCAGGTCTTCCCACAGCCCGTCGTCCAGATAGACGCCGCGCTTTCCGATTGCGCCCGCACCTTGTGCGCGCGGTCGCCCGGCGCCAGCACCGGATGTTCCGGATCGGCCGGCGCGGCGGCGCGAATGCTGTTGAGATAATCGGTCACCAGCATCTTGGCGGCCTCCGCGTGCGGCGGCGCGATGACGATGAAGATGTCGCCTTTGTTGGAGACGTTCACGGAATCCAGCGTGCCTTTGACGTCGGTGCCGATGGCCGATGCAGCCAGGCTGGCAACCAGCACTTCAAAGGCAATGCCCAGCGCGTACCCCTTGGGGCCGCCAAACGGCGCGATGGCGCCCTTTTTGGCGGCGCTCGCATCGGTGGTGGGATCGCCATTTTCATCCAGCGCCCAGCCCAGCGGGATCGGCGCGCCGCGATTGGCGTGGTCGTGAATCTTCCCCATGGAGACCAGCCCGGTCGCCATGTCCAGAACCATGGGATGCGGCGAAGCCGGCACCCCAATGGCGATGGGATTGGTGCCGATCATCGCCTTGCGCCCGCCATAGGGATGCACGAGCGCTTCGGAAATGGTGAGCGAGATGCAGGTGAGGCCGAGGGTTGCGACATGCTCGGCGTAATAGGCCAGCGCGCCCAGATGATTGGTATTGCGGATCGCGGCGATGGCGATGCCATCGGCCTGCGCGCGCGGCACGATCGTATCCAGCGCTGCCATGGCAACGACCGGGCCAAGACCGCGCTGGCCATCGACGGCCAGGAAGCTGCGGGCGGTCCACTCCTGTTTGCCGATGGTGCCGGGCACCGTCAGCCCGGCATGGATGCGTTCGATAACCCGGCGCAGACGCAGCAGGCCATGCGAAGGGATGGCCCGCATCTCGGCTTCGATGAAAAGGCCTGCCTGAATGCGGGCATGCTCGGCCGGCACGCCGTTGGCGGTCAGGATACCTTCGGCCAGTTCTCGGACCTGCTCAAAAGAAGCCAGCATACGGATCAAATATCCTATAGGATTGGCGGACCGTATGAGTTATGCTTCACCCGGTCAATGGTAAAAGCCAGCCTTTCTGTGGGAAAGTTGCTCGATCTTGGAGTGGGCATGTCGGCAGTAGACATCATAGGTGACAGACAGATCACCCGGCCCTCAGGCCTGGCGGAAGAAGTCTATCGCCGCATTCGCGCCGACATTATGTCGCTCAAGCTGCCGCCCGATACCCGCGTCTCCGTGGACAGTCTGGCGCGCGAACTGGGTGTGTCGCAGACCCCCATCCGCGAAGCGCTGTCGATGCTGGAAGCCAATGGGCTGGTCAGCAAGAAGCATTTCACCGGCTATGCCACCGCGCCGCGCATGGACCGCGCCCAGCTCGACGAGCTGTTCGAATTCCGCTTGCTGGTCGAACCACATGCCGCGCGCAAGGCGGCTGAAGCGATGATCGAGGCCGATATTGGCAGCCTGGGCGCCGTCAGCGGCGAAAGCGCGTCCAGCCATGACGGCTTCGCCGACATGGATACCGAGTTTCACAAGCTGATCGCGCAAGGCGGCGGCAATCATCTCATCGCGGACTCCCTGGCGCGGCTGCACATCCACGTCCATATTTTCCGATCCTGTTTCCGCAGCGAGATCGCCGAAGAAGCAGTGCGTGAGCATGACGCGGTGATTGCGGCGATCCGCGCGCGCGATGGCGCGGCGGCGGAAGCCGCCATGCGCCGCCATATCGAACGCAGCTATGGCCGGCTGCGCGACTTCATCAACGACTGATCAGCTTTTCTGCGTTTTGCGCCAGGCGGCGTATTTGGCCTTGTTCTCGTCATTGGGCGGATAAAGGCCGGGCAGGGGCACGCCCTTTTCCACTTCGCCCATGATCCAGGCTTCCTGAGCTTCCTGTTCGGCGGCCAATTCGGTGACTTCCCCCAACATCGCCTGCGGTATCACCACCGCGCCATCGCCATCGGCAACGATCGCGTCGCCCGGAAAAATCGCCACGCCGCCGCAGGCAATCGGCTCCTGCCAGTTCACGAAGGTCAGTCCCGCAACAGACGGCGGCGCCGACGCACCGGCACACCACACCGGCAGGCCTGTCGCCAGAACGCCTTCCATGTCGCGCATCACGCCGTCGGTGATCAGCGCGGCAACTTTACGTTTGGCCATGCGGGCGCAAAGAATGTCGCCGAAAATCCCGGCATCCGTTACGCCCATCGCGTCGGCCACTGCGATCACGCCTTCTTCCATCGCTTCGATGGCGGCGCGTGTCGATATCGGCGAAGCCCAACTGGCAGGTGTTGCAAGGTCTTCGCGCGCCGGCACGAAGCGAAGCGTGAAAGCTGTTCCCACAACGCGTTTCTGGCCGGGCTGTTTGGGAAAAGCGCCGCGCAGCCAGACATTGCGCAAGCCCTTCTTCAGCAACACGGTGGTGAGCGTTGCGGTGGAGATGGCTTCGAGAACGGTTTTGATCGTCGTGTCCATTACGGTGTGATCCTGGTTTCTTTCATGCCCGGCGCATGGGATGCGAACGGTGCGGCGCCTGCGGGATAACCATTCTGCTGCAAAAGGAAAGCGACAACAGCGGTGTATTGCTCGGGCTTGAGCCCGGCGGGATCGACCTGGGGCATGGTGAAAGCCACCACGTCATAAAGCGATTGCGCGGTCATGCCCTGCGCCCGCGCGCGTTCGGCAAATGCCGCGCCCTTGAGTGCCGGGGCTGTCCCCGACTCCAGCGCGGCGCCGTGGCAACTGGCGCAGGACTGGGCGTAGACCTCCGCACCTGCCAGGGCCTGCTGCGCCGTGAAAAGCGCGGGCTTGTCGTTCTGCGCGTGGGCTGGACCGGCGGCCGCCAGCAAAAACGCCAGGGCGGGCAGGGAGGGGCGCAATGTCATGCTTGGCCTTTTCAAAAAAACAGTCTGGCAGCGATAAATCCGGCTTTGAGCCTGCCAAGGACGCTAAATCGGGCCGTCGAAGCCGGCAATTGCTCACGCATACGGCACCGATTCTGCGAATCCACTCTTCTGGCGCGCCGATAACTGCTCCTTCCGTACACGGATAGTGCCGTATCGGCCCTCCACTTATATAATAGCGGTAAAAAGCAGATTTCACCGTGCGCGCACATGCCGGAAGCGTGAAAAAGGCTGCAAACATTGCCTTTTATGCGCATCTATCCCCCTCAGGTTGGGGTTTTTCCGACTTGACCGTATTTGCTGCAGTGCAAAAATATCTGCCTATTGCCGTGGCAATAATGTAACGTTCGCTCCTTTCCGCGCCATTGGGGGACATTTTCCGAGAATATTCTCTCGATTAGCGCTGCGGTCGTCTGCTATCCAACCGGCTGTAGCTCGGCATCGTGCCGGAAGAAAAACGTCCAGGGGGAATATCCTATGAATTACGGTTTGACGAAGACTCGTGCGCGTCTCGCGGGTAGCGTGGCCATGATTGCGCTGAGCGCCGGTGCTGCGATGGCGCAGGAAGGTGTTGAGTCGGTCGTTGTGTCGTCCAGCCGCCTTCAGGCGCAGGGCTTCAACGCTCCGACGCCGACCACGGTTATCAGCGCCGCTGACCTGGAAGCTTCGGCCAAGCCGAACATCTTCAACGCCATTACCGAGCTGCCCGCCCTCCAGGGCTCGACCGGCATGGGCTACAACACCGGTTCGACCACCACCGGCCTGACCGGTCTGTCCGCGCTGGGCATGCGCGGCCTGTCGCCGCTGCGTACCCTGGTTCTGCTCGACGGCCAGCGCGTCATCGGCGGCAACTTCAACGGCGCCGTCGACGTTTCGCAGATGCCGCAGATGCTGATCCAGCGCGTTGACGTTGTGACCGGCGGTGCGTCGGCCTCCTGGGGTTCGGACGCCGTTGCCGGCGTGATCAACTTCGTCACCGACAAGAAGTTCGAAGGATTCAAGATGAATGCCCAGGGCGGCATGTCGACCTATGGCGACATGGCCCAGACCCTGTTCCAGGCTGCTGCCGGCACCTCCTTCTTGGGCGGCCGCGCGCACTTCTCGGTTGCCGGTGAATACTCCTACAGCGACGGCCTGCTGCCGCGCTGGCCTATATCCTCTCAGCATGGTGCTGGTGCAACCAATATCGGTGGCCGCAACTTGGCCTACAGTTCTGGCACGGCTTCCTATGCTAACGACGCATCGACCCCGGCGGGCCAGCCGCGTACGAGCTATTACGGCATCGTTCAGCAAACCGGTACAGCCTCTTATGGCATGATCACCTCGGGTCCGAAGCGCTTCACCACCGTCGGCCCATCGGGCGATGCGTTCTCTCTGGATCTTGCTGGCGCCTGCTATCACGATGGTGCCGGCAACTTGTTGAATTCCATCAACCAAACTTGTATTGGTACTGCGCAGGATCCAGGTGACCAGAACAACACCCGTCAGTTCACCCAGGGCCTGATCACGCCGCTCACCCGCGGCAACGTATACATGCGCCTGTCGTATGACCTGACGCCGACCACAGAAATCTACGCCACCCTGAACTACGGCGTCAGCCGAACCCAGAACACTCCGGCCCAGGGCAACTCGAACAAGAGCGGCATGACGCTGCGTTGCGACAACGCTTATCTGCCGGGCATGAATATCTTCGATCGCGCAGCTAATGGTGGCCAGGCCGCTTTGGGTTCGGGTATGACACAGACCCAGGCGAACTGCTTGACCTTCTATCCGGGCAACGCCATCAGCTATGCCAGCAGCTGGGCAAACATCCCCACTGACCAGCAGATGTTCCTGACGCGCACCCAGCGCCGCTATGTGGTTGGCGGTAACGGCACGTTCGACCTGTTTGGCAAGTCCTGGAGCTGGGACTCGTACTTCCAGCACGGTGAGAACAGCACCTCGATCAAGATCTACAATATGCCGCTGTCGGGCGCACCGTTGGTTGGCGGCACCGGTGCAACTACTGCTGGTGCTGCCGGCACGCAGCAGGCCGCCTTCTCGCGCTTCAACCTGTCGCAGGACGCTGTTCTCAACAGCGCCGGCAACATCGTCTGCCGCAACACCGTTGCCCAGCAGCATGGTTGCGTCGCCTGGAACCCCTTCTCGGGCGCTGACATTCCCAAAGCTGCTATCGCTTATTTTGACAACCAGAATGGTCCGGGCGGCACCACCCTTGGTCCGGTCGCGATCATGACCCAGCGTCAGGAAGCCTTCAGCTTCGCCGTCAACGGTCAGCCGATTGAACTGTGGGCTGGCCCGGTTGCCGTCGCCATGGGTTACGAGTATCGCGAAGAGTATTACACCCAGCGTTCCGACCCTTATTCCGGTGGTGTGACCGCTTCAACCCCGGCGACTGTTAACCAGCCTTGCACGGATCCGTTCGTGGATTGCGGCCTGACAACCAACGGCGCGCTCGGCGCCTGGAACGCGGGCAACTACCAGAACGGCAAGGGCCGCTTCCACGTGAACGAATTGTTCATGGAAGTCGGTATCCCGCTGCTCGACGATGCCTTCTGGGGCAAGATCGACGCGACTGTTGCTGGCCGTCATGCCCGCTACAGCCAGGCCGACAAGGGCGCCAACACCTGGAAGGTTGGTGTCACCTGGGATACGCCGATCCCCGGCGTCCGCGTCCGTGCGCTGCAGTCGCGCGACATTCGTGCGCCCAACCTGTCGGAACTGTTCTCGCCGCCGCAGGGTCTCAATGGCGGTGTCAACAACCTGTTCACCGGCCAGAACAACCAGAACATTCGCCAGCTGAACACGGGCAACCGCAACCTGCTGTCGGAAAAGGCCCAGACGACCGAAGTCGGTATCGTGTGGCAGCCGGAATTCATCCCCGGTTTCCAGGCCTCGGTTGACTACTACCGCATCGGCATCAAGGGCGTTGTCCAGTCGCTGGGTCTGCAGCAGGTCATGCTGCTGTGCTACGACTCGGTCGTGGCCGGCTCGTCCAGCGTCTATTGTAACCAGGACGCCATCACCACCGCGAACGGCGTGAACATCAACTTCGCCAATCCGGGCGGCGCCGCGGGTCCGGGCTACGTCGGCTCCGTGCCGAACCAGATCACGGCGATTACCTCCAAGGCGTTCAACGCCTCCACCCTGGTTGTGGAAGGTTTTGACATCGAAGCCAGCTACCAGTTCGACCTGGAGGATTACGACATCCCCGGTCAGTTCACCTTCCGCTCGCTGGCTGGCAACATCAGCAAGTTCATCTCGGACACCGGCATTCGCGGTACCCAGAGAAACGTTGAGCTTGCCGGCTTCGTTGGCGGCGGTGGCAACAGCCAGACCTACAACCAGTCCGGTGGTAACACCCTGACCTGGAAGTTGCAGAACACCCAGAGCTACCAGAACGACGTCTGGGGCATCACGGTGACGGAGCGCTGGTATTCTGGTGGTCGTTTCACCAACAAGAACACGCTCGTCTGCGCGCCTGGCACCTGCCCGGCACCGACCACGCAGACCCCGACCATCAACTTCAACAAGGTGTCTTCGATCCTGTATCTGGACGTTGGCCTGAACTGGAACGTCAGCGAATCGACACAGCTGTACACCAAGGTCGACAACCTGACGAACACGCTTCCGCCGGACACGGGTGCGCAGAATCCGAACAACACCCTGTATGACGCCATCGGTCGCATGTACCGCGTCGGCGTCCGCTTCTCGAACTAATCGAAAAGCAGACCGTCAAGAATTGGGGCCCCCGGAAACGGGGGCCCTTTTTCTTTGTCCGGGTGGAATTCTGGAACTTTTCCTGTACGCCAGATGAACAGCCCCCTCAGTTCGGGTTCAGGGCCGGCACCACATAGTCCCTTCCAACGACGCCACATGACGTCCAGACACGCTTCGCCGAAGCGCGCAAAGGAAAGGACTGAAATCCATGAAACGCCTGATATGCGCCACTCTCGCCTTGTCGCTGCTGGGTGCGACTGCCGCCTCCGCGCAGACTTATCGCCATGGTGGTGGTCACCATCGCAGCCATGGCGGCGGCAACGGCGCCGCCATCCTTGGCGTGGGTCTGGGGCTGTTCGCGCTGGCCGCGATCGCGTCGTCCTCGCAGCGGGATCGCTACGAAGATCGCTATTACGACCGTTACGATTACGGCCCGGGGCTCCCGCCGCGCTATCGCTCGCGCTACGATGGGTATGGCTACCGCTACTAGCCGCAACCGTCGTGCAATGCAGAAGGGCTCCGGCAAGCGCCGGGGCCCTTTTTGCTGACCGCGCGGTCCGCAACGCCGATCACGCCTTGCGGATCGCAGAAGCCGGGCCTAAACCGATCTGCCGCTTTGTATACAGCGTTCATGTCCGAGTCTGGCACCACCCGCCCGCATTTCCGCACCATTGCCCTGATCGTCGGGGCGGCCCTGTTCATGGAAACGCTGGACAGCACGGTGCTGGCAACCGCGTTGCCGGTCATGGCGCACGAGCTGGGCGTGTCCGCGCCCAGCCTTTCCATCGCGCTTACCTCTTATCTGATCAGTCTGGCGATCTTCATTCCGGTTTCGGGCCGGATCGCAGACCGCTTCGGCGCCCGCACCGTGTTTCGCGCCGCGATCATTCTTTTCACGCTGGGCTCGATTGCCTGCGCTTTGGCGCCCAACGTCACCTTTCTGGTGGCGGCACGATTCTTCCAGGGCATTGGCGGCGCGCTGATGATGCCGGTGGGCCGCCTGGTTCTGATGCGCAGCGTGGAAAAGCGCGACCTGATCCAGGCGACATCGTGGGTTCTGATTCCTGCCATTATCGGCCCGATCTTGGGGCCGCCTCTGGGAGGCTTTTTCGTCACCTATCTGAACTGGCGCTGGATCTTCTACATCAACGTGCCGATCGGCATTCTGGGCGTGGTGCTGGTCAGCATCTACATCGCCAACACCCGCGGCGAGGGGCCTCAAAAGACTGATTTTCTCGGGATTTTCCTGTCCTCCCTTTCTCTGGGCCTGCTGTTGTTCGGGCTGGAGCTGTTAAGCCATCGCGGCGCGCTGCTGCTGGCGCTGGGGCTGATCGCGGTGGGTGTGATCCTGGGCGTGCTGTACATTCTGCATGCGCGCCGCGCCAAGGATCCCATCCTCGACTTGTCATTGATGCGGTTGCCTACCTTCGGCACCTCGGTCATCGCCGGCGCCATCACCCGCATCACGCAGGGCGCGCATCCCTTCCTGCTGCCGCTGATGATGCAGTTGGGCTTTGGCCTTACCGCCATGCAGTCCGGCTTGATGACCTTGGCGACGGCAATCGGCGCCATCGTCGCCAAGCCTGTCGCGCCGCTCGTGCTGCGCCGGTTCGGCTTTCGCGACACGCTTATGATCAACGGATTTTTCTGCAGCGCCGGTTATGCGCTGTGCGGCCTGTTCCGCCCTGGCTGGCCGATGCCGGTCATGTTCCTGGTCATGGTGATCGCCGGCTTCTTCATGTCGCTGCAATTCACCGGCTATAACACCATCGCCTATGACGAAATTCCGCAGGAACGCATGGCCAGCGCCACCAGCTTTTATACCACCTTCCAGCAGCTGATGCTGTCGATCGGCATCTGCGCGGGGGCGGCGGGATTGCAGGCCGGCATGGTGGCCCGCGGCGTATCCACGCCGCAACTGATGGACTTCACGATTGCCTTCTGGGCTGTGGCGATCATCTCGCTCAGCGCCACCATCTGGAATCGGCGCTTTTCGCACGAAGCGGGGACCGAGATCAGCGGCCACACGCCCCGCACCTGGTCCACCCGCCAGGTCATCAAGGAACCGCGAGGCCTGGGTTCGTAAGGACAGGATCATGAGCAAAACCTTCGACATCGGCGGCAAGGTCACCGTGAACCGCCTGGGCTTCGGCGCCATGCAGATCACCGGTCCGGGCGTATGGGGCGCGCCGCGCGATCGCGCCGAAGCGCTGCGAGTGCTTAAGCGATTGCCGGACCTGGGCATCGATTTTATCGACACCGCCGATTCCTATGGCCCGGATGTATCCGAACAATTGATCCGCGAAGCCTTGCATCCTTATGATGGGCTGCTGACTGCCACCAAGGCGGGCTTCACCCGCAGCGGGCCACATGCCTGGCACGTCAATTGCCGCCCCGAACACCTGATCGCCAGCGCCAAGGAAAGCTGCCGCAAGCTGGGCGTGGACCAGATTGGCCTGTGGCAGCTCCACCGCATCGACGGCCGCGTGCCGCAGGGCGAGCAGTTCGGCGCCGTGCGGCAATTGCTGGACGAGGGGCTGATTGCCCATGCGGGCCTGTCGGAAGTGTCGGTCGCCGACATCAAGGCGGCGTCGAAAGTGTTTTCGGTGGCGACGGTCCAGAATGCCTACAACATGGCCGAACGCCATAGCGACGATGTGGTGGATTACTGCCAGGCCCATGGCATCGGCTTCATTCCCTATTATCCCCTGGGCGGCGGCGGAGAGCTGGCCAGCGCCGGCGGCAAACTGGCCGCGCTGGCCAGGGCGAAAGGCGCCACCAGCGGCCAGATCGCGCTCGCCTGGCTGCTAAAGCGCTCGCCCGTGATGCTGCCGATTCCCGGCACCTCCAAGGTCAAGCATCTGGAAGAAAACGCCGCCGCGGCCGCCATCACCCTGACCGATGACGAATTCGCCAGCCTGGATCGCCGCTGACGGCCAGGACCAAAAGCGCTAAGCTTTTGAAAAATCACGGGGCGGAATCATGAAGACCCAATTGCTTGCAACGGCTTTTGCCTTGGCGGCGTGCTCCTTGGCGGCGACGCCCGCCAGCGCGGCCCTGACCCGCTTCACGGTCGAAAAGACGACCCCCATGCCGGGCGGCTATGTGCTGCTGGAAGGACGCTTCCATGGCGAGCTTGACCCCGAAAGTGCCCGCAACGCCCAGATCAACGACATCAAGCTCGCGCCGCGCAATGCCGCCGGCAAGGTCGAATATTCCGCCACCTTCGCCATCGCCAAGCCGGAAGACGTCAGCCGTTCGTCGGGCATGCTGGTTTACGATGTGCCCAATCGCGGCAATGGCGCGGCCAGCAATATCGGTGACGGTCATGTGCATGTCGTCAGCGGCTGGCAGGGCGACCTGGACGAGGGACCCGGCGTCCAGTCGCTCCGCGCGCCATCGGCGCAATTGAATGGTCCGGCCTATGTGCGATTCATCGACATACCGGCCAATACCAACACCCTAACCATCAAGGGCGGGCCACAGGGCAAGCAGGGCGGGCGCGGCTTTGAGGTCGCCACGGAAGAGAACGCCAAGCTGTTCTTCGGCGCCTCGGACGACGATGCCGGAAACCAGCATGAAATCCAGGGCCGCAATTTTGCGCTGGCCGACTGCACCCAGACGCCGTTTCCCGGCAAGCTCGACCTGACCAAGCTGTGTGTGAAGGACGGCTTCGATCCCAAGATGGCCTACACGCTGTCTTTCACCGCCAAGAATCCCAAGGTGCTGGGCGTTGGCTTTGCCGCTACCCGCGATCTCGTCACCTTCCTGCGCTATGGCGAGCGCGATGCCGCCGGCAATCCCAATCCGCTGGCGGGCAAGATGCGCTGGGCGGTGGGCCGCGGCGTGTCGCAGTCGGGCAATTTCCTGCGCGCTTTCGTCAATCTGGGTTTCAACACCGGCGAGAACGGGCTGCAGGTGTTCAGCGGCATCAACCCCATTGTGGCGATGCGCATGAATTCCATGAGCTACCGCTTCGCCTCGCCCGGTGGGCTGGTCGGGCTGTATGAAGTCGGCAACGAAGGCACCAACTGGTGGGCGGAGTATGACGACAAGGTTCGCGGCCTTGGAAAGCACAGCCTGCAGGCGCGTTGCGCCGCCGCAAATCATTGCCCCAAAGTGGTGGAAATACTGGGCTCGGCGGAATTCTGGAATTTGCGCGCCAGCGTGAACTTCGTGGGCACAGATGCCAAGTCCGACATTCCGCTGCCGGCCAATGTCCGGCGCTATTACAACGCCGGCACCCATCACAATGGCGGCCGGGGCGGTTTTGAGCGGGTGGGCGTGGCGCACGATGTCTGTGTTCTGGCCTCCAATCCCAACCCAACGTCCGACGCCAACCGCGCATTGTTCAAGGCGTTGCTGGACTGGGTGACCGATGGCACCGAACCGCCGCCCAGCAAGTATCCGACCCTTTCGGCGGGCCAGTTGATCACGCCGGAAGCCTATGACCGGGCCTTCCCCGCCATCCTGGGCCAGCCGCGCCCGGCCTACAGCCCGCTCTACCAGTATGAGTTCGGCGAAGGCTTCCATGTCCCCGACATGTCGGGGGCCATCAGCGTCACCCCGCCGCGCATCGTGCGGACCATCCCGCAGCTATTCCCCCGCATCGATGCCGATGGCAACGAGCTGGACGGCATCCGTTCGCCGCTGCTGCAGGCGCCGCTGGGATCCTATGTCGGCTGGAACGTGTTCAAGACCGGCTTTCAGGCCGGGCGCTATTGCAACAATACAGGCGGCTATATTCCCTTCGCCGCCACCCGGGCGGAACGCGAAGCCAGCGGCGATCCGCGCCCCTCGCTGGAAGAGCGCTATCCCAGCCATGCCGCCTATGTTGCCAGGGTGAAAGCGGCGGCGGATGAACTGGTGGCGCAGCGTTACATGCTGGCGGCGGACGCAGCCCGCATCGTGAGCGAGGCGCAAGCCGCCAAGTGGTGAGATGAGAGCCCCAAGAAAAAACCCGCCGGGGTCACCGGCGGGTTTTTCATTTCAGGCTTTAAAACCGGGGCTACTTCACGCCTACCCGGACATCTTCCAGGATGCGGCGCGCGCGCGTCGTGTTGAAGATGCCGCAGGAGCAGAAGCGCGCCATGGTTTCGGCGGCTTCCTTCGGGGTGCGGCGGTTTTCCTTCACAAAGCTCATCATCTTCTGGGCCAGGTTGATCGACAGCATGCCGTGACCGCACATGGTCGACAGCATGATCGCCTGCTTGCCCGGCGTGTTGTCGCCGACTTCTTCAAAGCCCAGCGAATAGGCGATGGAGTGGCGCGGAATGCCGGCATGCTTGCAGGCGTTCTTGGCGTTTTCGATCGAGGAGGAGATGTTGACCGACAGGCCCAGATCTTCTTCCTTGATGCGCTTGACGAAGGCTTCGGCATTGGCGCGGCTGTCGAACACGGCAGCCATGGTGCCCGCCTTGCTCATGCCTTCCAGGACCTTCTTGAAGTTCGGCTTGTTGCGCTTGCCCCAGTGGCCAAAGATGCTCTTGCTCTTGGTCGGGCGCAGCGAACCACCATGCAGGGCGTCGCCCAGGCTGGCGGGCTTGTATTCGGCCGCGATCTGCATGAAGCGCTTCTGCGCCGCCAGCGCATCGCCGGTCTGGCCGGCGGCCTTGCTCTTGGCGGGGAGCGAAAAGACGATGTAGTCGTCAACGAAGGTTTCGGACTTGCCGTAACGATGCAGGGTATTGGTCATGCGTTCACCATTTCCTTGGGCTGCGCCAGCGGCGCGGCATTCGTAAGATCGCGGATCACCTTGCGGCCCAGACCGATATTGGTCTTGGCGCGCTGCGGGTTGTAGCCGAGCTTTTCCAGGATCGGCAGGACGAGGTTTTCCTCGCCATCGGCGTCGCAGCGCACGCCCACGCCGATCACCACCTGGGTCGGGATGCGCTTTTCGACGTCCCAGATGATGCGGATGATTTCCTCGGTGCGTTCGACGGGCACCTTGATCTCGATGATGGCGCTCATCACCTTTTCGTTGAGGATGTCGGTGCGGATGTCGCCCGTGGTGACATCGGTCATCAGGGTCGAGATCGGGTTGTTCTTTTCGAACGACACGCCGGCCTTGGCCAAGGCGCGGCTCATTTCCTGGAAATCGCGGAAGCGGGCGCCGATGCCGGGACGGCCCAGTTCGATGGTGAAGCCCACTTCGCCGATGCCGACGCGGTCGGTGACGTCGTTGGTCTTCACTTCCTCGGTGCCGCGGCCCGAAACGCCGGTCGATTCATGCGGCACGCGCGGGTCGGAGAAGGCGCGGCGCACGACGCGCGGCCATTCCAGTTGGTCGGGCTCGAACGCGGTGGTCGGGCACACGTCGGGCTCCGGCTCGAAGCGGACGCGGAAGTTGGCCAGCGTGCGGCGCACGAAGCGCACGGTCGACGGCGGCAGCACTTCCTTGCTCAGCCCGTTGTAGCAGGCATAGCATTCGACGCATTCGTCACGGTTGATGGTGGCGCGCTGGAGCTGCGGATCGATATAGATCGCGCCCATCGGGCAGACATAGGTGCAGTTGCCACAGGCGACGCACTTGGCGGGATTGATCTTCATTTGTATTTCCTTCCCGGAAAAAACATAAGCCGTTCAAGGCTTTCTGACGTGGGGCGGATTAGAATGTCTCCACTTTCCGCGCGCAAGCTGTTTCTGGCTTTTGCCTTTAAAGAACCTCACAGCTGCGAACGGTTCTTAAGATGACAGGGTAAAACAGACCATTTTCTGTCTTATCACATATAAAAATACTATATCTCGCCAAGCACTGGCGAAAAATCAGTCATCCACCAACGGGCGCAGCACCTGTATCGTGAACCGCCGGACGCCAGATCCGGTTTCAATGGGAGAGGGAATCATGACGTTTCGCGCCATCTTGCTGTCTGCCGCGTTGCTGGCGGTTCCTGCCGCCGCGCTGGGCCAGGGCCTGGCGCCAGACCGTCCCAAAGGCGCGCCCAATCCCACTGCCAACCGGTACGTCGAGGCGCCGGACTTTTTCAAAATGCCCAAGGGCCGCGACATGGGCGCTTCCAGTTCGGTGATGGGCGACAGCAAAGGCAATATCTGGGTGGTGGACCGGTGTGCCGCCAACAGCTGTGCCGGCAGCAAGCTGGACCCCATCATGCAGTTCGACGCGCGGGGCAATTTCATCAAGGCGTTCGGCGCCGGCCTGCTGCAGTTCCCGCATGGCTTCTTTATCGACAGCAAGGATCACCTCTGGATCACCGATGGCGTGCCGCCGGACGGCAAGGGCAACAAGGGCCATACGGTGATGGAATTTGGTCCGGACGGTAAGCTGCTGCGCACCATGGGCAAGGTGGGCGCGCCGGGTGACGGCCCCGACCGCTTCCGCGAGCCCAATGCGGTGCTGGTGACGCCCACGGGCACCATCTTCGTTTCCGAAGGCCACACGCGGGGCGACAAGAACACGCCGCGCATCATCAAGTTCGATGCCGGCGGCAAGTTTATCAAGCAGTGGGGGAGTGGCGGTTCAGGCCCCGGCCAGTTCGGCCAGCCGCATGCCCTGGCGATGGACAGCAAGGGCCGTCTTTATGTCGGCGACCGTGACAACAACCGCATCCAGATATTCGATCAGGAGGGCAAGCTGCTGGGACAACTCACCCAGTTCGGGCGGCCTAGCGGCATCGCCATCGACAAGAACGATACGATTTACGTCACCGACTCCGAATCCAAGAACAAGAACGAGTACGGTCACAATCCCGGCTGGAAGCGCGGCATCCGTATCGGCAGCCTCAAGGATGGCGTCGTCACCGACTTCATTCCCGACAGCTTTGTGGACGCCGAAGGCTCCAGCACCAGCGGCGGCGAGGGCGTGTGGGCCGACGGGAAAGGCGCGGTCTTCAGCGCCCGTGTCGGCCAGCAGGACGTGGTTCGGTTCGTCAGAAAGTAGAGCTTAGCGCGGGATCAGGGCGCCGGGCTGCGCCACGACCTTGGCGGCCAACGCCAGCCCGTCTTTCACGGCCTCCTGCGGCGGCTTGCCTTTCAGCCGCGCAGCCAGATAGGCGCCGTTAAAGGAGTCGCCCGCGCCCGATGTGTCGACCACCTTCACGGCTTGGGTCGGCAGGGCGGTGACTTCGTCGCCGATGCGCAGCACACAGCCGTCTTCGTCGCAGGTCAGGGCGATTTCAACCTTGGTCAAGGTGGCGGTGAAGGCGATCTGCTGCAGCGGATCGTTCATGTCGTAGAGAAGCTGATAGTCCTGGCGGCTGGGCAGCACGATGGACGACAGCTTCACCATGTCTTCGAAGGTATGGCGGGCTTCGTCCATCGATTTCCACAATGCCGGGCGGATGTTGGGATCGAACGCCACCTTGGTCTTCAGCGTTCCGAGCAGCTTGATCGCCGCCTGGCGGTCGTCATACCCCAGGATCGCCAGCGAAATGCCCGAGATATAAACGAGATCGGCCTTGTTCAGTGTTTCTGCGCCGCCGGTGGCCAGCAGCAGCCGCAGCCATTCCTTCGCCGGCGTGTCGCTGCGCCAGTAGTGGAATTTGCGATCACCCTTGGCGTTGGTTTCGATCAGGTACAGGGCAGGGCGTTCGCCCGGAATGCGGAACACAAGCTTGTCGCTGATGCCTTCGCCGCGCCAGGTCTCGACCATGGCGTTGGAAAGGCTTTCATCGCCGGTCGCGGTCAGGAACGACACATCGATATCGGGCGCGCTGCGCTTAAGATAGACGGCGGTGTTGTAGGCATCGCCCGCAAAGCTGCGGCGCAGATGGTCGTCTTCCACGGGCCGCAGTTCCACCATGCATTCGCCGATCGAGATTGCGCTGGTCATGACTTTGTTATTCCTTGGGCGAGCTCCTTGGCGTCACGCGCCAGCGCGGCGGCCTTGGTGAAGGCATCGGCGGCGTTCAGGTCGGCCGGGACCATCCAAGACCCGCCAGCGCAGATCACGTTGGGCAGCGACAGATAGGTTTTCAGGTTGCTGGGGCTCACGCCGCCAGTGGGGCAGAAGCGAACCTGCGGGAAGGGGCCGCCCAGCGCCTTGATGGCGGGTGCGCCGCCGCTGGTCTCGGCCGGAAAGAATTTGAAGGTGGACAGGCCAAGCGACAGGCCATGCATGATTTCCGAGCCGGTGGCGACGCCCGGCAGGATCGGCACATTGGTATCGCGCGACGATTTCACCACTTCATCGGTCAGGCCGGGGCTGACGACAAACTTGCTCCCCGCCTGGGCGGCGGCGGCGAACTGTGCGGCATTGATCACGGTGCCCGCACCCACGATGGCGCCCTTCACTTCGGACGCGATCGCTTTGATCGCGGCAAGCCCCGCATCGGTGCGCAGGGTGATTTCCAGAATGTTGAGGCCGCCTTCGACCAGTGCTTTGGCCAGTGGCACGGCATGGGCCAGGTCCTTGATCACGATCACCGGCACGATGCTGGTGGCGCGCAGATCGTCGTCGAAAGTCATGCGAAAACCCCGTTTTGCGGGGGCCTTATAGCCCTTTTGACGCGCCGAAAACTAGGGCCGGGCCCAGCGGGTATTGACCCGGCTCGAACACCATGGCGACATTGGGCAAGGTTTGCGCGGCAGCGCTGAACGCGGCCAGCGCGAAGGTGGCTGCAAGAAACAGCCTTTTCATCGATCCGCTTCGCTGCCCAGCACCTTCTCATAAAGGCGATAGGTCTTGTAGGGCTCGGCGCCGACCATCTTGATCACATGGTGCACACCGGTGTTGCGCTCCAGGATCCAGGACAATTCGCTGTCCACCACACCGTTCGAGAAATTGAATTCGCGCACCGCAAAGATCACCGCCACCGCCAGCCCCGCGCCCAGCGAGGACGCCTGCAAGGCCTTGCGAACACCCATCATCGGCATGCGCGCGGTTTTCAGGCCGCGAACCTTCATGCGCCAGAGCAGCTTGATCCAGTTAAAGGGGAAAAGCCG
>Ga0222712_10000989_pt1 | contig 36258 bp, 28 predicted proteins | sample C33_657DmetaG_FD_165043 | JGI IMG/M metagenome (GOLD analysis project Ga0222712, IMG submission 165043) | Estuarine water microbial communities from San Francisco Bay, California, United States - C33_657D | ecosystem: Environmental > Aquatic > Marine > Unclassified | place: USA: California... | reverse complement strand
CGTGACGATTCATATCCCACATCGTTGACGGACACACGGGTGACGGTTCATATCCCACATCGTTGACGGACACACGGGTGACGGTTCATATCCCACATCGTCGACGCCCCCGCGAGGACGATCTCGCGCGCGCGCCTTGGGACGCGCGTCGCTGTGGCGCGCGCGCGCGCGCGCGCGCGACGCGACGCGAACGAACGCCGCGCCGTTCGTCGCGCGCGCGAATGATTCTCCGTCGCGCGCGCGTTCGTCGCCGCGCCGCGTCGACGTCCACACGACGCATCGACGCATTCGGCGAGACGTCGACGGACGATGGGTGTGACGATTGATATCCCACCAACGTCGTGGACGCGGTGACGACGCGCGCGAGGAAACGCCCGATGGGAAACGCTTCGTCGCGCGACGCATCGCGCGTGGGGACGGATCGCATCAAATCGCGAGATCGCGACGGACGCGCGCGCGATGCCGCACTATCGCAAGAGCGACTTGGCGTTCAGCAAGTACAACAACAATCCCGGGACCGGGGGGTCGGGGGCGTCCGCCACCGTACCACCGAACGCGTACGATTTCTACGACGACGACGAGAAGTACGTCCCAAACGTGTCCGCGTCCTCGGGAGCGGTGTCGAGCGAATGGGATTTTAAGTATAATCCAACGCGCGAGGAATATTTGAAAGATTTAGCGCAGGCGGAAGCGGCGGGGGTGCCGCTGGGGGCGTACGTGGACGCGCGCGCGCCCAAGGCGAAGACGCTGCGATTGCTCGTCGCGAGCAACGTGCACGCGGATTTTGAATACGGAGGACCGTTCTGGATCGACGTCCCGAGCACGATGCGCGTGTCGGAGGTGAAAAAAGTAATTTTTGAGCGATGCGGCGTCATGCCGGGGCTCATACGGCTCGCTTATGCGGGAAAGAAGTTGGACGACGACGCGCGAAAGCTCGAGCACTACGGCGTTCGCTACTGGAACGCCAAATTCCCCGATTGGCCTCTCACTCTGATCAAGTGAGCGCGCGCGCGTGGAACACGCGTGGAAACTAAAATAACCATCGCGATCTCGCGTCGAACGACCGACGACGCACTTTTTTCGCGCTGTAAATATCAACGCATTTTTCTTTCGTCGCGCTCCGCACAGCGCGACATGCGCGCCGCCGCGCCCGCGCTTTCCTCGCTCGCCTTCGCGCGTCATCCGACGATGCGCGCGCGCGCGATCGTCGCTCGCGCTTCCAGTGGTGATGGCTACGCCGTGCCCGCGGGATGCGACCTCTTCGTCGTCGCTCTCGGGTGATTCTGGGGACCTGAACAATCGTTCGAGAAGCTCAGAGGCGTCAAGTTCACTCGCGTCGGCTACCTGGGCGGGGTCACCGCGAACCCGACGTACGGTGAAGTGTGCGGAGGCAACACCGGACACACCGAAGGACTGTACGTGTGCTACGACCCGAAAGAAATCACGGTAGACGCGTTGTTGGAGCACTTCTGGAGCGAGCACACGCCGACGTATAAATCCAAGGCGCAGTATAAGAGCGCGATATGGGCGCAGAGCGATGAACAATACGCCAAAGCGATTGCATCGAAGGTTAAGGTTGAAAAAGAGACGCAACGCGCGATGTTTACGGATATTTATGCTCCGGAGGAATCGAAACACGTCGAATGGTGGGACGCCGAGGCGTACCATCAAAAATACTATTCAAAACCACGCGTGTCGAGATTTGGGTGGTGAAAGTATTCAAAATAGACGCGAAGTCGAGAGAACGAGAGTGGCACGAGATGATGATGCGCGCGAAAAGGGTGATTAGGTCGCCCACGCGCGCGTTTGATGGAAGCGCACCACTCTCGCGACACCGACGACAGCAGCGCCAATGTCTCGCGAGGCGATGACTACGTATTCATACGACACTTTAGATTTTTTTTAGTTTTTTCATTTATGATTTGCTAATCGCACGCGGGGCTAAGGCTATTTGGTACATTCACACATTCACAAGGTGAGGGAGAACTCGCGCACGATGGGATCAGAGGGCGCCGCCACGCCGCTGAATGGGAACAACACTGAAGTACCATCGCGCCCGTACCCTTTGAACACGATTTTATCGTCAAAAACGTCCACGACGGCGAAAGGACCTGGTGACTCGTCGCTGGCGAGCATCGGGCTCTCCATGCCGAGGTAATGCACGCCGGATTTGTCACACGTATACATCGCTCCTTCGTGCTGATGCCCGCTAATCACGCACTTCACGCAACCGCCCGTTTCCGGGGACTCCACGAGGGCAAGCATTTCTTCGTAATCCCACATCAGTGTCTTCCCCGACCGATTCGCCGTTGAGTCGGGATGGATGAGCAAATGCGAAAGTATCAGCACTTTTTCGCCGGCGGCGTTCGCGGCGCTCAACGTATCTCGCGCCCATGCCAACTGCTCCGCTCCTAGACCGCCGTTGAACGGCACGTATCTCCCCGTGAGGCCTTCCATATCTTTAAAATACGGAAACGTTCCGCTCATGCGCTCGGTCTCAATGACCTCAGGGTTCTCTCGCACGAACAAGTCGACGTTTGGATTAAATCGACGAAGCAACTCCACGGCGTCTTCGCACAATCCTTGCTGGCGACCCTTACGGTAAATGCTCACAGCGTACGGATCTAATACCACAACACGCCATCCTGGACCCGGCGCGAAGGAATAGTAAAACTCCCCGACGTCGTTTGTGCATTTAAACGCCAGCGAGCTCCCGAAGGTTGCTATGCCGTCCCGCAACTCGCTCCTTGTAAAGTTGTATAGCTCATGATTCCCGATCGTAAACACCCACTTTGTGCACTTGGATTTGCTCAAAATTCGCATGACCGAAGCTAAATCTTCTCTTCCGCTCTCGATCGGCTTAAAATCATCGTTTGCGAAATCAAACGCACACTGATGGTCGGTAATGTCCCCGTTGTGCACCGCAAAGTCCAATTCGTGCGCGTTGAAATACTCCACCGCGCGCTCAGCGACGTTCAACGAGTTCCTATACCTGCGCATCTGCGATCCAGTGATGTTTTTACGGTCATCGCTGTCGCAGTACTGTATATCGGCTAGGAGACCAAATCTGAACGCCGGGGCGTCGCTCGAGGACACTGCCGCGCGCGGCAAAGTGGTCATCGCCCGACTCGACGCACGATCGATTCGCTTAGAGGCGGGAATATAAACGTTTCGAACGACGACGATGGCGTTCTTAGGAAAGAAGCACCGCATGCACGTCGAATGAGGTCGAGCGGCGTCGTCTAAGGGGGGGTGCGACACCACGAGAGTTCAAACGAAGATAAAGCCAGCCTTCGCGAGACGAGAACATTTTCAATTTCGCTAAGAATGATGTTACAAGTCAAAGATGAACGGCTTAGACTCTACTAAAAATCGTCGAAAAAGAATTCGTGTGGAGGCCAGTCCTCGGGGAGCTTGCCTTTGATGAACTTCTGACCCTCCAACGAACTAATGTCACGGGCATGGATTTTTATGATGCGTACGTCATCCCAGCCCTCTTCCTTTCCGAGTGGAATCCCGAACTCTTTATCCAGCGCTATCTCTTCAGGAGACATGACTTCTTCGGGAGACAAGAGCAAACGCAGCTCTAAACCACCGCAAAACGGACAATCGGCGCATAAGATGTCCTCCAGCTCGGTGACGGCCTCATTCGCTGAAAGGCCAGTGGCAGATTTCGGCGGGGGCCCCCAGTATTTCGTTTCAAGCTTCAATTGACGTGGAAGAGGAACTTTGAGCATGCGCATCAAAGCTAGGGCGCGTGTGCGCTGGTCTTTGAGCAAAAGAGGCAGAAGGCGTCGAATGAGGCATTCAGTGTGAAACGCCATCTCGCACGGGAACACGTAAAATGGCGCAAGTAATTCTGGATCATCCGCGCTCGCCATGAGACGTAATCGAACCACAGGTTTGTTGCACTCAGCGCACTTTTCGTCCCTAGAAATCACAACTGTCTTCTCCTCGAGTTCATCGATGTGGTCCTGGATATCTTGCGTGTGTAGGTTCAGCTCTTCGATACTTTTCTTGAGCTGTTCGATTTCGCTTCGGTGCTCATCGAGAGACTGTAACACGAGCTCTTTGACGTCGTCCACGATGGTGAAATCCGGTAGCAAAGGCAGAACATCCTCAACGCGCAGTACGCCGTTGGCCTCGTTCAAGAAGCTCAAAGCGCTTCGAATCACGTTTCGCTGGTCATCCTTGCTCAGGTCCTCCGCGCGCTCCTCCCACGCTCCAGACTTTTGAATTGCCCATTTTGCGATTTCAATCCACAGCTTCTTTTGTTCATCGTCGTCGCCAGGGTGGCCGGTGTGCAGCTTCGCCGCCCGTTCAGTGACAACCTTTGCTAACTCTAAATCCTGCAGCGTGGACAACGCGACATGCATCGCCATATCAAAGTTCGCGGAGACGCAGTACGCGTACACCGCGCTTCGATGGGCGCCATATTTCTCGCACATTTGAATCGCGTACTGCACGTTGTAATACGGAACCTGCGTCTCGTCATCAACCGCGTCTAGGATAAACTTGGTGAGCGTCGCGGCGACGGTTGGAGCCATCTCTAGCTGCCGCACGTACAAGTTCAACAGCGCATCATGAACCTTGGCGTTGCCGCGCGCCGCGCCGTCTGGCTTCGCGGTGATTGTTTCCAAGTATCTCGCCAAATTTGCAAATACGGTCGTATTCGCGTCCGTTTTCGAGTACAAGTTCTCATCCGCGGAGAGCTGTTCGATGATCGTGACATCATCGTCCGTAGGCGGGCGAGTCAGCATGAAGTCGATCGACTCCTTCGGCAACGTTTGAATGAGTTTTGGCAACACGCGATTCAACGTCACACGTGGTACGTTTGGCGAACCGGCGATCTGTAAGGCCTTGCGCCCGTCGCCAAGGTACATGAAATGATCCAACACTCTGTCGTAATCACCACACAATTCTGCAAACAAAATTTCATCATCCAAACGATTTGCATGGCCTAAGATGCGAAGCGTTTCGCTCTCGTCCAAATCGTGAAAGTTTTTACGCAAAAATTCGCATAATCTGGCGCCCTTCGTCGCGTCGTTTGGCGACGCCGTAGCCACTTTTACGTGCTCGCACAACAACCACATCGCGAGATTTAAGCGCCTCGACTTGTCCGTAACTGGCAACCCGTCCAAGCGTCCTTCAACATACGAGTACATGGCATCGTACGCCTTCAAATCTGCGAACGTTTTCAAGATTACGTTCATCGCGTGCGCGGCACCTGCGCTCGCAAAAGCCTTCGCGGCTTCGTCGTAACGCTTGGATTTCAACATTCGATCCGCCTGCGTCGTGAATACAAACTGCCTCTGCAAATCTGTTCGACACGCCGCGATGGATTGCGCGTAATCGCACTGATCGCAATACACGCGCCACATGTTTGCGCCTTCGTTTTCGATGAGAATACGGAGCAAATTTCCCGAGTTCGCGGCGTAAACAGTAGAGGTCATCGGATCCGTAAACGCAAACGTCGACGCTCCACCAATGGGCATACTAATCGTGCCCTCAACGTCGCCCGAAATTGCGTTCATCGCGACGAGACACTTCTCGTAGAGCAAAAAGATATGAAACTCCGTCATCGCGATCGAACGAGGTCTTTCGCCTTCGGCCGCGCCCTTAACTGTTGGAAATGGCAGCGCGCCGTGCTGTTCTAAAATCCCCGACGCGTCGTCGGCGTCGAAATTTAGCCCCCCTCGATACACCGCGGCGGCGGTGAGCCACGCGAAGCGCGTCGGCGTCGACGACCGCCCCGGTGGTGCCCACACGCACAGAGCGCTGACATCGCCGCTCTCGGGCATTTCCACCAACGCCTCGACGTCCTTGACTCGCGCTCGCGCCTTGGCGAGCACCGATTCCAGCGAATACTCCCCCAACAGCGCGTACATCTTCGACTTCGTGGTGAACATCACCGCGAACCGCTCTTTCCCATCTTTACCAACCTTTCGCGCGCATCGCACGCTCGTCAGCGCGGCTCCGTTCGGCGCTTCAAACGCGACGTCGCACGACGTTTCAAACCGCCGAGCGTTTTCATCCCAGGCGAACTTCGCGTCGAACACTCGACCGTCGTTCGCGCCCACGAGCGCGCGTGCGCGTGCGAGCGATCCGGCGCCTTCACTTACGAACGTCGCGCACGCGCACGCGACGTTGCGTAAGGCGCTCAGAACCCGCGCCTCGGTCATCGTCGCGTGCGCGTACGCCGCGCCGTCGCTCGTCCCGATCAACGCGTGCGCGCCTCCATCGTCATCCATCGCGATGAACGTCGTCTTACCAACGCGCGTGAGCGATTCCCACCACATCGGCATCGCGTCACATTCGCCAGTGCGCGGTGCTAAATCATCATCACAAGCTCGCTCGTCGTCGACGCGCACGCGCGCGCGAGCGAAATCACCGAAACCGGCGCTCATCACCGCGCTCGACGCCCTGACTTCGCCGAACGCGAACGCGAATTCTCGTTCGCTCGTTTCGAAGAACTCCCCGACGTTGGATGCGGTGAACTTTACGTCGCGCGCGCTCTCGTCATCGCTCGAATGGCCGTCGTCGAGGACGCCGCGCGCGTCGCCGGCGTCGTCGTCGTCGTCGTCGCTTCGCTCGTCCTTCTTCCCGTCGTCATCGACGGTCAACCGATTGACGAACGTCTCGAACGCGTGTTTACGTGCGATGTCGTCCACGAATGATAAATCGTCCATCGCGGAGCGCTCTGACGACGTCGTCAATCACTTGAGCTCCGCGGTCGAGCTCATGGCGTCATCAACGTCATCATCATCGTCATCATGACATCATCATCATCATTCGGTGACGCCCCAACGCGTGTCGATGTCCCCACGCCTGTCATTCATCGCATTTGTGTTGACATTAGTGTCGACATCTCTCACCGCCGGCGTCGCACACGCCCTCGACGGGACGTTGGTGACGATCGAGCGCGAAAGCGACCGCTCGCGGCGCGAGCTCGAGCTCGAACGCCATGCGATTCCCCCGGTGACGGGCGTCACCGCGAGCGAACTCGCGATGGCGATGCGAACGCACATAGGGAAGCGTCGATCGTTTCTCGACGGCGACGTGCGGGAGGACGTGATGAAGGTGATAGGACGGTCGGCGTGGGACGCGCGGGCGAGCGCGAACGCGTGCGCGGTCGTCGCCCACGATCGCGCGGTGGATTTCGCTCGAGTGATGGAAATGCGAATGAATAAAAGTGAAATGCATGCGATCGAGATGGAGAACGCCAACGCGAGGGCGATCGTGGAGGCGATCGTGGAAGCTGGGGACGTGGACGTCGCGGAGGCGTTTTCGCGCGTCGATTGCTTCGACGGTATAGAGGCGAGAGTTGGAGGAATAGACGCGCGCGAGCGCGCGATGGCGTACGTTTTGAACGAATTGGAGTGCTTCGAGCGCGCGTTCGCGAAGTTGGGCGAGGGCGGGGAGGAGGGAGATGGGAAAGGCGAGCGGCGTTGCGTCGTCGTCTCGTTGGAGGGCGTCGGGTACGTCGCGAAGAAATTTGGCGCCAAGAGCGATCTCGCGGCGTGGAGCGCGCGAAAGACGGAAGATTCCCTCTCGCGAGCGTTTGAAGCGTTCGTCAGTGGGACGGGACGTTCGCGGTCGATCGTCGTGCTCGCGATTGCGAACGACGGCGCGCGCGAACGCTCGTCGGCGGCGACGTTACGGCGGCTCCTCGGTTTCGATCGTCGACTTCTCGACGATACCTCGAACGCGAACGCGAATGAGAACGATGAAGAAGCGGTGAAGGAGTTTCAGCGTCGCGTCGTGCAGTGGGTGGTGACGATCATCATCGTCGCCGCCGCCGTCGGCGGCGTCCTGGCGCTCTTCGGAATGCCGCTTTACGAAGACGCGTTGCTGTACGCCCCAATCCCGGGGATCAAGCTCGATTAAGACGACGCTTTCGCATAGGTACATTTGTCGCATATCATCACGTATTATCTTCTTTCGTCTTCTCATCGTCGTCTCGAATGACCTTTGAAAGTCGCTCGACGGGCTTCGTCGCCCTTCATTCGCCGCCCCGCGGCTCGTGTCCATCGACGTCCATCGACGCTCACGCGCGCGCCGTTCGCATGTCCGCATTCATCCGACGCGGTCGTGCGTTTCCAATCTTCACCGAACTCGTCCCGTTCGTCGTGTGCGTCGCCGCGGCGTTCATCCCGAGCCTGCGCGCTCGCGCGACGTTCGCGGCGGCGTTGTACGTCGTCTGCGCGTGCCAGGTACGAGTTTTCGTCGGTGCTTCGCGAACGCATGTGTCATGTTGTTGTTGCTCCTTCGCGTGCGCCTCGTTTCGTCGCGTGACGCGCGAGTGCTGACAAAGAAATCGTCTGTTTCTTTGCTCGCGCAGGTTTTCGCGTTGGCGCTGTGGACGTCGAGCGCGCACACGAAATTTCGCTTTGGGTCGCTGAAAAAGCAAAACATACGCGGAAAGTGCGCGTGGATCACCGGGGCGTCGCAAGGATTAGGAGAAGAGATCGCATATGAAATGGCGAAGCAAGGGGCGACGCTGATTCTGTCCGGCCGACGGGAGGAGAGATTACGAGAAGTGGCGAAGGAATGCGAGAAGCGCGGGGCAACGCGAGTGGAAACTTTGGTGATGGATATGTATGACGATCGAACTGCGATGAAAAAGATCGTGCAAAAGGCGTATGATTTGGCCAAGAAGATGGGGAAGTTGCACGACGATAGCGTGAGTCGCTCGATTGATATGTTCATAAATTGTGCCGGCGGTTCGCAAGCGGCGTCCGCGCTGAGCGGGGACGATGAAGCGGTAGACCGAGCGATTTTTCAGCTGAATTGCCTCGGGCCGATTTCGTTGACCAAGGAAGTGGCGAAGATGATGACGACGGATCCGAATCCAAATGTCATCAAGCGCATCGTCGCGGTGTGTAGCGTAGCGGCCAAAGTGCCATCGCCCGGGCAAGCGTGCTACTCCGCGGCGAAATCAGGCTACGCCGCGTTTCTTAACACCTTACGAAGCGAAATCGCAGACACGGGCGTTCGCGTGGTGTGCGTCTATCCCGGACCAATCGCGAGTCGCATGAAAGCGGGGCAAACGCGCGTGATCTTCCGCGCGTCATTAGAGACGTCGTCGCCTACGTGTCGAGTGAAGACTGTCGGCGGAGCGTCGCCGATGAAATCCCCGGCAAAACAGCCCACGACTGAAGACCAGTCCGCGCCAACACTCACGCGAGAAGAGCGTAGAAAAAACACCAAAGGTCGTTTGCGAATCAAGTATGTCTCCCGGCGCGTGATTTCTGCCGCCATCAACGGCGTCGATGAAACCGTCTTGGCGCCTCGGCCAATCATGCTGCTTACGTACTTTACGCGTTTCTTCCCGACTCTGTCGTACGCCATTCTGGACGTCATCGGACCCAATCGCGCGCGCAAGGCGGATTCAGGCGAGGACATTTATTCTCTCGCTCGCTCGACGGCTAAGAAGTCGAACTAACATCGGCCAGCGGTCGAAGAACGTCGTAGGCCCGTCGACGGAACGTCATGTAAACCATTCGCCTTCAGTCGAGGGCTTCTTTCTCCCGCCTCCTCAAACGTCATCGCGATGAAATTCAAATTCTGCGGCGACCGCGACGCCCCCGACTGGCTCCTCGCTGAGATGTTCACCATCTCCAAGCTCTCCTCCGTGCGCGTCAAGCTGCTGTGCGCGACGCTCGCCGAGCGCGTTCGCGCGCGCGAGCTCGCGAGCGCCGCGTGCGAGCTCACTGACTTCCATAGCGACGTTCGCCCACTCCCCGACGTGGATTACGCTAAATTTCAAAAGCTCGTCGATGGTGCCGTCACCTCACCCGACGTCGAGGGCGTGATCGCGGCGTTGGAGTACACCTTGGCGAGCGCGGCGCGGTACGACGTCGACGAAGGCGCGTTGCAGCGCGAGCTCGAACAGCTCGGTCTCCCGAAAGAGCACGCCGATGCGGTGTGTAAACCGTATGGAAAAACGCGCGAAGACTTGCGAGCGGCGCTCGCGCGAGGGACGGCCAAGGTGAACGCGCTGCGGGCGCTGACGTGGGGGGTGACGTTTACGAGCGAGCCGGGCGGCGAAACGCTCGGCGTGCGATTAAAGTTAGACACCGTCGAGGACGGAGTGATGGATTTGGAAGTGAGTGAGGAGAAATTTAGGGTGTTGCTTGGCGAGCTGAAAACGGTGAAGGCGTTGATGGATGCGGAATGCCCGCCGACGTAGATTACGGTTGCGCCGTCGATGACACATTTCGTCAACAAAAATCGTTGTAACATACATTAGATAACAGCATCCGCACCGTACGCCGTGGAAGGCGAGAACGCGGTGCACTGCGCGCGTGGGCTAGCGAAGCAACGGATGTTTGGGGTCGAGCGCGCGAAGGGCGGCTTCAAGCGCTCGCGAGCGCGCCTCCGCGGCCGCGAGCTTGTTCCCAATCGCGCCGTCGTCCCCGCCGAGCGAATCGTCAAGCATGTCCACGAATGCCGTCGCGGTGTTCACAAACGCTGCGGTGTGTTTAGCCACAGGTCGCGGCGACGACGCGAGTTCGGGCGTTCTCATCGCGCGCGCCGCGCGCTCAGCTTCCCACAACGCCTTGCGCCGCTCTCGCCACACGCGCTCTTCATCAACCCGCCGTCGTCGCTCATCCTCCGTTTCGTCGCTCGTCATCCAGTTCAAAAACTCCACCGCTTTCCCCGTGACCGCATTTGCGACGCTTTCGCCGATTTCCACCCCTTTCGCCGCCGTCGCTCGAACGGTCTCCGCCCTGTCTTCGCCGCGAAGCGTCCCGCCCGCCCGCCTTACTCCGTCTCGCGCGCCAACGCCACCCCCAACGCGCGCTTCATCCCTCACCTTGACGCTCGTATTCCGAATCGTCGCGTACAGTTCCCGTCGCAGAGGCTCGCACTCGCGCTCCAACGTCTCCGCTCTCGCTTCGGCGCTCGCCGTCGCGAGCTCCTCGCATCGCCGCGCGCACGCCATCACGCACTTCTCCACGTCCGCGCTCGCAAACGCTCGCCATTCACCTTCGCTCGCGTCGTCTTCTTCCTCGTCCTCGTCTTCGATCGCGAACGCGCTGCTTTCTTCGTCGCTTTCTCGCAGCCACTTTCTCGGCCCGCGTTCGACGTCGCTCGTAAACGACCCGCGACAGACGAACGCGTCCGCGCCGTCAACCCCGGTGACGTCGACGAGCGCTTTCGCGAACGCCGCGAGAGATCTTTCGCGACATCCATGCACGACGAACGTCGCGTGAGGATGACGCAGGCGAAATGTCGCCAACTCGCGCGCGACGTTCGGTCGCCAGGCGAACGCCGCCGCGACGACATCCGCGTCGGCGGTCTCCGAGCTCGACGCGATCGCCCCAGCGCGTTGACACGCGTCAGCGATGGCGTTGGTAAACGTTTCAAAGCGCGCGTCGTCGATGACGCGCACGCGAATGGGCGCTGAGGCGGCGCGAGCGAGGTCGGCGACGCGGGCGCGTCTCGCGCGGCTGGCGTCGTCGACGACGTCGGACGCGTGACCGAGGAGCGCCACGCAGCTCGCGGCGAACGCTTCGAGACGCTCAGAGGACGGCATGAAGATGAGGAGATGAGGAGATGACGACGCGTCGAATGCGAGAACGCGCGCGTGCGTGAGTGCGGATGACGATATAGGGACGCGGGCGGTGGTGTTACAAGAGCGCGCGAATGCGAGCGCCGGTTGCGCGAATTACAGCGCCGTCTGGGCGAATTACAGCGCCGTCTGCGCGAGCGAAGCGCGCGGAATGAATCTGCGGATGATTGAATCACGCAAGTTTCTCCCCAAGCCATTGATCGCTTGCGCGCGAGAACGGAGAAAGCCTTGGGTCAAATTTGCGGCGCCGACGGCGACGGATGGTAAGGACAGAGACAACACCGGCGAAACGCGAACGCCGACGGCGGGCGCGAACCATGGTCGCTTGTGGCCGTGCGCGAACTTTGCGAAGCTCGCAGGTTTTCGATTTCGGCTTTGACTGGGTGCGGTGAATGGCTTGGATGATGATGCGTCCTGCGGCTTTTCGGCGAGCCGCAGTCGCGCGTCTATGCCTTTGCGAGCCTGCGCCGTCGCCTGCGCCACCGCGCCGTGCGCTGAGATGAGCAACCCAAGCGCGGAGCGGCTGCTGTCGAGGAGAAAACTACCGAATCCGAGCACTTCTCGAACTATGGGAACGTCTTCAGACGTACTCGCCAGAGCCCCTGATCCCCACGTCACGATGCGTCTCGCCGGCGTCGCAAAAGGAAAAAGCCGAACGCCCAATCCAAACATCAACGTCGCTCCGGCCGCGCGACCGGCTTGCGACCACCGCTCGACGTTTTCCACGTCAGAGATAGCGTGCGTGAGCCACAAGTGGTGCGCCCAGATGTTCTTGTGCTTGCGAATGCGGTTCAAAACCAGCGATTTAACATATCTGCTGCTCACCGCCGATTCCTTGCACAGAAAAAAAGACAAATCGTTGAGGTAGTGCCTACAATCGTTCGCGTGCAACTCGTACATCAAATCGCGCGCGCCATTGAATCCGCGCACGTCGTCGAGGGATAAATGCGTGGTGCCCACGAAATAGCTCTTTGGAGGCAATTCTTCGAGCAATTCCTCGCGAATTTCCCCGCGCACGACCGCGCCCTTTCTGCGCGATCGGTGCTTTTGCTGCCTCCGTTTCATCATGCAATACACCGTATCCCTCGCGCCTTCCTCCGACGTGCGACCGCGCGAAGTCTTCCCCCCGGCGAGCTCGAGCCATCGCCCATTATGCATGTCCTTTCCAAGTGGGCCAAAATCAAACTGACGAAGTTCCCCCGACGTCGTATCTCGATACACGAGCATGAAGTGCGCCACGCCCGCCGTTTGCAACGCCTCTCGCGCGGCGCTCGGCAACTTTGCAAACACGCCTCGACGCCCCCACTCTTGAAACGGTCGACTGACGCAATATATTTCATTCTCCACCCTCGTCCTCGCCGCGGCATCTCTCGCGCGTAACTCGTCGTCTATCGCTCGTTCTCGCGACGCCGACGCGCGCTCGGCGCCCTCCGCGTCGCTCGCGCGCGCGCCTCCGAGCGCGCGCGATCGACCCGCCCCTTTCGCGCGCTTCGAGCGCGCGACTATTCTCGGTATTTCCCGCATTTCTCTCATTCGTCCGTCGCCTTGGGACATCACGCGAATGGCGTGAATGCGACGAACGAATGAACAAATCCAATGCGATTCGCGACGGTTGGCGTTCCACTGCACCTCGAGAGAACGAACGTGAACGTGCGAATAGAACGGATCGCGGGAAACGCGAACGCGAAGGAACGAACGCGTGCGCGAATGCAGTGCGTGAGCGCGGGAAAGGCGCGCGCGACGCGCGATGAGGAGAGAAAACGCAAAAGAAGCGTCGATGAATGAAGCCGACGCGCGACGGAGTGGGTAGTATATTCTATCCGCGGAATATTCGACGAGCCGAACGCGAACGCGGAAATGTCAGCGATTCGACGTGGAAACTCGTGTTCGAACGCTACGACGGTGTGGAAGTATTAAAAAAGCTAACGCTGGCGATTGGGAACGAAAGGTCTGAGAGGGATAGCGGAATTGTCGGTCGACGGCGACGCGAGCACCGGGGGAACGAAGTCGTTTGCATCGGATTATTTCTTCACCGCCGGCGGTTGCGGAGGTTGCCATGTCAGTAATTCGGGATTGAATTCCAACCGCGAACGGGCGGTGATGGAATTGTTTTGAAAGCTCTTCAAGTGCTCTTCGACGATTTTCGGCGAGGCGGCGATGATGTGCTGGCCTTTCCAGTACTTGATGAGATTCAACGACTGCAGCGCGCTGACGATGTCGTCTTCGCGGAACATCAGCATCTGACTCAAATCTTTGACGCTCAAATTTCCGCGATTTTTGTGAAGGGCATCCAAGACGACTCGACTCCAGTAGCTTCTATAGCTCACCTGCCCGAGATCGGAGAGTGGGCGCTCGGGAGTACCTAAAATGCCTTCTCGTCGGCTTAATTCGTAACTCATTGAAATCAAAAACGACCCGTACCCTTTACGCTGGTACGCGGGCAGAGTCAATATACACGCCAAGTTGTAATCGTCGTATGATGACTTTTCTTTGCTGAAATATCCCACAATGTCGTGCGTCTTGTCGCCGTCGTACGATTCAGTGAGAATGTAAAACAAGAATGGCTCCACGTCAAAGTAGAGCGTCTTGTGATCCAAAAAAAGCTTTGCCAACAGACACAAATTTTGACAATACGTCTTAAAGTGCTTGCCATCGATCTCCCAGAACCCCAAAATTGGCTCCCCCGGTCCTTGCTCGTGGCGGTAAATTCTCTTCCCTGGAGGATTCTTAAACGAGCACGTCTCCCGGTGTCGCACGCACGTCTTCTGTTTCCTCATGTACTTCAAACAAAACCGACAAACGTACAATTTCGAACACTTCCCGAAATCATCGGGATAGGGCGAGTAATACCATGTATCCATCTCGTGTCGCCCCAGCTCGATAGAGTGCACGTTTTTCACCTTGGTCTTTTCCTCGTGCTCGCGCTCGAACATTTGATCAATCGGTGGTAAATCCTCCACCGGCGCGTCCACGTTATGTATCTCATTAAACCGGCGCTTGGAATTTCTCGTCAGAGTCTTCATCTCTAGTGCGTTTGCACTACCATTCGCGCTCGACGCGAGGTCTTTCCCACTTTCGCCCCCCCCCAACACGACCCCATCCAGTTCCGCGAACGCCTCCGCGTCGCCCTCGTCGATCCACTCATCCAATCGTTTATTCAGTTCACTATAGTGCACGTAATACTCCACCCCATCCCCATCGGTCTTCGCGCGATGTTCAATCACAATCGCTCGGCGTTTCACCCCATCCCAGGACGATTTCGCCGTGATCTCATGCCCACTTTCAAAGATCCCGTCGTCGTTCGCGACCGCGTCGCGCGCCTCGCCCGCGTCCTCCTCGCCCTCGCCTTCGCCGTCCTTTCCCGCGTTCGCGCGATCGTTGACGTCGTCGTCATCTCTCTTTTCGGCGTCATTCATCGCCCGTCGCGACACGCGATCGATCGCGCGCGTCGTCGTGAAGTGTCCTCTCCGTTGGCTCATCCAAACACTCATGGCATCGTGATTCGTGAACGCCGAGCGTCACATCACACCACTGGAAAGGAAAACATCGAGCGCGTTCGACTTCGACGTTTACGTTCAAACGCGTCACCGCACGACGCTCGCGATGTCGAGCGCGATGGCGATGACGCGCGCGACGGCGTATGGATTGGTGGCGTTCCCGTTAGGCGTCGTCGCGCACGTCGTCGCGGTGTGCGCGCTGCCGTGGGAACTTCTCGCGACGTTAATGCGCGAATGGACGCAAGGGCGCGATAGAGGGGAGATGAAGGCTTTGGTCATGGCGCTCGCGAGCGCGGTGTTCGCGCCGAACACCACGAGAGCGACGGCGAGGGCGGTGAAAGAGGATGCGGAGGTGATTACGGAGCTGGCGAAACGACACGCGGCGACGACGGAGGCGTTGACGAGGGAGATACGCGAGAACGAAGGGAAATTTCTAGCCGCGTGCGCGAGATTGCGCGAAAATGAGAAAATGAGAGAACAGTTGCGAGCGCAGTTGAGAGAAGCGAGGGCGGAGGTGACGAAGACGGAGTTGCAGAGAGAGGGGGGAGCGACGTCGACGACTTTGTACGCCACTTCAGCGATCATGGGCGTCATCTTGTTTTATTTTCACGACATCAACGAAGTGAAGCACGTCGATAAGAAACTGGCGATGTGGATACCGTTGATGTGGATCGCGGCGTTGACTTCGACGGCGCCGGGAATTCAAAAGTTCGTCACCGCGGCGAATTTGGTTTTGAGTGGTTATTTCTTGCACGTGGTGCTGGATCACAGACGCGCGCTCGGGGCGGTGGCGCACACGATTATTGGATGATAACGGCATTGGTGTTGAACGATTTGTTGCGCGAGGGAAACTCGCACGCGAAGTGTACACCAGGCTGCTGTCTCGACTACATTTTAATGTACAAGTATAAAAATTCAAAATTTTAAATTTTTGACCGACAGCCAGCGCCGTTGACACCGCCAAATAACATTTTCGTGCTAATTTACAAAACAAACAACCCTACCCGTCGCGCCGGTTATCAAAGGGACTTTATCGGCTCATTCGAAGCCATTTACAAAACTCTACCCGTCGCGCCGGGCAAAGGAGCTTTCGGCTCGTCCGAAGCCGCCGAACGACGGTTTGCGCCCCACCGTCGTTGAACGAACTCCCGAGCGTGCGGCGCGAGCTCGACATTTTCGGGTGTTCTTGGATTCGAGAGATAATACGAGCTCCACATCGCGCTCTTATCGTCGCCTACAAAATTTTCGCCGTCGTACACGCACAAGGGCTCATCCGATGCGTTGGTGAAATCGCCAATGACTAAGCTTCGAGGACGTTTCTCCCACTCCTTTGGCGTCGCCAGCGCCGCTTGAATGTATCGCACGCCGTCCAGGCGAGCGTTCCAACCGAAATGCGTGTGCCCGAAACAATGCGCGATATTTTCTTCATGCACGCGCGCCTTGAGTGCGTCGATTCGACGCATTATAAATACGCTCCCGCTCGCTTGCGCCAGTCGTGGATAAAACAGCATGCGCTTCTCTGGAATGAGCTCCAACCGCGGTAAAAAGTGCGAAAACGAACACACCTTATGCCTTCGCTCGACGCGCGCGAGGAACTCGTCCCAACCGAAATCATTTAACCCATCGCAATACCTCGCCACGTCCTCGGAATGCATATCCAAATCCCCAAAGTCGCTAAATCTATAATCATTCATGACGACCTCCACCGGCGGTACGCTTTCCATCACATCTCTCTCAACGTCGAACGACTTATGGTGGTACGAATGCAACGGTACGACCCAAATCTCATCTCTAATCAACGTCGGTGACGTCACGACCCCGATCGATCGACACATCTCCAACAAATATCTAATCTTCTCTCGCGAATCTCTTCGTCCTTCCTCCGTATCCGCGCGATTCATCCAAAGCTCATGATTCCCAAACGTGTACGCCACCACGTCGTGTCGCTTTTGAAACTCTTTCAAACACCGTTCCACTTCATTGACGTCGTCGGAGACGTCACCGGCGACGCACATCACCCTCGTCGCTCGCGTTTCGCTTTCATTCCTCTCGCTCGCGCAGCGTTGCGCGCGCACCCACGCCCAGTTCGCGTCGTGCTCCACGTGCACGTCGCTCGCCACGCGAACTTCGACGCGATCGCTCGGAGACATTCGCGCGCGCACGCCTCTGCGATCGCTTTTTGCGCGTGTCGCCGAGACGCTCGCACCACACGATCGCGCGACCGATGGCATCGATCGCACGCGCGCGAATGAATGTCGAGAGACTCGAGGCAGCGACGACAATTCGCGTCGCATCGACGGAGAGGGACGCGCGATGTCACCGTCAACGACGTCGACGAATGCGAATGCGAACGTGAAAAGACGTTCGAACGCGATAAAAGCAAAGGAACGAACGAAGAACGGGCGACGGGAGTTCGCGTTGGCGTGGACGCTGGCGTGGGGGGCGAGCGCGAAGCGAAACGCGCGAGGCGCCGAACGCGCGAGCACCGAAGCCCCGAACGCGCGAGCGACGATGGAGGCGATAGATGTGGAGTTTGGATTGGTGAATGAGCGAATTCGCGGGTGTCCGAGAGAGCATAATTGCGTGAGCACGAGCGCGAGGGCGGCGGATGCGTACGCGAACGCGTGGACGGCGCCGAGTTATTTAGATGCGAAGACGGCGAGCGACGCATTGATCGACGCCACGCTGGATGTCGTGAGTGGAAGCGAGCTGATCGAACGCACCGCGATCGATGGACTTGGGGTGTACCTGCGGTTCTCGTGCGCGGGAAAGCTCGGGGAAGACTGCGTGGAATTTCTCGTAAAGCGGGACGCGGTGAAGGATCGAGCGTGGGATGGAGACGAAGATAACGGGCCTTTGGTTCTCTTTCGGTCTTTCGCGTTGGATGTAAAATACGTTTATCCGTTCATGACGCCGGTGTCGGATTTAGGGGCGCAAGGAAATCGTTTGGAAAAGATTCGAGCGGCGCTGGGTTGGAAGACGCTCGGATGCGAAGTGTGCTGAGGCGCGCTTAGAAATATTGCAATTCATTCGCCAAGGTTCTGTACTTCGCTACATTACTATACGTATCAAAAGAGAATCTAATAATCATGCGCCTCACAGTGCATCGATAGCAGCGGAGATGCTTTCGGGCGTTTGATTCGTGACGTATCCCTCTTCGACGACGATGGATTTGATGAGAAACTCTCTCATGTCAATTCCAGCCACAACCTCCTCGGTCGCGCGCTGAACGTCTGCCGTCGACGACACTTCGACGTCTAACAAGTTACACGCCACTTCTACTTTATCCCCATGCGGAAGAGCCATGGATTGCACAGACTGCAGCCCTCCGCCGCGTTGCGAAACGCGTTTCGCGACGGCGCGTCCAAACGCCATGGCTCGCGTCATCCTTTGCGCCGCATCCACGTCCTCGCCGAACGCAAAAACCAGAGGCACATTGTAGTTACACACCCAAGGTACCGCGCCAACCATGGCGAACCCTTCGCGCTCGGGAACAACAGCTGGGCCATAATCAAACACGAAGCCGCCTCGTGCTGAAAATTCGCCCTGCCACGCGCCTCCTGCGGCTCCGCTAAAGTACCCACTTCGTCGACGAATCTCATCCAATCCGACGCCATCGCTCGCGGCATCGCCGTATAGTTTCACCGGCACCCCGAACGCGCCGAGCGCGGAGCCGATTTCTCGCGCCAAATCCGCAGCTTCGCTTCTACGCGAGGCGTGCAACGAATGCACGCTTACGTGGTCTACGACCCCAACGCGCGGGTGCGTCGCCGCGTGCGCGCGCAAATCTATCAACTGAAGCGACGCCGAAGCGACGTGCAGAGCGGCGCGCGCGACGTCGCCCGCGTCGCGACCGGCAAAGGTATACCCAGTCCTGTTGTACTCGGCGTCTTTGAAGCAGTTGACGAGGGCGACAGGCCGCGCCGCGATTGAAACCTTGCGAGCGATGGCTTCGATTTTATCGAGCACGAGGGCGTTCCGACCTTCAGAGATATAAATCACCGCGGCGAGCGCGGCGCGAGTGTGCGACATTCGTGCGGAAAGTTGTGATGCTCGAGTCGCAGCCACGGCGATGACTGTATTGAATTTCATTGTTTGGTTCATTGTACATTTCATTGTTTGGTTCATTTCAGTTAATAGACCTTTCAGTTAATAGACCTTTCAGTTGAATGTTTTTCCGCGCACGACGAACGCGTCTTCGTCCTCTTCCTCCTCGCTGTCGCTTTCTTCATCCGTAGACGGTTCGTAAGCCTGGAGAATGGATGCACCAGCGTCGCCGGGGTCTTCTTGATCGGCTTCATTTATATCCGCTCCGTGGTCGATCCGCTGACGCTTTCCAGCGTCAGCTTCATGTTCGGAATGACGCCGACGAGATCGAATCCTGTTGCTGTCGAATTCAATTGCGGCGCCACGCTGATCGATGACGCTTATCGCTCGAGCCAACTCCGCGCGCGTAGCGGCAAAACGTCGCCGATGAGCGCGAGACGACGTTACGAGCAGTGAACACTCCTCAAGCTCGTTCGCCGCTTCGAGCGCACGGATCACGATCGTTCCCAGTGGAGGCGCTGCTTCGAAGTCATCATGGTTGTATGCGTTCGAGAGCACCGAAAAACGCGCTGAGCCTATCGCCATCTCGGCGAGAGCGCGCGCGCCGGTGCACGCAATGCGGCTAGAAATCACGCTGCCGGGCGTACGAATCGCACGAGCAGCCTTGACAAGGGAATTCATCGTGATATACACTAGGTACGACAAACCCGTGTACTCTGCTAGCAATGTCTCGACGTTGTCCTTGGTGAGAGCAACCGACCGTAGCTTGAGCTGCACAGCCAAAAAATCAAACACCGATGCGGCGGAAACCAAAATCCCACCTGGACCAAGCGGCGAGCGCGCGCCAACGTACACCTGGGGCTGAGAGCCCGGCCAGTATGAAGTATCAACGTTCGCATCTGCCTTACCTTTGGTGCTGAATTCGACTGATTTCGAGATGATCATTGCGATGTTCGATGTGAACACAGAAGCAGCAAGCGAGTCACTCGAGAGAGATTCGAAGGCTTCGCGCAACCAAGTCGCGCGCAAGCGCATCTTCTTCACCCAATCAGGGATGTTTGATGAATTAATCGAGCCGTCGTCAAAAGATTCATCAAATGATTCGACGCACGTTTGCGCGTGAGCATCTGAAAGAACGCGTTCCGCATCTGTCAACACTTCACTTTCGACACTTTCCGACCACAACGCGGCGCTGGCGTACATGTTGGACATGGCTTCCAGCCAAAATGGATGCTCCTTCGCGGGAAGCATGATGAACAACCGACGAAACAATCTCAAGACCTCCTCAGACTGAACAAGCGTGCGCGCGCTGTGCAACTGGGCCTTCGCCCAATTCAAAGCCGCGACGATGTATGTCATGCGTCTATCGTACTCAGATTTGTTTTCCACTCCCAGCAAGTCCAATGACGGTGTCTTCAAGGCGATAAGCTCAACAAAGTCGTGCAACGTCGATGACTCCGAACTGAGGTCAATTAGAATACGGTAGCAACGTAGACATCCCTCCCGCATCGATATCATCGGCGATGTCTCAGTCAGTCGTAATAACGCGAGCGCGCAGCCAGAGGAAATCAGCAACCTCAAGGTGTCATCTGTTGCGGTGATTGAGGGACTATCAAGTTTCTCGCCACACCAAACCACGAGCGTGTTCCTCATGGGATTGTCGATGCCAACTATCACCGCGGTGAGGGCGTAATTCAAGACGCCCAAGATGACCTTGGTTTGTAACTCTGCCGTTAATTGATCGATTTTGATATCTGCGTTGGCCACCTTCACCGACTCATTTGAACGTTCCAGAGTCATTAGCTCCAGCGCTTTATTGCACAAGATAAGACTGCCCTCGGCCATGAACTTGGCGAGCAACGGATCAGAGGTATTATCTAAAATCCCAGGTTCTACGAACAAGGAGTGGACAAGGTTCATTTGAGTAACGACGACGGTGGCGGCGATGACGCAACCCATGGCGCGCTCGTCATCCGGCAAACGGCGAAAAGCAGCCTCGGCGAGATCTACCGCACCGTGCACCACTTTACGCCTGAACTCATCTGGACTTATGTACCCGACGAGATCGAGATCGGCAATCAAAAATGAAGACATGGCAATCGGGCTCACGCGCTCCGCTCGCGGAATGCTCAAATATTTTGAAATGGACAGCTTCGCGCCTTGACCCTCGTTTCTCCATGAGAATCCCGTCGCCTCCAGTCGCGGGGCTAGCCACTTTGTGCGCAGCGTAATCAAGTCTACGTCCTTTAAATTACGCGCCGCGATGCCTGCGGCGCGCATGCCCACGGTCACGCACGCGTCGACGTGCTCCGCCGGAGCGCCGCTCATCGCCGCCAACGCCTTATGCAGGTATCGCGCCAAATCGTCATCTTTAATCAACCCCTCAACTGCAAACGCGGCGTGTAAAATCGTCAAACCCAAAACTCGCGCTCCACCGCTGCCATTCAGCAGTTTATCTATCAACATCAACAATTCGCTCTCCTTGTCGGCGTCGCTCGCCGCCAACGTCGCCAAGCACCCGCCCAAGCTCAACGCCCACTCTCGCGCCCCCGTTCCCGCGCGCGCGTTCGGTGCGGCTAAGTCGATGATATCCGCATTTTCAACCGGTACATCCGGCAAGCACTCCACCAACGTCCTCCAGTGTCGCGCTAACAATCTCGCCTCGTCGAACACGATGATATTTCTTCGTTTCGGCGTAAACGCCGTCGCCACGACTCGCGCGCAGTTCACCTTCACCCATACATCGCTCGCGCGCGAATTCCCGGCGCGGCGCAACGCGTATAACATCTCATCTACTTCTCGATCGATCGATGAATCGAACTCGCTCGCTCGTATCAACCCCTCCGCGATTCTTCTCCCGACATCCAGAGCCCGCCGCTCGCGCGCTCGCGCCGTCCACGATTTCTCCCCTTTCCTCCTCGCGAACGCCCCGATCACGCCCTCGACGCACTGTCGCGCGTTCAACGCTTTCACCCATTCCCTCCATTCGTTCGTTTTCAACGTCGTCCTCGACATGCGTTCGCCGTACGTCTCCAACGCGCGTTCCGCGACGCCCAACGCCTCGTCCAGCGCCGCGTCATCTCTCCACGTTTGCCTCACTCCATCTTTCCTCGACGACGACGACGACGGAGCGCACGACACTTCTAGTGCGACGTCGCGCGTCATCGCGCTAAGACGCGCGCGCGCGCGATGCGCGACTCAGTGCGGGCTCGTTTTGAGCTCCAATTGTCGTCCGAGCTCAGTGCCCGAGCGTTCGCCGAACACGAGCTCGAAACGAGCTCGAAACGATTTCAACCGTCACTTCGCGTCGCACGCGCGCGCACGCGATGGCGAACGGCAAACTCTCTCGAGTCGTCGATCGTCACAAGCTGTCGTTCGAGGAAGAGGAGAGCGTGGTGACGGGAGAGACGACGGCGAGCGACCGAGGGCGAGCGAGCGCGAACGCGCGAACGCGCGACGCTGGTCGAGAAGTGAAACCGAGATTCGCATTAGGCGTGAGGGATTTGGCGAAAAGCGCGGCGAGGAATGTTGATTCCATGCGAACGTACGACGCGGCGTCCCTCGCGGCGCTGGCGAAGGCACAGATGACGGTGAAGGAGAGACGAGAGACGGCGACGGAGGGAGGCGGCGAAGACGGAGACGAGGAGGAAGGGACACGAGGACATCTCAAACGATCGACTTTGGACGTGTTCGGGCGCTCGGGGGAATGGTTACCACCTCCACCACCGCGCGAAGATGCGCAGATGGGGATTCCCGATGAGAAGACGATCGCGGCGGCGAAGGCGCGACGAGAGGCGGCGAGGATGAAATCGAGCGGAACGCGAGAAGCGGATTTTATAGATATCGACTCCGGTCGCGAACACGCGAACGAGCGCGTGAGATTTCAAGCCGAGCGCGAGCGTCGAGCGTTCGGGGCGTATGCGGAAGGGGACGTGTTAGCGGGAAGCGACGGCGAGGACGCGGAGGAATTTGAGCGAGCGCAGCTTTCGCGCGTGTTCAAGGATGAACCAGAGATGAAGCGAACGGTGGCTTTGGTGAAATCGAGCACGAGCGGCGGTAAGACGCCGAGCGCGAGCATCGAGCATGAAGGATCGGAGGCGCTGGCGAGTTTGCGGCGTTCGCTAGCGATGGCGGAGGCGTCGAGCGCGAATGCGACTTTGGAATCGGCGCGAGCGGACGACCACGCAGTAAAGAGTAAAGAGGCGTTATCGTTCTACGAGAAAGAGCTAAAAGGCGCGAGCGAACGATATGTTTACACGCAAAAGCTACGAGATTATTTCAGGGATGCGTGCGCGATGCTGCATCACAAGATGCCCATCGTGGAAGAGCTTGAGGCGCACTATAGAAAATTCCACGCGTTGCGTGCCGAGGCGCTCACAATTGCGGAGAACGTCGAACGCGAAGAGGCTAAGATCGAGGCCACGGCGGCGAGTGAAGCGGTGAATGCAGTTTTCGGACGTGGCGGCTCGCACGCTGAAGCTTCGGCAGCGGCGCTGGTAGCGGTTGAACACGCGGTGTTCAGGGCAAAACATTTAGACTCCAAAAACGTCGACGACATGGGTCGGGATTTGAACATACGCATTCGAGACGCCGCTCAAGAGCGTTCGAATCGGCGACGCGCGAATGGCTCGCGCGTCTCAACCGTGAGCGAAGACGAGAGGCAAGTTTCGTTGTTTCACAAGGATTGGGCCGAAGCGCGCCAAGCCGCTGAAGCAATTCTCCAAGACGTGTCTGAAGAGTTTTCAACCGTGCGCGGCGTGAAGAAGCGCGCTGAAGAGTGGAAGCGCACGCATCCGAGTTCGTATAAGAACACTTACATGTCGATCTCGGTGCCGAAACTTTTCGCACCGTTCGTGCGCATTCAATTGATTGGTTGGTCGCCACTTTTTCCTCGCCAAGGCGCATCGGCGCCGAACGGACTGGACTCAATGCCTTGGCACGGTGATCTTTTCGATTACGGCCTCGCTGACGGCGGCGCTGCCGATGCGAACGATGAAGACTCGAATCTGTTGCCGAACATCGTGCAGCACGTCGTGCTGCCGATCGTAAGTGAAGCGGTTGAGGAATGGTGGGACCCACGTGATGCGTCGCAATCGCGTGCCTTGGCGTCGACCCTCAAAGACGTCTTCATCTACGTCGATCCGGCAACAAATGAAGACGCGAAAGAAGTCGAGATGTCTTTGAACCGTAAGCTCAAGCGATGTGCCGAAGAAGATTGCGCAGTACCGACGTATTCACCCATCATCTGCCGGTGCGCGCCGGATGTGAATCGACACGCCGCCACGCGTTTCCATTCGTGCTTGGATGTCATCCGCGGCGCCCTGTCGTTCGAGGGCGTCCTCGACCGATTGACCCTCCAACGCATCGTGTGTGACGTCATCATCGCCAAGCACATCGCTCCATACGTGCGTTTACTGCTCGTCGATCCGAGCACATGTGCTTCGGCGTCCCGCGCACTCGTCGACATCCTACCAATCGATTGGATGCGCGTAGCCCCACCCAGCCTCGCTTCTATGCGCGACATCGCATCATCATTACAGCAATTAGCAAACGCGACAGAAGTCGACGCCGCGACCGCGGCGGATATTTCTCGCGTCGTAGACCGACTCGCCGTCGGAAGGTAGTTTTATCCGTCAACCGAGTCGAACCGCCTCGCACTTCTCAACGCGCGCGTTCGCGCCGTGCTCTTCATGGAGTCCCTTAAACACTTAGCGCGAGTGCGTGCGCACGGCACGTCCAGCGCTTCGCGCGCGATTCGCCACCGCGCTCGCTCGAGCCGTCGGTTCGCGAAGCGCTCGAGCGCAGCCGAGGACGACGACGACGCGTTGACTCTTGAACGCGACGACGCTTTGACGCTCGCTCGAGCGAATGAACGCGATGTGGAGCTTAAAAGATTTCCCTCGAAATCGCCGTTCGCGGATGAGAACGGTTTGGCCAAGGCGTTGCGAGCGCTGCGAGCGGCGACGGATGCCGCCGCCGCGGCGCGCGCCGCCGAATGGATCGACAAGACCGCCGGGGACAGCGCGCGGCGCATGGAAGCCGCGAGAGAGGCGGCGAGAGCTTTTATCGACGCCCGAAGGACGATCCCGAGCGATTTTTCGAGGCAAGCGAGCGAGGCGTTGGCGAGCACGGCGGCGTCGCGACAGCACATTGGTTGGTTGCGAGAGCTCACTGGCCACACCGTTGAAGACGGCACGAAAGATTTTGAAAACGCGTTAGAGCGCGTCGAGCGCGTTCCAGGGAGCGTGGTTGCGAAGGAGTTCGCGTACTTACTCGTTCCAGGGCTGTTTGGGTCGTATTATCCAGGGTACTACGACGACGTTCAGACAGCGTTTACATCGTACGGCGTCTCGTGCAAGACTTCGCGACTAATCTCCGGCGAAGGCGTGGTACGCACCAACGCCGCCGCGCTCAAGCGAGAAATTGACGATTTCGCGAGAGAAACGTCCGGCAAGAAGGTGGTAGTCATCGGACATTCCAAAGGCGGAGTCGACGCCGCAGCCGCGCTCGCAATGTTCGACGACGACCTGCGTGACAAAGTTCGCGGCCTCATCGCTGTGCAGTGCCCGTACGGCGGAAGCCCGATAGCAACAGATTTGCTGTGCGATGCCCTTGCGTCAACGACGACGGGGTTTCTCGAGGCGCTCTTGAGCGCGTCGCGGGGCAGCGGCTCTCGGCTCGTCGCCCCTATCGCCGACTTGACATACGCAGCGCGACGAGCGTTCTTGAACGAGTTCCCTGTACCCAAACACTACGAAGTTGTGAGTTTTCACACGTCCACGATGTCACCTGCGGCGGCGTTGTTTCCATCGGCGTCGTACATCAGGAATCGATACGGCGCTGAAAACGACGGTCTCGTCGCTCGCGTCGATGCCGAGCTCCCAAACTCCATCGCCGTGCGTGCGTCATTCGAACAAGACCATGCAGACTGCGTGTTTCCGACCAAGCATGATGCAGATCTGTTCGCGCGTCACGTCATCGAGGAAGATGAAAGTTTTGCGCTACGCCGCGCCGCCGGCTTTGATGCCGCCGGTTCGTCGACGCCGCCGCCGATTGGTGCCGCCATCGTACGCGCGCAGCGCGCGCTGAGCGACGCGCTTCCCGAACGGCTTCGCGCGAGTGCGACTTCGGTGGCTTATCACGAAGCGCTCGTGGGCGTGCTCTTGACTCGACATCCGCGCGACGTTGACTGACAAGCGTCGGCGACGGCGGCACACCACGGCGTACTAGTGATGACTTCGCCCGCGAATTCCCCAGCGCTCGCGCACTTGGCGCAGCGCCGGGCGAAGATCGCGCTCGATCTCTCCGAAGTCGAGCGCCAAGTGTACGACCTCGAGACCGCGTACCTCGTCGACCACTCGAGTAACGGCAACGTGTTAAAAGGATTCGAACCCGCTTTAGCGCAAACGAAACCGAGCGCGTCGAAGAAGTTAAAACCGTTCAAGAGCGAAGAGCGAGGATTCAGCGTGTCGAGCTCGACGTCCATCGTCGTGGATGAGATCGCGGCGGAGGCGGAGGCGGTGCGAACGACGGCGAGTGGAAGGTTAGCCAAAGCCCCGACTGCGTTTTCGCGCGGGTTTCAGTGACGCGAGCGAACGACGAGGAGTGTACTAGTACATTGTATTAACAATCATATAGGCTAAGCTGTGCGAGGTCGGCGTCAACTCGCGCGCGGTCGCGACATTGAATTCAAAACGTCGCACCTCGTCGAGAACATATCGATCGCTTCGTAGGTTCGCTCATCAAATCTAACGAATCTTTGCGCCCTCTCCGAACATACTCGCGCGTATCTCAGGCGTCGCATGCTCGTATGCCATCCTCAACCGCGCGTCCAAAGTGTTATCGCACACAATCTTCCCCGACGCGCTCGCGACTTCGACGCCGCCTGAACACGCCGGCGCCGCCGCGAGCGAGACGTTCGCGTCCAATTCCACGCTCACCCCAATCAGGGACGTCGAGGCCCTAGAAATCGCCTCGCGCACTATCGCTCGATCGCTCTCACGGCAGCGCACTCGCACCACGGGCTCTTTAATCTTTTTCGCGCCCTGTACGATGAGCGTCTCGAGCAACGCCTCGTAGGCGCTCGCGTTCGCGCTCGTCCCCGCCAGGCGCTCTCGAGCCTCATCCAAGACCTCGCGCATCGCTGCATCACGCGCGGCGAGGACTTTCAATCGCATCGCGTTCCTCGACGTCGAAGCTTCGATCTTTTTGGCGATGTCCACGGTGAGCTCTTTGCGTTCGTACTCCTTTGCGATTTTGATCTTCTCGCTATCCACCATGGAGAGCTTCTCGATATTGAATTCCTCCTCGGTAGCGATGGCGATCTCGCGAGCTTTTTCACTCGCTTCTTGTTTGATGAATTGCACCATCTGCGAGGGAAGAAGGGCGATCGTGAGCAATTGGGTACGCGCGAAACGCGAGCGAAGATCTTTTCGTCGAAGCGAACGCGAGCGAGAAAACGACGAAAACGACGAGGACAAGAACCGCAGTTCGCGCGTACCTGATTGATTTGTTTGTCTACATCCGCTTGATTCATGGTGCGCGAGGTCACGGTCTTGTGCGGCGTCAACGTGTGCGGGGAAAGCGACAATAAACGAGGACGCGAGCGCGTCGACGCTATAAAATGGTGTTCACTATAACGTACGCTAGCAACAAGCGAGGCTAGTTCCACACTCGATTACCGAAAAATTTCAACGCCGGAACACCTCGGATTTCCAAGTCGAATAACGGGGCCTCGATGCGGTCGAGAGAATTTAATCCTGGGTCGGCGTCGCACATTTCAAGCGCGCGCGCTTGGTCTTTTTCTTTAACGCTGCAAAAGTTTACCGCGGCTTGGGCGGCTTTGAGCGCTCGAGCGTTAGCAGCGGCGTAGGATTGAAATTGCTCGGCGTTCATGCCGGAACTCGTCATGGTGGACATGAGCGCCTCTTGCTCCGCTTGCGCCTCGGCGGCGGCGGCTTTGAAATCATCCACGTTCACCGTCAAAACTTGGTTGACCACGAGTCGCGTGCACGGTACGTCTTCCTCGCGCAAGCTTTGCAATAATCGCCCAGATTCGCTCACTCCGAGCACGGTTGGGATCGTCACGATGATGAACTCCGTGGTTTTCTTGTTGCGAAACAGTTGTCGCACTTCTTGCACTTGCGCCTTTAACAGCTCCATCTTCGCCACCGCGTCGTCCTGCTTGTCTTCGCCCACGCCGAATATCCCTCGAACGGCGTCCCCCGCAGACGTGAGCTTTTGTCGCAATCGTACGATTTTCCCAATCGACGCGTCTAAAAAATCTGGCAACGACAGCAACCGAAGCGTATGTCCCGTCGGCGCCGTGTCGAAGATGATGCGCGTAAACTTGCTAAACTTTTCATCCTTGGTGAACTGAATCACTTTCGCGATGGCGATCGCTTCATCTAAACCCGGCGGCGGCGTATCTAATAACTCTCCAAGCTTCAAATCCGCGATGGAATCCGCGAACCCGCCCAAACCGACGCTCCCTAAAAACTGTTTCGCCCCCCCGCTCATATCGCTCTGCTTCGCGAACGCCGAAAACTCCTCCTTCGCGCTCTCTGGATCGATCTCTAACGCGTAGAGCATCCCATCGGTATCTCCCACCTCCACCGGTTTCCCTCCTTTCACGTTCTGCGCGAGCGAATCCGACAACGAGTGCGCCGGATCCGTGCTCACCACCAGCGTCTTGTGTCCGAGCGACGCCAACGTCACCGCGAGCGACGCGCTCAGGGACGTTTTCCCAACCCCTCCTTTACCGCCGATCAAAAAGTATTTCCTCTCTTTCCCTTTCGACATGTCCTCGATCGCGGATGCTTTCGTTACGTCGTCCCGCGTTCGCGCGTTCGCTCGCGTCGTCCGCCGCCGCTCCGTTCGCGACGTCGCGCGCGAGCGCCGATGCGATCGCTTCACGTGCGTTCCATTCGACGCACGCATCGACGACGATGCGTGACGTGATGACGTCATCGCCATCGCGTTCGACATCGACGTCATGTCCATCGATCGTCGATCGCGTGTGATGATGACGCTGAAGAATGATGATGATGACTCTCGCCATCGGTCGATGGGAGTTCGATGTCGTCATTCACGCGAGCGACGATCGATGGACTTAAATCTCGCGTAGTACGAGGTGACGCCACTTATGTATGATCGTCAAGGCCGATGGTGTCCGTCGCACGCAAACGGCGTCGTTCGAGCGCCCGCGCGAATGACGACAGACCGAGGACGCGAACGCGCGCGCGATCGTTCGCACGTTCGTTCGATCGCACGTTCGATCGATCGATCGATCGATCGACGGTGCGTTCGATCGGCGGTGCGTGAGCGACGGAGGCGTGGACGCGCGCGCGCGCGACGCGAGGGCGAGGGCGCGCGGAACGGCAGAACGACTGACGACGAACGAACGAACGCGCGCGAAGACGCGGAGTACGGGCGAAAGCGAACGCGAACGCGTGTGTTCGTTCGTTCATTCGTTCGTCGAGGGACGGGGTAAAGCGACGTCGGGGGACGTCGAGGAGAGGGTTTTGGATGGAGGGCGCGCGCGCGCGCGCGCGAAGCGGCGTCCTCGTCAGCGAAGGACGAGGGCGTTGGATCATGGACGAACACGCGGGAGACGCACGAGGAGACGACAGGAGTTTTCGAACGACCTCGCGCGCGAATGGCGACGAAAGGACGACGGCGGGGTGTGACGGCGAAGGGCGAACGAACGAGGGAATCGGGGAAGCGGGCGACGGGAAGCGGGCGACGGCGACGGAGAGTCAAAGGAAGACGTCGAGCGAAGACGCGTCGATGGATTCATCGATTGATTCGTGGTTTGCGTGTGGAATGAACGAAGAGGATGATGTAGTAGGTGCGTTCGTGTCGGCGGCGATCGAGACGGAAACGCTGGCGGTGAAGGATGAGGTGGACGATCCCCTCGCGTCGCTTCTCGAAATGTCGCACGAAGAGACAGCCTTCTTACTCGACGGTGATGGGGCTTCGATATCCGCCGCACTCGATGCCGTGGCGAAGGAGTTGAAGGCTGCTAGTGCGCATGACGTGGCGGCAAAGGCGCATGCGCAAACGAAGGAGACGTTTACTATTAAACCATCGCCGTTGGGAAACGGTGTCCCGGCGTTGCAGGCGCACGCGGCGCCGCCGCCTCCGGGCATGGTGGCGATGCACGCGTCGATGCCGATACTCGCACCGCCCGTCAAGTACGCCGCATATTACACCGGCGGACTTCCACTGCGCATGCTGAGTAACGAGCGACAAGCGCAATTGGATCGCTATCGCGCCAAGCGCGAGCGTCGTTTAGCTGGGATCAAGAACAAGGTGCGCTACGAGTGTCGGAAAACTCTCGCGGATGCGCGTCCGCGCGTCGGTGGACGCTTCATCAAGCTCAGCGCGGATGAGAAGAAGATAAAATCGGTCCATTCGTGTCCGGATCTTTCGGTGCTCGCAGAGATGCAATCGGATATCGACATGCACGCCGCAGCGGGAGACTTGATGCGCAAGGCTGCCGCGTCGCGGCAGATGTCCAGCGACGATGACTCGGTGGCAGGGACGAGGACCAAGCGGCTTTCAGGAGAAGCCGCGCGTTCACGTGTATCGACTTCAGAAATCTTCTCTCGCCCTTCGTCATCAGAAGTGTCCACCGAAGACGAAGTTGACTTTGCGCACGTGCAATCGTCGGCGCACTACGAAGGCGTCGCGGTTTCAAGCGTCATGCGTGGTTCGTCGATGCGCGCTTCCGATCTCCGTCACTGTCAGAGTGAAATTTGCCTTGCAGCGTTGGTCGGCACATAGGTGACCCTTACCCACTACAGTAGGTATGCGTTGTAACCTGTAACTGTGTACTGCTGTCGTACTTCTCACGACCCCTCGCGCTCCCGTGTGACCGACAAATAATCTTTACATTTCTAATCATATGTATTACACCCACCCAATTTACCCTCGTTTCGCCCGCACGCCGCTCATGAAATCGGCGTTTTGCTTTGCGCGTTCCGCTCGCAACGCATCGACCTCGCGTTGCAGCGACGTCTCCAAATCCGCGTGGTACATCAGCGCCGCCGCGCCCACGCCCGCGGCGACGACGTGCGTCCAAGGTTCTGCGCGAGTGATCACGACACAAACATCATCGTCAGCTTAACACGCGTTTCATTCTTCGTTCGCTCTTCGTTCGTCAAAGCGAAGATCATCTTTGTGAACGACCCTAGCGATAGCGATCGAAGCAAACACCGGTTCACACCGGTTTCGAGAGCACGCGAACGAAAACGAAAAGGAAACGCACGGGAAAAAGCAGGAAGTTTACGCAATGCATTAGCGAAGGCCGCGCACGCCACGCCAGTGGCGGCACCGAAGACGGCGTGGAACGTGGTGGCGACCATTCGCGCAAAGGAATGAAGTCGAGTCGCAGGCGGAGACGAGCAGCATCATCGTATGTATTCGCAAACTCAGTGCACGAATGACGATGAGAGTTCAAGGAGAACGTGAAGCGCGAGACGTAAACATGAGAACTAAACGAAAACTTCGCTATGCGAGACGAAAACTTCGCTATGCGAGATCAACGCGGACGAACGGAGAGAATATCTTTATCGCGCACGCCGGCGGCGGCGAGCGACATGGACGGGTCGGCGAGCGCACGAGGCGGAAACGCCGACGCGAGAACGTTCGCGCGCACGTCGATACCGTTGAGCGCGAGGTAGCGTTCGACGTCATGTACGGTATGCGTGGCGAGAAATCGCCGAGGTCCAAGGCGAGCGCCGGTGGGAAGACGAATTGCTAGCGCGAGAGCGCCGACGGCATCAGCTGCTGGTTCGTCCGGTAATTCCTCTTCGAAGCTACGTTTCAAGCTCGATCGGGCTTCCGCGGCGTCATTGATTTCTTCTATCAGGCTCGCTGCAATCGCCGCGGCGAGCTCGGGGTCGTCCGAGTACGCGTCTGCGCCGGCGCTCTCCAAGCTCGCCGCGAGTGCGGCCGCGAGCGACGGCTCGGCACCCGTGCTGGTGTCGGCCCAAGCGTCCGCCCAAATTTCAGATCGCTCCGCATCTGTACTACATCGGCCGTCGACTCCTAAACTCGCCGCGATCGCGGCATTCAAATCTGCATCATCTGCAACGCTTTCACCGCTCGTGTTCGCTCTGAATGAACCCTCCATGCTCGCCGCAAGCGCAGCTTGTAATTCTGCGTCTTCATTCGCGACGCCGACGACGTCCATGGGAACAGTGGTCACTATAGATCCTCCTCGCGCCGCGCGAATTGTCGCATTCTCCGCCGCCAGCCTCGCTCTGCCTTGCGCTTGAACGCTATCTGCTTCACTCGTCATCGCTATCGCTTCTTCTTCAGTGAACCATCTCCCATTTTCACTCAAGTTGCCTGTCATGTCTGCCAACGTCGTCGTCCTCAAATCGCGAACGATGAAAATCGAGTATCCATCCACCTCGAGCTGCCTCAAGAACGCTTCCAAGTAAAAAGAACCAATTTTCTTCGGCGCCGTAGCGAGAGAGTTGAGATTCCACCACGTCCCGTTTACGTTTCTCAAAGCAAACCAGTGACGCTCCAAGTTACAGACGTACGCCACCTCACGCGCGGCGTCTTCGCGCGCCGCGCCCTCGCTCGGATGCGCCAAGCTACGCAATGTTAAACCAAACACATCGAGCGCTTTGGATAAAACTTGCACGGAAAAGTTTCCACTAGCGTCGACATTTTCGCTCTCGCCGGCGAAGTGCGCGGCGTCGAGCAGGGACTGCTCCTCGGCGTCGAGCTCGGCGGCGATGGCGGCGAGGTCAGGAGCCGAAAAGAATGGGCCTTGAAGCAGAGAATTAAGTGCGTGTACACCGCAGAGCTGATCGCGCTGGCGCTCGTGGTAGATGAGACTGGTCATTCGCTGCGCGGAGTGGAGTCGAAAAAGGTGTCTTCGATTGTTATTGCAAAATTGTGCGAAGACAAAGTGCGATGTCGTCGGCGAGAAGTTTCGTTTTAACCCTTGAGCGGAGTCAAATTTTTCGTGCCAAGCGTTTCAAGACGCTCGAACGCGGAGGCGAAATCCTTGAAGAATAGCTCCTGGCCGCCTTTTCTGTCGGCGTACATGTCGACGTACTTTTTGAACTTCACGTCCTTGATCAAGGCGATATCGCTTGGCAACATCATCAAGTTCCCACTCGGATCACGGTATTGGAATTTTTTAGTGTTCGGATCGGGCTCCCACTTCAGCCCTTTGAGCAAAACAAAGTATGAGTTGTTGAAAAGGAGCGGCGTTCCCGTCCAAGGCCCGACGTATCCCGAAGCGTCGGCGTGGCATCGGCCTAGCGCGTGCGCGCCGCTGAGGGCGACGATATCGCGATCGTCGAACCCCATGCGGTAAAACACATCCCGTAATCCTTGGCGCGTCTTCGGGCCCGGACCGTCGCCCTTATCGGCGTCCGGCAAGCGTCCATCCGGCGTAACCGCCGACGGATCCATTTCGTCGACGCGTCCGTATGAAAATTGAATCTTCGGCCCACCCATCTCCTCGATCGCCACGACGCCGACGAAGGCGATCAAATCCGCCCATGAAATATCCGGGTGTCTCTTCTTAATCGGTTCCAATCTCTTCACTGCCTTATCCAACCCCGCGTTCCCTCCGTGCGCGAGTTCCTCCTTGAACCGAATCGTCCCGCCTCGCGACCCCCCGGTTTGTGATATCCGATCGTACGTCCCCGACGAGTGCCACGCCAGACGCACCATCGTCGGTCCAAAATCTTTATCCTCCGCCATCAGTTTCTTCACGTCCTCGCGCGCGAGGGAAAACGCGCGTTCGCGGTCGGTCCCGTTCGCCCCCGCGCGCGTCTTCGCCGCGCCCTTCCCTTCCGCGCCTTCCGCGCCTCGCCCCGTCGTCGTCGTCAACGCGATCGCCATCGCCATCGCATTTCGTCTCGTCATAGCATTCGTCATCGGCATCGGCGTCGTCTCGTTCGTCACCGCGCGCGTCGCCGACGTCGCTTGGGCGTCGCATCGACGTCCGATGGTCGCCGCGCTCGCGGCGCGCGACGAGGCGACGACGCGCGCGAGAGAGCGAGGCGTTCGCCGCGACGCTCGTCGCGATGCGAACGAGGACGACGAATTCGTCGAATGAGAAACACGCGCGAGTTGAGAATGAGATGACATCGAACGCGAAGGCGAGGGAGGAGGGGGAATGGAGTGGGGACGGAGACGCGCGCGCGAGGAGGGTTGAGACGAATGGCGACGACGGAGGACGGCGGGACGGAGGGACACGGAGAGGGAAGGAGTCGCGCGCGCGCGCGGAATACGAGATGACGACTAAAAAGAGTACATGGATTTACAGCGAACGCGACATCGCGCATGGGTATGGGTACGACGACGAAGTCGTCACGCGGTGCCGCCGCGACGACGGAATTCGAGACGTTGTTCGGCGCGAGCGGCGGCGGCTCGAGCGGCGACGCCTTCGGCGCGTAACGCGGCTTTCGTTTTGGGAAAGAACCCGTCTGGAGCGACGATTGGGATGCCAGCTTTGGAATAATGCGTCGATTTGCCTTGCGCACCGATGGAAATGGAGACATCGCCGTGCGTAGACGTGGCGGCCGCCGCCGCAGTTGACGCTTTGAGATTGGCGCGCGAGACCGCCAGAGGGACGGGTCTCGACGTGGGCACCGCGCAACTTGCCTCAACAGCGCCCTCTTCACGCAAACTCTCCATAAACTTGTAGGTTTTCTCACTTCTCGTCGGCCAGTCGTTGTTTGGGAACAACGCGCGGAGCCAGCTCTCGCGATTTTGCACGCGAATGTCCTCGGCGGAATCGAGCGGAGATTCTTCAAGCTGCTTCGTCGCGTCGACGCCCGCGCGAATGTGCGTCGACCATTCATCGCGCACGTCGCGAATCAAGGTCGTGAGCGCCACTCTGTCGCGTGTACCTATTGATTTATCCAAATCCGCCGCGTAAACGTACGCCAAATCTCTCGGCGTTTTCCCTCGTGGCACGGGAATTCCTTTGGAGTACGCTAAAAGTTCCTCCAAGTCTTCACCGTCGATGGCTGGAGAATACCCAAACAAGTAATCCAAAACCTTCTGGATCGGTCTAGGATGAAAATGCACCATGTAGAAACAATGCTTGACGACGCCGAGAATTGTTTCATCGCTAGGATCCGGAGCGGGCTCCTCCGGCGCGCGCTCCGCGAGCCGTGTCGAGGCCGCCTCTTCCCCCGCTTCCAACGCCGCCTCTCGCATCTTAGCCTCCCTAGACTCTCGCGCGGACTCTTCCTTCGCGGTCTCGAGCAAGAACCACGGCTTGTGCGGCGCCTCTCGCCCCGCCGCCGTCCTCTGTTGCATCGCGGCTATCCCATTCTCTTGCGTTCGCCGTCGCGCCATGCGTAAATCCACCTCTGCTAACCTTTGAACCTCCTCTCTCGTGCGCCTCGCCACGGCATCGAGTAACTTGCTCTCAAAAACCGCGCGCTGAAACGCTCCTCGCGTCGTCCCGCTCTCCTCCCTCGATTCTTCCCTCGCCACTTTCGCTACTCTCATCGCCGCCTCTCTCGCGCTTTCATTCGCCACTGTCATAAATCTCCACACCGCTTCTGAATCGATCGTCACCACCCCGTTCGCGTCCGTCGTCGTCAGCGTCGTCGCGTTCGCCGCTCGCGCGCACGCTCCCATGGACACCTCGCGCATCGCTCGCGCTATCGCCTCTTCCAACCCGTTCGCCGCCCCTGGACGTTCTCGCACGAACTCCTCGTTCGTCTTCACTTCATTCGTCGTCGTCGTCGTCGTCGTCTCCGTCGTCGTCGTCGTCGTCGTCATTTCGTTTGTCCCCATCCCGTCCTTCGTCCACGCGATGTGATGGGTTGGGTTGGGTTGGGGCGTGCGAGAGCGTTTACTTGGTCGGTCGGTCACATCGCCCGGACTGACCGACCGACCACGTGACCGACCGACCAAGTGACCGACCGACCAAGTGACCGATCGACCGACCACGTGACTGACCGACCGACCAAGTGACCAAGTGACCGACCGACCACGTCGACCCGCGCGCGTCGGCGGCGGCGATCGCGCGCGGGTCGACGGGACGCGCGCGTCGACGGGGCGGGACGAGACGTCGCGGACACGTCGTCGCGCGAGTCAGCGATGGAGGACGCACGTCGACCGATCGGAAGACTCACCGCG
>Ga0222712_10000987_pt1 | contig 36281 bp, 26 predicted proteins | sample C33_657DmetaG_FD_165043 | JGI IMG/M metagenome (GOLD analysis project Ga0222712, IMG submission 165043) | Estuarine water microbial communities from San Francisco Bay, California, United States - C33_657D | ecosystem: Environmental > Aquatic > Marine > Unclassified | place: USA: California... | reverse complement strand
TCTAAAGAGGTTAAGATGGGCATTGCCCAAGTTACAGAGGGTGATAAGTTTATCCGCGTAACTTGGACGAAGTAAGTTACACTCTGGGGAGGTTAATCGCCTCCCCTATTCTATACACTTTCCCCACCGCTATTCTCCAAATGTCTGCTACTACCACTGCAATTGATTACAACAAAGTCCGCGAAATGTTGGGAGTTGTTGTAACTGACGGGTATTATGAGTATGTTATTGCCGACTACAAAATGGGATGCGATGCTTATAAATTATGGTGCAAAAGTAGGCAGGCATTCTATTACACTGGTTACAACGGATTGCATCAATTTTTTGAGGTAATCTCTGGTTGATAGTTACATCGGGCAGGCGCAATCCTGCCCTGATGGTTTGCGTCTGATGCCAACTCTCAAAAAGTAAATCACTATGTTTGCTCTTATTTGCCTTTCTCCATTCGTAGTAATTCTTCTCCTAGTATTACTTTTCGATGATGATATTGAAACTTTAGATAAAAACCACCACCTCAAAAAGTAAATCATTTAAATGTTAATTAGTGAAACTGTATCAACCGATACCGTTTGGGGTTGCGGTGTCGCTGGCGATGCTGTAGACTTTAGAAGTCAACCACACCTGACCCGATGACTACCACCGCCACCGCCACCGCCACACAGATCACCATGATTAAAGTTTACGCTCACCATTCAGGGCAACGCTACAATTGGGGGTTTGCCCCTGAAACTGTTAATTTAGACCGTATCAAGTGGGTTGAGACTGCTAACAGTCTAAACAATATGCCGATGGAATGTATCGGCAAGATCGAAATCGTCAATCTCAGTGATATTGACGAAACCGACTTTTACGTCGGTTGAGTATATTTGAGGGGAGGTTAATCGCCTCCCCTTTCGTTACACTTTCCACCGTTATTCTTGTCATGACCACACCCGCCGCAATCTACGCAGCAAACCTAGAGTATGATCTGGCGCAAGATGAGGCGCAAACCTTTACTGTAACTGCGCGGGGGGAAACTATCAATTTCACCTCTACACTTTCCGATGCGAAAGTGTTGCAGACCCTACGCGGGATGCGTTCTACTTTCGCGCAAGATTTAGCGCGTAAGTTTAATAAACTCTCCGCGTCACAGTATGCTTGGGCGCACAAGTTGGCAGTTGACGCTAACACTCCCGCCGTTGTTGATAATACTAAACCCTCACAGTTTGAGGCGTTATTTGCTGCATTTGAGGCAGCAAAGTCTAAGGGTGCAAAGCGCCTTACGTTGCGATTTGATGGCATTAGTGTCAAACCAAACCGCGACAATACAGCACTTTGGGTTACATCCCAGAGTGAAACTGAAATGGGTGAGTATGGTCTCAAACCCAAGTACCTGGGCAAGGTTACACCGGCAGGTTGCGATTCGCGCCTGTCGGATACAGTTAAAGAGATCATAATGGGCGCTGCCAATGATCCTTTGAGTGCCGCAATCCGCTACGGAAAGGTTAGCGGAGAGTGCTCATGTTGCGGGCGTGAGTTAACCGATCCTAAGTCGATTGAGGCAGGGATCGGTCCTATCTGCGCGACGAAGTTTGGTTGGTAAGGTATATCGGGGGAGGGCACAGTCTCTCCCCTATTGTATGCGTTCGTGGGGCGACAGTTGTTTATACTTAGTGCCCCTAATCGTTCGTGATTAGTACTTCTGATCGTTCGTGTTTGGACAGTTAACGTCGCCTTATGGGTATGCCCCCCTGGCCCCATGGGGCGTATAAAAACAGCTAACTACCCTAACCTACAAAAGTAAATATGAGCTGCACATTATTTCTAAGATATAAAAATTTCCCCAGGTCCCAGAACCTCCACAACCCTCAAAATATAACACTTCCTATATAAAAATTGAAACCTTATAACTCACATATGAAAAAAAATTCCGAGGAAATTTTCGAGTCCATACAAGTCGATCCAATTACTGGCGACTATTATGTGATTATCCCAGAGAATGTCGCCAACGAACTCTCATGGTACGAAGATACTGAGATTAGTTTTAAGATTGAAGGGAATGATGTAATTCTCACAGAACGCACCGATTGACAATTGATATATAATGTTGTATGATATGAATGCAACTTACATTTTTATGGATTTAAAAGAACAATTTTGCAAGTATCTTCCAGACATTCTTGACGAAAACAAATGTTGGGAATGGAAAGGAGCAATAAATTATTTAAGAGGTGGATATGGGGTAATATGTCATAATAAGAAAACTCTTAAAGCACATAGAGTATCATACGAATTACACTATGAAAAATCTTTAGGTAATCTACATTGTCTCCATAAATGTGATAATCAATCCTGCGTAAATCCATTGCATTTATTTGCAGGAACAAATCTAGATAATGTAAAAGATAAGATAAACAAAGGTAGATGTTATAATGGTCACCAAAAAGGTGAACATAATGGTGCATCTAAATTAAAAGACAAAGATGTAATTGAAATAAGAAAGTTATATAATACCAAAAATTATACAACTATTAAACTGGGAAAGATGTATGGTGTCACTAGATCTACAATTTCTTATATTGTAAATAATAAAACTTTTAAACATTTATTGGAGAATTAATTAAAATGGCTCGTGGATTTACCGTTAAAGCATCTGCCCCAGTGGCAGCAAATAAAGAACTAGAATGGGACTATGATCTTGCAAAGGAAATGGTACGAGGCAAATCAATTGTCTTCTGCCTTCCCGGAAGAGGAGTCTCCTATACATATCTAAAGAGTTTTGTTCAACTCTGTTTTGATCTTGTTCAGTCCGGAGCAAGTATTCAAATCTCACAAGACTATTCATCCATGGTAAACTTTGCACGATGCAAATGTTTAGGAGCGAATGTACTCAGAGGTCCAAATCAACTTCCCTGGGATGGAAAACTGAATTATGATTGGCAACTTTGGATTGACTCTGATATCGTCTTCAATAGTGAAAAGTTTTGGCAATTAGTTCTGATGGACAAAGATATTGCATCCGGCTGGTATGCAACCGAAGATGGGCATACAACCTCAGTGGCACACTGGATGGAAGAAGATGATTTCCGCAATAATGGTGGAGTCATGAATCATGAGACCGTCGATAGCATCTCTAAGCGTCGTAAACCATTCACAGTTGATTATGCGGGATTTGGTTGGTTACTGATTAAGAAAGGAGTCTTTGAGCACTCTGAGATGACATATCCATGGTTTGCACCAAAGATGCAAGTATTTGAATCTGGAGAAGTTCAGGATATGTGTGGGGAAGATGTATCATTCTGTTTGGATGCAAAGGAAGCAGGATTTGAAATTTGGTGTGACCCTCGTATTAGAGTCGGTCACGAAAAGACAAGAGTAATTTGATGACTAACGAATCTTACAATATAATCTGTAAGGGACGTAAAATTTATTCTAATCTTACAGAAGAAGAATACTTCAATACTATGGAGGATTTGTCCGAACAATTTTATCAGACGGGTTCTCCAAATCCAAATGAAATTGAAACTGAAATTATAGGAGAAAATTAATGGCAATTAAAAAATCATCAGGTGGTGGGAAGCAGGTAATCGAATCTCTTCCCAAGAAGACTAAGCAAGGTTATGGGGATCATACTAAGTATTCTGCTACGTCTCGTAATAAAGCTCGTAAGAAATACAGAGGACAGGGAAAATAAATAATCTAAGTGGGCATGTCCCACTTTTTTAATGAAATAAATAAATTTTTACTACAATCATAATTGGAACAGTATTCAATGGGAACTCATCTCCTTTTGGAGGTGTACGATGTCAAATTTGACCTCTTAAATGATGTAATATCTCTCCAAAAAACAATGGAGAGGGGTATTAATCGGGCAAATATGACTATTTTAAACATTTTTTCTCATTGTTTTCTTCCCCAAGGTTGTACCATTGTCATTGCACTTTCAGAAAGTCATGTATCCTGCCACACCTGGCCTGAAAATGGTTGTACAGCAATTGATGTCTACACTTGCGGCGAAGGAAATCCCAGACTAGTTGCAATTGAGTTATTAAAATATCTAAATTCCGACAATTATAATCTTCGTGAAGTAAATCGTTAAATAGTATTAGGAGATAGAAACCTCCTTTATAAAAGTTCTGTTTTAAAATTAAAACAGGAGTTTCAAAATGCTATTCGAATCAGAAGAAAATCAAAAAAGACTCATTCAAGAAGTGGTCTATGATGTTGCACCAAAACATAACCTAAAAAAACAGGTTGAACTGCACGAAAAAATTCGTAATGATGAAGACTATGATGATTGGTCTTATGGAACAGAACCAAACTATGGTTCTCCCTGGAAGTAAGTATAAATAAATAAAAAACTTTCGTTCGATGGCAATTCAAAGGATATCCAGATCATTCAAAGATATCAGTTTATCCTTTGAACCACACCCAGTGACAAAGGATCTGCCAATACTAAAGAATGAAAATGCAATTCGCAGGTCAGTAAGAAATATTGTAGAAACTATCCCAACAGAAAGATTCTTCAATTCACTCTTAGGATCTGATATTACAAGAAGTTTATTTGAATTTGTCGATTTTGGTACTGCATCAGTAATACAAAGTCAAATTGAAATATCCATTAATAATTTTGAACCAAGAGTTAATAATGTAACAGTTCAGGTAGATCCTATTCCGGATGATAATACCTTTAATGTAACAATTATTTTTGATATTATAGGGCAAGAATTTCCAACTCAAGAATATTCATTCATATTAGAGGCAACAAGATAAAATGCCTTTCACTAAATTTACAAATCTAGATTTCGATCAGATAAAGACATCCATCAAAGATTATCTCCGTGCTAACTCCACATTCACGGATTTTGACTTTGAGGGATCTAATTTTTCGGTATTAATAGACACTCTGGCGTATAATACCTATATTACCGCATTCAACTCGAATATGGTTGTAAATGAATCCTTTTTGGATTCTGCAACTGTTCGTGAAAATGTAGTTTCACTGGCAAGAAATATTGGATATGTACCTCAGTCCAGAACGGCAGCAAAGGCACAAGTATCATTTAATATCCCCACAACCGCAACTCCCACACTCACCTTACAGAGAGGTCTAGTCTGTATAGGTTCTGTAGATAATACTTCATACACATTTTCAATCCCGGACAACATATCATCAAATGTTGTCGATGGATTTGCATACTTTGACAAAATTGACATATATCAGGGAACATTTTTAACCAAACAATTTACAGTAGATGGATCTCTGGACCAAAGATTTATTTTAAACAACTCATTTATAGACACTTCAACAATTTCTGTTTATGTGAAAGGAATTAATGATAGTGGTATTGGAGTAGAATATTCTTCTGTTGATAATATTCTTAATGTAGATTCATCCTCAAGAATCTATCTCTTACAAGAAGTTCAAGATGAAAAATATGAGTTACTTTTTGGTGATGGTATTATTGGACAAAAATTAGAAAACAACGCAGTAATCACAGTAAATTATATCGTTACTGATGGAGAAGAAGGTAACGGAGCATCTTCTTTTTCTTTTGCGGGAAGTATTAGTCCAAGTAATATAACAGGTTCGGTCTCCGTCATAACGAATCAGTCATCTCAAAATGGTTCTGAAATAGAATCCATAGATTCTGTCAAATATTTTGCCCCAAGAATTTATTCCTCTCAATATAGGGCAGTAACATCAAGAGATTATGAGGCAATTATAAAAAAAATATATCCAGATACCGAATCAGTTGCTGTTATTGGAGGTGAGGAATTAGATCCACCAGAATTTGGTACAGTATCAATAAGTATTAAACCAAAAAATGGAACCTTTGTTTCTGATTTTAATAAGCAACAAATTATTAATAAATTAAAGCAATATAGTATTTCTGGAATTAATCAAAAAATAATTGATCTTAAGATATTATATGTAGAAATTGATTCATCAATTTATTATAACTATTCTCAAGTATCGGCAGTACAATCATTGAAAACAAAAGTTATAAATTCATTAACTGAATATTCTAATTCTGTAGATCTCAATTCATTTGGCGGAAGATTTAAATATAGTAAGATTCTTCAAATAATTGATAATACTGATATTGCCATAACTTCCAATATCACTAAGGTTAGAATTAGAAGAGATTTGAAGGCACTGATAAATCAGTTTGCTCAATATGAACTTTGCTTTGGAAATAAATTTCATATTAATAGTGGTGGTTTTAATATTAAAAGTACTGGATTTAAAATTTCTGCAGATTCAGATACTGTATATCTAACAGATGTACCCAATGGCGATGGAAAAACTGGAATACTATCAATAGTAAAACCTTTAAGTGACGGAACTACAAGAATCGTTGCAAAATCTGCCGGAACAGTTGATTATGTAAAAGGTGAAATTAAACTCGGAACCATAAACATCATTTCAACATCTAAAGAAAATAATATTATTGAAATACAGGCATTCCCAGAATCAAATGATGTTATAGGACTAAAAGATTTATATTTAAATTTTAGTATTTCAGAAAGCACAATAAATATGGTAAGAGATGTAGTTGCCTCTGGTGATGAAATATCAGGTACATTATTTGCCAGAGACTATTATACATCAAGTTATTCAAACGGGAATTTAATAAGAGCATAATATGATACAGACTGGGTTCGAATCTAGAGTTAAGGTTCAGCAAGTTATTGAAAATCAACTTCCAAATTTTATTTTGGATGAAAGTCCAAATACGGCAGAATTTTTAAAGCAATATTATATTTCTCAAGAATATCAAGGTGGTCCAATTGATATTGCAGAAAATCTGGATCAATATTTAAAACTTGATAACCTAACTCCAGAAGTTGTAGTTGATAGTACGATACTTACAATAGGAATTACAACAACATCAAATATTATTACAGTAAGTAGTACTAAAGGATTTCCTCAAACTTATGGATTATTGAAAATTGATGATGAAATTATCACATACACTGGAATAACCACAAATACATTTACGGGATGTGTTCGTGGATTTAGTGGCGTTACTAATTATCATTCAAACTCAAATCAAGAAGAGTTAGTATTTTCAGAATCAGTATCAACATTTCATAATGGTGGATCTTCTGTACAAAATCTAAGTTCTTTATTCTTAAAAGAGTTTTATAAAAAAATAAAATATACTTTTACTCCTGGTCTAGAAGAATTTGATTTTGTATCAAATTTAAATGCTGGTAATTTTATAAAAGAAGCAAGATCATTTTATCAGGCAAAGGGGACTGATGAATCATTTAGAATTTTATTTAATATTTTATATGGAGTAACTCCCCTGGTAGTAAATTTAGAGGAGTTTTTAATTAAACCATCTTCGGCAGAATTTATAAGAAGAGAAGTTGTAATTGCAGAAAGAATTTCTGGAGATCCTTCTAAATTGGTAGGTCAAACAATTCAGAAATTTAATGATGAGAGCACTAGTGCCTCAATTTCTGAAATAGAACCATTCACTAGAAGTAATATACAATACTTTAAGATTTCACTTTTTGTTGGATATGAAGATTTTTCTGCTGTTCTTGGAAATTTTACAATTACTCCGAATACAAAAAGTTTAAAAAATGTTGCCATCGGGTCGTCAGTAATTTCAGTAGATTCTACAATTGGATTTCCAGAACAAGGAAAAATAATAACTGGAATCAACACAATTACCTACACCAGTAAAAGTATTAATCAGTTTTTTGGATGTACTGGAATTACATCTTCAATCTTATCTTCTGCCGATATAAGATCTGATGAAATTTATTTTGGATATGAAAATGGAGATCTGAATAAAAAAGTTGAGTTAAGACTTGCGGGAGTATTATCTAAATTTGTTCAAGTATCAGATACTTTAAATTTAGATGAAGGGCAAAAAATATCAGTTAAAAATATTGGGGATTTGATTCAAAATCCGAAGCAGAATAAGACATATAAAGAAATTTTTGCAAATTCGTGGATATACAATACTGGATCTAGATATGAAATAGAAAATATTAGCAATTTTACTTTAAAAAGTCTAATTGATAGGTCTAGTTTAAAAATTGGAGATGAAGTAGAAATTTTAGAAAGAGATACTAATAATGTAGTGTCTTCATCTGGTGCATATATTTCAAATATTTTTGTCTCAGAAAATAGAGTTATTATTGATAATTCTGGGTTTTCTGCAGAAAATGAAGTAAAATATGATCTAAGAAGAAAAATTAATACTGCAAATAGCACAATAGTTCCAATACAATTTGGAAATAATATTATTCTATCAGATATTCAAAATTTATATACCGATGATGAATATGCCTACGTAGCATCTAACTCATTACCATCCGGTAGGGATGGTTATAATGGAAATTTTACATATAAAATAACAAAAAATATTAATTCATCAGTTGCAGTTGATATATCTGATGAGATAGATAACAACTACACGAATATAGTATTTCAAAATCCTGTTCCATTTATCACTGGAAATAGAATTTACTACCAACCATCAGGAACTCCGATTGTTGGTTTAGATACTGGAGATTATTATGTACAAGTTCTAGATCCATCTAATAAAATAAGATTGTATTCATCATTATCATTTGTTGGAACTGATAATTTCTTAACATTTTCAGATTCAAATTTTGCCAATCAATCCCATAGATTTACATTATACTCTCAAAAATCTGGTATAATTGGTGCTCAAAAATTACTCAAAAAATTTCCATTATCTGAAAGTATCGATACTGGAACTGGGGAATTAACAATTCCAGGTTCAGTCGGAATGTTAATTAATGGTGTTGAAGTTAATAATTATAAATCCGATGATAAGGTATACTATGGTCCTCTAAAATCTATTAGTGTATTAAATGGTGGAATCGACTATGATGCTATTAATCCTCCATTAATATCGGTTTCTTCTGGAACTGGGTCTACGGCATTAGTTCAACCAGTGGTTAGTGGATCAATTAAAAAAGTTTATATCGATTCTCAAGACTATGATATCAATACAATTGTATCTATTGGCGTAACTGGTGGCAATGGGTCTGGTTGCATATTAGAACCCATTCTTACGAAGAGAAGAAGAGATATTTTCTTTGATGGAAGATTGACTACAAATTCTGGAGGAATTAGTTCAACCACAAATCAATTATTATTTTTAACGGACCATAATTTAAGTAATGGGGAATTAATAGTTTACAATTCTAATGGAAATTCTTCAATTGGTATTGGTACTACAAATTTAACTTTGGTCAATAATGCGATATATTATTCTAAAGTTGATAATAATAGAACTGTAAGACTCTTTCAGACTAATTCTGATTATTTGTCTGGAATTAATACAGTATCTTTTAATGGAACTAATACTGGAGGAACCCATAAGTTTTCTACCGCAGCATTTAAAAATACCATATCAGAGATTAAAATATTAAATGGTGGGAATGGATATACAAATAGAGAGTTAATTGTTTCTTCGGCAGGAATATCTACAATAAACGATACGATTAGTTTCGAAAATCACGGATTTAAGAGTGGAGAACTTGTAACTTATCGGTATGAGACATCTACAATTGGAATTTCGACATTATTTCAATATTATGTATTGAAAAATAATGATGATTCTTTTAGACTTTGTGATGCTGGAATTGGTGGAACTGATATATCAAACTATAATAGAAAAAATTATATTAAATTTTCTTCTACTGGATCGGGATATCAATATTTTAGTTATCCTAATATTTCCGTTTCTATACAATATACTCCCGTTGGATTTGGTACTACAAGTCAACAGATTCAATCTCTTGTGGCAACTCCTATTATTAAAGGTAATATTATAGATGCTTATCTATATGAAACTGGAACTGGATATGGATCTACAATTTTAAATCTTGAGAAAAAACCATTAATATCAATAAAAACTGGATCTGAGGCAAAATTAAAACCAATTATTGTGAATGGTCAAATTAATTCTGTAAATATTCAATATGGCGGAATTGATTATTATTCAACTCCCGATTTAGTTGTAACTGATTTAACTGGTGCTGGATCCGGAGCAGATTTAAGGCCAGTTATTACCAACCAAAAAATAACAGACATTAAGATAGTAAATCCAGGAATTGGTTATTCAAGCACCTCAACAATAATTAAAGTAAATCCTTCAGGTTCTAATGCAATTTTAAATGCTAACATTAGGTCTTTAACTGTAAATAATAATGTAAAGTTTGGTGATGAGATTTTAATAGAAACTCAAAATCAATTGCAATATTCTGTTTGTGGATATTTTGATAACCTAAGAAGTTCATTTGGTGACAGTGGGTCTCAAATATCTAATATAATAGGATGGGCATATGATGGAAATCCAATATATGGATCATATGGATATTCTAATCCAGAGGATACTAATTCTACTCCAAAAATTTTAACTTCTGGATATACATTAAGTTCTTCTAACATTATTGATAGACCAGAATTGCCGTTAGGGTTCTTTGTTGAAGATTACAAGTACACAAATTCTGGAGATTTAGATGAAAATAATGGAAGATTTGGAAAAACACCAGAATTTCCAAATGGAGTTTATGCATATTTTGCAACTATTAACCCAACCTCCTTCACTTCCCAGTTCCCATATTTTATAGGAAACAAGTACAGATCTAATACTATAAATGAAAACTCTACTTTAAACCAAAAATTTGATTTTAATAACTCAAATTTACTTAGAAATACCTTACCATATAAAGTATCAGATAATTATGCAAAAAATGATTTTATAATAGAAACTAATGAAATTACTAACCAAGAGTCAATTGTAGAATCAGTATCTGAAGGATTTGTAAATTCTTTTGATATTATTAATTCTGGATCTGATTATAAAGTTAACGATGTTTTAAATTTTGATGATACTAATACTTCAGGAGGTGGATTAATAGCAAGAGTATCTTCAATAGAAGGAAAAGATATTACAAAAATAGATACTTCTATAGAAACTTATGAAAATTCTATTTTTACATATAATGATGGAGCAGAAGTAAAAGTTACCATTAAACCATATCACAATTTGTCTAATAATGATTTTGTTGTGGTTTCCGGATTTTCAACTAATTTATCTAAGTTGAATAATTCATACAAAATTGGAGTATCTTCATATTATTCAAATGTTCTTAAGGACATTCCATCAACATCAACATCCGGATTAACAACTGAAATTTATATTACACAACTCCCAACAATAGTATCTATTGGAAGTAGCATTAAAATAGGCAATGAAACATTATCAGTACTAGAAGTATATAAAAATCTCAATATACTTAAAGTTCAGAGAGGATCTACTGGAGTATCTCATACTGCAACTACACAAATAAACTTTATTCCAGATTCATTTACTATTTCACAAAAAATAGATTACTTTGATTCTAAAGTTAATGATAAGGTGTATTTTAATCCAAAACAATCAGTAGGAGTCGGTACTACACCAGGAATTACAACTAATATAACATTTGAATTTGGAGATTCTAATATTACCAGAACTATTCCAACACAGGGAATTTATATTGAGAATCATCCATTTACAAATAATCAACAAGTAATATTCGTAAATAACGGAACAAATATACAAATTTCAACTTCATCAGCAGCACCTACTACATTTGGTTTACCTCAAAATGTATATGTAACCAATAAAAATAAAAATACAATAGGAATAAAAACCACCCTTAATTCTTCCGAAGTATTCTTTACTGGCAATGGTATTGATAATGATAAGTATTCATTTGAAAGTGTATATCCACAAATAATCGGAAGAGTTGAAAGAGTTAAGTCTACCGTTTCAGTATCGACTTCTCACGAACTTTCTAGTTCAGACGTTATTAGTTTAAGTATCGAACCAAATCTTTCTGTTGGTATTGGAACTTCTACTGGTATTAGAGTAAAAAGAGATTTAATAACTGGAAATATTTTAATCAATCCAATTGGATTTAGTTCAACCGGAATTAACACATCAACGAATACCATTTCAATTAATTCACATAACTTAAAAACCGGAGATAAAATTCTATATTCATCTAATGTAGTTGCATCTGGATTATCAACTGGACTTTATTATGTTTACCGAGTTAATGATAGCACAATAAAACTTTCTGAAACATATCTAGACTCTAAAACCATTCCCCCAACAACAGTAAGTATTGCCGGAACTGGTGGTTCAAGTCAAAGTATTTCATTAATAAATCCCCAAATTGAATCGATTAAAAATAATAACCTTGTATTCAATTTATCAGATAGTTCTTTAGTGGGATATAAATTTAAACTTTATTATGATCAAAATTATAATAATGAATTTATTTCAACTCCATCTTCTAATTTGTTTGTACTATCTGGCATTGGAACTATCGGAGTCTCCACTAATGCCTCTCTGGCAATTAATTATAGTGAAAGTTTGCCAACAAAGTTATATTATAATTTAGAAAAATCTGGATATATTAGTACTTCAGACACAGAAGTGAATAACTATTCCGAAATATTATTTGCAAATAGCGTATATAATTCTAATTATACAATTTCTGGTGTAGGAGCAACAACATTTATTGTTTCTTTATCTAAAAAACCAGAAAAATTAACATATACTCAAAATGAATGTGATAAATTAAAATATACTACAACTTCACTATCAGCAAAAGGTTCTATTGATAGAATTAATATTATTTCTGGTGGGTCTGGATATAAAAAACTTCCAACATTCGTAGGATCTAATTCTGTGAACGGAAAGGATGCTTACATTACTGCAAAATCTACATCTATAGGCAATGCAAAGGAAGTAAGAATTGTCAGTGAAGGATTTCAATATTCTTCAGATAAAACTTTACAACCAATTGCATTCATATCTCCCCTAATCACAATTAAAGACTCAAATACAATTGGTATTGTTACAGTTAATAATGGCGGAAATGGATATACTGATGCACCATCTGTAATAATTGTGAATTCTAGCACTGGAGAAAAAATTGATAGTGGAATATTGGAAGCAAAACTATCAGGAAATTCTATTGATTCCGTAAGTATTATACAGCAACCAAATGGTCTTCCAGAAACAACGGTACAATTATTCACCACCAATAACACTAATGGAATTAGTATTCAACAAGTTCAATCTTCTTCAAGTGGAATATTTACTTGCTTCATAACAACACCAACTTTAGGATTTTCTACTTTTGTACCATATCCTTTTAGTGTTAATGATCAAGTATTTGTGGAAGGAATTCAAAAATTTAGTACCGAAGGGACTGGGTTTAATTCTGAAGACTATGGATATGAATTTTTTACAATTAGCAATATTGATACCGCAGGAGTTCTTGATTCAGTAACAATTAATATTTCCGGTTTAACTACAAATACTGGAATAGCAAAAACAATTCAGGATTCTGTTGGTAATATTATAAAAAGAACTGATTATCCGTCATTTAATGTTACTCAAATTCCATCTAAATTTATTGTTGGAGAAAAACTTATTTCAAATAATACTGAGAGAAACTTAGAAATTTCTTCATATGAAAATTCATTTATTAAAGTATCCGGAACCTATGAGTTGTCTGTTGGAGAAATTATTATAGGAAAAGAATCTGGAAATATAGCAACAATAGATAAAATTGAATCCGGTATCGGTAGATTTAAGATTGACTATTCAGTTGAAAAAAACATTGGATGGTCTAATGATATTGGTAAATTAGATCAAGATAATCAAGTTATTCCTGATAATGATTATTACCAAAATCTTTCATATACTGTAAAGAGTCCAATTACATATCAAGAATTAAGAACACCAGTTAATAGTTTAGTTCATACAAGTGGATTGAAGAATTTTTCTGACACTGGAATTACATCAACTACAAACTTTGGTGCTATAAATTCCGAGAATGCTACATCTATAATTTATGACATAATAGAAGAAAACCGAGTAGATACAATTTATGATTTTGATTTAGTAAAGGATATTGATATAGTTGGAACTTCTTCAAAATTCTTAAAATTAAAAAATAAAAAATTAACTGATTACATTGAGTGTAGAAGTAATGTAGTTTTAAAAATAGATGACATAAATCGTCAATTTTCAGATGCTGATGGAAATCCAAGTGAATTTCTCAATTTACTGGAATTAAATTCTGGAGTATCTTATGGCAATATACTAGTCAGAGTTTCTAGTCTGGATAATACTGAAATTCAATTGACAGAATTAGTTTTACTGAATGATGGAAGTAATTCATTTTTGGCAGAAAAATCAACTCTAGTCAATACTGGAGTAGGACTTGCACATATCTCCGGAGAACCAATAGGAGAATTTATATTAATTGAAGACGATGCGGATGATAATACTTACTTAAGATTTATTCCAAATAATCCATTCGATATTGATTATGATGTTAAACTAATTAATAGTAATTTTAATTCCAGTTCACCGGGAATTGGAACAACTTCTATTGGATTCATAAATCTAACTGGTTCTAATAAAACTGCGGCATCTGGAATACAAACTTCAATTATATCCGTAGAATCTAATAAGTTTTCTTCATTGTATTTAAATGTCCAGATTGTTGGTTCAGCAACAACTCAAATGAACTTTGCCGAAGTTTATTTGAATCATGATGGAGCAGATACTTATATTTCAGAATATTATTTTGATTCGGAATTTTCAAGTAATTATTATTCCGGAAATAATATAGGAATATTCACGGCAAGTATTTCTCCTTCCGGAATTTTATCATTAAACTATATTAATAATTCATCAAATTCGGTAGATATTAGATCAAAGATTGTTGGGTTTGGAACAACATCTGTAGGAACTGGTGCATATAGATTTATATCTCCAGGTCAAATACCAGGAAATGAGAGAAGTGTGGTATATCAATCAACTTATTCGTCCACAGTTTCTTCCGCATCAACTGTCATATCATTAGATAAATCTAATTTTAATGCGGTTAAATCTTTAGTAAAAGTCAGTTTCGGATCGACAAGTGCTCTTCATCAAATTATGTTACTACAAGACGAAACTAACATTTATGTTCAACAGTCACCATTTCTTTCTGTTGGAAGTACTACCGGAACTAGTACTTTTGATAGCAACGGAATTGGAACTTTTGGTGGAGAATATTCTGGCAGTAATTTTACACTAAAATTTTATCCAGAACCAACAGTAACTTCAAATATTAATATTTTAGCATTTAATCAATGTTTATATACAACTTTAGATACTCAAAATACTGCTCCAAATTTAAGTTATGGAACAGTAGAAGAATCGATTGATATCAAATTATACAATGCAATTAATGGGAGTAGAATAAATAAAACTAATTTCAATCTAAACTCCAATGGAATTGAAATTTTTAGAAAAAGATTTAATCCAATAAATCCATTAACTCCAGACCCATCAACGGGAATATTCACTATACAAAATCATTTCTTTAGTAATCTAGAAAAACTTATCTATACGCCAAAATCAACATTTATTGGAGTTGGTGCCAGTGCCGTTGGAATTGGTTCAACTCTAAATTCTGTAGGTGTTGTAACTACAATACTCCCATCTGATGTTTATGTTATAAAATTATCAGATAATACATTTAAATTATCCACAAGAAAGGATTATGCTACACTAGGAATTGGAGTTACATTTACTTCATACGGTAGTGGTAATGCACACCAACTTGAAATGGATAAAAAACTTGAAAAATCACTGATTACTATCGATAATATTGTCCAATATCCATTACAATTTACTCCAATATCGTATAATTTGCTTGGAAATGGGGGGCAAATAAGTGCAGGATCTTCAGTATTTGCTTTGAGTGGAATATCTACAATTATACCAAAAGATATTCTAAAAATTGATAATGAATATATGGGAGTAGTCAATGTTGGATTGGGAACGACCAATGTTGGACCCATTACAAATAGTGGAAATATTAATTTAGTTGAAGTAAGCAGAGCATTTGTCGGATCATCAGCAACAACTCATACAGACACTACTTCAGTAAGAATTTATAAAGGATCTTATAATATTGTTGATAGTAATATTTTCTTTGCTGAATCTCCAAGAGGAAATCCACAAATAATTAGAGACTCTAGTAATTTGATTTTTGAAACTTCCGATTTTACGGGAAGAGTTTTCTTAAGAAATGATTACACATCAAATCAACTATATGATGATATTTCAAGTCAATTTACGGGTATTGGTAGAACTTTCACATTAACTGTTGGTGGAGCAAACACTGTAGGACTAGGAAGCACTGGAGGAAATGGAATTTTGTTTATAAATGGCGTTTTCCAAACTCCAACAACTATTAATAATCCACAAAATAATTTTAGTATTATTGAAAATACTGTTTCTGGAATATCTAGTGTAGTATTCTCTGGTATTACATCTTCTGGTACTGGCACAATTATTACGTCAGAGTTTGATGTAAATCAAAATCAAATCCCCAGAGGAGGTATAATTATCTCGTTGGGTTCTTCTACTGGTCTTGGATATGCACCTCTTGTGGGAGCAGCAGTAACTGCCGTAGTTGGTGCTGGAGGCAGTATAGTATCTGTTGGACTAGGAACTACTGATAATCTTGGTTCTGGATATAATGGTATTGTTTCGATAGGAGTTTCAGTATATCAAAATGGACACACAGGTGCTGCAGCAACGATATCAGCAACAGTTGGAGCGGGTGGAACTCTATCATTTACTGTTGTTGGTGGTGGAACTGGATACACAACTCCTAAAGTATTTGTATCTGAACCATCATATGAAAATTTAAGTGTAATCGGCGTATCTAGATTAGGACTTGGAGTAACAACAAGAACTGGAATAGGTCTTTTACTCAACGTTGAAGTTGGTGCAAGTTCTACAACTGGAATAGGATCAACATATTTTGAAGTTTCTAGATTTAGTATTTCTAGACAGGGTTACTCATTCCGAAGAGGAGATGTATTTAAACCAGTTGGATTAGTGACTGCTAAGGGATTAGCATCTCCACTATCAGAGTTCAAATTAACAGTAGTTGATACATTTTCAGATTCTTTTGCCGCTTGGCAGTTTGGGGAGTTTGATTATATAGATTCTATAAAAAATTATCAAGATGGAGTAAGAACAAGATTCCCATTATTCTATAATAATGAATTATTAAGTTTTGAATCTCTAGAAGATTCTCAGGTAAATCTTTCAAATGCACTATTAATTGTTATAAATGGAGTAATTCAAGATCCTGGAGTTGCATATGAATTCGATGGTGGAACTAGTTTCGTATTTACAACTGCCCCAAGACCAGAAGATAATGTTGCCATTTTCTTCTATAAGGGTACTGATGGTGATGATGTTGTTGTAAATGATACGATTAATGAAACTCTAAAAAGAGGTGACACCGTACAGGTTCTTAAGAATAATTCAATTTCAGGAACAATAACACAAGATAAGAGGACAATATTTGATTTATCATTCTCTGATAAGTTTGAGACTAATTTATATTCAAATCAAGGAGTTGATTCAGAAAATAATAAACCATTAAGTTGGATTAAACAAAAAGTTGATAGGAAAATTAACGGAGAAGATGTTTATAAAACTAGAGATTCTATTGAATCTTTGATTTATCCAACTGCTAAAATTATCAAAGATTTTTCAACGACAGATACTCAAATATTTGTAGATAATGCAGAATTCTTTGAGTATGATAATACTATCAGTCCAGAATCTTTTAGTTCTTTAATTGTCAATGGAATTTCCACTAATGCAAGTGGAGCAGTTGAATTAATTTCAAATATTACTTTAGTTAACGGATTCTCTGGAATTATTACAGGAATTACAACCACAACAGGTAGTGGTGGAAATCCACTGGCACTTAGATTCCATTTAAATTCTCCATCATTTGCAGGTTTATCAACTGGATATCCAATTTACATCTTTGATACAAGAGTTGGAAAGGGAGTGACTTCTATTGATACATCAAATTCTGCAGTGGTTGGAATTGGAACAACTTTTATAGATAATATTTACTACATTCATCAGTTCTCCTCTAGTGGTGCTGTTGGAATTATTACTTGTAACATATTATCAACTACATCCACGATTGGACTCTCTTCTTCTGGAAATGTATCGAACCCAATAGGCAAATTCTCTTGGGGTAGAATGTCTGGATTTAGTAGATCAAGTTCTCCAATTTCAATAGGAGTAACCGGAAATACTGTGGATGTTGGATTAACAACCTTTGCAACTATTCAACGAAGAGGAATTGGGATTAGACAAACTGGAGCACTTCCAAAACTTTTATAAATACTTAAAAAATATTAATATGGCGGCAATAGTAACAGATCAATTTAGAATAATAAATGCGAGTAATTTTATAAATTCCGTAACTGGTGGTAACGATTCTTACTATGTTTTTTTGGGATTAGATAATCCGGCACAAATTGGATTCGGAAGAACTACTAATTGGGATAGCAATATTCCAAATCCAACAGATAATTTGGAATATTTAAGTCATTACAGAGACACATCTTTATTTGCTAAAAAAATTACATCTAGTAATATTAGGAGACTTATAAGAAAAGTTACTTGGACTTCTAATACATCCTATGAGATGTATAGGCACGATTATAGTATTCAGAATCCAACACCAAATTCAAACTCAAGTAGATTATATGATTCCAATTATTATGTAATTAATAGTGATTTTAGAGTTTATATTTGTATAGATAATGGTTCTTCTGGTACTAGTTTGAAAGGTGGAAAATCTCAAGATGAACCCACTTTTACAGATTTGGAACCTTCGGCGGCAGGAACAAGTGGGGATGGATATATTTGGAAATACCTATTTTCAGTTTCCCCCAGTGATATTATAAAGTTTGATTCTACAGAATATGTTGTCGTCCCTAATGATTGGGCAACTTCAACAGATTCTCAAATTATAAGTGTAAGAGAAAATGGAGATTCCGGATCTACAAATCCAAATCAAATTAAAAAAGTATATATTGCATCTGGTGGTCTCGGATATAGTTCTGGTGTTGTTGATATTCTTGGCGATGGATCTGGAGGTAGAGTTTCTATAACAGTAGATAGCAGTGGATCTATTACATCTACTCAAATTGTTGCAGGTGGATTTGGGTATACTTGGGGAATTGTTGATTTAGGTAGTCTTCAACCTGTGGGAAGTCTTCCAAATCCAGCAAAATTAATACCAATCATTCCACCATCAAAAGGACATGGTTACGACATTTATACCGAATTGGGAACAGATAAGGTATTGGTATATGCCAGATTTGATGACTCAACAAAAGATTTTCCAACGGACACTAAATTTGCTCAAGTTGGAATTATAAAAAATCCAACTACTTTTTCTTCAAATACTGCTATTTTTACAGAAAATCAATATTCATCTTTAGGAGCAATTAAATTAGATCAAAACTTTACTGCAACTCCAGGTATCGGAGAAGAAATTACCCAAACTGTGACTAATGGAACTGCAAGAGGTTATATTGCATCATATGATAGTGAAACTAAAGTCTTAAAATATTTTCAAGATAGATCTTTATATTTTGGAAATAGTTTAGATCAAACTGATCGTACAGATCACTCTAGAGTTTATAATTTCGAATCTACTGGAGGATCAATTATTTCAACTGGAGCATTTCCATTTACAGTATCTATTGCTAGTACTTTCGGGACTCCCACCCCAACAAATAAAGTTACAGTTGGAGGTAAAGTTGTAGACTTAGGAGTAACTTTCACTGCAGGTCTTGCAAATCCAGAGATAAATAAAAAGACAGGAGATATAATTTATATTGATAATAGACCCCTGGTAACAAGAGACATTAGGCAAAAAGAAGACATTAAAATTATCCTGGAATTCTAACTAAAAATGGCACAAAAAACAGATTTAAACATCAGTCCATATTATGATGACTTTGATTCTGAAAAGAATTTTTACAAAGTCTTGTTCAAACCAGGATATCCAGTACAGGCAAGAGAATTAACAACTCTTCAATCTATTTTACAGGATCAGGTAAAATCTTTTGGAAGTCATATATTCAAAGAGGGATCGGTAGTTATTCCTGGAAATATTGCCTATGATGGAAATTTTAATTCTGTAAAACTTAATCCAACTAATTTTGGAGTTGATATTTCTCTTTATATTAATAATTTTATTGGTAAAAAAATATCAGGGCAAATATCAGGAACAACAGCAATAATTCAATTTGTTTCTCTCCCCGATGGAGAAAATGTAGAAGATTTAACAATATATGTAAAATATTTGGATTCTGATAATAATTTTCAGTTTAATCCGTTTGAAGATGGGGAATCATTAATTGCAGAAGAAAATATAACTTATGGTAATACTACCATTAATGCAGGAACTCCATTTGCATCATTAATAGCACTGAATGCAACATCCGTAGGTTCTTCTGCATCTATTGGTGATGGAGTTTATTTCATTAGAGGTTATTTTGTTAATGTATCTAAACAAACTATAATTTTAGATAATTATACAAATACGCCTTCATATAGAGTTGGACTAAAAATTGACGAATTAATTCTCAGTGCTGGGGATGACAGTTCATTGTATGACCCATCTAAGGGATTTACAAACTATGCAGCACCAGGAGCAGATAGATTTAAGATTGATTTAACTCTAACGAAGAAATTTATATCAGACCTCAACGATACTGATTTTGTTGAACTTTTGAGAGTTGAAAATGGAAAAATTAAAATTATTGAACAAAAAAGTCAATATAATATAATCAAAGATTATATGGCAGAAAGAACTTATGATGAATCTGGAGATTATACGGTTGAACCATTTAATGTATCTGTAAATAATTCTTTAAATGATAGATTAGGTAATAATGGTTTATTTTTCAATACTGAAATTACTGAACAAAGAAACTCACCATCAGAAGACTTGATGTGTTTAAAGATATCCCCAGGAAAGGCTTATGTAAGGGGGTATGATGTTGAAAAAATATCAACAACGATTATTGATATTGATAAACCTAGAGATACTGCATCCATTCAAAATGTAAATGTTCCCTTTGAGATGGGAAATAATATTGTAGTCAATAATGTATCTGGAGCACCAAAACAAAAACTTACAATAGATTTATTAGATCAATTTGTGGGATCTGGGACTACTATTGGGAATGCAAGAGTGTATAATTTTAGTTTGACCGATGCTGCATATAGTAATGATGCTACTAATTGGGATCTATATCTGTACGACATTCAAACTTATACAACTATTGTTTTAAACTCTATAATATCAAGTACAGAATTACCAGCAACATCGTATGTAAAGGGAAAAAGTAGCGGCGCTAGTGGGTATGCAGTCTCTGCTGGTGGATCATCCAATACAATCAGTCTGAGACAAACTTCCGGAACATTTTCAGTTGGAGAGCAGTTAATTATCAATGGGATTGATTTTCCAAGAACTATTAGAACAGTAACTGCATATTCTACAGAAGATATAAAATCGGTAAAACAGACCGGAATATCTGGATATCCAACATTTACTGCCGACTGTTTGCTTGAAAGATTTAGACTTCCAAATGGAGTGACTCAAGTAACAATCAGTGGAGGAAATACTGTAGTAAGTCCTGGAAAATTTTTTACTGGCGTAAAAGTTGGTTCAATTATTAGATATCAAACCACTTCGGGAGACGAATCATTTAATAGAGTAACCGCAGTTTCTGCCGATGGTGCATCACTAAGTATTGTTGGTGTTACTACAGTCTCCGGAATATGCACTGGTGCTGTAACAAATGGAACTTATAACAATGTTTTTATTGGTGCTCCAATAATAAGAAATGAGAATTCTGGGTTCCTATATGCACAATTACCAGATCCTAATGTTTCTTCAGTAAATCTTTCAGATTCATTATTAACAATTTCCGAACAAATAACCGGACAAGGCACAAATAGTAGTGGAGTACTACAATTCAATGCTTCAGCAATTAGTGGAATTTCTAGTGCATTTTTTGAGTCATTTGATCAAGAAAGGTATTCAGTACACTACAGTGGAGGTGGTATTGGTACAGTAACTTCGGATCAATTTGTTTTGAGCGGAAATACGGTAACTATTAGTGGATTATCTCCTTCGGAGACAGGTGTTGTTGTAAATACCACATTGGTTAAAAATGGAATCCAGAGCAAAGTAAAAACATACAATAAAAGTAATACCTTAACCATAGCGAGATCAAAGTATCCACAATCAGGAACTGGTATTAGTTCTTCAATTGGAGATGGTCTTACTTATAATCAATTTTATGGACTAAGAGTTCAAGATGAAGAAATATCACTAAATTACCCAGATGTAGTAAAAATTATTTCAATTTACGAGTCATTTGATTCCTCGGCACCTACTTTAGATCAGATACAATTTGGTGCTAGTGCTAATGTATCAACTAATGCTATTATTGGTGAAAATATTCTAGGAAATGATAGTAAATCCATTGCAAGAGTTGTTTCAAAACCATTTACTAATGTTCTTGGTGTAGTATATTTAAATTCGGAAAGATTTACAAATTCTGAGACAGTTACATTTGAAGAATCAAATGTAACTACGGAAATTGAAGCAATAACTCCCGGAAAGTATAAAGATATTACCAATTCGTATAGACTTGACAAAGGACAGAAAGATCAATATTATGATTATTCTAGAATTGTCAGAAATAAGGGCACTACAGAACCATCAAAACAACTTTTAGTTGTGTTTGATTATTATTCAATTCCTTCTAATGATAGTGGTGATGTATTTACAGTATTAAGTTATGATAAAGATAGATTTACACATGATATCCCATTTATTGGACCAAGATCTGTAAGATCCTCAGATACTTTAGATTTTAGACCAAGAGTTTCTATTTTCACCTCAGATAGTTCTTCACCATTTGATTTTGCATCAAGAACTCTAAATCCCACACGCATTTTATCACCAAACGAAAGTTCATTACTTGGTTACGATTATTACTTAGCAAGAATTGACAAACTATATCTTGATAGAAATAAAAACTTTATCCTTGAAAAGGGAATATCTTCAAATACTCCTAAGGAACCAGAAAAAAATGATGCTGTGATGGAAATTGCAACTATTAAATTACCCCCATATCTTTATAATCCAGCAAATGCCGTGGTGACATTGAAGGATAATAGAAGATATACTATGAGAGATATTGGACTAATTGAAGATAGGGTGGAAAACTTAGAGAGAGTTACTTCGCTGTCTCTATTAGAAGTAAATACTCAGACTTTACAGATTCAAGATTCTGATGGTAATAATAGATTTAAGAGTGGATTTTTTGTAGACGATTTTAAAAATTATTCGTTTATTAACAGAGGATTATCCTCCATTAGAGTTAATACATCTACAAATGAAATAACACCTGTTACTAGTAGAAATTCACTTAAATCACAAATTGCACCCGAATCTGCAGTTACTGATGAAAATTTGGATTTTTCGGAAAATTTTAAGTTACTAGATCCAAATGTCGTAAAAACAGGAAAAGCAGTAACTTTAAAGTATGAATCTATTGGGTGGATAGAGCAGGCGTTTGCAACGACAGTCGAAAATGTAAATCCATTTAATGTGATTGTTTATAGTGGTGATATTAAGTTAAGTCCAGAAATTGATAACTGGGTTAGAACAGTTCAACTTCCCGATAAAAATATCAGCATAACATTAAATTCTAGTAGAACTCTCACCAACAATTTAACTAGTAATGTTTCAGTTACTTTGACACCAATTAATACTCAAACAAGTGACACAGTTAATCTTCCTGATATTTTTGGAGAAGGTAATTTTACTAGAATTGTTGGTAATGACCAAAATCAAACTTCATCAACTGCTACAAATACTACTTCTAATATTTCAACAACTGAAAATTTTGATACGGTAAGTAATACCGATACAACAATAAGAAATGTATTAATATCATCATCTAATGAATCATTTATGAGGTCCAGAAATATTCAATTTTCTGTATCTAATGTCAAGCCATCTACACAATTTTATCAATTCCTCGATGGAAATAGTGGAGTTGATTTTATTCCCAAATTAATTGAAATAACTAATTCATCCAAAGCATTTGTAGTTGGGGAAACTGTTATTGGAACATTTGGTGATAATAATTTAATTTCATTTAGAGTTGCAGCACCAAATCATAAGTATGGTCCATATAATTCACCATCTACCACATATACAATTAATCCATATATTAGAACCGAATCTATAGCATCCGGATATAGTCAATCATCAAAAGTTTTGAATGTTGATACGGTTTCACTATCAGAAGAATCTCAAGGAAAGTATTCTGGATATTTACTTAGAGGTATGCAATTGGTTGGTCAGACTAGTGGATCTGTGGCAACCGTAAGCGACCTAAGACTTATTTCTGATAATTTTGGAGATTTGATCGGGACATTTTACTTAAGAGACCCAAATACAATTCCAACTCCAACTGTAAGAATTTCTACTGGAACTAAAACATTTAAGTTGAGTTCAAGTTCAACAAACGATCCAGGTCTTCCAGGAAGTTCGGACACTTCAGTTGCTGAAACAAATTTCAATTCTGATGGTACACTTGAACAGTGGGAAAATACTGTTACGGCAACTACTAAAAATCTAACAACAAAAACAGTCACTAATCTTACAACAAATACAACAACATCACAAACGACAATAAATACTCATACTAGAACAACTATCCAGAGATTTGTAGACCCTCTTGCACAATCTTTTGTTGTTGGTGGAAATATAGAGGCTCCGGATTCTTCTAGAGAAGGATTAGCAACTGATGATTCTAATGGTGCCTTTTTAACTGCCGTTGATTTATTCTTTGCCAAAAAAGATAGTGGAAATGCTACGGTAAAAGTTGAAATAAGAACTGTAGAACTGGGAACCCCCACAAGGATTGTTATTGGAAATTCGGTTACATTAAGACCAAGTGAAGTAAATATTTCTTCAGATGCTTCCGCTGCAACTAAGGTTACTTTTGATGAACCAATTTACCTACCACCAGGAAGAGAGTATGCTGTCGTAATCATTTCAGAAAATAGTGATCAGTATGAGATGTGGACTGCAGTTATGGGTGAAAAAACTGTCAATACCAAAAATCTCCCAGATGTAAATGCCGTAACCTACTCAAAGCAATTTGCGATGGGAAGTCTGTTCAAATCTCAAAACGGATCTATATGGACAGCAAATCAATACCAAGACCTCAAGTTTAAACTTTATAAGGCACAATTTATTGAAAATCAACCAGGAACTGCATTTTTCTACAATCCAACATTAGATGAAAGTAATGGATATGTTCAGAGATTAGGAAACAATCCGCTAACAACATTACCAAAAACACTTACTCTTGGAATTACTACAATAACTAATGCATCATTGATTTCTGATTTATCCAAAGGTAGAAAGGTTGCTGGATCACAACCGTATGTCTATGGATATGTAATTGGAACAGGAAGTTCGGTAGCAACAGTAGGATTAACTACGGGAGGAAGTAATTATGTTACAGATTCTAATGTAAGTACTTATAATATTACTGGAAATGGTTCTGGACTTGTTTTAAGTATTACAGCAACTTCAGGAACAATTACCGGAACCCCAATAATTGTAAATCCCGGAAATGGATATGCGGTAGGAGATGTTGTCGGTATTGTAACTTCTACAGTAGGAACCGGAACTTCCGTGCGTGGGCGTGATGCAAAAATTACAATAACTGGAAACAATAATAGTATTGATACTTTATACCTTTCCGGAGTTCAGGGTAATACTTTTACAGTTGGTGCCGGATTAAGTTATTACAATAATTCTAATGCAATAGTTTCTCTTGCAAGCACTACAATTAGAAATTCTACACCTTCAACTGATCAATATTCTGGAAATTTCATAAGAGTAGAACATTTTGACCACGGAATGTACGGAAATACAAATAAACTTAGAATTTATAATGCAGAATCTAGTACCGCACCAGTTGCAATTACTTCACCAATAACTTCAACGTCAACAACAATTGCTATCGGAGATACTTCAAACTTTGGAACTTTTGAAGGAGTTTCTGTAAGTGGATCTAATCCTGGATATATAAAAATTGGAAATGAAATAATTAAATATCAGTCTATTGGTAGTGGATTCTTAGGCACTATTACTAGAGGTATTGATTCTACTATTTCAATTGATCATAATGCCAATAGTTTAATGTACAAGTATGAACTGAATGGGGTTTCTTTAAGAAGAATTAATACAACTCACGATATTAGTGATTTAGATATCGGATTGGATGGTTATTATCTCGAAATTGATAGGACTGCAAATGGAGAAAATAGAAGTTCCGATGCAAGTACACCAAATACGCCACAACTACAATTTACTTCAGAATCAACATTAGGAGGTTCTAAAGTTCTAGCAAGTGAAAATATTCTTTATAGTTCAATAGTACCGACATATAACCTTATTACTCCAGGATCTTCCACATCGGTTTCGGCTGTGATTAGATCTGTTTCTGGAACAAGTGTAAGTGGAAATGAGACTTCATTCTTGGATAATGGATTTGAACCAATTCAGTTGAATGCATTAAATACACTAAAAACAGTGAGACTTGTATGTTCTAAAGAAAATGAAACTGAATATCTCAATAATTTGCCAAGAAATAAATCATTTACTACAGGAATAACTTTAAGTACAACAGATTCTAATTTATCACCTATAATATTCTTAGATACTGCATTTACTGAGTTTATTTCCAATCGTTTGAACAGTCCAGTTTTTGATTATGCATCTGATGGTAGATCTAATTCTATATTGGATGATCCACACGCAGTAGTGTATGTTTCAAGATCAGTAAATTTGGTACAACCAGCAACTTCTCTTAAAGTTATTTTATCTGCATATCGTCACGAATCTGCCGATTTTAGAGTTTTGTATAGTCTGTTTAGGCCAGACTCTTCTGAAGTTGAACAATCATTTGAACTATTCCCCGGTTATGATAATCTTACTTCTACGGCATCTGGACTTTCGGTAGTTGATTCTTCTCTAAATAACGGAAAACCTGATTCTTTCGTAAGTTCTAGTTTGGACAATCAATTCAAAGAATATGAATTTACCGCAAACAATCTTGGGTTGTTTAATGGATATGTAATTAAAATAGTAATGTCAGGGACTAATCAAGCATATCCACCAAGAATCAAAGAACTTAGGACTATTGCGGTAAGATGATTAGAGTAAAGGGGCACACGAATCTTTATAGAGATGAAAATAGTGGAGCTATTGTTAATTGCGATTCTGTGGCATATAATCAATATCTCAATATAATTAGTAATAAAGAATCTCAAAAAAAAGAATTAGATACGATTAAACAAGATATTAATGAAATTAAATCACTATTAAAGGAGTTATTAAATGGATCCAAATGAAATTGAATTGCAGTCAGTAAATAAGTTATTTGAATATGAAAAACACTGTAGAATTATTGATGAATTGAGTTCCGAACAATTAAAAAATTTCTCAAAACTTTATTGCAAATTATATTTAAAACAGCAAGAAACTCTCACATCTCTTATGAATCTTTAGAGTATAAATATACTTAAGGAATATATTAAAAAAATGGCAGTCTATGTTTCCAATATTGTCATTGACCAAGGATTCGACTTCTCCACTATATTTGGATTAGAAGATACCAGAACAAATTCAGCTTTAAATATAACTGGATATGGTATAACTTCACAATTGAGAAAAAGTCCTTCAAGTTTGACTGCAGTCTCTTTTGGATCAAGTATAGTTAATCCCCTTGTCGGTGCGATAAAAATTTCGCTGACAGATGAGCAAACTCTAAACTTAAAACCCGGAAGATATGTTTATGATGTAATGTTGGAATATGGGGGATTGGGTTCTGGGGGGGCAAAATATAAAGCTGTTGAGGGAATGGTTCTAGTTAGATCGGGGGTAACACGCTAATGCCAAATATACCAGATAGAATTGGTGGGCAAAATGTTATTAGAGTACTTTCTAATAGCATTTCACCTTCAACGCGATTAGTAGATTTGAGTGATGTTGATACATCAACATTAGCAGACGGATATGTATTAGAATATAATGCCAATAGTGGAAATTTTATTACCACAGATGTTTTACGTAATTTAAGAAATTTGAATGTAACTGGAGTAACAACAACATACAAATTAGATGTCATAGGAATTACATCTTTTAGAGGTGATTTGTATGTTGGTGCAGATTTATATGTGGCAGGTAATATAAATTCAACTCAAATTGATGGAGGAGAATACTGATGTCAAAACCAGCAAGTAGACAAGAACTAGTGGACTATTGCCTAAGACGCCTAGGTGCCCCTGTATTGGAGATTAACGTTGATGATGACCAGATAGATGATTTGGTTGATGATGCCCTCCAGTACTTCCACGAGAGGCACTTTGATGGCGTAGAAAGAATGTATCTGAAGTATCAATTTACTCAAGATGATATTAATAGAGGAACCGCATCAAAAGGAAGTGGTGTTGGATTAGTAACTACAACAGGAACATCGACAAATATATCAGGTCTTGGAACAATTACTTCCAATTTTTATGAAACATCCAATTTTATTCAAGTTCCAGACTCTGTAATTGGAATAGAAAAAGTTTTTAAATTTGATGCCAGTTCTATCTCTAGAGGTATGTTTAGCATTAAATATCAACTATTCTTAAATGATTTATACTATTTCAATTCAATTGATTTATTACAATATTCGATGGTAAAAAGTTACCTTGAGGATATTGATTTTCTTTTGAGTACCGATAAGCAGATAAGATTTAATAAAAGACAGAATAGAATGTATCTTGATATTGACTGGGGATCTCAACAAGTTGGAACTTTCCTAATAATTGATTGCTACAGAATTTTAGATCCAAATACCTTCACTGATGTTTATAATGATAGTTTTCTAAAGAAATATCTGACTGCACTTATGAAAAAGCAGTGGGGGCAAAATTTAATTAAATTTAGAGGAGTTAAATTGCCAGGAGGAATTGAACTAAATGGTAGAGAACTTTATGAAGATGCTGAAAAAGAATTAGAAGATATCAAGCAAAGAATGGTCCTTGAGTACGAATTACCACCTTACGATTTTATTGGATAATGGCACTCAATCCCTTCTTTCTTCAAGGTTCACCCACAGAACAAAGTTTAGTTCAAGATTTAGTAAACGAGCATTTGAGAATGTTCGGGATTGAAGTATATTATATTCCCAGAAAATTATTAAAAACTGATAATATTATCAGAGAAGTGCAGTCATCAAAATTTGATGACAATTTTATTATTGAAGCATATTTAAATAATTATGATGGTTATTCTCTTGGTAGTGATATTATGTCCAAATTTGGAATTTCTCTGAAAAATGAATTATCACTTGTTATTTCTAGAGAGAGATTTGAAGAATTTATAAGTCCATTTTTATCGGAAATAATAGCAGGAGAACCAAATTATTCACCTGGAGAAAGTTTAATTTTCTCCACTAGACCAAAAGAAGGTGATTTAATTTATTTTCCCTTAGGAGAACGAATTTTCGAAATAAAGCACATAGAATTTGAAAATCCTTTCTACCAATTAGGAAAAAATTATGTGTATGAATTGAAATGTGAATTATTTGAATATGAGGATGAAGAAATTAGTACTGGTGTCGAAGAAATTGAATCCACACTATCCGATACTGGATATATAACTGATCTAAAATTAGTTGCATTTGGAGGAACTGCCAAATGTGAGGCAATTATTAGTCCATATGGTGGAGTAAATCAAATTATAGTGACTAATGATGGATATGGTTATAGTGGGACACCCATTGTTTCTATAAGTGCTCCACCCAATTTGGGATTATATTTTAATCAATTTTTAGGTACATCTGAATTAGATGTGAATTCTTCCAGGGCAACTGCTGTTGCCATAACAACTTCTATAGGTGGAGTTAGGTCTATCGATAGAATTTTAATTACAAATACCGGATATGGATATAGTGTTGCACCAACAGTTACAATATCTGGTGGTGGGGGAACAGGGGCTTCCGCAATTAGTAACATAGCAACTGGTATTATTAACAAAATTCAAGTTACTGATAGAGGAGATAGATATTATACTCCACCAATTATAACTATAAATCCTCCTGTAGGTGTGGGTGTAACTGCCACTGCAATTGCAAAAATTTCTTCTGGTAGACTTTCTGAAGTTCTACTCATTAATGCAGGATCAGGTTATACTTCCCAACCAACAATAACAGTATCGGCACCACCAATAATTGGATTTGGTACTTATATTATTTCCGAAGAAGTGGTAGGAAGTTTGTCTGGAACTTCGGCAATAGTTAAATATTGGAATAATCCAGGAAAAGATATTGATAAGACTTTAAGAGTCTATCTAAATAGTGGAACCTTTAGTGAAAATGAAGTAATTGTGGGATCTGCATCATCTGCAGTATATACGTTAAAGTCATATAATTTGGATACCACAAATGATAAATATTCCCAAAATGATGAGATAGAGGATGAAGCAGATTTGATAATTGATTTCAGTGAATCGAACCCATTTGGTATATACTAATGCTAGGAAAATATTATTATCACCAGATTACTAGGAAGACAATAATTGCTTTCGGAACACTTTTCAATACAATTTTTATTAAACATAAAAATAATGATAATGATATTATTTCAGATATGAGGGTTCCGTTGGGATATGGACCTATGCAAAAATTTCTTGCAAAGATTGAGCAGCAAGAGAAATTGAATAAACCAGTTGCTATTACATTACCAAGAATATCATTTGAAATGACTTCTATTCAGTATGATTCCACAAGAAAGGCAAATGTAACTCAAACATTTAAAACTTGTGGTAATGGTGATACTATAAAAAAAGTTTATATGCCAGTTCCATATAATATTGGATTTCAATTAAATATTATGACTAAGTTGCAAGATGATGCTCTACAAATAGTAGAACAGATTCTTCCAAATTTTCAACCAGCATTTAATCTGACAGTAGATTTGATAGATTCTATCGGAGAAAAAAGAGATATTCCTGTGGTTTTAGATAGTGTATCCTTTACCGATGATTATGAAGGGGACTATTCAACTCGGAGAACCCTAATATATACTTTAAATTTCACAGCAAAGACCTACCTATTCGGACCAATTTCTGATAGTACAGAGGGTCTTATTCGTAAGGTTCAGGTTGATATGTATACTAGTACCGATACTACAACTGCCAAGAGAGAAATGAGATATACTCTTGTTCCAGACCCAATAGATGCGGGACCAGATGATGATTTTGGATTTAATGAAACATGGGAAACATTTGGCGATGCTAGAACATATAGTCCAACTCAACAAAGTGATATCTAATATATTATGAAAAATAATTATGAGGATTTAGATAAAGCACTGAATATTGAAAGTAGTATTGTTGAGGTAGAGAAATCTATTACACCAATAGATATTATTCCAACACAGAATAATGATATAAAAAAAGATTATGAATATACTAGGGCAAATCTATATTCATTAATTGAAAAAGGTCAAGAAGCAATTAATGGAATTATGGAACTTGCCAGTGATGGTGGAAGTCCAAGAGCATACGAAGTGGCAGGGCAATTGATTAAAAGTGTTGCTGATACTACTGATAAACTTATAGACCTACAGAAAAAACTGAAGGATGTTGAAGAAGATAATACTAAAGTTTCAAATAATGTTACTAATAATGCTGTTTTTATTGGTTCAACTTCCGAACTTTCAAAAATACTGAAGCAAGGTTTTCTAAATAATAAAGAATAGTGTTTTCCTAAAGTGCCCAAATTAAAACCCCACCATACGGTTGAGAGTATTGCGAAAAAGCATCGTCAGGATATTTCTTTTGTAAGAAATCAACTTAAGATGGGTATTGCTATTGAAAAGGAGCATACTAAAGATAAAGATCTTGCCGCTGATATTGCTCTCCAACATCTTGACGAGTTTCCAGATTATTACACTAAGTTGAAAAAGATGGAGTCTGATGCTAGAAAAGAGCATAAAAACTTTAAAGATGTGAAGGAGGGAAATCTCAATAAATGGTTTGGAGACTCCAAATCAAAAGGAGGAAAACCTGGTTGGGTAAATGTTGTTACTGGAGGAACCTGTGCGAGTGATGAACCTGGAGAAGGTGTTCCTAAATGCGTTTCTTCCGAAAAAAGAGAAAGTATGACTAAAGAAGAAAGATTATCTGCCTCAAGAAGAAAGAAAGCAGCAGATAAAAACCAACAATCAAAATCAGGTGCCGCTAAACCAACTTATGTTTCTACAGATTCCTCTAAAAAGAAAATGAACGAAGAATCAGATGTTAAAGGTAAGGGAAGCGGCACAAAAGACGCTTGTTATAAAAAAGTTAAATCAAGGTATGATGTTTGGCCTTCAGCATATGCTTCTGGAGCACTTGTAAAATGTCGTAAAGTTGGTGCCGCCAATTGGGGAACTAAAACAGAGGAGACACAAATGACTAGATATTGCCCCAAATGTGAGAAAGATGAGACTAGAGAAGAATGTAGATATGGTCCCAAGTATTGGGATATGTTCTCAATACCATCAAGTTTATCCCAGAATCAAATAAAGTTTAGTATTGCCCAGGTTCATCCGGCAAATGAGTCTAAAGAACCAGACCACGAATATTCTATGGCTCGTTCTGAACTCTCTACAATTATTTCTGCGGCAAAAAGACTCCGTGGTAAATTGAATGGTGAAGGCAATATTGAGGCATGGGTTCAATCAAAAATTACAAAGGCAGCAGATTATATTGATGCCGCTGCTGACTACCTAGATAGTGGAGAACACGACGTTAAAGAGGCGTGTTGGAAAGGTTATAAGCAAGTTGGGATGAAGAAGAAAGGTAAAAAAATAGTTCCAAACTGTGTTGAAGAATCAGTTTCAATTGAAGATGCGAATGGAAATCCTTATGTGGAGTTTATTGATATTATGAAACCAGAACCTCTAAGAGCGACAAGAGGTATTGGAAGTAGAATTCTTGGAGAAGGAAAAACTTTTGGAAACTTTATGATTGAAGCATCCGCTGCCTGGCAAAGAAAAGCAGGTAAAAATCCTGAGGGTGGTTTAAACGCAGCAGGAGTTGCATCTTATAGAAAAGAAAATCCAGGTTCAAAATTGCAAACTGCCGTTACTACTAAACCATCAAAATTAAAACCCGGTTCTAAGGATGCAAAACGCAGAAAATCATTCTGTGCTCGTATGAGTGGAATGCCTGGACCTACGAAAGATGAAAAAGGTCGTCCAACAAGAAAGACATTATCCCTAAGAAAGTGGAACTGTAACTAAAATGAAATCCTTCAATCAGTTTATTTCAGAAAGTGTTAATATTGCCGGAAATTTCAACGGCAATCTTTATATGAATGGTTCAGAATCTCAATCAGAACCCGTTGGAGAATCTTTTACCGCAGATATAGTTTGGGAAGGTAAAATGTATAGATTAGAAGTTGAAGGCAAGATGTTGAACAAAAATCAACTTGCGGAGCAACTTCAGGGAGAATATCCAGGAGCAATTGTACATAACATTTACCCCCAAACAACAAATTCTTTAAAAATTAAGAACTCACAAAGATATCAACCAGAAAGACTAACTTGGACTGATTAATTATGGCACAGTTTAATAAGAATACGCAGGACTTTCTGAATCAAGAAAGAAGTCTTTTTGAAGTCCCAATGATTGCGACTAAAGATGGAGAAGTTGTAAGTGAAACAAATAGATTTCCAGTAGGTATTGGAACAACTGGATTTGTTGCGATTAATCAAGGTGGTTCTCCAGTCACATTCAACAATCCATTTCCAGTATCATTAGGTTCTTCCAATATTACGATTACTGGTGATGTAAATGTAGGAACAACAGTATCAGTCACAAGTACTCCACAAGACCCAGTACATACTCATATTACAGAAGTTGGTTCAAGTGGTATTTTGCAGGATATGGGTATTCCTTATCTTCCAGTAGGTATATCAACTTTTAATAATATTATAGTTATCAAACAATCTGAAGGCAGTTTATATTCATTCAACAATCACGCAACAAATACACATCGTGGTTGGACTATGGATGATACAATGAGACCCGTAATGAGTATTAGAGTGAATAGTTCTGGAACTACTATAGCAGATTTGGCAGAAATTACGGAATATGAAATTGGAAATAATAATGCCAATCAAAGTACTATCATCTATGAGTGGTATGAGGGTGATATTAATATTGCTGGAGCAGCAATTCCTGCTTGGAATTCATTAGGAACAAAATTACAATATAGAGTATATCAAGATAAGTATAGTAGTAATGCAGGAAATACCTTCACACAAAATAGTTCTGTCATGAGACATAGTGGAGTTATTATTGGAAAAAATACTTCTGATGATGAAGGACCATCAACTATGCATGGTGGAGCATCTCCAAATATGCTTACACTTTGTATGAAAAGAGTTGATAACTCAACCAAATTAGATGTTTGGTTTGCTTTTACTTGTAAGGAATTATCTTAACTAATATGGATATTCAAGACATTCAACTAAAGATAGGTGATGCATATCTCTCCAACCCAAATCTAAAGAGAGCAAATACTCCAATACAATTTACCGAAGAACAAATTATTGAGTTCTTAACTTGTAAGGAAGACCCTGTTTATTTTGCCAAGAAATACATCAAGATTGTTAATGTTGATGATGGTCTTGTTAAGTTTAATATGTGGCCCTTTCAGGAGAGATTAGTCAGCAACTTTCATAAGAACAGATTTAACATAGCGAAGATGCCACGCCAAGTTGGAAAGTGCTTTCATATAAATACATCTATGAAGGTGAGAAATAAAATCACCGGAGAAATTATAGAACTAACTGCAGGAGAACTTTATGGCAAAATCGAGGAAGAAAACAATTCTGACTTGTCTTGATTGTGGAAAAGTTTTATGTGGAGGAAGAGAATTATCTAACCATATCCGAAAACAACACGGATATAACAATTATAATGAATATAAAATTAAATATGGTTTAATTAAAACTCAAGAACAATTGTTAAAAGAAGGAGCAGTGGAATGTAAGATATGTGGTTTAATAGCACACGATTTAACATCCCATATAACAAGAACTCACAAAATCACAACACTAGAATATAAAAGTAAACACGGAAATATTATTAGAAGTAATAATTATATACAGTATCAATCGGAGAGAATAAAAGGAGATAAAAATCCGGCATATAATCACGGCGGAAAATATTCACCATTTTCAGATAAATTCATTTACTCGGATAAAATAGATAAAGAAAAACTTATAAAAAAAGTTTCAGATTCCACTAAAAATAATGGTAACAATAGTACCACAATAAAATATTGGATAAAAAGAGGTTTTACTGAAAGTGAGGCAAAAGAAAAACTAAGGGAAAGGCAAACTACATTTACACTCCAAAAATGCATTGAAAAATATGGGGAGGAGGATGGTATACAAAGATGGGTGGATAGGCAAGAGAAATGGAAAAATAGTTGTAAAAAAACTAAGTGTAGTAACTTTTCTAAAGTTTCCCAAGAATTATTTTGGAAAATTTACAATAATTTAATAGAAAAAAATAATATATTTTTCGCTGAATTAGATGATAATAAAAATCCGGATTATAGTGGCATTAACAATGAATATAGATTAAAGACTTCTCATAGAATGCTTCTTCCCGATTTTATAGATATTAACTTAAAAAAAATAATAGAATTTGATGGCACATATTGGCATAATAAACATAAGATTGATAATCCAAATAAATTGAGGGATAGTGTTCGTGATGAAATATTAATTAGTTCTGGATATAATGTGCTACATATTAAAGAAGAGGATTATAAAAATAATCCGGATGAATGTGTATCAAAGTGCTTAAATTTCTTAAATGAATAAATTTATAGAACAATTTAATTCTAGTCAGTGGGAAGTTGAGACACCATCCGGGTGGCAAGATTTTTCTGGAATTGCAAAAACTATAGAATATGATGAGTGGATTGTAACTACAGAATCTGGAAAATATTTAATATGTGCTGATAAGCATATTTTTATAGACAAAAACTGGAATCAAGTATTTTGTGAAGACCTAGTAGTTGGTGATGAAATCCAAACTTCTGAAGGTATAGAAAAAATTTCATCAATAGAGATTACAGAAACTAAATCTAATATGTATGATTTGGTTGATGTTAATGGCGGAAACATATATTATACCAATAACATAGTTTCACATAATACAACAACGGTAGT
>Ga0222712_10000986_pt1 | contig 36306 bp, 22 predicted proteins | sample C33_657DmetaG_FD_165043 | JGI IMG/M metagenome (GOLD analysis project Ga0222712, IMG submission 165043) | Estuarine water microbial communities from San Francisco Bay, California, United States - C33_657D | ecosystem: Environmental > Aquatic > Marine > Unclassified | place: USA: California... | reverse complement strand
CATTTTTATTTTTATTTAGACGACGAGGTTTCTTAAAGCGGTGTAAATTTCATTCGGTGGTAATAAAGTATATGGATTGTTGGGATTATTTGTATATGTATTAACATCAGCACTAACGACAAGAATACCATTTCCCATTCTTTCGTAAGCAAAAGTAGTTCTTCCATTAAATTGATAAATTGGAATGCCATTATCAAAAACCCCGCTTGCATTATGATACAGAACTTCTGGGAATCCGGCATCAATAACATCAGGTACAGTTGATCTTGTCATATCACCAATGGTTCCAGTTTCACCATTAATTCTTATATTTGCACCTAGTAATGTTAGAATGGTATTAACATTTGGGTGATTTGCGCAACCACCACCTACCCATTCACTCTTAAACCACAATACACCGCCACTTTTTATATAATTGGTTACTTTTTTTAAATTATTGCTAGAATTTAACAAAGCAATAATATCAGATAAGTCTCCACAAGCTGTTTCCAAACCCATCAAAAAAACTCCATATTTTTCAATGTTGTCAATTGTATCTGCTACTGAGTTATTATATCGAGCAACTTCAACTACTCTCTGTGAAGTGGAAGTATAATGCCCATATCCTCTATCACGATTAGGTATAAAAATTCCCGAACATGGATTATTAATGGAAACTGGGTCTGTTTCTTCAAGAAAACTAACTGGACAATTTAATGCTTCCGTAGACGCGCAAGAATTTGGCTGTAATAGATAGAACATTCTATTTGGATAGTTTGCTCTAAACTGGTTCCACTTAGATTCCATTAGTGAAATAGAATTTTCAGTATTTTCATCAATAACCGAAATACAAGTTATATCTGGAATAATATTTATTTTTAATGGTTCAGTAGAAGTTATCAGATCATAAGATGTATATTTAAAAGTTGCTTCTGCGATAATATAATTAGCATCTGATACTTGAGAATTGAAGGAAATTGTTGAAAGATATGTTGGAAATAGTCCCTTGAAAATTACTTTAGATACTGGGTTAAAATTGCTATTGTAAATTATAAGTTCTCCATCACTTTGTCCTGAATATGCCGTTTGTTTTCCTGGATCTATTTCGTCCTGATCTAAAAGTTCTTGATATTCATACACATTTTCTGGATACCCAAGACCTCTTAACCAATTGTGGAGAGCAATATAATTCTCCATATTTTCATCAACAATAAATTTCAAAGATAAATCATCATAAGTTAATTTGTCTCCAGGAATTGGTATATCCTTGAGGTAAGTTGGTTGTATTGCTACTCCTAAATTTATTCTTGGTATACTAATTTCGTTGCAGAAAAAATCTATCTTCCTATTCTGCGATAAGATAAATTTAAATGCAGAAGGTAACAAAAAATTTCTATTTGTTATTTGATTCAGAAGAGGAGATGATGCCATCTTTTTTACTACTATTTATTTTTGAAATAAAAAAAGAGGGGTCTCCGACCCCTCTATAAAATCTAATGGAAATAGATCACATTAGATTGTCAACACGTACTCTTCTGTAGTAACGGTTTCTGTTTGGAAGGAGAACTCCCTGATCCTGGTCAGTTCCAGCAGCGAATGGATTAGCAACAATACCATAACGAGTCTTGAAGCCAATCTTGGGCTGGAAGGTGTTCTCACCAACGGCACGTACCATCTGGAGAGGTACGTATGGGCAATAGAACAGACCTGCATCATAAGGTGAAGCACCCTTATAACCAACAACGTAGTACTGGTTAGCACTGTTGTTAGCAGAATATGGGTCAATATAAACCTTGTAACGACCATTGAGAACACCAGCGAAGGTGTTGCCAGTGTCATCAACATTCAGGTTGGCGTTGAGGGCTGGGGTATAATCCAGGAGACCTGCGTGTGAGAGTGCAGAAGCAACGTCAGCAGAGCAAAGGATCATATTACCCTTTCCTCTACGAGTTCTTTGTGCAATCTGGTTTGCATCACGCTCGATTTGGAAGATAAGTCCCTTGAACTTCTCAACTGACCAACGACCGTTGGAGTCAACGTCAAGGTCAAAGATACCTTGAGTTGCGGTATTTAGAGTAGCACCCTGTTCTGCAACCTTATAGATGGTTCTGATGACTTCACGGTTGATCTCGGCAAGAATCTCTGTTGAGAGAATATTAGCGAGTTCTGCTTCAGCGTTTAGACCGTGAATTGCCTTCAGATCCTGTGCAAGCTCAAGGCTGTACTCTGCTTTCAGAGCTCTTGACTTTGCAGTAACGGTAACTTTCTCAATTGAGAAAGCCATCTCGTTGAATGGGTTTGCAGATTCGCCAAGACCTTCAGCATCATCGGTACGAAGACCTTGACCTACGTTATATGATGCTGCGTCTTGAGTTGCAGTTGGGTTCAGGAGACCTGGGTTTGCTCCGCTTTGAGCAGTTGTACCGAAACCTGATGTTACGCTGGAGAAACCAGCAGTACGATCACGACCTGAATCCTGACCAGAGAATGAAGTATCAGCTTCATTGAACAGAGCTTCAGTTCCTGTCTGATTGCTGTAGCGTGAGCGCATTGCGAAGATAAGTCCAGTAGGACCGTTCATTGGCTGAACGCCAGCGAGATCATAAGCAACCAGGTTAGGCATTGAACGTCTGATCAATGAAATCAGAACAGGATCAAAACCAGCTACTGGACCAGTTGCTGTAGCGTTTGCGCTGAATCCAGCATTTGCTCCACTGTTGGTGCTTACGGTTGGGGCTTCGTAAAGGAACTGACGCTCTTCACGAAGGAATTTTTCTTGGTTTTCTAGCAGGACTGCGGTTACCATTCTGCGATGTGGATCGCTGATTCTATCTAGACCATCGTAGTCTAGAAGGGGTGCCCACTTCTCCTGCAGATGTTCTGCGTTGAACATTTGCATTTGTGTTACCTCTTTAAAAAGTTAGTTTGATTGTTTATGATTTAAAAATCACTTTTTAGCGACTCTCTGCAATGCATCGAGATAGTATGACATTGATCCAGTAACTGACTGGCTATAGTCAGTATCTTCAGCAATGTAGTCAGAGCTGTCTCTTTGAGTACCAGCAGTTTTGGGGAAATATGATTCCCTCAGTGTTACCAGTTTCTCACGATATTCTTCTTCACTATCAAACTCAACATTTTCAGCAAGAGAAGCAAGCTTGTCTTTTTGTGAAAGTGCTAGACCTTCAGAAACTTCAGCAAAAATTACATCAGTAACCGACTCTGCCAATCTCTTATTTAGAGCAATATTCTTTTCGATTTGCTCGTTGAGTTTTGTCTCCATTTCATCAAGTTTTTCTACCATACTATTAAGTACATCATATTTATCTTCAGGGATTGTTACATAATGTTCTTCAAAAAGACCCTTCATTCCCATAAGGAATGATTCGGTCATTTCAGTCTTAAGACCATTTTCAATGGCAAGAGAGTTTTCTTGTACCCACTCTTCTGCAACATACTCAAGATAAGAATCAACACGAGAAGTTAATTCTTCCTTGATTGATTCTACTTCTTCAATTAGTCTTTCTTCATAATGTCTAATGACTGCTTCTTCAATTTGCTCTGTTCTTGCATTTAAAGCAGCTTCAAAAACTGTTTTTGCCTTCTCTTTGAATTCTTCGGAAAGATCTTCTCCAGAAAGCAGAGCATTTACATCTTCTTCAATTTCTTCTTCAATTTGAGCAAATGCCTCTTTCATGGCTTTTTCTTTCTTATCTTCGTCCTCTTCATCCTCTTCGTCTTCGTCTTCGTCTTCGTCCTCTTCAGCATCTTCTTTTTTAGAATGTGCTGCTTCTTCTAAATCCTCTTCATCTTCTTCGGACTCTTCTTCAATAAGATCTTCATCTTCAAGATCTTCAGACTCTTCCTTCATACCCTTCATAGGGTCTGCTGCTTTAGCGCCTTTTGTTACAACATCTTTGACTTGCTTAAGAGTTGCACCTGGTGTTTGCAGCTTTGCTGAATCATCAGTGGATCTATAATTTTCTGGTGTTGGACCACCAAGATCTTCCCAACCGCCGGTTTGACCATCTGGAATGCCAGTGGTTAACTTTTGCATTGGATCTGCTGCTTTAGCGCCAGCATTCACAGCAGTTTTGGATTGTTTAGTGCCTGTTTCCATCTCTTGTAAATTTTTACCACGGGACATTTGATCTCTCCGATTTACCTATATGTTAAATCTATATTTATTTATAAATTACAAATTTCCTAGAAACTCTTGGAATAAGTTGAGTTTCTGTTCATCAAGTGCTTTTTGGTCAACTAATGTATTTATTCTTCTTTTCATTGATTCTGCTAATTTTTCTTTCAAAATGCCTCCATCCCAAATCCATTCTTTTCCTTCCATAATACCATCGACAAAAGCATCGGGAGCAGAAGGATCAGCAACAATATCAGCAGCGGTTGCTAACATAAAGTCTTCACCGACTACACTATATCCTTCATTAGTTGGGCGAAGTGAACCAACTCCACGAGAAGAAACTCCAAGGCAAACACCTTCAGCAAGTAAAGAAGATGCAATTTTTCCCATTGGTGTTTCAAGAATTTTAGCCTTTCCTTTAAAATTATTTCCTTCACGAGTTAAAGAAACAATTTTATGAGAAACTCTATCCAAGTTTAAAGTTGGACCATCGGGGTGTCCAAGTTCACCGAGAGCACGTCCTTTTTGAATGAAGTTTTCATTGTATCTATTAACTTCTCTCTCCAAAATTGACATAGGATAGACTCTTTTATTTCTATTTTGGATATCTGCTTGAAGAAAACATCCTTCAATATAAAGAGACTTTTTACCGTTTTTTTCTTCGGTAATAACTTTAACCTTTTCTATTTCTTCTGTGATGAGTTTCATTTTTCTTAGTTGGTAAATCCTACTTTTGATGCTTTAACAGTATCTGCAGATGCAAAAATTACATCAGTTGGAAGTTTTTGTAAGAATTCAACAGTTTCATTTGGCATTGTAAATGATATAGTTGATGCAGCACCAACAGAAGTAGAAATACTTACAGTTGCAGCACCACCAGAACCGTTATATAGTCTTACGCAAGTAGCTTCACTAATACTTGATGCCGTGCCAGCAGTAGTTGGCATTGCAATCTCAGTTGTAATTATTTTAGTTCTTTGCATTTGTATAATAAAGACATTATTAGTTATTTATTATTAATAAATTTCTCTCCATTGAATAGATGCTGCAACACTTGCTGATGCATTTCCTGTGTTAGTTATAGTTCTCACAATAACTGCATAAATTTCAGAATCACTTGAATCAATATTTTGTCTAATAATATTTTTCTTTGCACCAGTAACACCACTTAGTGATACTGGAGATAATGAGTTTTGTGATGCTCCTGATGGAACAAATCCAGAAACAAATTCATCACCATCAACATAAACGGTAGCATTTGTGCAATATTCAACTGCACTATTAACTCCCTGAGAAGTCCAAATAGTTCCTTGTCCTAGAGTAGTTAATCCAATATATGCATTTGAAGGAAGTTTTACAATTCTAAAAGATATACTATTAGTCTCCGTATATATTGAAATATTATTAAGTCTTACACTTACTCTATTTGGTAATCCATTAAAAGTATTTTTAAGTCTAAACGCAATCAGTGGAAACTCAGTTCCTGCTGGAGTTGGAGTGCTTCTAGTAGTAACCATACTATGAGAAAAATCAATTCCAGACTCAGCATATCCACCTTCACTAGCAACAGTTCCACAAATTTGGTCGAAAGAAGCACCAATACCAACACCAGTATTTCTCACTTCACAACGAATTGGAAGATTTGGATTTGAGATATAAACTTTATCTAAGTTATTTGAGTGTAAAAATTCGTGAGCAACAATTAATTGTCCATTATGTGCGAATCCACAACGAACTCTACCCACACCCAACCACTGAAAATCAATAAATGCAAGTTGAGTTTTTGTAAAATCTAGATTAAAACCAGATGTTCCAGTTCCATCACATTTATCTTTGTTCCATTGTGACTGTGGAATTCTTGTTTCAGTTGCAATACCACTTGTATAACTTCTAATTACCCAATTATAAGTTCCTATTTCAGCATTAATGCCATTAGATGTGCTTAAACCAACTTGCTCTAAAAATATACCGTCCCTATCATCAAAATAACCCGTTCTTTTAGTTGCATTCTGTTGGGGTGCGTAAAAATTAAAAGAAGTGAAAATCAATTGAGATTTTCCTGGTTGATAATGATGATATGCTCTTGTTTGATGAACTGAATATGCTGTGCTTCCTATGCCAGTAACTAATCTTGCACAAGCCTCATTGGGTTGAAATGTTACAGTAGAACCAGCACCAGAAATAGAATCTATAAAATCAACATTTAATCCATAAATGTGCTTATAATCTCCGAGGGTGAATGGTTCAGCAATTCTTTGTCTTCCAAAAGCATCTTGAGATGTTGTATCTGGATTGATGGTTATAATTGAACCACTCTGAATTCCAATATTTCCTGTTACTGGAAATGGATTTGTGGTGCTAACTATCTGCCCATCTTTTGTTGCAATACCATTAACTTCAAAGAGACTTCTCTCTTGATTTAAATAATCTTGAGTATTTTTATTCCACTGTGCCATTATTAATCAGTCCAAGTTAGTTTTTCTGGTTGATATCTTTGCGAACTTTTAATTTTTAAAGAACTTGTTGTTTGGGGATAGATGTTATGAACTATTGCTCCTGGATAATCTCCCTGGAGATTTTCTGCAAGTTCATTTTTTGACATCATCTTACCTTCTACTTCGAGACGATATAATTTTCCTTCCCAAATTACATCAGCAACAAACGATTCACCAACAGGTTCTGATTGATTTTCAGAACCATTGACGTACAAATTTCCATTGAAATCACCAGCAATATTAATTGATTCGGAAATAAATTGCTTGAATGATTTCATATCATTCCTCTTCTTGTGAATCTAAATTAAACATTGAGGCAGCGAAATGGGGCCTTAATTCATTTATTTTTTCTGATGATTTTGAAAATAAAGCTTGTTTAATCTGATCAGAAATATCAGCAGCAGATCCATCGGTTGCAAGCATATCCAGTAGTTTGTCCATAAAAATAAAATGTTAACTTAAGGTATTTATATTTCTCCAGCAGATCCAAGTTCAGTGCCAGTAGAACCATCGGTCATACCTGGTTCTTGTGGCATTTGTCCAAGGGCATTTTCACTACCAATTTGTTCTTGTGGCGGAGCATTCATCATAGCGGGATCTGGAATAATGCCTTTTTCTATTTCTTTTTTCATTTGCTTGTCAATTTCTTTCATCTCCGTATCGGACTGTCCAAGAACATTTCTTCTGACATATTCTGCAGAGAAATACCTACCCAAATATGGATCCATTGCAGCAACAACACCAAGTTTATCATTGAGAAGTTCATTTTTCTTGAGATCTGAAAAATGATTATCATAAACATAATCAAATTGAATATGATCTTCAAGCAACTTCCAATCTTCTGGAGTTACAATATTCTTTAAGATTAATTGAGTTTTCAACATATCAATAAAGATATTTGAAAATCTTTTTCTTAAACGACCAACAAAACGAGTAAATTTAAGTTCATCTCTTAATATTTCAGATGAACGACCCAAATTAAATCCACCACCAGAATCTAGTCTTGTTGATGGTACACCTAGTGATTTGTATAGTTTTTTCTGGAAATATTCAATATCAGAAAGTTCTCCTAGATTTTGTCCACCAGGAAGAGTGGTAATTTCTGTTCCTCTGCCACCTTCACGACGAGGAAGCCAAAAATCCTCTAACATCGCCATATATTTTCTATCATCACGAATTTCTCCAGTATCTGCATTATAAACCAACTTATTTCTATAGCGGTTCATAACATCACGAAGATATTGCTCTGCTTTGATTTTGGGAAGATTTCCAACATCAATATAGAAAATTCTACGTTCTGGAGCACGAGATAAACGATAGATAACGAGAGAATCTTCAATCATACGAAGTTGATTGAGAGATTTAATTGCTTTATGTAAATAAGATAAAATTACCTGCTTATTTCTATCAACTAATCCTGATGTTACATACGTAATTGCATCTTTAGAAATCTTTGCTGAATTAACATCAAGATTTCTGTAAGTTGCATTTTGAGTACTTCCTACATTAGGGTCATAGAGATAATATTCTTCTATTTCTGGAGTTTTGAAATTATCGTATTCATTACGATTGGCAATTTGTCTAGATAAGTTTTCTAAAGATTCATTTTTATCTTTTTTTAATTTTCGTATATATTTAATTTTTAAAGGATCAATATATCGTACTTCTTTTAGTCCCTCACTCGGGTTCTTTAAGTCTATTACTTTATGATAATAAATTCTACCATCAATATACCAATTTCTAAAAATTTCATGGCATTTTTTATCAAAATCCATCATTTCTTTAATATAATTAAATTCTTGTCTAATTACATCTTTTAGACGATCTGATGCTGGCAAATTAGACAATTCAATTTGAACTGGAGAATCATTCAGATCAGAAACAATAGCTTCATTTACAACATCTTCAATAGCACTATCACATTCTGGGTGGAGAGACATCTCACGATATCTTCTAATGAGGTCAAATTCTGATTTATATACTCCCTCTATATCTACATACTGGCCATAAAAACCACTAGAGATATAGAAATCTGATTTATCTTCATCATTTGCAGGAACTGGGGAGACAATCCTACTTTTGGATTGATTCTCCCCAGATTCATCAAATTTAAAACCAAATAATTTAGCCATCAGTTAATAGTAAAGTTTATTTTACTATTTAGGTAGTCTCGGATGTTCCTAAAATAGTATTTCCAGACTCATCTAAAGCATCCCACCATTGTACTTGAAGATCAACTGTAAATTCTTCAATTGCATCTGGAATATCATAAGAAAGATCGATTGCACTAACAGCAGTTGGAAAACAACCAAAAAACTTATATGCCTTGTGAACTGGCATCTTTTCTGCTGTTCCTGGAGCAGGAGAAGAGTTTGAATTGCCTCTACCCAACTGATAAACATACATTTCAGTCTGATAAAGATTTGGTGTAATAACACCAGCATTATCGTCATGACGGTTAATGTAATTCATCCATCTCTCAAATGCATTACGAATCTTAAAGTTGGTGTCATTAATAACAGTGATTGTCCAAGGATCAAATGTTCTATCTCCAGCAATCTTTAAATTTCTACCTCTAAATGGAATATCAATAACATTAATATTAGATGCTGGTAATGATGCAGTTTTAATCATAAACCTAAAATCATCATCAGTAGTAACTTCAGTTAAACCTGATGGAAAATTTATTACACATTCAAATAAGTTAGGTCTTGCGCCGCCACCGACTAATCTTCCCTTAAAGTCACTGATGGTTCTATTTGTATATTGTGGTGAATCTAGTGCCATTGTTGTTAGTCTCCTTTAAATTAATTAAACTGTACCTACAACTTCTTCAAATGAAACACCAGTTCTGGTGGCAACAAAAGTTAATCCAATGAAGTTAATTGATCTTGCAGGTTTAATAAAGATGTCCGCTCTTAATTGATTGGAATCAATTACATCTGGAGTATTATTAGTTTCATCGCAAACTACTACAAATTCGGTAATACCCCTCTTCGCTTTTATGTCACGAAGATATGGCTCTACTATATTTACAAAGTTTGTTCTAGTGATTAAATCATTAAATTCAAATAATTGTGCTCTTGCTGCGCCTTCAATTGCTTTTTCTATAGTTAAGAACAAACGACGAACGTTTATTCTGTCAAACGCAGAAGCATAAGAAAGTGCGGTCTTATCGCCAAATAAGATAAATCCTGCTCCTGGAGATGCAATAATTGGGTTAATTCTTCTAGAATATAACTCATCTCTTTGTGCTTGTGATGGGTTATATGCTAACTTAACTACATTATTGAGAGATCCTCTTGCAGACCCAGCTGGCGAATACCAAGGATATGATCTTTCGGAAGTTCTTGCCATCAATCCAGCAACATCAGAGTTGCAAGGTAAATATACAAAATCATTATTAAATCTATCGTAAGTGTACTTATATCCACTATCAAATATAGCATAAGAACTTGATGTCAAAGAATCAAAGAATCTGATAATGTTATTAGTTTGTGTGGAAGTACTTGTAATATTAACAATATCAGGTTTATATGGCGAAATTACTGCAAGACAATCTTTTCTTTCTTCTGCAATTGCAATAAGTGCATTTGCTTTAGATTGTGCTTCGTAAATATTTGAACCAGAAGAAGGTCCAGAAATTAAATAATCAATCTGATATTCGGCTGGATTACTTAAAATTGAATGTGCATTAATAACTTCACCAATTGTAAGATTAAAATTATTGATAGAATTATTATAATCAGTTCCTCCAGTCAATGCATATGCAGATGAACCAGAGCAATTAAATGTAGTTCCTTGAGCAGACGAACCCCAAACTCCACTAGATGCAGTAAATGATACTGCTGAACCCACTACTGCCGTTAATCCTGATGCTGATCCTGATGGGGATTGTCCAGCAAAAATATAATTAGAATTGCGTGCAATATAATCTTTATAATAAATTTGTTCAGATGGGGATATTTTTCCATCTGAAGACTTGGATAAGTATAAAAACTTTTCAATAACATTACCAGTTATTCCAGTCAGTTCTCCACTATCATCAACAACGACTACGTGAATTTCATCATTTTTTCCACTTCTGTTTGCTGTGTATTCTGATGTTCCTGGCCTTGGAGCAATATTTTTCCAATAAACTGTTGAATTATTAAGACCAAGAGTTTGATTATTATACCAATCACTAACGGTTACCAACTCCATATCAGGAACAGATGTAGTAACAGTTCCATTGCTAGAACTAAAAGATATTGTTGCAAGTCTTCCAGTAGAATCAAAAGAAAATGCGTCGGCATTTGCTGATGCATTTCCAGGGTTTTTATATGATACTGGATAAGAAACACCAGAATCATCAACACGGTCTGTTATTTTAACATAAACTTCATTTTTACCAATTCCTGTAATAATTCCTCTTAAAAATCCTGTATAAGTAACTACATTAGTTCCAACTACAGTAGTTTTATTTAAAGATTGAGTTACTGCATAACCAACTTGAAGTGCTGGTCCAGTTTGTGTTGTAGTTAAAGTTCCAAAATCAAGGTCCAAAGTAACTTGAGTAGTGTTTAGAGTTGGGGATGAAACTGTAATAGTTCCACCTGACTCTGTTGAAATGCCAGAAATGCTAGTTGCCGAACCAATAATACCATTAATCTGTTTAACAAATTGACCAACTGCAAGGCCAGCAGTAGATACTCCAATAAACTTATTAGTTGCAACTCCAACTACAACATCTGTTTTAGTAGTTGAAGTTGTAAATCCAGTTACAGTAGTCGCGGTCGTTGTTACACCAGTTATTATTTGATCTGCAAAAGAATCAATTGTGCAGACTTTTAACCCATTTGCCCAAGATCCGGGATTTCTAGAGGAATAATACCAAGTAGAATCCGAAGCATGATTACTTATATAATCTTCATAGCTATCAATTCTAATAGTAGTTGAAGCAGATGAAACTGCAGCATTGGCACAATTTAATGTTAGAGTATTTTGAGACTGACCTGCTCTTACTACTCTCAAAACTCCACCATAAGAGAGATAATTTGAAGCACTCATCCAATATTCTCTTTGCCCATTCTCTGTTCTTGGTTTTCCAAAAACATCAATTAAATCTTTTTCTGATTCAATTAAAACTGGTTCTCCAATAGGACCTTTCTCAAAAGGTCCTACTATAGCGCCAACTTGTTGAGATGATGTATCAATTCTTCCATTGGTCAAGTCTACTTCTCTAACCTTAACTCCAGGTGATACTAAATTTAACGCCATTTGATTCCTCTCTTAAAGAAGTTCATTTTCCTAGAAGTATTTATAAATTACTAAAGCTATTGAACTACTTATATTCCCACATATATGAAACATCACCATACTCATCAGTGAACCACCTGTCACCATCTGCATCTACAAAAGTAGTTTCTTCATCTAAACCAGTAGATATGAATCCAAATGGTGACATATCTTGTTCAATTTGATCTTTTTGCTCCTCATAAATTCTTTTTCTGACATCATTATCTGTCATTTCACGAAAATAATCTTGGACAACCAGCCAAGAAAATATAACTAAACACATTGCAAGGTCATCTGTACATCCATCTTCTGCTTCAAAAGATTGGTTTCTTTGGATAAATGTAGTCAATTCGCTAATAATATCATAGTCATTTACAATTAACTTATCGTCTTCTATTATGGCTTTTAAGTTTGAACATCCAACTTTTTTTACAGTTCTGGACATTTTTACGCCAAGTTGAGACTTTTTACCAGAAAATCCTTGTCCTACTAACTGACCTGCTCTTCCTCGCATAGAGCACATAAGAATATTGTCATATTCCAAATCAAAATGCAAAATACTAGAAACTTGTTCTCCAATATCATTTACTTCAACTAAAACAAATGACTTATTATAAGATTTTGCTACATCATTTATAATATTTGGAAAAAGCATAGGCTTTATTTCATTATTTTTATATTTTGCTACTACTCTATAAGGTATTGTTGTTATATCAAAAACAACAAAAGCAGAATAATCGTTGTTAGTTCCTCTAGATACATCAACAGTCATTAAATAACTATGGTCTTTTAATGGTTTTTCATATACATCTAATCCTTTGCTTCTTTCTAAAGGATCATCATAAACCATAGTTCTTAATTTTGCCGGTGTAATTAAGGTATCTACTGATCCCAAAAATTCACACTCAAACTCTTGAGTAAATTGCCTCTCTGAAGTATTTGCTATAGTTTGTCTTTTCCACTCGGCATCACGTCCTGGAACTGCCGACCAATGAACTTCCAGAGGAATATAACCATTCTTTCCCCTCTCGGCATCGTGCCAGAGTTTGTAGAACATATTCATCCCGTTTGGAGTTGAGATGATAATAACTTTTGTGGATTTACCAGATGAAATGGTAGGATATACAGAACTAAAGAATTGTTCTGCAATGTGATTTGGAATGAACGCAAATTCGTCTAGAAAGATGATGTTAAAAGAGTTACCTCGAACAGCAGATGATGAGGTAGATGCTGCTACAATTTTACTACCATTCTCAAGTTCAAGTGAACCTTTATTCCAAGAACCAACACCTTGCTGCAACCACTTGGGTAAGTTTTCATAAGACAGTTGCAATCTACCCAAGAGTTCTCTAGCAGTCTCTGCTTTGTTTGCAAGAATTGCAATTCTTATGTTATCATTAAATAAAGCATAATGGAGAAGATATGAAACTACAGTAGTAGATTTTCCAGTCTGTCTAGGGAGTTTTGCAATATTAAATCGGTTATTATGAAAATTTAAAATTAATTCTTTTTGAAAATCATACATCTCAAATGGGACCAATCCCTCATCAAGAGATACAATTTTTACGTAATTCATTGCAAAATATACAGGATCCTCCTTACAAAGAAGATATTCCTTTACTTGGTCTGTAGTAAATTCAATTTGGACATTTTCTGCTTTAAGATTTGGATTGCCCTTATAATGTTTGTCAGTCATAGATTATTAAAATTTAAATTAGATATAGTCTCTTGATATTTTAAATGCAATTTGACATATGATTTGGCTATGTTTTTTAATTGGTCAATATTTTCACAGGAATCTATTTCTCTAGAAATTCTTTCATACTCAAAAATCTTACTTAAATTATCCAATTCAATTTTATCTGGGTTCATTTTTGTTCTCCTGCAAATATCAATGCTTTTGATTGGTCAATTTTTACGGGCTCAAATTTTGTAACTCTTGCTGTTGGATATAATTTTTTAATTTCAAATTCAACCTCGCTCTTTGTGGGTCTTTTTATTTGTGGGAAGAACATTTGGACAAATATGTTTTGTCCTCTCCATAATAAAGAGACCAGATAGATTGCTCCACGGGAATTTAAATTTGTTATCTCTTCCTGTATGTATGGATTTCCTGATGTTCCAATAGAATCGGCAGATACAATATCAATAAATTCATATTCTGATGGGGAAAAATCATCTCTCCAATTTGAGAATCCATATTTCTCCTTTATACTTCCTGTGTAAGGATTGATTATGTTATATTCTTTTTTTGATTTGACCAATTCTGCTGGTAAAGAAAACATATCCCAATGTTTTGGTCCAAATTTGCACTCATTTCGTAATTCTAATCTTTCACACTTTGGACAATATCTATCTGGTCTTTCTCTAATGGGGGTATCCCAATCATAGTTTAAAGATTCTGTTTTATTTCCCCAATTTTTAGCACCAACTTTACGGCACTTAACTAAAGCACCAGATGCATAAGCACTTGGCCAAACTCTATATCTAGACTTAACTTTATTATAACATGCATCTTTTTTCTCAACAATAGTTTCTTCTGTCGCAACATTAGTTGGTTTTGCTGCACCTGACTTTTCTGGTTGATTTGGATCTTTTCTATTTTTTCTTCTAAATGCTCTTTCTTCTTCATCATCAGATAGGTTTGCTGCCATTTTAGAACTTCCACACTTTGGTGTGGATTTCTGACCTGGTTGACGAGCACAAGGTTTACCAGCATAAGGACCACCTAACTGAACCCACCCTGGTTTACCATCTGATGATTTGCTCTTTGAGAACCAATCACGTAAAGAGTAATCTCCAGATTTTCTTTCTTCTTTTATTTTTTCTGCTTTTTTTAATCTTGAATAATAATCTGGCAATTCTTCTAGATGTTGCAAAGCAATCATTCTTGCCATTTGCTTACTTCCAGTATGCTCACTTTCAACTTTAATTCCCATCTCCAATTGGGAATTGATATTATCCAATGAAAGTTTATGTTTTTTCGCAATTTCCTCTGGGGACATATACTTTTTAATAGGTCCCTTTGGGTCAGTTGCTTCTAGAAAAAATTGTGAAAAAGTTTTCATTGGTTTTTTAAATATTTAGATAATGGATTATTATTTAAATCCTTTTTTAAGCATTTTCTGAAGTTCTGCTGTTGATCCAATAAACATAGTATTATTAGTAGTAATCGATTTTGGAGTTTTTGGATCATTTTCCTCTAGCTTTTTCATCTTTTGTTGTAGATCTATAAGCTTATCTGTAACATCCCCAACATTTTTAATTAATTGTCCAGCAACTTCATAAGCTCTGGGACTATCACTTTGTTGAGCTACATCCAATATATCACTAATTGCTTGCTGTCCTTTTTCAATTAATGAATATAAGTTTCCTCTCGTATATTCATAATCTTTTATTGGGTCTATATCATCTTTTTGAGTTGTAATTGATGAACTGTCTTTTTTAATTATTTCTCTACCAATATGAGTTGCCTCAATATCTAAAGATTCATCTATTTTTTCAAATTTGTTATTCATAACTGTACATCCATATTCTTGGTTGTAGACCAAATTTTTCCATCACCAAAATCAAAACGCTCTTCATTAAATCCAAAATCATCATCTATTTGAATTAGATTGTCATCAGTTTCATTTAGTACGTTGATATAAGAACCAGAAGTATGTTCTGATGCTACTGTATTATCTTGGGCTCTGTTAACTGTAATTTGATTAGAAGAAATATTTTTAATAAACATTTCTTCATCATTTATCATTATGTAACTGTTTGATGATAGAGATGATGTACTTGACACTTTTATTACAGTATCTTCTAAACCAATATCTTCCGTCACTAAAGAAGATTTATCATTATCATAATCTTGAATTGCTCTTGGTGTTACAGTATAACGAAGTTGTCTAGAAGAATTCTTTCTATTTGTATCAGTATAATAATCAACTTGTACCTTTTTAATAAGTCCATCAGTATTATCTGCGATTGGACCAAACATATAAGTTTTAGCGGTAAAATTCAAAGTGTATATTAAATTTCTTCTTTCACTATAATCTCCTTCATAGTTGTCATTCATTTGGATATTTTCAAGTATCATTGGAATATCTCTTTTTTCTCCAATGCTTGACACCAAATCAATTGTTAAATTAAACTGTGGTTGGAAAAATGGTAAAATTTGCTCTACAATTTGGAGCATATCATCATTATATTTTGTTATGATATTTAATTGAAGTCCCAAGTTGTAGGGAACCGGCATAAACACTTTTACTGGATTGCCACCATCAGTCCTAACAGCAGTAAAAGTTTGCATTGTAGAAACTTTTCTACTTGTGTCATACTGTATACTAGTTAATTCAAAAGACATTCTTGGCAAGATTATTGCTTGTCTTTTTCTTAAGTCTGGTTTTTGTTCAATTCTTGCTAAAAACTTTTGTATTGGGCCATATGCAATGGGAACTTTAATTATACTATTAGGATTATCTTCTTCGTCATTATGTTTAATATAAATGTTATTAAACAAAGTTCCGAATGAAATTATCGTCTTTCTTATTATTTCGTGGTAAAAATACGTTCCCAACATAATATTAAAAGTTTATTTACTATTTAGAACTCTCCAAATGGATTAGATTGGGAAAAATCAATTATTTCGTCTGCTTCTGCCTCTATTTGTATATTTTCTGCATAAAGATCATACAAATTATCTTTATTTACTGAAATTAATTTATAACTTGCACCAGATCCATTTGCTGTAGTGGCAACTCCAACAATTGTTTCCCCTGGAATAAAGTTTCCATCAATTATTGCAACTTTTAATATTCTTGATGGTCCATTCCAATCCTTAACATAAGCAGTTGTTCCTGATGTCAATCCTCTTACTACTTCGTTGTACAGGTAAGAACCTGTTGATACTCCTATTGGGTTTTGGAAAATAATTGATAAACCAGAGGTATATCCGGAACCTGCATTTACATAAGATGCTGAAGTCACGGATCCAGAACTGTTTATAAATGATTCTATTAATGCGTTATCTCCAGTAGATGAAGTTGGGGAAATGACTGCAGTTGGTGAACTGACATATCCAAATCCAGAAGTGACTATTCCAATAGGACCAAGAACTTTATCACCAAGAATTGCAGTTGCTATTGCACCAGATCCAGATGAACTTATTATTCTAACTTCTGGAATTTGTGTGTAACCAATTCCAGGATTTGTTATCAATATTCTTTCTATTGATTTTCCTTGTTGTCCATATTTACTAGTCATAATTGCAACAGCAGTTGCATTTATTCCTGATGGAGATGCTGTTGTTATAGCAACTGTAGGGGTGTCAATATATCCTGTCCCGTCTAAAATTAAATCGATTTTTTTAACAGATTTTCCGAAAGGAGATGCAATTTGATTCTCTGAGAGATTAATAGTAGCAGTAGCGGCAGATACCTTATCTGTAATCATTTGTAATGTAACAATATGCCCAAAATCTTTAATATTTTCATCTACTTCATTAATAGAGGTATCTATTATTTCATCCTCATATTCGAATAATTCGCATCTTAATTCATAAACGTATAAATTGTTTAATTGATAAAAAGGTGATTTTCCTTCAACATATTTAACCTCAAATAAAGAATTATCAAGAGGAAAATAAATTAAATCTCCTTCTTGCGGTCTAGATGAGAGTTTTATTTCTTTTTGGGAAGCAATGAAAGGAGTAATAAAATCGGTATATCTTTCTTTTGATATTATTAGTGTTATTTCATCTGTCGATCTTACGCCAAACTTGCTTAAAATATCTCCTTGACCACCGAAACCATTAAAATTTGATAGATATGCTTCTATTCTAAAACTATCATCAAATTTTGATAATATTGCTTCTTTTATTATAGTTTTTTCCGCTATGATATTCCTAGGCATATAGACAACATCTTGTCCATACATTCTCAGTTGCTCATTAATTAAATCCTGAACAAGTCTTTGTTCTGAAGATGAACCTTGAAGAAAAAAAGGATTAAGTGGAGTCATATTATCCTATCAAATCCATAGGAGGTAATTCATATTCATCCTTAAGTTTTTGTTCTATTTCTTCTAACTCTCGAACTGCATCATCATAAATCTGTCTTCCATTTAAAGTAATACCACCTGGAAGTTGGACTCCATCAAATTTAATCATATTTTGTCCCCATTGTTTTTTAATTAAAGACGTGAGATATTTTTTTAACCAAAAATCATTATATATTTTTGGAAAATCTGATGGGTCTACTATTCTAAAGCAATCTAAAATTAAATATTGGTCAGATCCTACTTGTTTCCAATCAATGTCTAAATATAACCTTTGTTGTTTTTTATTAAATCTTAATTGAACATCTGGAGTAATTATTCTGCTAATATCTTCTAGATATGTTTTTACCATCGCATAATTTAATAAATCAAGAGCACCATAATAATATAAATCGTTTAAAAATATTTGATATTTTATATTAAACAATCCACTAGAAATTGTACTAGAATCTACTTTAAATACGTTATTTACCCCTATTATTGTGTCTGGGAGTTTTATAAAATTTTGCGCTTCGGTAAAAGATGGATTTGTTATTCCTATCCCAGATGATGCAGTTGTTGTGGTAATTCCAGAAGTAAGAATATTTTTTTCAGAATCAGTTAATTTATGCTTTAAGTATACTCTTTCTATTCCGTCAAAATGCCTTTCTTGAAAGTATTGTAAAGCATCATCAACTAGATCTCCAATTTGATCATCATCAACATTAATTTCCAAAACAGGATAACCAAGCCTTCTTAAGCAATAATCAATTAATTCTTGACGAGATGCTGGCTGTGACATTATTTCTATACTCTAGAAGTTCTTTGCAAAATGATGCAATATATTCTCTCTTATTTATGTGCGATGATAAATTCAATTTTTTTTGTTTAATAAATCAATCAAAAGAGATTTAATTTCAGAGATTTCATTTTTGATAGCATCAATTTCCGACCTTTCATTAATCGTTGATTGTTTTAACTTAATATATTCATTGTACTCATTATCATTATTATTTACAATAGCATTTGTTTTTTGGTCTCTGTAAAGACCATTGTGTCCTTTTACTGGTATCATATTGATGCAATAACTCTTAAATCTTTAATTTTTGGAACAACTGATTGATTTGTTCCTGACATTATAATTTTAACTTGGAATCCATTAAAAAGAGGAAGATTTTTTGCTGTAAATTCATATTGACTATATCCAGATGATAAAGTCGATGCTTGTACTAATTTATCTGGAAGTCCGTTATTATTTTTAGAATTAATAACATTACCATCAGGATCTAAATTATCATATCCAGGGAAAAACTCATATAATTGTTGGATATCTGGAGTGTCACTTCTTAATATCCTATACATTACTCTTATATCATTTGTTTCATCCCTAAATGCATCAAAAATAACTTTTAATGAATCAGAATTTTTTTCAAGTCTAACGATTTTAGATATGTAAATAGCAGCATGTGGATCATCATAAAGACTATTTACTCTTGAGTCTAAAATTAAATCATCAATTGGTTTGTCTATTCTATTCATAGATGTTACAAGATTTACTCTATCCAAATCAATCATTGGAGATACTTTACTATCTTTTGTTGATAAAGATAATTCCATAGTCAATGACTTATAACCAGGATATGATTGTAAATTGTTTACTTCATTAACTCTTGAATATATTGCCCTTGTTGTTTTAAATGAATTATTTGAATTCAAAGAAATACTTTCAAATCCCTGATTCATAAATGGTGTTTCTGATCCATTTATACTTGAACCTGTAAAAGTTCTTATTTTAGCATCAATAGAGGTTGTTTCTGGCAACAATGTTTGAACATTGGGTCTCAAAATATTAAACACTATATTTTGAGAAGCTTTTGGACCATAAATTGAATTTGTATTTACCAAATTAGAATTATATGATCCGCCAGTTTTTGTATTATTAAAGAATAATTGAGGATATCCACTTGGATTTCCAAATCCTCTGTCAATATTTCCATTTGCACTTCCCATATCTACTTTAATATGATAATAATCTAATCCATTTGGATATGTAATGTTATCTGCATCTGATAATAGATGTGTTTTATTAATTCTTCTCAATGAAACTCCATTAAATTCATATTTAAATACAGGAGTGCCAGATAAATGTCTACCTATTGAAACTAATGGGAGTATATTTACAAGTTCGGAATCAATATTCCTCGTAATTCCTGTAAGAGTATTTGTAGAAATATCATATCCAGTATACTTAATTACTTCGGTTCCAATTTTTACATAACCAGGATTATTTGAAGAAACAGAAACATTTTCAAATACAGTAAATGGTATAACAGAATCTAGTTTTAATGCATCTGATGATGTACTGCTATAATCTGCGACTAGTTTTTGTGGAGGTAAGTCCGAACTAATATCATACAATGTCACTCTGTCTTGATCAGAATGCATTCCGTGATTATTATGGCTTACTTTCATGTGCAATCCATCACTTAATGTTTCTGCATATTTTACAAAAGAACCAGTAATTAAAGATGTTCCACCAGATCCAACATAAATTATTTCATTCGCAGTTCCAGAAAAATCTATATTATCTTGAACATTACTAATAATTAGTGAATTAAATGCTGATATTATTCCAGAACTATTTGGTATTGATAATACTAAATTTTTTCCAAATCCACCAGTATTTGAAGCATCTACTGTCAATGTATCTCCAATTGCATATCCGGTTCCACCAGCAGATACAGTTGCTGCAACTGCAACTCCATTTGAAATAGTTAAATCAACTTTAGCACCATATCCTCTTCCACTTAAAGTTACTAAATTCTTATTCAAATAAACAAAATTTGAAGTGTAAGCGGATCCTGGGTTAGTAATAGATAAAGTTTTTCCTATTCCAATTGCTCCAACTACGCTTTCTAGATTTCCGGAGAAGTTTTGATAGTTGCTTTGGTATATTTTTGATCCAGGAGTTAAGTTAGTTACTTCAGATGAAGTTAAACTCTTGGCAAGACCAACAAGAATTCTCTTTGAATATGATAATATAGGATTAGGTCTTAAAGATGCAATTTGTCTATTTCCTATATTTAAATCTGGATTATAGAATCTAACAGACCCTTGAGTTGAAGTAAAATCTGCTCTATATAATTTAAATTTGAGATCTTCAAGTTGTGATGGATCCCAAGTTGCACCATTTTGAGATTTAAATAGAGAACCAAGTAAAGGTTGTTGAGATACAATAATTCTTTCAGATTCAGGTTTATTGATACTTGAAACATCAACTTCAGTCATTCTTGAAATCCATACATTATATGCATCAGAATTAGATATTAAAACGACAGCATATGATTTTGCAGATTCAAGGAAAACAGGGGATGGGAACGTGAAAGTACTACCAACAGAAGCATCTTCCGACACTGATATATTACTTGGATTGAGAACAACCTCACCAAAAGGAAGAATAGATTGTGATGGAAGCCCATTTTCCATCGTTCTTATTTGTAAAGTAACAGGAATTTGTCCTGGATCTTTTGTTCTAAAGAATATATCACATTTAGTAAGGTAAACACCATTATTATCAGTTACTTCAAATGATTGTGCTAATGGATCTATCCATCTGGTTTGTATTCTTGATTGTACAAGTCTGTTATTTGTAGTAGTTTCCGCTACAAGTCTAGTTTCGGTTTCAGTTAAAGTTCTAGTTTGATTTCTAATGTTTCTTTCAATTTCTGCATTTCTAATTCTTAATGTTACATTTTCTACGTTATCAATTGTTCCGCTTGATGTAAAATTACTTTCAGCTAAACTGTCAGAAACTCCACTTATATTGGAATTTGTCGAACTAGTAGTTAAGACAAAGGTTTTTGTTCCAGACTCAAATGAAGGATTAGAACTTAAAGTTGGATCTGGAATGAATAGTGATCCTATAATAGTTCCGGAAGAATCTGAAATTAAACGAATGTCAGAAACAGTAGCAACTGCATTACTAGTTTGCCCAACAAGTTGCATTGAAGGCAAAATGCTACCAAAGAATTGGGAAAGTGATTGAACTTCAAGGCTAGCAGTATCAATATTTAAAACATTGGTAGTCGATGAATATAAGCTGGAAAGTATTGAGGATGGATTGTATGGATTGTTTGTATAAACTTCTGATGGATTATTATATGGACCATACTTATGATTTTGTTTTGCAAGTCTAAATGTTATTGATCTTGCTCCAGAAGATGCAGAGGATGGCATTGTACCTATTACAATCTCTCCATCTTGGAAAGATCCGCTAACCATAGATACTTCAAGAAGTTTAGGGACAATAAAACTATTAACATCAGTATTATCAAAGAAAGCATAAAATCTTGACGAAGGTTTTAATCTTCTAGCAATAAATTCAATATTTCTCGATCTCATTAATGTAATAACAGATCTGGAGACAACTCTATCTCCTAGTGATGTAGTATCAAACCTTTCACTGACTCCAAATTGAATCCCTTGTCTTGATTGATTTGTTGTTGTAGTTACTGTCGAATTCCTGAAGTCTGTTACTGTATCTTGGAAAATTTCATTTCTGAAGTTTCCTGTTGTAAATTCAGAAATTAAAGTAGAATCTTGAATTCTTAACAAAGAAGGACCTTGTATTGATGATGTTCCTGTCCAATTAGTTTCCCAAGATCCCCAATTAATTGGTGAAAGTCCAGTATTACTATCAACTCCTAACTGTTGCATAGCAGAAGTAAATGAACCCTCAATGTCTTCAACTCTTTCGGATCTTCTAGTTTCTATCCAAGTATCTGTGGATGGGTTTAATTCAATAGATCCAATCCAAGACGGAGTATTGAATGGATTAATATTTTCAGTCCTAGTGGCAAAGTTATTCTCTATATAAACAACATCCCTATAATTCAAACATACGATATCTCCGATTCTTTTTACGTCTGGAGAACCGAGATCTGTAGCATATCTTAAATCAACACTTGGATTTGAAGTTGTACCTACTCCTACAATAGACTCAGAACCTACTAGTAAATCTATAGAAGTAGTATAATGTTGTGGTCTTAAAATACCATATGAAGAATCAATACTTGCTTTATATGAAGGATTTGAAATATCTCCTCCCAAATAAGATTTAAAATTATCTACAAAAAATCCACATTTAAATTTATCTAACTTGGTTAAAGGGTCTCTAATAACTAAATTCTTCGTATCTGTTTCTAGTAAAGATAGCGCCGTATAATATTCTACATTTGATAATCTATCTTCAATTCTTGAGATATCTTTCATCGTATATCTCTTATGAGATGCAAAAGATACTTTAACATCTTTTGTATTATAAAGATAAGCAGGATAGTGTATTGTTGCTATTTCTAGCGCAGAATCCAAAGAATTTGGAGATTTAGGGGATAGAGATGGAACACCAGTATTAATAGTAAATGTTCCGTCTTTGTTTAAGAAAAGTTTATCAATCCTTGGCAAATAATAATCATAAGAAAGAATGAGATTTTTATCTTTTGCAAGAATATTTGAAGAAGAATTATAATTTAAATTAAATATTCTTGATTCAAATTCAAAAGGAGATTTTGTTGCGGTCGATGGATTAAATTGAGTAACTCTAGGTCTTAAATCTATTATGTCGGTATTTCTAATTCCGTTAATAGTTGGGATATCTTTTGTATATCTAGACTTATCATAAGAATTTGCGCCAACAAAGTCACCATCAGACGAAGAATTAATTACATAGTTATTAAATATAATTTTTAATTTTTTGGTTGGAGAAGAGAATTCTTTTTTTCTGATCAATCTAGAATAATCATAATATTCTGGTCTTTGCCCATTATCTAAAATAAAGTTTTCTTTAATATTATTATTTCCATATGTTAAAGAGTTTATAACTCCACTTATATTTGAAGTTTTTGAAGTTACAGTTTCATTTAAAATAAAGGTGTTTTCATTCAGGTATACAACATCAACTTGATTTGTTCCATTATTGGATACATATACTGCTACTGCGCCACTAGTTTGTCCAATTAATTGCTCACCTTGAACTAAATTATTTACATTTGAATTTAAAGATCCAAATGTAATTTTTGGCAATATTGGGTCAGAAGTATTAGAAGACTCAAAAACACCAACAATTGAAACAACATCTGGAACATTTAAACATATTTCTTTATCTTGTACTCTAATTCCATAAACAGAACTATAAGTCAATCCATCATTTAGTGTTGTGGATCCAATTCCAGAAGATGTTAATGAAGATTTATCAATAGTAACACTAGAGCATTGTATAAATGTTTTTGGTTTTAATTTTGGATTTACTTTTCTATAAGTAACAGTTAATACCGCGCTACCATTTTGAGATAAATTGGAAAGAGAAACTGTTCTTCCTGAAGGAACTAATTTTTGATTGTTTAAAGATTCGACCTTTCCGGTAACTTTATAAGTTAAATTATAATCTTCTTCATCAAAAGGTTCTAAAGTTAAATTTGGATCTGTTTCTAAAGTTCCACTAAAAACATTTGAATCTATAGTAATATTATATGATTTTTTAATTACTAAATTTGAGGATAATAAATCTAAATTTTCTACATTATCCCTATTTAATGCGGTATATAAGTATGAATTTTCTACATTAGATACTTCTAATGATACTTTTTTGAAATCATTTACAGTAATCAATGACGATGGTAACGCTCCACTAGAAACCCCCACAACACTAGCTGTTGATGTTAATCCTATCAATCTATTGGAAGTATCTATTGTGCTAATTGCATTGTAAGTTGGTACAGTTTGCCCTTGTTTTGTGTATGAGACAATATCTCCAACTCTCAATTGAGTTAAAAATGTTTGATTTGATGTACTTACTGTACTAATTCCATTAGAGCTTGCAGATATTGTAAACTGTGTTCCAGATTCTGCAAGTAAAGATTGATTATTTAAAATAGGATCTGCACTAAAAGATCCAACACCAACATTATTTTCATTCGCAACTATCTGATGTACATCAGATAGATCATAATCTCTAACATTAGTTATGATTCTACCATTAGTAATACCATTAATTAGTATTTGTTCATCTACTTTAAATGATCCAGATACTTGATATAAAGTTACTTGAGTTGAGTTTGATACATTAGAAACTAAGTATCCACTAGACCCACTGTTTTTCCCTTGAATTAAACAAGGTGCTGTCTGCGTAATTGCGGTGTTTAAAGTTAATACTGTATATGTTTGTATATCATAAAGAGAACACTCAAATTTTGTTTCTGGTCCAATATATTCTGAACTTTTTAATTTTAAATCATATACTCTTGCATCACCTATTTTTGTTCCAGAAGATGTTCCTGCGCTTGAAGTTCTTCCACTATAAAGAGAAATTTGAGATGTAGTTCCAAATCCTACTGGAACTGATCCAAAAACATTATTTAATAAAATTTGTTTTCCAACACTAAATGGTAATGATTGATTTTCTAATTTTTCTGTTGTTCTTGGTTTTTTGAAATCAACAATAGTAGTACCTATAGTTTCTACTTCATAACCTCGAATAAACGCTTTTCCTGGACTGATTGTTAAACATCCAAGATCCTCGGATGGTATATTCCCTTGTTTAGTTTGGTCATTTTCATTGTATATTCCATTGTTACCTATTTTATCATTAAGAGATTCTTTTATATTTAAAGTAAAAGGTCTAATATAGTAATCACCAGACTCATCATATGTTCTTCTTGCTAATTCATCTCTTATTAAATTATAATTTGAATCTGATACAAATTTTTGAAGAACGCCATTTTCAGTACGAAGAAGTTCTACAAAATCCTCATCATTAAAATCATTTAATTCTTTTTTTATTAATGTTGCTGTTATTTTTAATCTATCTGCTCCTGGTGCTGCAAAGTTTGAAAATCCTTTAGCATTATCAAACAAATCAGGATTGTTATTTGTTGCAACAGAAATTTCTTCATTAACTAAAAGACCAACTCTATATGAAGGAGTATTGGCATATTGGTCTAGAATTACAGTTTGTGGTGAAACGGTCAAGAAAAATCCACGAATAAAATATACACCTTCTGTAATTTTAGCCGCTGAACCAACGCTAACTGAATTTGAAATTATTGTAGTAGCAAAACTAGAATTGGTTCTAATTGTAGATACTCCATAATTAATATCTTCTAAAGCTATTAAATTTTCACCGTCAACAAATGTTTTTGTATCAAAATTTATATCACTAGAACTTTGATATTTGATGTATAATGTGTAATTTCCTCTATCTGATTGTGTATTTGTTATATAATTTTCAACCTTTGCGGTAACCCCGCTTATTTCTCCTTTTATAGTTTTTCCAACCAAACTTGATATATAAAAACTTACTGGAATTCCCAAATGGGTTTCATCAATTTGCACACAAGTGTAATACTGGTCAAATGCAATTTGGCCAGGTATAACCATTGATCCTTCTTTAAAAAAGTGCTTACCGAACTTTTCTACTTGATTTTGTAATATTGATTGTAAGGTGGTTAACTCCCTTGCTTGAATGGGAGTTCCCGGTTTAAACAGTACCCTTTGATAATTTTTAGATTCATTAAAGTCATCAAAGTATGGAGATACATTGAGATTAATATTTTGAGGCATTTGACTTTAGAACTCCAATACGATTTTAATATCTTCTTTTTGGCTTGAGGATCTAGGAATTGATTGTCTGTTGTCAATATAAATTATTTCACCAGACTTTTTATTATATTCTGCAGATGAAATTCCAGCAATAAAATTGCTTCCCAACTGATATGTCCTACTATTTATTACAGTACTAACACCAGTAAATGATGTATCAATTGATAAAACTGGTCCAATAATATTATCACAAGATATTTGCAAAGAACCACCTAAAGATGGAGAAGATGTAAAATTAGTAATTTTATAATTTACTCTTTCTGTGGCAAGTCCAACAGGTTGATAATATTTTAAAATCCCAGTTATATTATCCCAAGAAGCAACAAATCCAATTGCAGTAACACCAGTTCCAACTGTTTGAGTTATAATTGAATCTACTGCATATGTAGTCTGTGTAGTTACTCCTGCCAATTTTAAGGAGTTTAATGCACTTACTTCTGAAGTATTCAATAAAACAGTATCGCTACCAAAAACAGTTGGATTTTTAATTATTCCTACTCTAGCAAAATCATTTCCGACAATTACATCTGGATTTGTTTCATCTGTATTGTAACGAGAATAAATTAAAACTCTATATGCACCAAGTTCTCTATAGATATCATATCCATGTCCTCCTTTTGGCGGAATTATTACATTAAATGAAGCTATTTCCGAATCATTGGAAAGTTCATTTGAAATTCCAGGAGCTCCTGGAGAAAAATTAATAATTCCTTTAGTATAACCAGATCCCCCATCAGTAACAAAGACCTCTGATACTTTTCCAAAGGAATCGACAGTTATAGTTGCTTTTCCACCAACACCATCTCCAAGTATGGGTATATTTGTAAATGATCTTGAAATAGGTTGATATCCACTACCTCTATCGGAAACGGTAATAATTTCAATCTTACCATCTATTGCATTATTTTTTGTAGAAATACTTTCTCCTACCGATCCCCAATCATCAGGAACAGGAATATATTCAATAGAATCAAATTTTACAATTTCTGATGGTTTTATAGTATAAAGGTATTTCCAAATATATCCATCTCCACTTGTACCTGCTGCTCTTGGTTCTAAATCAATAAAAGATGGTTCATCGAGAGAGGGTCTACCTGCTGGATTTTCTGGATCTGTTCCATTATTTAAGCAAATATAAACTCTTAAATCTTCATTTATTACATAATAATTTGCACTATATAAACTTGATTGATTCGTAATGGGAGTTTTATTGTATACTGAATAATCATGTCTATACATTTCATAGGTTATACCTGCCGTCCATTCGACTTTTCTAATCATTTTTTTTACATCACTACTAGTCACTTTTTTCATAGTAACTATTGTTTCTTTTATTTGACTTTCTTCTTGAAATCCATCAAGAGGAGGTATTCCAGATCCCCAATTTGGAGATCCATTTGCTTTTTCATTAGTTGAATTGGGTTGTCCAATAAAAGTATAATAATTATTTGCAGTGTTTCCAACGGATACCAAACTTTTTACGAAGGTATCAGCGTTCATTATTCTAAACTGTTCAGATATGATTGCAGGCATTTTACGTAGACACTTTTTTTTATTTATTAGTTAAACTACACCACGAGTTCTATAAACATCTGGAGCAGTTGATAAACCAACGAGTCCATTATTAGTATTAACTTCAAAACTACTTGGTGATTCTCTTGACCTATTTTGGAAACCATATATTTTACCCCAAGTGTATTTGCCGATATATCCTTTTGGATTTTCAAATGCACTTATTTGAATTGCTCCGCCAGATGGGGAGAATGTAAAATTGCATCCGACAGTAATTATTCCTGCCACTGGTGATGTGACTCTTTCTACTCTATAAAGTCCATCAATAAAGGATACTGCTGTTCCTACTCTAGAATTTGGATAATTGCCCAAACCACCCAAATATGTTGAAATTCCAGTTAAAGCATGTCCAGCGATCACATTGCTATCATAAATCACAAAATAGTCACCAACTTTAAGATTACTATATTGGACACCATAATTATTTAATGAACTATATCCTAAACCTAAAGTACTATTGTCATATTTTTCAGACTCTAAAGTGAAGTTAATTGTTGATGCACCAACTCCAATACTTTTAATTATTCCATAATCACCTTCAGATTTAATCGAGAAAACTTTTTCCGATTTAGTAGTATCGTAATCGATAATTACAGGAGGGGGAACTTGTTGAGAATATCCAAATCCACCGTTAGTTATGGTTATTGATGTAACAATTCCATTACTTACACTTGATGTTGCAGTTGCTCTGTTATAAATGGGCTCTGCATATATTGCAGTTCCAGCAGATCCAACAGCAATGTATCTTCCATTATCACCAAAAGAATTTATAAAGATTAAATCCTTAAGTGCATTTGATTGTAATGTAGATCTTGATACCCAATTTGATAAGTTAAATGAATAGTATAATTCTCCTAAAGAAGTGAGAGATACGTAAAAACCATCATAGTATACAATTTTTTCAAAATCTACAGACACATCAGTTGAAATTATATTCCAAGAATCAAATCCAGAAGAAGAAGTTAATATTGTCCCGTTATTTCCACAAACAACAAATTTAGTTTTATCCCATATTATACACTTTAGGTTTTCTGATGTTCCAAGATTTGCAATTCTTGTCCAAATATTTCCAAAATCAGAATATACAATCGTACCATCATCTCCAACAGAGACAAATATAGATTCATTATTGGTGATACTATTAAGATTGGCAAATGATGGTGGTATTTTTTGGAGCAATCCAGTCGTTGTAATTCCAACTGCAGTAAATATTGTAGAATCGCTTCCAACAATAACTAACGTATCTCTCAAATTAGAATATGATGAACCATATAACTCCCCTACAAATGGACTTAATGTTATAAGTGGATTTGGATTACCTATAATGAAAGTTTCTTTATATAAAGTATATTGACTCCAAGAAGATAAAGTCGATCCAACTCCAGTAGCATATACAGCGATTGCAGTACTTCCAACGGCAATATATTTGTTTGTTGATGCAAAAGTAATGTGATTAAATGAAACTGTTCCTCCATATCCTATATTAGAGGTGTCCCAATTGATTCCATTGGTACTAATTCCAACTAGTCCACTAGAACCAACAGAAACTAGAGAATTCCCATATACTATTGAATTAAAATTATAATTTGTAGAAATACCAACAGACGATTTCCAATTATAAATTGGATCTTTTTTAATAATCCTTGATGAAGAAATTGCAACAGAAGGAGAATTAGTTAATGCATAACCAACTCCGGGGAAATCTATATTAATTTCAGAAATAGTGGTAGCAGTAGATACTACTGCCGAAGCCAAAGCTGGTAAAATTTCTCTGTTTTCAACAATTTCAATATCCTTTAACTCTTCAGTTATTTGATCTACTGCAGTGAATAGTGGGAAAGCATTATTTACATAAATTGTATCATCAGAAATTCCAACATTTTTAATAATTTTTGTTGTAGGAGTAATTCTTGCTTTTAGATCAGGTCTTGATTTTGAATACAAAACTCCATTTATAATAGCATCCGAAGTTTGTTTTCTCCATTTGAGTGGTCTTTCTTTTAATGGATCAATGTTGATTCCAAGACTATCATATGTAAAAGTATCTAAAGAATTTGAAGAAATAATTCTCTTAACAACTCTATCAAATTGTGATCTATCAAATGGATCTAAAATATTTTCCACAATTTGAACAATATCTCCTTCTTTAATTGTTTTTGGAGGATCAATTTGTTCAACGTCCAAATCGGATCCTCTATAGAATAAAATATAGCATTTTGAGTTTGGTTTTGGAGGTTCTTTAAAAGTAAGTCTAGAACCTGAAAAAGTATATGCTACTAATGGTTCTTGTAAGACATCATTAATGTAAACAAAAAGATTATTTTCAATCTTTAAATCTGTACTAGTATCAGTTTTAAGACTTAAAATGTCAGTAACTCCACCTTGAGTAACTGTTAAAGTAAATTTAGTTTTTGTGCCATTAAACAATGGACTAATATCATCAAACTTAACAAATTGTCCAGGATAAAAACCACCAAATTTATCAGTCATTGTTTCTAGAACAGTGATTCTAAATTCACTAAATCCAACTCCAACAGATGGGTCAGTAACTATTCCACTAACAGTAAGAACATCTCCAACTTTATATGCGATGCCGGGTTCTTCTAATTCAAATTGAGTAATACTTGAACCAAATCCAACGGATACCGATGCCTTTGCACCTTGTCCTATACCTGAAGTTCCTCCTGTATAAATTAAAGGTAAATCGCTATAACCAGCTGGTGAATCGACAACAACTCTTGGTAAAGGATCTGAAGTATATCCAAATCCGGAATTTACAACTGATAAAGAAGTTACTGTTCCTCCTACACCAATTGAAGATTCAAATGATGCACCACTTCCAGAATTACTTATTAAACTAATAGCAGGTGGAATTCTATATCCACTACCTACACCTCTAATAGAAATGGATGAAATTGCTCCCCTTTCTCTTAAATTGTATTCATAAATTCTATTATTAGTATCTCCCAATACATACATTTTAGTGCGTCCTGAATTAAATTCAATGTCAGTGGGAGTGGTATCTTGAGAAATTAGGAATGTTTGATTATCATATACTGCAGTTGAAATATCCCAAGGTATAGTTAATCTAAATACATGAACTCTATCTTGTCCAGAAGTTACTCCTAAAGAAGCATTGGCAACAGAACTTTGTCCACATATATACACTCTATATCCATCTGGAGAGAATTTTATTCCTGTAGGGACAGTTTCAACGGAACTTATTGAGAATGATGTTGAAAGTCCGGTGTTTATTGTATTGAAGTCCCATCCAGTAGTTAAAGTTAATTGATATATTCTATCTAAACCAGAACCTAACAAATATACTTTTTCTCCATCGGGTCTAATGAACATTCCTTGTGGAGATGTTTCTGCAGATCCTGTAATAGCAGTAATTGTTGCTGCAGGAACTACCACAGTTGTGCTTGAAGCACCAACTAAAGACCAAGGAGTTGGTAAAGTTGCTCTTGATATATTATCTGAAGATGATCCAGTATAAAACACTTGTGTTCCATCTGGTTTGAAGAAAATCCCTGTAGGACTTGTTTCTCCAGTAGTGGGACAACTAGTTCCAAATCCAACAGTAGTTAAATCATATGGAGTGGATAAATTATATTCATAAATTCTATTATTTAAGTCTCCAACAACAAATAATTTAGTTCCATCTGGTTTGAAGAACATACCAGTTGGAGATGTATCTTGAGTTATAGTATAGAATGTAGAAGTATAAGAAGACTCGGAAATACCTTTACCAACGACTACAGTAGCACCTGCAGCAACTAATGGTTGATAACCATTTCCAGTGGTAATTGCAACTCTTACTATTTGACCTGCTTTAGGGGCTTCAGTTAAGAATTTTATTGTGTTTTGTCCTGGAGTATCTATATTAAAATCAACTCCAGATACTTGTGGAACATTGTTTATTAAAATTACGGGATTGTTGTTTATATCTGCTGTACTATTAAGAACACTATTAGTATCAGTAAACAATCCTACTACATTATTGAATTTTGATTTTAAAACAAATTCGCTAGCTGCAATTCCAGTAAACTGATTTGATATATCATCTATAGTAAAGTTTTTATCATTAACAAGTTCTGGATCAAATCTTCTACTAAATGCTCTTCCTTGGAATGATGAGCGAGTTTTTAGTCCTTCTGGTCCTGTTGGACCATATGGAGGCGTTGAGAAGTATATAGTATCATTAATGATATTAAAATCTCCTCTAACCAAAGTTACTGCAGATCCAACACTGTGATAATCTTGAATAGATCCAAAGAATCCTCTAGATACACCAACAGCATTAGTAGATCCAATACCAACACTTGTAACTTTTAAATATTCGGAATCAATATTAAAAATATCTAAAGTTGTTATTGATGAAATTCCAGTTGATAAGTAAATTGTATTATCATACAAACCAATTTCTTTGGAAAGAGATATATTAGAATTTCTATAATAAACTGGAGTTTGAATAATATTATCAATTTGAATAATTACATTGGGATTTGGATTATCAAGTGTAAAGGAATGATTTCCAGTTCCATATGAAATTAAATTTAAAGCGGGAGAAGTAGCAAGACCCGAGACTTTAAATGAGTTGTCATTTAATTTATCAATATAAAGTTTTGAAGGTAATTTATTCGATCCTAAAACTGTTGGAGACACTAATATATTGTCAGCAGGAGTTGAACCTCCAACATAAGTTCCTGCTATAGAGATAACATCTGTCAGTGCATATCCAGTACCACCATTAACCAATTGGATTGATGATATAGATCCAGTGACACCTCTAGATACATTAAAAGTTGCACCACTACCCAAACCAACAATAGTAGTTCCAGGGATATTGTTAAATGTACTATTTGCTGCTGAAACTACAATGGTGTTTGCTACTTTAGATACTTTAAAGGATAAATCATTTGTTGGAGAAGATCCACCAAAATGTGTTCCAGATATAGAAACCGTATCACCGACACCATATCCTCTACCACCATCAACTAAAACTAATGAAGTAGATATTGCATTTCCTGTAGAAGAATTATAAACAATAAATGCACTAAATTTTGCACCAGTTCCTACTCCAGTGGTTGACTTTTGCTCATATCCAGTTGGAAAACCGTAAAATCTATTTTGATTGTCAGAAAAATCTGGTGTAATTGCTGATGATACACCAGAAATAGAAGTACTTATTGCTACATTATATCCATTTTCATAGATTGCGCTCCCTATTCCAGCGCCTATTCCCATAATAATATTTGATTCTGGTGAAGAAACAGAATAGTAAGGAACACCGCTGCCAGAAGTTTTTTGTACAATGACAGAGCTATCCAAATAAAAAGTCGTTTCTATTCCTATTCTTGTATCTGGACCATTTCCTGCATAACTTTCTAATGGAGTATATCCACTACCCCCATTTAATACTACTATTCTAGCTATTTTTCCTGTAGAACTTATAACTGGATAAAATGATCCTTCAACAGTTGGTGGAGAAGATCCAGATATTTCTATTTTTGGGGGATCTGTAGATGCGTACCCAGATCCGCCATCAATAACTTGTATTTCTGTTACGCTATAAACAGAGTTAAAGTATGGTTTTATAATTGCGCCGGATCCAGGAACTACTCGTGTAGGCATATATTTTTTTATATTTGATTTATCTAATTATCTCAATAAAAATATTTATGTTGATGATGAAAGATCATCAACAAGAAATTTAGTGGATTTTCGTATTCTTGTTCTTGGGTAGAGGATTCCAGATAAAGGTCTTTTTTTGTAAATATTTGATCTATCTAAAGTTTCCACATTGGCATCAAAATGTGCTCTTATACGAGTAGTTTCACAGAGATCAGTTAAAGTAAACCCCCCATTTCCAAATCCAGGGATAATAGTAAGTAAAGAACTACCAGACGTATTAGAAATATTTGGATACGGATTTGCAGAAGGAACATTTGTCCAATTAGTTGAACTAATCCCTTTTATAATTTCCCTACCACTGGAAATTAACATCGATTTTACTTGGTTTGGAGTAGGCCACCGCCCAGTATAATAAAATTGACGTTCCATTAAACATGCGGCTTTTCCAACTACAGTTGGAGCAGCACAACTAGTTCCACTAAACATTCCCCACTTATGTCCATCAGCATATGTAGAAATTGGATATGATGTCCAGGTATTTTCCCCCAATCCAATTATATCGATCCCTGGACCTCTATTAGTATATCTATCCAATATTGCCATTCCTTCAGAATTATAACCTGCAGCGACATCTATTCCCATCTCAAGTCCGTGTGGACCAAATGGTAAACTTGTATACCACCAAGTACCATATTCATTATATGTAGTAATTTGAGAGCTTCCAATAGAATAAACTTTATAAGGAGTGGGAGCGTCAATGTTTATAGTATAAGATTCATATTCGCTAGTTTTTCTATATACTCCTCCATTATTTCCTGCAGCATTTATACAAACGATTCCAGCAGACCAAGCAGATTGCAATGCAGTATGTAACGAAAGATATGTTGATTGCGTTGGGGCAACAACACACCATTGATACTGTAAAGTATTGGGATCTTGTATTAAAAAAGGAACAATATTATTTTCTATAAATGGAGTAAAATCTCCCCCCCAAGTTGAACCTGGCCTTGTTACAGAACTCCCAAAAGAGTTTATTTGCGAAACATAATCAATTGGGATACCATATCTTCTATCCAGCAAATATTGATATTCTCCAATCATAATCGTTGGATTTCGTAAACCTGTTTCTGGGTTTATTGGTTTGCTATTATGCCATGAAATGATAGCATTAATACATTCAATTACACCATCTTCTGAAGTTAAATATGCTGATCGTAGGGAAGATTTTTTGGCAAATCCACAAATAGTTCCCCCAGCAGCACTTAATACTCCCATTCCGTGGGATGATAGGCAAGAATTAGAAGCAATTTGATTATTACTAGAATCTTCAAGATCAACCCAATTCATAGGAATAATTCTTGTTGAACCTGGATTATCTAAATCGGCAAAATCTGGATGATTATTATGGACCCCAGCCAAAGATGATAATACAGGACCAACTTCTAAAGTAACTATATCTACATTTTTCCCAGTCCACTTTGATCTGTATGTTGCATTTGAAATAGTTTTAGTATTATCATAAGTAGAATTTCTGCCAACTTTTTGATTATTGACTGTCGGGTAGATATGATCACTATCCAAATAAAATTGTAATGGCATATAATTACTGCCACTATTTGTAGTTGATGGAGTTTCTACAGTAATTGTTTTTGTGGTACTTACATCTAATGGTAATGAAGCAGCAGGAAATGCTTCTATTCTTTCTTCTGCACTTATAGTTCTTGAATCCTGTTTAAATTTTTCAACAAAAGATGTTTCTACATACATAGAAATACAATTTGGTATTTCTGAGAGTATGTTCCATAAATCGGCCTCAGTTTGTGGGTCAAAACTATTTACAAATTCTTGTTTGTCTGTATTTTCTACTAAAACTACATCTAAAATTATTTTCATATTAAGTTTCCAACTGAATTAGTGTTAAAGTTACTTGAATAGATTGCGTAGAACCACTTCTATTTTGTATTTTTGCAAAAATTGTAGTAGAAACTGGAGAACTATTATTAAATCCAAGAATAGCAGGAGCAAATGTAACTGTTTGGTTATTTGTAGTAGTTACAACCTCTGCAATAACTCCAGATTCCGGTAATGGATCTTCTGTTATTAGTCTTGTTGAATCATTTGTTCTAGAAGATGTATCTGTATATAAAACAACCCAAGCAGGTGCAGAAACCGTAATTTTAAGTAAAAAATATGATTTATATCCAGTAATACTTAAATTTGCAGATGAATCCGACGAAAGGGGGGTAGATGTTGTTGCTGTTACTGTAGTTCTACTTGTGGATGCACTACTTCCCACAGTACCTTGAGTACCTATAGTTCCTTGAGTACCTGCTCCAGTAGCACCCTGGGCACCTATAGTTCCTTGAGTACCTGCTCCAGTAGCACCTTGAGTACCTATAGTTCCTTGAGTACCTATAGTTCCTTGAGTACCTATAGTTCCTTGAGTACCTATAGTTCCTTGAGTACCTATAGTTCCTTGAGTACCTATAGTTCCTTGAGTACCTATAGTTCCTTGAGTACCTATAGTTC
>Ga0222712_10000985_pt1 | contig 36318 bp, 24 predicted proteins | sample C33_657DmetaG_FD_165043 | JGI IMG/M metagenome (GOLD analysis project Ga0222712, IMG submission 165043) | Estuarine water microbial communities from San Francisco Bay, California, United States - C33_657D | ecosystem: Environmental > Aquatic > Marine > Unclassified | place: USA: California... | reverse complement strand
GAGTCGTTAAACGGCCCGAAATTACGAATTTTTGATAAACGGATTGTATATACTCATCCACCTTTTGAAAGAACGGAATCCCCTTAGCAAACTCATCCAAACCACCATAAAGGTATTTGAACGATAACGCCTTTGATTCTTCGGTTGAAACCCCATAATACTTTGCTAAATGTTCGTGCGCAGTTTCACCTTCGGGAAATCGATATCCTACCATCTTACCAATGATACGGATGTGATAGGATTCGTAATCAAATTGTAATAGAGTTCCCCCCTTAAAACGGCTAACCACATTTGCTCTACTTCCATCGGATTTATTCATCGCAGCCCAATTCACCCCTAAATGTCTATTGCTCGGTCTGCCCGTTACCGTATATGGATTGTATTTTGTAAAGGCAAATCCTTTTGGTAGGTACTCTTTGTTGAAGTGAAATCTATCAATAAAATTTTCTTCATCGACTTTCACCCCAGCCCCTTCCAGCCTTCCCAATGTTTTAATGGAATCTGAATACGTTCTATACCAACCTTTAATATCTGATATCAATGGTATTCTTTTTAGAACTTCGTACCATCTCATCAATGGTATGCAATCGTTAAGGTATTTAAAATCAACTCTATACCCTCTATAAACCTCTTCAGCGAACTCTTCTAAAATAAATGGTTTCCCATACTCCTCAAAGTAAACATACTCATAATCGAGTCCTTTGCTACCAATATAGCGATTTCCGTAAACTAATGTGTTTTCGTTAACCAACAATCTAAGTGCTGCCATTTTACATTGTTTGGCATCTATGTGATTGAAGTTTATAAGATAATCAGATTTTTCAGTTCTAAGATATACGAAAGAGATTGATGTATCGTATTCGTGTGCTTTGGGTGAACTCCATACGGGCACCATCAATACCACCTTTGGGTTTGATTTGTAAAAGGACAGAAGAATATCGTTGTTCTCTATTAAGTTCATACGGACACAAATATACAACTTTTTTTTGAGAATTCAAAATCTCTTATTTATAGAATTGTAATATATTTGGTAAATATAAGGAAATATTTTTGATTTTCAAAGCCGCTAAGTTTATAGCCCCTTTATTCGATTCTCTAACCCCTATATCGCTTATATTACCATTTTCATCATATACCTTATCCAAAGGTCCGCTTATTCTCCATTTTACATCAGCCATTTTCCAAAGAGGAGAATGTTCTAATTTTCTATATTCTTGCTCATCTATTTCAAATATATAACTATGCGAATCATTTGATTTTTGACAAAAATATCTTCTAATAAATCCTATTTGATAATCACTTTCATCGGGAGATGGAACTATCGTTTTTGGATTTATTAATTTAAACTGATTTAATTTTGTTGCTATTTTAGAATACATACTCTTATTCTTTAGGGGTTATTCTAAATTGTGCTTCTAGTGTTGTTCTCCACCCATCTGGCGAAACACTATGCTTAGTATTAGTTATTTGGAAAACGCCAATTTGATTATATATTTCAGGCACACCATTAATTCTAAAGTATTCACCGCAATTAAATCCATTTATACCATCTAATACTAAAGTTATATCAATAGGACTCAAAGTTGATTTTGCATCTTGCTTTGGTGCCGATATTTTTTTCTTTGTAAGTTCTCCATCTGTAAATATTAAAACTTTAATTCCATCTTTCAATTTGAATTTAATTGATTTACTATCTATAATTGCAGTATAATCTGGCGCTTCATTTGGTTTTGGTTGCTCCGAATCTTCTGGTATTGTACTTTTCTTTGCCGTTTCATTATAGTTTGCTTCCAATGCTTTCAAATCAATCATATTCAAAGAAAAGAATCCATCCGCATTACTCATCAAAGACATATCAAATTGTTGAAATGCGCTTGGTGGTAATGGTATGTTTGGTAATGCTTTTTGTTGCGTTGTTAAATTTTTCAATGCGTTTGTCAAAAACCTTTGAGCATTGAATACAGTTCTTCCTGCTACTAAATTACTCATTTCAAAATTAAAACTAAAATCAATAACATTTGATTTTATGGTATTAACGTTAAATCTGTAAATTTGATTATCTATTTTAACATCGCTTGTTGCGGTGTAATCCATTACAGATGCTGATACGTTTTCTATGTGATTACCTCTAACCAATCTAAACTTACCAAAGCTATTTGCATTTATAGCATCTAATATAGCACCTAAAAAATCTATTCTTGTATAGGATACTTTCCAAGCTTGAACTAAAACTTTATAGTTTATAAAAATATTTAAAGCATTTCCACAGCAATCTCCTTCAGTTGATTTTGGATTTATAATATTACCATTAACATCTTTAACTTCAACTCCTTCGTTTACTGAATATCCGTTTATACTACAATCTATTGTTTTAGTTGAAATTTGTATTTCATCTCCCTCCTTTGTCTTACTATCATTTATAGGAGCACGGAATGTTACCATTTCTTTGTTTGGATATAATATATCAGTATTTGCTGAAATTATATTTTTGTGAGAACGGATTGGGATATACTCTTTTTGAGAACCACCCACATTATATTCAGGAATTGTAAATTTAAAATCATCCGGTACATATCCTGTTTCTGTCAATGAATAATTCATTAATTTTTTTAATATAAATCTCAATGAGATATATCTTTCGGTTGATGCCGTTTCATCTTCTTTTTTCTCACTAAGTTTTCCCCAGTTAAAAAATTCCTTATCCCAATCTGCTTTACTTGCAGACAATTTACCTTTTTCTATATTTAAATCTGCAACTAATTGTGCAATCCATTGGTCAAATTCCTCAACACTACCAGCTTTTGGTTGAGTTGCTATTTGAGATGCATCATTACCAACATTTATTGGTATAGCTAGTGACATTTGATTTCCTTGTGAAATTTCGACCATAACATTATATGTTCCATCGGCTTCTATTCCAAAACTATAATCAGTAACTTTACCAGCTACAAAATCATATGACCCCATTGATTTTTCAACGTGTTGTTGAAATAATTTAAATGAATTGTTTGTAAATCTATAATAAGATGAAAATTTATCAACAAAATTTTGATAATCGTTTTTTGGAAATAATAAAGATGATACGTGTGCTGAATTTGGATATGCATCTTTAATTGGTTTTTTTCTATCATTAAATCTATAAGTATCTAATGTATTATCTCCGAATTCAACCAATACATTCATACCAGGTCTACAAAAAAACAATTCAAACATTTCAAATTGTTTTAATGAAAAGCATCTAACATTTACTCTTGCAATTTTTAATGTATTATTAGCACCATCAGTATCTATATCAACGCTCTCTATAATTGGTGTTGAAATTCTTCTATTAGATTCGCCTACTACTTTTATTTTTTTACCGGCAAAATCAACTCCTATATAAGATTCCTCTAATTGATATTTAGCATCTCTATCTAAATCATTTCTAATAATACATCCTAAATAATCTTTACTATCCGATGCTTTTTGTGTATATAATTCTTCTAATTTTTTTGCTCTATCTTCGGCACTCAATCCCTTCATAGGCTGTTTGGTAACTTTTGCACCAGAAGTCAATGTAACCCAAGGTCTTTTTAAAACGGAATTAAAATTATTAGGTATTGTAGTTGGAGATAGTATTGATTTAGCTTCAGTTGAATATTCTCTTTCTTTCAATATATCTACAACCCATTTCTTTACGGGTGCTAAATACGGAAATCCCATAACTTATTTATTTATATTTTGTAAATCACTCAACACTTTAGCTGTATCCGTTGGTATTCTTAATTGAATACCCGGCTCTACATAAAAAGTAGCATCGTTTATATTATTAGCCGTTGCTATTATCCACCACATAGTTTGGTCACCATAATATTTATTAGCCAATAAATCCAATCTATCTCCTTTTTCTGATATAATATACAAATCCGTATCCGATGGTTTAACTATCGGATATATTGTAGATTCTAAATATTGTTTTTTAGAATCTTTTCTTTTTAATACTTCACTACTTGTATATCTACTCATACTTTAAAATTATTTTGGAGTTATAGCATCCGAATTTTCTTCAACTACCGGGTCTTCGATATCTTCTGCTGTAACTTTTGGTGGTGTAAGTATCAATTGCTTAATAACTGCATTAATTTTTTCTGAATCTTTTTCAGGTAATCCTTCCATCTTCATAGATAATGTGTAATTATCTCTTCCATCAAAGTTATATCTTATAACTTTTGTAGTTTTACCATCGGTTATATTATGGTTCTCAATTACAGTCATACCAAAGGATACATTTATAACAGTTGGATATAACCCATTTATACTTTCTACTGCTGAATCCATATTAGGTCTGGTAGTTGCCCAACTTGTCGTATCATCTATTGAAAATTCCAATTGTGTTATGAATCCAAATATGTTTTTATAATATCCATTTATACTCAATTCTATTAAATTAGGAGAAAAACTTAAAGCAACATCTTTATCACCATATTTTAAATAAGATACTTCATTATATGGAAATGCCAATTCTTTTAATGAATTTAAACTACTAATCATTGAATATTTAGTTTCTTCATCTAAATAATATAATTTAAATTCAAAAGATATTGTTCTCTCTACACCATTATATCTATATGTGTTATAAGGCGAACCAACATACTTAAATGGATTCCATTCAGGTGTTACACTTTCTGTCAATCCTGTTATGCTAGCGGGGAATACCATCGAGTAATCTTTACCATATGGTTTTATTTTGATATATGGTGTTGCTACTTTTTTTGTATTTAATGTATCTCTTAAAGTAGTATCATCTTTGAAATAAGGAGTTCTTAATAATTGTGCATTTATATCATCTACTTTTATATAATCCCCCTTTCTCTCTATCACTCCGGTTGGAATTTTACCCGTATAGCTTGTTAAATAATCGGAATTTTTAACGTTACCATCCGCCAGATTGCCTGTTTTTGATTTTTTAGTTCCGCCACCATATAGTTTGCCTGATTTATCAGCTTTATCGGATGGTGTTTTTGGTCCCTTCTGTCCTTTTTTTCTTTTCTTAGTGACTAAATTTGTAACAGCTTTACCTATTGCTTTTTTAGCTGCTCCTATTCCCGCACCAATAGCTTTTCCCGCCATTTGATTTAAATCACCCTTTAATACACCCGAAAGTGCATTTGGCCCCATCGGAGTTTTACTTATATAGTAATCGGTATTAGGTTCTACTGCATAACGTATTGCAGAATGGTCACCAACAGATGCGGGCAACGTTCCTTTTGTAACGGGTGCTCCATCTTTCTTTTCAAATATAGTATCCGAAGGTCTATTTGCTGAACCTCCTAATAGTGAACCTAAACTTACGGGAGCCTTTTTAAGCGGGTCTTCGTTGTATCTTGCCGATTTAGTTGCTAAACTTCTCGGTGGGTCAACAGTTCCTTTTAACGAAATACGTGGGGTTTCTGTACCATAGATTAATGGTGGTGTTACTAATTTTTTGTAAAACAAAACTCTTGGTCCTTTTGGATTAATTTCTGCTTTTACAAAATCCATTATCTTGCCACCCAAACCTTTGTTTTGAGCATCACCATTCCACATAGTGACCTCACCATTTGCGTTTGCTTGTTTAAATAAATCTAAGATACTTGGCATTTGATAGTAATTCTATTTACTATAAATATCCTTTAAGAAAATTTATGGATTACTTCTTCTTTGGGTCCTGATTTTGTGTGTTAGATTGATAACGTTTCATAGAAGTAGAAACATCTTTACCATCTATATATAATTTCATTGTAGATGATTCAGTACCAAAGAATCCTTCTTTTAATAATTTTGCGATGGTATTATTTAATTTAGCCATCACTTCGGTATTCGTAGCCATTTTTTTAATATTATCGGTAGTTTCTTTTGAAAGTGCAAAACTTCCACCACCCGATGATGCTAATACAAATTTACCACCTTCTGATGCAAAATCTTCCATATCACCCCAAGGAATATCCTTTAAAGATGATACATCGATAGAACTTAATCTATCAAATGCGTTTGCTAATGCATCTACTGCTACGGCTGTTGCCATTATTGGGTCTGCATATGACGATATATCTTTTAAGTCATCAAATACACTACCTCCAAAGAAACTACCAATTGCACCTAATATACTAGCGCCACCATACAACGCAACTGCACCAGCCATAGCAGCAATACCACCTGCTACTGCTAACATTTTAACCGGGTCTAATGATGATAAGCCAGATATACTTGATGTGATTGAATTTATTATAGTAGATACCGCATTACCCATAGAATTAATAACGGTTGCAATTCCATTAAATATTTCTTTTATAATAGGACCGGCGGTTTGTAATACCTTCACAAAGGTATCACCAATTATAGATGCTAAACCTAATAATAGTGGTGTTAATTTTTGAATACCAGGGCCAGCTATTGATAATGCTTGAGCTAACCCCATTGCCATACCAACTACAATTAATCCAACAGGCAATCCAAATAATGGTGTTGGAGCTGCCATAGCCATAGCAAATGTTGTTAACCCCGTAGTCATTCCGCTAAAGAAAGCACCAACGGCTTTACCTAAATTACCTAAAATAGTTGGTAACGTTGATGATGCTTTTGATAATCCATTCATTACCGTATTAAAAGCGGTCATAACTCCCGATGCCATTTTATTTACAATCTGCATAATCATATCCACACCTGTTTTTAAAACAGCGCCTAATTCTTTGATTACACTTTGTATTACTTTTGATGTATTTTTAACTGAATCAGTTAATCCTTTTGTAAATCCACCACCTCCTGCGCCTCCAGCAGGTCTTGCGGTTGGTGCGGCGCCTGGTCCTCCTGCTCCCATAGCTGCAGGTGCGGCTGATGCTGCAGATGCTGCGGTTGCTCCTCCTCCACCTAATCCAGGTATCATTCCACCAATGGATTTCATAAGTCCACCTCCACCCATCATCTTACTTAATATAGTTCCGCCTAATAGCATTGCTATACCTGATACAATATTTTCTAATAATCCGGTTACAAATCCTAATTTTGTACTTTCCGTCATTTGTTTAGCAAATGCATCACTTTTAATCCAAGCTTCATTCATAGCACCTGCCAATTTCTCAGCTTCTTGTGCCGCTTTGTTTTGGTTTTCTTTTAACTTTTGATAATCTCCAGATGCTAAATAAGAATCGGCAATTTTTTGAGATAGTTGAGCATCTAATATAGCTGTTTGTGCGGATATAGATGTTTGTTTTTGATTTAATGCACTTTCTGCTGCTTGAGTTCTTGATAAGAAATCCTGATTACCTGCTCCAGCATTACCAGCTTTTAATCCACCAACTTGCGCTCCTTGTTTTGTTGCTATTTTTTGTAAAGAACTCAAATCCATTCCACCTAATGCCTGTGATAGCGCATCTTGCTGGAACATATCCATTTGAGCAGGGTCTAATCCTTGTGCTTTTAATGATTCCATAGCACCAGCGGTATCACCACTAGCAAACTTAGCTCTAACTTCTGATAGGTCTACGTTCTTACCTAACATAGCTGATAATTGCATTTCGTTTTTGATACTATCTTTGTAGTTCATAACCATACTCTTACCAGCCTTAGCTATATCTCCGAAACTAACTCCCAATGATTGTGCGTATGCTACTTGCTTTGCTAAAGCAGGACCAGATTTAATCTGATATGATAGTGCATCTTTAGATGCATCTGCAATTTCTCTCATCAATCCACCCAATCCAATCTTAGCTTGGTCAGCCATATTTCTTAAACCTTCGGAAAGGTTCATAGCAGTTGATTCCGATACGCCATCCATTCTTTGGAACATCTCATTGATTGATGCTATATTATCAACCGATGCACCTGTTCTTTCAGCCATAATAGCCATATCTGCACCAACTCTTGCAGATGGCATTCTACCTGTTGCAGCTGATGCTGCTTCCATTCCACTAGCTATTTGGTCTGCACTAATTCCTGCTAATTGTAATTGTGCTGCACCATACCCTACTGAACCAATTTTGTTACCAAACAATGCAGTTTTTGCTGCTCTTTCAAATGCGGCTGCTCCACTCTGCATTTGAGCGCTAAATTGAATAGCCGCTTTGGCTCCTGCGAATGCTGCTTCTTGTTGTAATCTAGCAATTTCACCTTCTGAATTGATTCTATTCTCTAATCTTTCTTGTTCAATTTGTTTTGGTATAGATTGTGCATCTATTTGCAATTTACCAATATTAGCTTCAGTATCAATTCTATTTTGTTCACTTTGTTTATACTGCTCCATCGCAGTTTTAATTGGAGCGCCAAAATAATCCATTGCCGCTTTGCCCAATGCTGCACCTAATGCGAATACAGCTGCTTTAAATGCAACTGTGTCTTTTATATTAGTTTTTAATAATGTATTTAATTCACCCATAGCAGGAATACCGCTGAATGAACCCATTATGTCATCTAATTTTTGAGTTGCACCAAGAGATTTCATAGATGCATCATAGAACGATTTACTCTCCTGAGCCATAGCCTGAAATTGTGCTTTCAATTGTTTTCCGGCTTCAGTAGAATCATCAATCAAATCAACCATTCCGGTTAAATTTTCATAACTCTCTTTTATGATTTGATTGTATTCTTGTTGCGATATGTTTCCTTGGTCTATTTTTTTACTGGCATCGGCAACATCAACCAAAAATCCTTTATAAGATTCGGCTGCTTTTAGAATGTTTCCTTCCTGTCTTTCGTTTAATTGATTTTGCCCTTGTAAAATTGAAGATATTTGTCCTAATGCTTCTTTAGATTTTTCAATCTTTTTGTTTATACCCTGATATGCAGCATCATTTTTACCGATTCTACTTCCAATGCTTGTTAAAGCATCATCCATATCATCGTAATTTTCTATCGAATCTTCTAAACGTTTGTTGTGTTCGGCTACATTTTTATTTAAAGAATTAAAAGTATCAGCTATTCTATCTACTTTACCAGCTAATTTATTATATGTACCGAATTCTTTCTCTAATTGTTTTAATCTCTCTTCATCGAATTTTTTACCTTTAGATTTTTTATCCAATAGTTTATCCCACTCATTTTGCAATTTAGAAAGTGAGTCAAATTCTTTACCTAAAGCGGCTTGGTCCTGTTTTACTGTACTTTTAGCCATTAAAACTTAGAGATGTGTTGAATTAATTGTATTGTCTAATGATTCTATCAATATTAGACTCTTTTTCTTTTGGTAAATCTTTTGTAAATTTCTCTACACCTTGTTTACCTATTGCTAAAACTCGATTCATATCAGCATCCCATTTTGCCCATAAATCAGCAAGTTGTGGATTTGTTTTTCTTATTTTAGAAATCCATTCTTCTTCTTTATTATCGCCCTTAGCTTTAAAAAATGAACCTACTAATTTATCAAATAAAGCGAGCTCTACTAACATTCTTTTTTTTGACATATTTTTTCTATTATGTTTATGTATAAATATAAACAATTTTATTAATTATCTTCTTCTTACTTTAGAAGATGAATTGGATTTTCGAGTTGCTGCATCCATTTGTTCTTTTTCAGAATCTTTAGCCTTTGCAAGCTCTTTATAATAGAACTCTCTAAGTTTAATAGGCATATAGTAAACATCATGCCAATTAAATCCACCATTAGCATAATAAACCATCTGAAAAATCTTTTGATGGAGAGTGACCGAGTAATTAGTCGGCAGGATAAAAAAACCCAATCCCAAAGGGAATTCTTAGTGCCTCCGTTTCACCTGTTATTGGGGATGTATAGTCAAATTTAAGGTCTAAATCAGGCGTAATTTTAGATACTTCTTTTCTCAAAGCCTTTGAATCTCCTGCTAATAATCTATTAGATACAAAATTACTAATATATCCAAACTCCCTATTACCATCAACTTCAACAATCATTCTTCTATATCTTGTTGTAATTTCATTTGATGTTTTTAGAGTTTTTTGAGATGCTTCCACATCTTTATTAATTGCAATTTCATCACCGTGAGTCAATAATTTGAATTTGATTGGTGTTTTTGAAATAGGTAAAACAAAACTATATTCATTTTGTCTGTTTAATACAGACTCATCTATTTCTTTTATTTTTATTTGAGTTAAATCTATACTAACTTCAACTTCTTCCGAATCGAATGGGTCAACAATTTTAGCCACATATTCAGGTCCAAATGCTAATATACGAGATGTAATCAAAATAGCATTTTTATCACCAATTACCAAATCATTGATGTTAACACCTGGCTCTACCACAATGGATTCCAATAATTTATCTAATTGAATTCCTTTTTTAATTAAATTAGGCGAAGTAAGAATATCTTCTTCTTTTGCTGTCATTAATTTAATTGTGATTTCTCCTTTTGCTAATGGAGATGTTTCAGGGTAAACCAATCCTTTAGATGGTAGAGTAATAACTTCTGTTGGGAAAGGAAATGTTTTTGGTTGTTGCGTATTTCCTAATCCTCGTGTAACTTGTTGTTCTACGTTTTGTTGTTCCATAATAATAACTAAATTGTTGTTTATATATAAGTATATATAAAATAAATTTTTGTCAAATAAAAAAGGGGTAGAAAATCTACCCCCTTTTAAAAAATCACTATTTTAAATTTTACAATTAGAGATTAGTACTCAAGAATTGCGTAATCATAGCTTAAAGTTAATTCTATTGATAATGGGTCATTTGAAGCCCAATCCAATTCGCCGAAGTTTGCTGAAGAAATGAATGCTCCTTTAAGAGTCCATTGTTCAACTTTATCACCAACTGGTCCTAACAAATAGAAAGTAATATCTTTCTTATAGAAAGCTGCGTATCCATCTCTACCTGTTAAAGATTCATGTGATTGTCTAACCCACTCCATAACTTGCTGTGCACCTGATGGTACAATTGGGTCATAAAGAGTGATAGTTACATCATCCCAAGTGGATTTACCTTTAATCTTTCTTTTTACATTGATATGGTCCAATTCAACTACTTCCGAAGTGAAAGTTGGTCTGTTAGCCGTTTTTATCATATATGATTCTATACCGTCGATTTCCATTATAAATCTGTTACCTAACTTTGGTTCAAAGTTGGTATAGAACATTTTATCAAACTCTAATACTTCTGGCATCTTATTTTAATTTAATTGTTTTCTTTATATAAATATTTACTTTTGAAATTATCCGTTAAAAGTTGCCCCAGTTGGTAAGATATTGAAATCAATTTGAATGAATTCAGCTGTCTTAGTTGGTTGTAAGTAAATAGCGCCTTTCATAATGTTTCTATCAACTACATCTGGTGTATTGTTAGTTTCATCCATTACTACTCTGAAAGCGTATAAACCTTGTCTTTGTTGGATTGATTCTAAATAAGGATTAACGATATTTAAGAATCTATTTCTCGTTGTTGATGTATTTTGCTCAAACACTAAATACTTAGAAGTTGAAGCGATATACTTTCTAACAGTTAATAATAATCTTCTTACGTTGATTCTATCTAATGCTGATGGTTTATCTTGTAAGGTCTTTTGTCCCCATACCACAATACCTTGTCCAGGGAACTGGCAGATTGGGTTTACCTTTGCTTCGTATAATGTATCTCTTTCGGATTGAGTTAATCTATCTAATACATCTACTGCTCCGATTAATCCACCTCTATTCAATCCAGCTGGTGCGAACCATTCTGCTGCTACTCTATCGTTTGCTGCAAATACTGCTGGTAGCAATACTGAAGGTGGAACAGTTACTAACTTATTAGTGTTAATATCAATTGTCTTAACCCAAGGGTAGTAAGTTGCTGCGTAGTTAGTATCTAACTCACCTGCTTTTGTGTTTGTTGAAGATATTCCAACACCTGCTATTGCCATTTCAGTAATGAAGAACGCATCTGCTCTTTGTTCAACCATATCAACAACTGCTGTGTGAACATAAGAGTGGTCATTCTTAGTTACGCCTGGCACAACAATCATATTGATATCCCACTCATCTGCATTTGATAATGCGTTGATGTGTTTCATATATGCTACTGAACCTGAAGAAGTAGAAGATGATAAGTTAAATCCTTGTGTGTTTCCTCCGGTAATATCAGCTCCTTTGTAAATTGGAGTTGCTGGGTTCATACCATCAAATCCTTCTTGGAATGCTACAACGAATTGTGCTGCTGAAGAACCTACTGATAAAGAACCACCATTTGCTACATCTAATCCAAATACTGCGTTTGAACCAGCACTTGCTCCGTTTGGAATTGGTTTCATATAGATTTTGTTATCTACATTACCATCCAAATCGATACCACCAAATTGTGTTGCTGAAGCGGTTACAAATGTAACAACAGGAACATTAGCACTTACTGATGTAGATGCTGAAATTGGTAATTTATATTTTTCATGTCCAAATGGAACTGCCTGTACAGGAGCTGCGGTATTTAAGTTTGCTATTCTAATGTATTTAGATTGATTTACCCAATCGCCTGATGTTGTGATTTTACCATCGTTTGCAATAGATAATTTTCTATCACCAATTACTCTTGCAATATAGTTTGGAGAATTAGGGTCTAAGTTTACATTTGCGAATGTTTCTAATACACTCTTCTTTTTATTTGTATCTCCAAATGCTCTTACAGTTACAGTGAATGTACCATAATCAGTACCATTTACTGAACCAGCTGCTTTAATATTTGAAATACCTATTTTAATTTTGTTGTTTGCTGCGTTACCTGCTCCGATTGTTTCAATTTGGAAAAGGTCATATCTCTCACCACTAATTTGTTGTGATTTGAACATAGGAGTTAATGCTTCCTGTGCATCAAATGTAAATGATTGATTACCTAATACAGTTACAGATGAACTTGCATTTGCATCAAAAGTGATTGATGTATTTTTAAAGAATCCATATACATAAGGTTTTTTAGAACCAAATGGAGATGTTCCAAATACAGCTTCGATATCATTTGTATCTTCCACATCTAAAGAAGCTGATAATAATCCAGCGTTAGAGCCTGATAATAAGAAATCTCCTTCATCATCAGTATCCAAAGTTGTACCTACGAAACCAGCGTTAGATGCTAATACACTATTAAATAAAATACCTACTGATTGTGTTACTGAACCAGATTGTACAGTTAACAACAATGGGGCTGTTTCTACATATCCACCTACACCAGCTACTCTACAAATAGTTGCAGTACCTGCTTCTCTCAAATAACTTTGAGCTGCTAATGGTGTATAATATGTTCCATCGGCTTTACCAAACCATGTTTCTAAATCTGCTTGAGAATTAACAATTGTTGGAACTAATGGTCCTTCTAAGAATGGACCAACGAATGCCGCTCCTATTTCTGCTACACCTTGTTGTAAAAATGATAAGTCGTTCTCTTTAGTGAAAACTCCTGGTGATACTAATTTTTCTGCCATTTTATGCTTATTTAATTTTTAATGTCTACTATAAATATAATCTTTTATTTCAAAACAACATTTAATTAAACTTTATATGTTGGTGAGAAATAATCAAATACTTGGTCTACTTCTGCCAATGTTTGTTTAATATTGTAAAATAATACAGGCCCAATTTGACCATTCCAAAATGATGAAAATCCATCATTTGCACCAATAACTACATAATCAGATGATGCTGGTGCGCTTATTGTTGCGGATGCTGATAATGAACCAACGGCAACTCCATCAACATAGAATTGAGGAGCCGTACCACTTCCAAATGCTACTGATATTAAATACCAAACATTTGATGAAAGTGATGTTGTTACCTGTACCGAATCACCCAATGTTGATGAATAAAATTTTAATCTATTTAATGTGGAACTATCAGTAGATTCGATAGCCATACCATAAAATCCATTATAATCAAACAATGTTCTTGTTGAAGTTCCTAATGTTGTTGTAGGTCTAACCCACATATGAATTGTACCTGCTGTTACATTGAATTGAGATATTCCACCATTAATATTAGATGAAGAATCTTTATAAAATGCTTGGTCAGAACCATTAAATGCGTAATATTTTTCTTTTCTAGTTGCTCCTGCGTTATATGAAGGATTTGAACCGGCAGCCAATGGAGCTTGTGCTCTTGGTCTTATACCAGTTCCCCAACCACTTAAATCCAACCAGTCTACAGTTGGTGTACCGGTAGATGGGAGTGTTTGTGATGGGAAAGATTGAGCTTTTGAAGGGTCAACATACATTCTTAATCCTGTTGATGGGATATATGGTTGTGTAGCTGTTCCTTTATTGTGAGAAATTAAACCATTTGAAATGTAAACGTCAGATTGTTCTACGTTAATAGTTACAATTTCTACATCTTCTTCTATAATTTCTATATTTGTTACTTCAATTTCTGTAATAGTATTAGCCTCATATTTTACTAATTTATCACCAGGTAAAATATCTTCAACTAATTTAAATTTGTATTTTTCAATTTCGTTATCAAATACCCAAAGAGGGTGAGTTCCTGTTGCTTTAATTAACCCATCATTAATTGAAAAATATCCACTAGCAAAGTTAAATACTAAATCAGAAACCAAAACGTTTTGTGTTTCTCCTCCATTTTGTTCTAACATATGAAATCTCCATTCAACTTGTTCGGATTCCATATCCAAAGATTCATCTGGTAAATTTGTAGGCACCCACGCTTTAATACTATCTCCAATTTGTAAATCTTCAACATTTATTTCAGTACCATCTGCTTTTGTTACTTTTGTTCCAAATAATAAACAAAAATCCGGTTGGTTGATTGTATTATATACATCCACCGCATATAAAGTTTTATTAGATATAGTACCATAACCCGTTGCATTTATGTTGAATCCATCTTCATACTTCATTGTTAATTGAGATTCAGCTTCAGAATACGATGATACGTTAATTGCTGCGGGTCTAATTGTAAAAGATGGTGAACTACCTAATGTAGAAGAAGGTACTGTGAAATTTGCATTACTAAATGAGCAAGTATAGTTGTTAGCCACAGTTGCTACTTTAGTACTATGTAGTGTTCCAGCACTACCAAAACTAAATGAAGCAGATTCATCTGTTGATTCAACTATATATGTATATGTTGGTAATTGTGTGGTAACAGAATCGATAGCAAATGATGCTATACTACTATTTACGGCTGAACCTGCTAAACCGGCTAATGAAACTGCTTGAGCAACTCTTACCGAACCACTTACTGCTCTGTATAAATTACCTAATGATAAATTTGTTTTTGGCATGTTATTTAGTATTATTCTCCGTTATAAATATCTAAAAGTTTTTGTTTCCATTCATCTTTGTTTGAAAAGTATTTTATCATCCAATTTTTAAGTTTTTCAAACTCTTTTTTACGGGTTTCGTAATCATCGTTACAAATCGTTTCGTAGGTCTGCTTAAATGTTTCCTTGTCAATCGCTTTGTATTTATAATCAAGTGGTACGTGCCATCTTTCGTGTAATATTGGAAGTTTACCCCAATCCACTGCTTCAAAAATTCCGTATCCAAATGGTTCATGTTCAAAGCAAGAATGAGATATTCCCCAATCAAGTCCGTAGAACCTTTCTTTATATTTGAAATCAAATTTATAAATCTTTGATTTTTCGAATCTGTATCCATATTTCTTTTTATAATATTTGTTGAATGTTTCTGTATTGGTAGAAATATATCCACCTAATCCATCCATATATTCAACATTCTTTCTTCCCTCTACTCTCGCCGCATATCCTATTTCCGTTGAGTTTGAAAGTTCTTTATTATGTATAAATTTATATACATTTGGTATGTGATATAAATTTTCGGTTTGATATGGGAAATGATATAATCCTACCCATATTTTATTTTTAATTTTGTTAATTAATTCGCTTTCATATTCCCAATTACCATACCAATGAAGATATTCATCTTTACCCATTTGTGCCATTAAAGACACTTTTGTTAAATTATGGAAAACAATTGAATTAATCTTTTCCAAATTTTGATGTATAGCTCTGGTTGGAGTATAATGACCATGTAATATGTGAATACGTCTGGCATTATTTAGTATCTTTATGATTTCATCTTCCGATGTTTCCCATATATGGTCTATATCAATATTAAATTGTTGATAATTATCTGGCTTTTTTCTATGAAAAAGAAGAAGTGGCTTAACTTCTAAGTTAGGTGCCACTTCTTTTATCCATTCGGTTACCCATATATCAGCACCGCTGTTGAACCAAGGTCCTCCAGCGGTGGTGTAATAAACATCGTACATTAAATTATAACCCTTTTTGTTTCTTCAAACCTTCAACTTCTAATTTTAGGTTTTCTATTTGTATTTGTTGTTCTTTTATACCTTCGATTAGTAATGCTACTAATTTATCGTATTTAACTGCTTTATATCCGGTTTCTCTTGTTGTTACTAATTGTGGTAATACTGCTTCAATTTCTTGTGCAATCACACCCACATCATTTCCTTCGAAACCATGGAACTCTTTCATATCTTCTTTCCAATCATATGTGTTACCACTAATCTTTCTGATTTTTTCAATTGGATTTTCGATTGGAGTAATGTTCTCTTTAAAGTTTCTATCAGAAGTTGAGAATGCCACAATATCACCACTTGCATCAATTCTACCAGGAGTTGCACTTGCTGCCACACCAACACCTATTGAGTTAAATCTAACATCAGATGAAGTTGCTACTGCTTGTCCAATTGCAATTGTTGCATTTGAACCTTCTCCAGGAGTATGTGTAATTGTTACACCGGTACCTTGAGTTAAATCACTCATATAGTTACCCGTTGTATCCGTTCCTAATGCTACTGAATTTGCTGCTACAGTTGTTGCGAACGATACGTTACCTAAATCGGTAATTGTTCCCGTACCAGTCACATCGCCTGTTAATGTGATTGTAATATCTTTTGTCTCTAATGTAACTAATCTACTTGCTACTGAAGAAGATAAAGTTGATATTGTAGAATCTTGTCCTGCATCTCTGGTTGCAATAGCGCCTGATACAGTGCTTAATTCCGCATCAGTTGCGTAAGTTGAATTTAAGTTTCCTATTGTTGTAGCAAATGCGCCAGAAACAGTACTTAATTCTGCATCAGTTGCGTAGGTACTTCCTAAATTTGAAATTGTTGTAGCAAATGCGCCTGATACAGATGTTACACTAGCATCAGTTGCGTAAGTATTATCTAAGTTACCTATCGTTGTTGCAAATGCTCCACTTACACTATTCAATGCTCCAGCTGCTGATGCTGATACCAATTCTACTGAATCTAATCTACTATCTACTGAAGTTGAGAATGTAGTAAATACTGATGCACTCACCACATTAGTTCTTAAAGATGCAATTAACACATCCTGTGCTGCATCTACAACTGCTGCACTAGCACTATATGCCGATGCTGAAGCGAATGCTCCTGCTGCTGCGGTTGTTGCAGTTGTTATATTAGTTGTTTGAGTTGCATCGGTTGCTGCGTTACTTGCACTAAATGAATTAAGTGCTGATGCTGCTGATTGAGAAACTGCCTCAACTACTAATAATCTACTATTTACTGAAGAAGATAGAGTTGAAATTGTAATATCCTGAGCTGCATCAGTTGCTGCTAACGATGAACTAAATGTTGAATATCCAGTCGTAGAAGATAAGGTTATTTGTGCTGAAGCGGAAACTAATGAAGTTCCGGTTGCTACCAATGTACCCGTTACTGAAGTATTAGAACCCAATGTGATTGTTGTTCCATTATCAGTAATGTTTGATTCAACAATATGTTCGTTTCCTTTTGATTTAATAACCTTATTTGCTGACAAATATGTTTCGTTACCTAAATCATTATATGTTTCAGGTCCTACTAAGAAGTGAGATGATGTAATGTTAGTACCATCTCCTTTATGTACGAATACAAACTCATCTTGTACTGAATCATATAAGAATGAACCACTTATTCCTGCTGAACCACTATCAATTACTGCCAATCCACCAAATCTAACGGTTGGGTTGATTGTATTAACAGTGATGATATTATCTGCTATATTAAGTTGAGAAGAAGTTACGTGCTGAATTGAAGCAGAACCTCCAATAACTAAATCTTGTGTTACAATTAATGAACCACTAATTGTTTGGTTGCCATTAAATGTATTTGCTGCACCTACTTTAGCGTATGCCGAAGAAGCGCTTGAACTCAATGAATTCAATGCTGATGCTGCTGATGCTGAAACTAATTCAACACTATCTAATCTACTATCTACCGAAGTTGATAATGATGTTATTGTACTATCAATTCCAGCTACTCTTGTAGCAAATGCGCCTGATACTGAACTTAATTCTGCGTCAGTTGCGTAAGTACTTCCTAAGTTTCCAATAGTTGTGTTAAATGCTCCACTTACACTATTTAAAGCGGATGCTGCTGATGCTGAAACTAATTCAACACTATCTAATCTACTATCTACCGAAGAAGATAAAGTTGATATTGTACTATCAATACCTGCTGTTCTAATTGCAAATGCTCCACTTACACTATTTAAAGCGGATGCTGCTGATGCTGAAACTAATTCAACACTATCTAATCTACTATCTACTGATGTAGAGAATGTATTAAATACTGATGCGCTTACTACATTTGATTGTAATGATGAAATCAATACATCTTGTGCAGCATCTCTTACAGCTACTGCTGCGGATACTGCTGATAATTCTGCATCGGTTGCGTAATTACCTCCCAATGTAGAAATAGTTGTAGCAAATGCTCCACTTACACTATTCAATGCTCCAGCTGCTGATGCTGAAACACCTTCTACTACTACCAATCTGCTATTTACAGAAGATGAGTAAGCTGAAACGTTTCCTATACCACTTACCGAGCCACTAAATCCTTCTGAAGCGGTAATAGAACTAGCTAATACATTATTTGCCGTATTTAATGTACCACTTACATTTAAATTTCCAAAGAAATGTCCGTGAGAAGTTTGTGCCGATGAGCCAGAATCTATTCTGAATACAGATGTTCCTATTTCTGCATTATGAATACTAAAGTTTCCTCCTGCTGTATTTTGGATATGATAATCTATACCCGTTGATGAATTTTTTAATCTAACTTCAGCCCAGCTGCCAGATTCAATTTCTAATACACTTGCGCTTAGGGTATTACTATAAACTGCTCTATATCTTTTATCATTTCTACCAACATCAAATGTATTATCGTTGGAAGGGATTAAAGATGAACTTAAACTTGCGACAACGTTAACAGTATCAGCGGTTGCATCACCAATTGTGATTGCACCTCCCAATGTTAAGTTACCATCAATTGCTGCGTTGCCTGTGATTTTAAGTGCGGCTCCACTAATAAAAGATGATGCTGATATAGATACGCCTGCAAATGCGGAGCTTTCGCCCGTTGTTCCTAATGTGATATCTCCGGAAGGTCCACCAATTTGTAATGTGTTTAAATCGGTGTTTACGAATGGTTCTCCGAATGCTAACGAACCTGATTTCTGTGCGGTTGTCCCACGTCTAAATTTAAGTGCCATCTAGTTTACCTTTTTTTTAGTACGTTAAATGATTAATGTATGTGTATAAATATTTATTTATTTTCCAAACTATCAACTTTCGCTGATAATTCTTTTATTGCTTCAATTAATAATGGAATAATTTTTTCATATTGAACTGCTTTGAATCCGTTATCTCTATTTGTTACAATTTGAGGAAGTATTTGTTCAATTTCTTGTGCAATTACCCCAACATCGTTTCCTTTATGAGAGTGAATTTCATCATATCCTTCTTTCCAATCGTAAGTGTTACCACTAATTTGTTTTACTTTTTCTAAAGCGTTTGGAATTAGAACAATATTTTCTTTTAAACGAATATCGGATGAGTAGAATGCGGTAATATCTCCCGTTGCTCTAATTTCACCAGCGGTTGTTGATGCTGCAGTTCCAACTCCAATTGAATTGAATTGTACGTTTGCTGATGTGTGTATATTTTGTGGTAAAGATAATGTAATATCTGCTCTTTCTACACCAGAACCAGCTACTGTAATTTGATTTGTTGTACCCGATATTGTATGAACATAGCTACCTGATGTATCAGTTGCTAATGCAATAGAATCTGCTGCTACATATGCGTTCAATGTAACAGTTCCTAAATCCGTTGAAACACCACTACCACTTAAATCACCGCCTAAATTTATAATAATATCTTTACCTTCCAATAAATCTAATCTTGCATCAACTGAAGAAGATAATGTTGTAATAGTACTATCTTGTCCTGCATCTCTTACTGCGATAGCCGCAGATACTGCTGATAATTCTGCATCAGTTGCAAATGTATTATTTAACGATGAACTGAATAGTTCTAAAGCATCTATTCTACCATCAAATGATGCCGAAGTAGTATAGTATGAAGATGTAAATGAATGTAATGATGCCGTTACTAATTGTAAAGATGCAGTAGAGTTATTAATTGCATTCAATTGTGCAATCAATCCACCACCAAATAAAGATGCGGTATATTCTACACCATCTAATCTACTATCTACTGATGTAGAGAATGTATTAAATATAGAACCAGTCCAACTACTTAAAGAAGCAGTTGAAGCCTCTATATTATCTAATCTAGCATCTACCGAAGTACTAAATGTTGTATTTAAATATGATGCGGTTGCTTCAGTTAAATCCAATCTGCTATCTACTGATGTTGAGAATGGATAAAATACTGAACCTGTAAATGTTTTGAAACTTGCACTTTCTATTTCCAATCCATCCAATCTAACATCTACCGAAGTACTGAACGTAGTATTTAGATATGAAGCAGTTGTTTGTAATAATCCAACTGAAGTTGAAACACTAGCGGTATATGATTCTACCGAATCTAGTCTTCCATCTACTGAACTACTAAATGTTGTATTTAAATATGATGCGGTTGCTTCTAATAATCCAACTGAAGTTGAAACACTTGCAGTATATGATTGTAAAGAGTTTAATCTGGAATTAACTGAACTACTAAATGTAGTGTTTAAAGTTGTTGTAGTTGCTTCTACTACATCCAATCTACTATCTACCGATGTTGAGAAAGTTGTATTCAAATAAGAAGCGGTTGCTTCTACTAAGTCTAATCTGCTATCTACTGAAGTTGAGAATGCAACATATAAAGATGCAGTAGCTTCAACAACATCTAATCTAGCATCAACTGAAGTTGAATACGATGTTACATTACCAATACCAATTAATGTAGAACCACTTAAATCACCATTTGCATAAAATGATTTGTTTAAATTGATTCTGCTATTGTTATTATCCCAACTCATTGTAACATTAGCGCCTGCTATATGAATACCAGCTCCGTCAGCTGCCGCTGCAGTTGCTGAACCACTTGCCAATGTTAATGTTTTATCTTCTACAAATACTTCATTTACATTTAATGAAGTTTGAGTACCCTGTACAGTTAAGTTACCATATATAATTAAATCCTGTCCACTTGCTGATATTGCGGTTTTAAGAGATGCAGAATATGCTTCCAACGCATCTAATCTATCATCATCTGAAGTTGCTGCAGTTTCTAATGTATCTAATCTACTATCAACTGAAGTTGAGAATGTAGTATTTAAATAAGAAGCGGTTGCTTCTACTAAGTCTAATCTGCTATCTACCGAAGTACTAAATGTTGTGTTTAGGTAAGATGAAGTTGATTCAACTAAATCTAATCTTGCATCTAAACTCGAACTAATTGGGTCAATATATCCTTTAACCGCATATTGGGTTGGAACTGTATCTTCACCATATAATCCTTGTGAGTTAAGTAAAGTTGTATTATTACTTACTTCTTGCAATACAACACCAACTGCTACACCATTTCTTTTGAATGGACCGATGGCGTTAAGACCTGATAAATTAAATGAATTTGCATCAATTGTTACCTCTCCGGTCAATTGATTTACTGCAAAGAAATCACCGATTTTTAAATTACCAATATTATCAACAGTAGAATAAAATACTCTACCTGGTTCTATTTCGTTAATTTCTCTCGTTCTAATTGGAACACCACCATATTTTGGAAGTGCATTGAACGTTACACCACTACCAACGTATTCCATCACCAATCCACCCGTTGAGATATTTGATAGTTGGTGGAAATTTATTGTATCTCCTGTTGCTATTGAAGGTGGTGCTGGATAAGTTGTAATTCTTCTTTGTGTTGGCTGTCCAACTACTTTCGCAACATCAGTTACCAAATAGTTAACGCCATTTAAAATCATATTAGAAGAAATATCAACACCTCTACTTCCACTTTGTAAAGACATCAACATTTCACTAACACCACTAATAAGTGCTTTACCACTTACAGTAGTTGCTTGAATTCCACCGATTCCCGTTGGTGCTGCTATTGTAACATTTGGTTGTGATGTATAACCACTTCCACCCGTTAAAAGTACAATTTCATCAATTGAACCATTTGCGTTTACAGTTGCTTCAGCAGTTGCTTGAACACTTGCTCCTCCGCCCGATATTGTTACGTTAGCTACGGAGCCTGTATATCCTGCTCCATTTTCATCAATTACAAAACCACTTACAGTTGAAGTTTTTGTTTCTAAAGATGAACCTGTGTTATATGTTTGTGGGAAATACGTTTTTGATATTAAACCTTTTGCGCCAAAGTCAATTACTGAATTTGAAATATTTGCAAAACCACCACTTGCTACTTTAAATCCATAAGTACAAAATGTAGTAAAACAAGATACAAATTGTGCATATCCTTTATTAATTACTAAGTGACCAGGTCCACCCTGATTCACTTGCGTAAACGCATCTGCTACGAATGATTCCAATGGAGATACTGGATGTACTAAATTACCATCTATTCTTATACCACCACCGGCTCCTTGCTCATCTATATTATAAGTAGCTTCATCATATGGTAATGCTTGAAGAACTTTAGTGCCCGATGTATTGAATGGGCCTGTAATTGAAGAACAATTCTGAATATATGGTGATGTGGTAATAACTGGTCTTTTAGCTAAAGGAGCCGGTATTGATATGTGTGGCTTTTCTGTTGCACCATAGTTTGTACCACCATGCGTTACATTTATTTGAGTAATAACTCCACCCACTACATTAGCGGTTGCAGTTGCTATACTACCACTAACATCTGGTCCTTCTATAATAATTCCAATATCCTGATTGTTTCCATCGGTATATCCTGTCATAGAATGAACTACCGATATTGTAGAAATACTACCACCGCTTATTGTTGAAGTTGCAGTAGATGATGGGAACGAAAATGCGAACGCAGGATGTTTTAAATCCAAAAATCTCAAACCATAAAAATAGTTTGAATCATGTGTATGGAAATAATCTTTTGTAGGATTTGCTGCGTATAATCTAACTGTTCTTAATGTATCACCAACAATTGCAACTCCAGGAGGAACTGCGATTGGGTTTTGCTCAACATATTCACCACTTCCTACAAATATTGTATATCTTTTTGTATTTGTGTAAAGCGCATTTCCTAATGATTCAACGGCTGCTTTAATTGTTCTAAATGGAACTGATGGGTCTGAACCATCGTTTGCATCACTACCGCTTGGTGAAACATATAATCTTTTTGAACCACTCATAGCATTATCATATAGAGATGCCGATAGTTCTAAAGTATCTAATCTATTATCTACTGAATGAGAAAATTCGTTTATATTTCCAATACCTGCAATTGAGCCTGATATAAATGATGCCGATACAGTATTAACATAAATATTTCTCCACCACTTTCCTTCGGCACCTAAATCATAAGTTCTAGTTGGGTTTGGTATTAAATGTGATGTAAATTCACCTGTTGTTGTAATTGTATCCGTTGTTTCGTTTCCTAAATATAAATTACCGGATACATATAAATTATTTTGTACATGAATATTAGATGCACTTAAACTTCCACTTAAATTAATGCTGCCGGTTAACGTAACATTTCCGGATATTTGTCTATCCAATGGTAATAACGTAACTTCCGCATCATTTGAATCACCATATTGTAATGATGCACTATGAATATATAGTTCACCATATTCCAAATTTACGGAACCTGAACCTCTTCTTAATTTAAAAATCGATGCCATCTATTTTATTCTTTTTTATAAATATCTTAAATATTAAAATCCAAATCTACTTCTATTGCTGTTGATGTTGCACAAGCTAAAAATAATTCTGCAAATGAACGTTTTGGTATATCATTTCCATCTACATCGTTTAATTGTGCGGTTGATAAATCTACTGATAAATTAGTCAAACCACTACCATCTCCTACAAAATAGGATGCAGTTACACTTCCTGTTATTTGAAGTGAGCCGGTATATGTGTGAGTATCATCTAAAGAGTTACCAAAATTCGAAGAACCACTTTCATATAATACCGAAGAAGATATTATTGAAATATTAAATTGTCTTGCGTTAACCTGTCCTAAAACAGTTAAATCTGAAGTTACTAATTGAGAACCACTTATAATTGTAGTTCCGTGGTTTACAGTTAGGGTATCGTTTACTTGTAATGATTCAAATGAACCTGTACCTGTGATTCTTAATTCTGAACCCGATACACTTCCTAATACATCTAAATCACCATTACCAACGATATCCGATACTACATACAAACTATTGTTTACCTGTACATCTTTTGTTACAACTAATTCATCAAATGAACCCGTACCAACTATGTTAATTGAACCACTTGTAATTGTATTTGTGGTTACAATCTGCTCTATTGATTGTATTGAGCCCGATTTGGCAAAGAATATTTTACCATCATAAGTATTTATCGCCAGCTCACCTAAATTCAAAGAACCGGTGTCTGGTATTTTGCCTGGTTGGGCAGAACGCCTTAGTACAATCGTTTGAGCCATATCTATGGTTACTTAATAAATTATATAACAAAAAAAAAAGGTACTATATAGTACCTTTATAAATATAAAATAATTTTGTTTATCGTAAATTAAAAAGTTCCCCCATCCATTCCAGCTTCTACTGCTTGCAATCTACTTGCAACCGAACCACTAAACACTAAAATATCACCTATTCCGTATAAAGTTGTACTACCTGTTGTAAAGGTTGCGAATGGAATATCGTTGTGTCTAAATTCAACTGCAGATGGAGTAGTTGTTACTTTATATAGAGAACCCGTTGCTTGAATATATCCGGTTGTTCCTGCGAATGGTTGTGAATTAAAATCAAAATCATCCGGTCTCATTGATGCGGTAACACCTGTTATGTATCTACCATCACCGACAAAGAATGAAGCGGTTACTGCTCCGGCGAAGTCAACATCACCCAAACCAACAACATCACCATTTACGAATATACTTCCACTAACGTTGAAATCGTTTGTTACATTTAATTCTCCAAATGAACCGGTGCCTAATATGTTAATATCACCTTGGGTGTTTGAACCGGCAACAACTATATCTACTACTTCATCAACGGAACCCGATTTATGTATAAAAGCCTTACCATCGTAGGTGTTCAATGCAATCTCACCTACTCTTAAAGCAGCTTCGGTTGGTCTTGAACCCGATACGGCGGACCTTCTATGTAATAATATTGTTTTATCTTGAGCCATCTTTTATTTTATTATAGGATTTAGAAATTTTAAAAACCCTCCCCTTTTCGGAGAGGAGGGTTTAATATTTTTAGAATGAGCCACCATCGATTGTGTTACTCATCACAAAGTCACTTCCGTTCCATTGTAATAAGTCACCTGCTACCGATGCAGTTGGTACTAAATCTAAGTTACCATTTGTATTTCTAAATGCTATTCTCTTTGTGTTTCCTGCTGCTACACCTAAGTTAACAGATGCGGTTACACTATTAAACGTTACATTGTTTGTTGTACCAACACCCTGTATTGTACCAGTTCCCTCTAAAGTATCTAATCTACTATCTACTGAAGATGATAATGTTGATATTGTAGAATTAACACTATTGATAGAACTTAATACCGAACCACTCAATGCGGTTACACTAGCTGCACTTGCACTAAATGAAGTTGCTACCGATGAAGAAAAATCTCCCGTTACACTAGCAACACTTGCACTCAACGATGTGATTGCTGCGTTACTTGCTGAAGTTGATGTTGCGAATGCTCCACTTACAGAATTCAACGATGCTGCTGCACTTGCCGAATTTGCTGTGATTGTTGCGTTACTTGCACTTACTGAAGTTGCTACTGAAGAACTGAATGTTGAATAGCCTGTTGTAGATGATAATGTGATTTGCGAAGAACCACTTACTACACCATCATTTACAGTTAAAATTCTATGCTCTGAACCCAATGCTCCTGCTTTCCAGAAGTCACCTGTTGAATCCCAAAGTAATGAACCACTTACAGTGTTTGGTGCGGTTACGTCTTTAACCAATAAACCACCATTTGCAACTCCTGTACCATTTAATTCGATGATATTATCACCTAATTTAATAGTTGTAGATTCTACTGATGTAGTTGTACCTTTTACAGTTAAATTACCATTGATTTCAACGTTTTGTCCACTTAATGCGAAAGCGGTATCAAATGCTGATTGTGATGCTTCTAAGATATCGATTCTAACCTCGTGATTAGAAGCGGTTGCATTTAACGATGCTGATGTTGCTTCTAATGAAGATAATCTATTATCAATGTTAGAACCACCACCAACTGCTGATTCTAAAGAATCTAATCTACTATCAACTGATGTTGATAAAGTATTGATTGTAGATGCTAAACTACCACTATATGCACTTGCACTTGCGAATGCCCCAGCTGCTGCATCTACGTTTGTTAATAATCTACTATTTACTGAAGATGAGAAAGTACCTTCTAAAGTATCTAATCTACTATCTAATGAAGATGATAAGTTAGTTATTGTAAGGTCTTGTGATGCCTGTGATGTTGCAAATGCTCCACTTACACTATTTAAAGCGGATGCTGCGGATGCTGATACTGCTTCTACAACTACTAATCTACTATTTACTGAAGATGATAAGTTTGATACAGCGGTATCTTGTCCAGCATCTCTAGTCGCAATTGATGCACTTAAAGATGAAAGTTCTGAATCCGTTGCAAACCCATCTCCTAAATTTGCGATAGTTGTAGCGAATGCGCCTGATACTGAACTTAATTCTGCATCAGTTGCGTATGTTGAACCTAAACCTGCAATTGTACTTGCTACTGCTGAAGATACTGATGATAATTCTGCATCAGTTGCGTATGTTGAACCTAAACTAGCAACAGTTGAAGCGAATGCTCCACTTACTGAATTTAGATTAGAAGCTGCACTTGCACTAAATGATGTGTATTCTGCTTTAGATGCTGAAACACTAACTGCGAATGCGCCTGATACTGAACTTAAATCACTAACTACGTTATCAATTCTACTATCAAATGATGCTGAATCAGTAAAGTATGATTGAGTAAATGAATTTATAGAACCAGAATGAGTTTCTAAGTTAGCTACTCTGCTTCCGATTGAACCTCCACCACCTAATGATGCTTCTACTGAATCCAATCTACTATCAACCGATGTAGAGAATGCGGTTGCATTTCCTAAACCTGCGATAGTTGAACCACTAATTTGACCACTTACGTTTAATCCACCAGCGATTGTTACAGTTGTACCATCGGTAGATATATTAGAATTTTTAATATGGTCTTCACCGTCTGCAACAGGTACATATCCAGCGGTTAATCCAATTTCTTCACCTAATGAACCGGTGTTTTTAGGACCTGCTATAAGAATTGCTGAATTGTATCCTTCACCACTTCCTGATGGGTGTTCGTAAATCCATCTATTATTGAATGAATCCCAAAGTAATGAACCACTTACACCCGCAAATGAACCAGAATCTTGTACACTTACACCACCAAATCTTACTGCTGGTGTTGCTGTGTTTAAAATTACTCTATTTGTACCAATATCAACTGCTGATGCGGTGATATTTTGTAAAGATGATGAACCTTGTACTACTAAGTTATTTGTAATATATAATGAACCTGTAATAGTTTGGTTACCATAGAATATGTTAGAACCAGTAGTTGCTTGAGTTGCGTTTGTATTTTCAACTGCATCTAATCTACTATCTACAGAAGTTGATAATGATAAGATACTAGCGTTTATACTAGCAGCACTTGCTGATAATGAAGTTGCTGCTGAAGAACTATAAGAGCTTTGTGCACTAGCAGCTGAAGCACTATATGATGTTAAACGAGCCGCACTTGCACTAAAATCAGTTGCAACACTTTGTGAGAATGATTGTGTAAATGAGTTTAGAGATGCTGATGTTGCTTCTAATGCTGCAACTCTAGCACCAATTCCAGTACCACCACCAATAGATGATTCCAATGAATCTAATCTGCTATCTACTGAAGCGGAGAATGGTTGAATGTTACCAACTAAATTAATTGCTTCGTTACCATCTGAACCAAGTAAATATAAGGTAGAACTACCACTTGCGTAGTAAGGAACACCATCTACTAGTCCGTTATAAGTTGATGAAGCAAAATTGGATGGAGCGTTAGTACCTCTAAGTACTCTATTTACCGCTTGTACCTGTCCGTTTTCTGGAACTGCGAATACAATCGATGCTCCGTTTGTTACTGATAAATTCGATGAGCCTGATGCGATTACTATCTCACCTTTCTGAAGGGATGATGTTACCGCCGATAGGGCTTCTAAACTACCACGTCTGTGTTTAATGATTTGTGCCATATTTGGTTTTTATTCTTGGTTCTGATTTGTGAATTCCTTTATAAATATTTAAAATATTTGCAATCGTATTGATTTTTTTATTAAATTAAAAAAATAATTACCACTCCCCTTGGTCAATTACATTTGCCAATGGTGTATTGTTTGTAGATGGGTCTGGAGGTAGTTGTCCGTTTACTGAAATTTGACCAGGAACAGTTGAATCTAAATCTCCAAATCCACCTTCTGATAAGTTTGTTGCATCAACAACGCCCAATGCTCCACTAACAATTAATGAATATCCATCGGAGTTTAATGGTGCTATTGTAATATTTCTTAAAGTAGTTCCATCTAATTGTGCCGATGATGATATAACTCCATCTGGCAATACTGCTCCAACATCATTTATAACAATGTTAAGCACTGATTGTGAAAAATCAGCACCAACTTCTGCTGATATTTGTAGTGCTGAACCACTTTCTATTTGTTTTAATCTAATTAAGTTTGCCATTTATTATATTATTATATCCAAACCATTTTCGGTTGTTATATTAAAATTATCTTCGGTTGCAATTGGGATATCTATTAATTTCCCAATAACATAAATATCATTTATTGTTACAGAATCATAATCTATATAGTTATCCAATAAAGTAATTACTACATTATTGCCAACTTCTTTGACAATATAATGACCAGGTAAATGCAAACCATAAACTAATATTTCAAAGTTTTCCGGTGATGCTCCCTCCGTTCCATAATCTAATGCTACGTTGTAAATCGTAAGAGTCCCAAATCCCGAATTATCAAATGCATCAATTTGCCTAGATACCATTCTTCCACTAAATTGTAGAATTTCATTATGAAATGCTTCTATTTTATTTTTATTATTTACTAATTTAATCGGATTAGGATTTGATTTAGTATTTGAATTAAATTTGTTTGTAGTTGGCGCTTCTATATTCAATAAGCTGCCTGTGATGTATAAATCATCATTTAAATTATTAGGATTTATTTTTGGAATAATCCTATTTAATTTTCTGGCATTTGAATTAAATCTATTAAGCATATTGTTCTATATCACCTGTTATTTCAATATAATCATCATCATCTAAATCAAATTCAAAGTGTTCTTTTATAAATTTGATTAATAATCCTTCACTTCCTTGCTCCACAATATAATCTTTTGCTGATATATGTTGTGTGTTTACTATCACTCTCAATCTATCCTGCGTTGTTCTATATTCTATTTCTCTCAACAACTCAACGAATCTCCAACCCTTTGCTTCGTATATCCAATATGTAGGATGATTTAAATCCTTTGGAGTTAATTCCGCATCGCCCAATTTTCTACTTATTTTTTGAGTTATATCTAAAAGACTTCTTTTCATTATAAATTAATAAATTTACCTGTTATAGAAACCTCATCATCACCATCTACTATAAACCCTAAATTGGCATTATTAAATGTTAAAGATAAATTATTAGAACTAACAACCGGTGTAAAATGTGTTCCTTGATAATATCTAACACCATTTATGTAAACTTTAACATCGTAAGAATTTCCATCAACAGTTAATCCAGCAGTTATAACTGCTGTTAATTGTTCTGGCGCTTTTATTAATTTAATATTTGAAAATGTAGTTGTTCCTGCACCACTAACCACCATACTATTATTTAACGATAAGAAATCAATAAGGTCTTTGTTATCATAATATGGTGATGGTGTTGTAAGAAATCCTTCTAATCTATTGCTTCCACTCGTCATATCAACTTCTGCTGATACAACCAATCTTTTAACTGACATAGATTTTTTAGTAGTAAGTTCTCCATCGAATTTTTCTGGCAATAAGTAAGCCTTAACATTTAATGAAAATTCTACTCTATTAATTCTTTCCGCTCCTTCACCAACTTCATTTATTACATTAAAATCAGAAATTGAAGTTCTAAATTTATATTTATCTTTATCTCCCCAATATGATGATGTGAAATTTAAGTGTTCGATTACTTCATTAAGTTGTTCTGTATAAGATGTCCAACACATACATTCGTAATTCACTTCAACATAATCAGGCATTGTAATGTTATAAATTTCTTTTTTAGGTCTAACACCACCACCCAATGCACTAAAACGGTCATAACGATTATCTTTAGACCATTTTGTAATAGCTGGATATGAAAGATGTCTATTTAACATTGGCATTGTTTCATCTTTTGCAATAGATGTTCTTCTTAACATCATTATCGGTAATTGTATTTTACCTTTACCATCTCTATAAACTCCCTGCCTTCTTGCTCCATTCCATCTTTCTGAATTACCATATATTACAGGTATTCTAACTCCTACACCATTCGCATCTTTTAAAGTTGGAAGAACAGTATCTTCCAAATAAGACATCATAGCATAATCTATATCAAAGAGAGTTACACTTCTTTTTAGGTCTCCCTTTGTAGATTTTATTTCGTTGGCTCTATTATTGCGAGGTCTTATTGGGTTTACTGACATCTCTTATATTATTTTATTCTTTCTTCTATATTAAGATTTGATTTCGATACCATAAATGTAGAACAAACAATACTCCAATTTTTTTCATTACCATAAGTAGTTTTACCCGCCATACCACTTACGAATTGTATTTCATTTGTATTATCTATTTCATAATACGATTCATTAAAGAAAATTATATCTCCAATTTCAGGATAAGCATTTCTTTCTTCGCACATTTCTCTATCAAATTTGAATGTAATGTTTTGAGAATTATCTGGTCCGAATCCATCATAAACTACGTTTTCCGGTTCTTTATCAATCAAAACATATAATTCAACACCAGGATGCCATGATTTATTGGTAGCTTCGCCGTAAATATTAACTTTGGTTTCTCTTAAATCAACTTTAAATAAAACACAAACGTTTTCTATTACAACATCTACCAATTCTCTAGCTAACCCTCTAAAAAATGATACATCTCTATCTGAAATAAACTTCGGCATATTATCCTACATATATTTTTAAAGGTACTTTTCTTAACATTTCTTGCTGATGCTCCGATTCATGTGCTTTATTTTCCATCACATTTTTTCTACTCAATTCTTCTAAGTTTTCTCTTAATTGAGTAATAAGTGCATCCTTTTCAACCTGTGCTTCTGCTCTTAAAGCTGCACCATCTAAAGAAACTTCACCATCCGGAATTGGAATTGAGTTATATTTTTCTCTGATTGCTCCTAATAATTCCTTTGCTAATGCTAGTGTATATTTTCTAATCCATTGCTTACCCACATCGTTGATATTTGAATATTGAATAAAGTCATATGGAATATCTGAATAATCCGAAAGAGAGTCTGATTGAACAGTTTGTGAATCATGTTCAAATTCATCTCTACTTATATAATCAAAATATATTTTTTTAGGAGTTCTTGATGTTGGTATTGGAAATATTTCCAACTTATTATCAACTATGTTAAATGAATATTGCGATTTACGAATTTGGTCATTAAATTCAATAGCTTGCATTCTTAATAAATCTTCGTACAAAGGCATTAATAAGAATTGAGCGGCCGGAGAGTATTCACCAAATCCCAACTCATCCATTAAATTTAATGTACCCTGTCCACCAACGGAATATGGGTCAAAAAATCTTTGAATTGCAGGAGTTGCTTCATAATAAACTCTCATAACATCTATTGTAGAACCATTTGTATATAATCTGTCAAAAGATGCCGATGCACTACCGCTAGCTTGTAACATCTCCAAATCAATAGCTTCAGTTGCTAAATTATATTTCTGTCTATCTATTTGAGTTTCTATGTATGCTTTTTTAATAGAAGTATTACCACCTACACCCGCTAATGTTCCATATTGTTGAGACATACGAACCGCAGTTGGTAGAAAAGAACCATCTACAAGAGTTTGTGAATAATTTGCAACTTTACCTTTTGGCTGTCCTTTTAAGATATCTAAGTTATTTCTAAGATTGAATTGGTTAACTTGTGCCGAATACTCGGAAACTGCTTCTTCAAAACAAGCATAGAATTGCTCATCAACCATTTCAACATCTACAATAGGATATCCCAAACGTTTGGCACACCAAACTGCTGTTTTTGGTCCATCGTTTCTAAAATCACTATCACTATCGTATATTCCAAATGGCGTTGAGCCCGATATAGGAGAACCCGTTCCGGTCCATTTTAAATTTAAAGACATAATTTTTAATTATAGTTTTACTACTATAAATATAGAAATAAAAAAAGAATGTTATCCTATTTGTGTTAATGTTGCTATAACCGATGGAATTGCAGGTCTTGTCGGATTTGATTGAGTACTTTCTGCAACAATTTGACCGGTTGAGGCATTACAACTCCATTTTATTTCAACATAATCATTTGCTTGAATTGGTAACATCCAATTCCATGCCGCAACACTTCTACCCAAAGAACCTGCTACTTTTGTTAAAGTTACACTTGTATTTGAATTTGCAACATTACTACCCGTATATGCTAACCAAATATCAAAATTAATTGAAGTATTTGCAGTATTTATCAATTGTGCAGAAAATTGAAGATTGTAAATACCTGTATTTGATGGTGTTATTCTACTACCATTTGTAATGGTTACATTATGTGCAAAATCGGTTGTATTTATTTTCATTGAATACGCAGTATCAGCAGAACCACTTTGTGTTGTTGTATCACTAAATTGTCCGTAATTGAATAATTTATTTCCTGCTAAATAAAATTCAGAACCACTTGCTACATTTACATTTCCTTTAATATCCAATGAACCTGTGATTACTTGTGAACCACTTGTAAACATTGAACCCGTCATTGTAATAGTGTGATTATGGAAATTAGTTGAACCACTTACATCAATCGTTCCGTATAATTGAGTGTTACCTGTTAAAGTATTATTTCCAATTTGAGTTGTTGAACCACTTACTAAAAATGAACCAGTAATTGTTGAATTACCAATCACATCCAATGAACCGGTAACTCTAACTGAACCCGTAAATGTATGAGTATTTAAAATGTTACTACCATGATTTGTAGAGCCTGTAAATAATAGAGTTGATGATGTTATAAAATTAGATGCATAAATATCACCATCAATTGTAAGATTGCCTACTATGATTTGTCCACCCGTGAATATATTTGAGCCCGTTGTTGCAAATTGCATAGCTTTAATATACCCCATTTCTCCATTTTCTTGCCTTGATAAAATATGGTCTGCTGCATCTAATGAGTACGCAGGTAAATCGTATGCTTTGAAAATTACATTTGACATTTTAAATAGAGTTTATATAGTATAAATATAAAAAAAAAGAGGAAGTATTTCTACTTCCTCTTTTATATTCCTTAATTCACTAAAGATTAAAGAGTGTTGATACCATCAACGATAATCTTACCGTAGAACTCTGGTCTTACGATTTTCTTAGCGTATCTAGTCATCACACCTCTTCTCGGAGTGAAGTTCATTGGGTCATAAACCAATGGAGTCATAATCAATGGTACATATGGTGCGTAAACTGCTCCTGTTTCGAAGAAGTTAGAACCTTTGAAACCTAATAAGATTACGTTCTCAGTCATGTAAGGGTTTTTGTAAACATCGTATCTATTTGAGATAGAACCGATGTTAGTTACACCTGCTGCGAATTGTAAAGCATCTTTACCTGGGTTAGCAGAGAATCCGTTCATTGATTCTAAAATTGTTGCTACGTTTGGAGATACAACCAAGAAGTTTGCACCACCTCTCATAGTCAATTGGTGAATCTTGTTAGAAACTTTCTGCAATTTGATACCCAAAGTTTGATACCAAGTTGATTTAGTGTAAGCTGAAGCTGCTGCTGCGTTAGAATCGATTTGGAAGCTATTTGTAGCTGTGTTGAAATCGTATCCTACTCTTGCTGACCAGTAATCAGTTGTAAATGCGTTAGCTTGTAACATTTCTAAGATTTCTAAATCAATCTCTAAAGAGATGTATTCAGATAACATTTGAGTTAATTCAGCTTCTGCATCGATTGAATGGTAAGCGTTTAAGTCTTGCGCCAATTCAGGAGTCCATACTGCTTTTAACTTTCTAGTCTTAGCAACGATAGGCTCAGATTTCAATTCTAATTCGATTTCTGGAATACCGATGTTCACAGTGAAATCAGCATCTCTATCTTCGAAATCACCTCTAGTGATATCAGTTGGTTGTTTGTGGTAAGATAAACCTACACCAGCTTCTGAAGATGGTTGACCTGAAGAACCTGAAACGATAAATACAATGTTAGCACCATCAATCTTAGTATATTCTGGTAAGTAACCAGCGTTAGCTGTACTTGCAGAAACTTCGAATGCTCTTACACCGTTGAAATCAGCACTTAAACCAGAGTGAGCGATTGATACTCTTTTCAATTTACCAGCTGCTAAAGAAGCAGATAAATTAGCATCAAAGTTAACATCTTGCCAAGAAGCAGTTGCTACGTTTGCAGTTACATTTGTAGTTACATCATTGATTGTGTATCCGAATCTACCTGCACCATAAAGACCTTCTTCAGCGTATTGAGTAGAACCCAATTTGGTTGCGTTAGAATCTAAAGAATCTTTACCGAAAGGACCACCTTTACCAAATAAAGATGAACCAGAGAACGCTGGAGAACCAGCTTGGTCAGTAGAATATTTGAAGTCCATGTAGAAAATAAGACCTGAAGGTAAGTTCATTGGTTGAACCGAAACGAATTCTTTCGCTGCGATAGAACCGAAGATACGTCTTACCAAAGGTAATGCTACACCAGCCCACTCTTCAGAACCTGAAGATACACCAGTTTTGGTTGCTTCGTCCAATAATTGTTTTGCTTGGTTTTCTAACAACACAGCCATTCCGTGCTTAGTTGTTTCAGACTTTACACCTTCTAAAAGGCCAGTCTTTTCCCATTTTGATTTTAAACCACGAGTTTGCTCAAGCATAATGCTTTGAGGGTTTGCTCCGGTCATTAATTTTTTTAAGTCCATTTTTTGTTATTTTTTAATTTTTTTGAAATTACTTTAAAATACCTGCTAATTTTTTGAATCTATTTGCGAAATCTGCAGATTCTGCAATTACTTGCTTAGCTGCTGCTGGCTTAGTAGATTTAACTGCTTTGCTAGCGATTCCTTCTTTGATTGCTTTTTTAGCTACTTTGTTAGTTGAAGTGTATTTGAAGTTCTCTGCTAATGTAGAGAATACCAATTTAACCTCTCTAACTGATTTTGTTCTATCCAAAGTTTCAATCACTTTAACTTTTTGTTCGTTAGTCATGTTGTGTGCTCTGAATAATTTGTTTGCGAATAACAACTTAGCGTTCAATAAGTTCACTTCGTTGATAGTCTTTTGTAATGATTTGATTGTTTTGTAAGCTTCTTCTAATTCAGCTTCTTTTTCAGCTTCTTCAGCTTCATCAACTTTCTCTTCATCACCTTTCATATCAGCTTCCATTTCTCTTAAAATTTCTTCTAAGTCAACTTCATCTGATTCTTCTTCTTCGTTAGTTACAACTAATTTAGGGTCAGCGCCTTTATCAGTTCCAGCTTCAGAACCATCAGCTAAATTTTCGTTTTTAGCCATTTCTTCTTCACCTTCTTCTGCTTCAGCCATTGGAGCTTCTTCTTCAGAACCTTCCTCATCGCCTAATTGTGCTTCTAACTCTCTGATGATTGCTTCTAAATCCATGTCATCTTCGGTCTCTTCTTCTTC